>BNJT01002638.1_pt1 | contig 360202 bp, 435 predicted proteins | sample 8540491 | NCBI WGS metagenome assembly BNJT01 (sample SAMD00202455, study PRJDB9452) | human saliva metagenome | host: Homo sapiens | reverse complement strand
TCAATCTGGAAAATATCCTATACAATTGTTTGAAAGTCTCATCAGGAAAGCTTATAATAAAGATGTAGGAGGAAAGACTCTTCTGATGAAAGGAGTTGGGGAAGATGATTAAAAAGAGTGGTTTGTTTAATCTTACTAGTCCTTACCTTCGTGATGATTCCTACAAATATCGGAGCAAGGTCTCATCCTCTTCCCAGTGGTCGTTTGACCGGAGAAGAATTAGCGATGGAGTATGCGCAGGAGCGTCAGATTTCAGTTGAGAGGGCTAAAATTATCTTATCTATCGGCTTGTCAGATAGTAAGGCAAGAACCTATCGAATTCTCTCTGAAAAAGCTTATCGTCAATCCTAACTATGAAGCTAGAGTCAAGTTTTATTGTCGAACAGATGAAAGTGGACAATTTAGAGGAATCACGAAAACTCTTAGCTACAAGTCTGGTTAACAAGGACGGAGACAAGGAAGCTCCTTTTTACAGGCAATCTTTTTGCCTACCTTGAAGATCCAAATCGTATTTTTTTACATGGTTTCAGGAGAATTCTACTATAAAGGGATCCAAACCAAGAACAGCTCTATCAGAGAGAAGGAGGGCGAATGCTTGAAGTGATTTATGATTTTCATGGATGATACAAGTACTGGTTTTCCTGTATTTTTAGAGACCAAACTAAGGTTTTTAAAAATCAGCTGAGACACTTTCGGTCGATTTTTTTCTCTTATCTTATAAGCAAGAAAAAAAGATATACTTTGAAAGATAAAATAATTTAAAATATCTTTGTAAATTTGAAAAAGGAGTGGCTATGAATCATATTATCTATCAAGTTCAAGACGATCTAGCGATGCATTACTTTAAATCGTCCCAGAGGTAGCAAATGGTTTTCCATATTCCTATGTGTGAAGAAATTTTAGAAGCCTTGGAATTAGCTGGAAAAAGATGGTGCTGTTTCTTATATTCTCATCAATGCATGAGGCAAAAGTATTTTTCTGTCGGAGGGCGATTTGGTAGAGATGAAACGTGCTGTCGATGAGGATGATATTGCATCCTTGGCTCAGATTGCAGAATTAGTCAATGCTATTTCTTATAAAATAAAGCAAATTCCTAAGCCTGTCATCATGGAAGTAGACGGAGCAGTTGCTGGTGCAGCTGCCAATATGGCCTTGGCTGTTGACTTCTGTATTGCGTCGGACAAGGCTAAATTTATTCAAGCCTTTGTAGGCGTAGGCTTGGCTCCTGATGCGGGTGGTTTATTCTTGCTGACACGATCGCTAGGAGCGACTCGGGCAACGCAACTTGCTATGACCGGTGAAGCTTTTACAGCTGAGAAGGCTTTAGAAGCAGGAGCTGTCTATCGTCTGTGTGCTAGTGAACAACTGGAAAAGACAAGAGAGCAACTGTTGAAGAAGTTGAGAAGAGGCTCTACTAACTCTTACGCAGCCATTAAGAAATTGGTCTGGGAGAGCGAGTTTAAGCAGTGGCATGAATATGCCAAATTGGAACTGGAGCTACAGGAAACTCTATCTTATACCGAAGATTTTAAGGAAGGTGTTCGTGCACATTCTGAAAGAAGACGTCCAAAATTTTTGGGGAAATAATAAAATACTTGCGCAATTCTTTGAAGTTTGATATACTTTTTTTGTCAAATGTTTTGATAGTTAAACTTTTTGATGAGGGAGGGAAGAAAATTGGACTACCAACGGATCAATGACTATTTAACATCTATTTTTAATAACGTCCTGGTGATTGAGGAAGTGAGTTTGAGAGGTAGTCGTTTCAAGGATATCTCCATCAAGGAAATGCACACGATTGATGTGATTGGCAAGTTTCCAGATGTGACTCCAAGTCAAGTGTCCAAAGAGTTGATGGTAACTCTAGGAACCGTGACAACTAGCTTAAACAACTTGGAACGAAAAGGTTACATCGAACGCTTACGTTCAGATCAGGATCGTCGTGTAGTACATCTGCATTTGACAAAGAAAGGTCGCTTGGTACATCGACTACATAAGCGTTTCCACAAGGCCATGGTCGAAAGGATCATCGAAGGCATGAGCCCAGAGGAAATGGATGTTATGAGTAAAGGTTTGACCAATCTTTATCAATTTTTGGAGGATTTGAAATAATGGCTTTTGCAAAAATAAGCCAGGTTGCTCATTATGTACCAGAGCAGATTGTCACAAATGAGGATTTAGCTCAGGTTATGGATACGAGTGATGAATGGATTTCAAGTCGAACTGGGATTAAGGAACGTCGCATTTCTAAGACAGAATCAACAGGAGATTTGGCAACGGCTGTTGCAAACAACTCCTAGAGAAGTCAGGGATTTCTGCTGAAGAGTTGGATTTTATCATCCTAGCTACGATGACACCTGACTCAATGATGCCTTCTACTGCAGCACGTGTACAGGCTCGTATTGGTGCTCGTAAGGCTTTTGCATTTGATCTAACTGCCGCTTGTAGTGGATTTGTTTTTGCCCTATCGACTGCAGAAAAGTTCATTTCTTCAGGAACATATCGTAAGGGCTTGGTCATCGGTAGTGAAACTATGTCCAAAACCTTGGACTGGACAGATCGTTCAACAGCTGTCCTATTTGGAGATGGAGCTGGTGGCGTCTTGTTAGAAGCAAGCGATAAGCAACATTTCCTAGCGGAGAGTCTCAATAGCGATGGTTCACGTAGTGAGTGCTTGACCTATGGGCAGACAGGCTTGACTTCCCCATTTTCAGTTCAAGAAAAGCCAGATGCTTTCTTGAAAATGGATGGCCGAGCAGTTTTTGACTTTGCAATTCGAGATGTTGCTAAGTCTATCAAAGAGACCATAGAGATGAGTCCTGTATCTGCAGAAGAACTAGACTATCTCCTGCTTCATCAGGCTAATAACCGTATCTTGGATAAGATGGCTAGAAAAATCGGTGTAGATCGTGATAAGCTTCCCGCAAATATGACCAAGTATGGCAATACTAGTGCGGCAAGTATTCCGATCCTACTTTCAGAGTGTGTAGAGGAAGGGCTCATTCGTTTGGATGGTAGCCAAAAAATACTCTTGTCAGGCTTCGGTGGAGGTTTGACATGGGGCACACTTGTTGTTACAATTTAGGTAATCATGTGGTGAACACATTGTTATAAAAACTATTTATTTTAAAGGAGTCTATCATGGCAGTATTTGAAAAAGTACAAGAAATTATCGTTGAAGAACTTGGAAAAGACGCATCAGAAGTAACACTTGAATCTACTTTTGATGATTTGGAAGCAGATTCATTGGACTTGTTCCAAGTAATCTCTGAAATCGAAGATGCTTTTGATATCCAAATCGAAGCAGAAGACAACTTGAAACAGTTGGTGACTTGGTTGCTTATGTTGAAGAGCAAACAAAATAATTTAAATAAATGGAGAAGGAGTAGGGAAACCCGCTCCCTCTTGTTCAGGTAATAGTTTGACAGTCAAAGTATAATATGATCGAACTATTACCTAAGCAAGACTCATGGAGGCGCTATGAAAACACGTATTACAGAATTATTGAATATTAAATATCCTATTTTTCAGGGAGGAATGGCCTGGGTAGCTGATGGTGACCTGGCGGGTGCTGTTTCAAAGGCAGGTGGTCTGGGTATCATCGGTGGAGGAAATGCTCCCAAGGAAGTGGTTAAGGCCAATATCGATAAGATTAAATCATTAACAGACAAGCCATTTGGTGTCAACATTATGCTTTTGTCTCCATTTGTTGAAGATATCGTTGATCTTGTGATTGAAGAAGGGGTTAAGGTTGTTACAACTGGCGCAGGGAATCCAAGTAAATACATGGAACGATTCCATGAGGCAGGGATTACTGTTATTCCAGTTGTCCCAAGTGTGGCTTTGGCAAAACGCATGGAAAAAATTGGTGCGGATGCCGTCATTGCTGAAGGTATGGAAGCTGGGGGACACATTGGCAAGTTAACAACTATGACCTTGGTTCGTCAAGTTGTAGCTGCTGTTTCAATTCCTGTTATTGCTGCTGGAGGTATAGCAGACGGCGAGGGTGCAGCTGCTGGCTTTATGCTTGGTGCAGAAGCTGTGCAAGTAGGAACTCGTTTTGTAGTTGCTAAAGAATCAAATGCTCATCCAAACTATAAGGCTAAAATTTTAAAAGCTCGTGATATTGACACAACTATCTCAGCACAACATTTTGGACATGCAGTTCGGGCTATTAAAAATAAATTGACACGTGATTTTGAACAAGCTGAAAAAGATGCCTTTAAACAGGAAAATCCAGATTTAGAAATCTTTGAACAGATGGGTGCAGGAGCCTTAGCTAAGGCTGTTGTCCATGGTGATGTGGATGGCGGTTCAGTGATGGCTGGTCAGATTGCAGGCCTAGTTTCGAAAGAAGAAACTGTTGAAGAAATCTTAAAAGATATTTACTACGGTGCAGCTGAAAAGATTCAAGCAGAAGCTGCTCGTTGGGCAGGAGTTACAAGAAATGACTAAACAGCCTTTCTATTTGCAGGTCAAGGAGCCCAGTACCTAGGAATGGGGCATGAACTCTATGACCAATATGCTATCGTCAAGGAAACAATTGACCAAGCTAGCCAAGTCTTGGGGTATGACCTTCGGGACTTGATTGATAATGATGAAACAAAGCTACATCAGACTCGTTACACGCAACCAGCTATTTTGGCTACGTCCGTTGCTATTTACCGACTACTAAAGGAGAAAGGTTATCAGCCTGATATGGTGGCAGGTTTGTCTCTTGGAGAATATTCTGCCCTGGTAGCTAGTGGTGCCTTGGATTTTGAAGATGCAGTGGCTCTAGTTGCTAAACGTGGGTCTTATATGGAAGAAGCAGCACCAGCAGGGTCTGGTAAAATGGTAGCTGTGCTTAATACACCGGTTGAAGTAATTGAAAAAGCTTGTCAAGAAGCCTCTAAACTTGGTGTTGTAACTCCAGCTAACTACAATACGCCGAGTCAGATTGTTATTGGTGGTGAGGTAGCTGCAGTGGATCGTGCGGTTCAACTCTTGCAAGAAGCAGGAGCAAAACGTTTAATTCCGCTCAATGTTTCAGGTCCTTTCCATACAGCTTTGCTGGAAACTGCTAGTCAGAAATTAGCTCAAGCCCTAGAAGATGTTGAGTTTAGTGACTTTGCTTGTCCACTTGTTGGCAATACAGAAGCAAAGGTCGTGGAGAAAGAACGAATTGCTGAACTCCTGACTCGTCAAGTTAAGGAACCCGTTCGCTTTTATGAAAGTATTGCTCTTATGCAAGAAACTGGTGTGAATCGTTTTATCGAGATTGGACCTGGTAAAGTTTTGTCAGGATTCGTCAAAAAGATTGATAAAACCGCTCAACTTGCTAATGTGGAAGATCAAGCAAGTTTACAAGCACTCTTAGAAAATTAGACCAAAATGGTAGAAGTTCTGAAAGGAGAAACATGAAACTAGAACAGAAAAATGTCTTTATTACAGGCTCAAGTCGAGGAATTGGTCTTGCCATTGCTCATAAATTTGCCAGCTTGGGAGCCAATGTTGTCTTGAATAGTCGTGGTGAAATCTCTGAGGAGCTTCTAGCTGAATTTAAACCATACGGAGTGAAGGTCTTTGCTATTTCTGGTGACGTTTCTGATTTTGCGGACGCAAAGCGTATGGTGGACCAAGCCATTGAAGAGCTGGGTTCAGTTGATGTTTTAGTCAACAATGCTGGGATTACCCAAGACACTCTCCTGCTCAAGATGACAGAAGTAGACTTTGAGAAGGTCTTAAAAGTCAATCTAACGGGTGCCTTCAATATGACACAAGCAGTCTTGAAACAGATGCTAAAAGCTCGTGAGGGTGCCATTATCAACATGTCGAGTGTTGTTGGTTTGATGGGAAATATCGGTCAAGCGAACTATGCTGCTTCAAAGGCAGGATTGATTGGTTTTACCAAGTCTGTAGCACGTGAGGTTGCCAATCGCAATGTGAGAGTAAATGCTATTGCGCCAGGGATGATTGAATCGGATATGACCGCTGTCTTGACAGATAAAGTAAAGGATGCCATGTTGGCGCAAATTCCGATGAAACAGTTTGGACAAGCAGAGCAGGTGGCTGATGTGACAGCCTTTCTTGCTAGTCAAGATTATCTAACAGGACAAGTAATTGCAATTGATGGTGGACTAACCATGCAATAAGAGTTAAAATAGAGGTAGAAGAATGAAACTGAATCGAGTAGTAGTGACAGGTTATGGATTGACATCTCCAATCGGAAACACACCAGAAGAATTTTGGAACAGCTTAAAAACTGGTAAGATTGGAATTGGTGAAATAACTAAGTTTGATCATAGTGAATTTGCAGTGCATAATGCGGCAGAAATCAAAGATTTTCCTTTTGACAAATATTTTGTAAAAAAAGATACCAACCGTTTTGATGCTTATTCTTTGTATGCGCTATATGCAGCACAAGAAGCCGTTAATCATGCAGGTCTTGATGTAGAAGCTCTGGATAAGGATCGCTTTGGTGTTATCGTTGCTTCAGGTATTGGTGGAATCAAGGAAATCGAAGATCAAGTCATTCGCCTTCATGAAAAAGGTCCAAAACGTGTGAAACCGATGACCCTTCCAAAAGCTTTACCAAATATGGCCTCAGGAAATGTTGCTATGCGCTTTGGTGCTAATGGTATTTGTAAATCTATCAATACTGCTTGTGCTTCTTCAAATGATGCAGTTGGGGATGCCTTTCGTTCCATCAAGTTTGGTTACCAAGATGTTATGCTAGTTGGTGGTTCTGAGGCTTCTATCACTCCATTTGCCATTGCTGGTTTCCAAGCCTTGACAGCTCTTTCAACAACTGAAGATCCAAGTCGTGCCTCGATTCCTTTTGATAAAGACCGTAATGGTTTTGTCATGGGAGAAGGATCAGGAATGTTGGTTCTTGAAAGTTTAGAGCATGCTGAAAAACGGGGAGCGACTATCTTAGCAGAAGTTGTTGGCTACGGGAATACCTGTGATGCTTATCATATGACTTCACCACATCCAGAAGGTAAAGGAGCTATTAAAGCCATCAAACTTGCCTTGGATGAAGCAGAGATCACACCAGATCAAGTAGCTTATGTTAATGCTCACGGTACTTCAACTCCTGCTAATGAAAGGAGAAAGTGGAGCAATCGTAGCTGTTCTTGGTAAGGAAGTACCTGTATCTTCAACTAAGTCATTTACAGGCCATTTGCTAGGAGCGGCAGGGGCTGTTGAAGCAATCGCTACTATTGAATCTATTCGTCAAAGCTATGTTCCAATGACAGCTGGAACGATAGAATTATCAGACTACATTGAAGCAAACGTTATTTATGGACAAGGCTTGGAACGTGAAATTCCATATGCTATCTCAAATACCTTTGGATTTGGTGGGCATAACGCAGTTCTTGCTTTCAAACGTTGGGAGAATAAGTAAAGATGAATTTAAATGAAATCAAAGACTTGATGGCGCAATTTGACCAGTCAAGTTTGAGAGAATTTTCTTATAAAAAAATGGAACGGATGAGTTGCTTTTTCAGTAAAAATGAAGCAAAATTTATCTCAGAAACAAGTCCAGCACCTCAACCAGCAGTTTCAGTAATTGAATCTACACTTGCACCACAAACTCCAACTACAACACCAGTTGTAGAAGCAGTTTCAGAATCAGGTGCTAGTGAATCTGAAGCTGAAGGGGACCTTGTAGAAAGTCCACTTGTCGGAGTTGCTTACTTGGCTGCCGGACCAGACAAACCTAATTTTGTTTCAGTCGGTGATACTGTTAAAAAAGGCCAAACTCTGGTCATCATCGAAGCTATGAAGGTCATGAACGAAATTCCAGCACCTAAAGATGGTGTCGTAACAGAAGTTCTTGTTGCTAATGAAGAAATGGTTGAGTTTGGGAAAGGCTTGGTACGTATCAAATGATTGATATTCAAGGAATTAAAGAAGCTTTGCCACACCGTTATCCCATGCTCTTAGTAGATCGTGTCTTAGAAGTTAGTGAAGATACAATTGTTGCTATTAAAAATGTAACGATTAACGAACCTTTCTTCAATGGTCATTTTCCTCAATACCCAGTTATGCCTGGAGTCCTCATTATGGAAGCCTTGGCTCAGACCGCAGGTGTTTTGGAATTGTCTAAACCTGAAAACAAAGGGAAACTTGTCTTCTATGCTGGTATGGATAAGGTTAAGTTTAAGAAACAAGTTGTTCCTGGTGATCAGCTTGTCATGACAGCAACTTTTGTCAAACGTCGTGGCACAATCGCCGTAGTAGAAGCGAAGGCAGAAGTAGATGGTAAGCTTGCAAAGAAGCGGTACTCTGACCTTTGCTATTGGAAACTAGGGAGGTTTTCCATGTTTCGTAAGATTTTAATTGCCAATCGTGGTGAAATTGCTGTTCGTATTATTCGTGCAGCACGAGAGTTAGGAATCGCAACAGTCGCTGTCTATTCGACTGCTGACAAGGAAGCTCTCCACACGCTTTTGGCTGATGAGGCTATCTGTATCGGCCCTGGGAAGGTTACAGAATCTTATCTGAACATCAATGCTATCCTATCAGCTGCGGTATTGACTGAAGCTGAAGCTATTCACCCTGGATTTGGTTTTTTAAGTGAAAATTCCAAATTTGCAACCATGTGTGAAGAAGTTGGGATCAAATTTATCGGACCATCAGCTCGTGTCATGGATGTCCTGGGAGATAAAATTAACGCCCGTGCTCAAATGATTAAGGCAAACGTGCCTATCATTCCAGGATCAGATGGAGAGGTCCATACAGCAGAAGAGGCTCTTGCTATTGCTGAAAAAATTGGTTATCCAGTTATGCTGAAAGCTTCAGCTGGAGGTGGTGGTAAAGGGATTCGTAAGGTTGAAAAAGCAGAAGATCTTGTGTCAGCCTTTGAAACAGCCTCTAGTGAAGCCAAAGCCAACTTTGGTAATGGAGCGATGTACCTTGAGCGTGTGATCTATCCTGCTCGCCATATTGAAGTACAGATTCTTGCCGATCAAATGGGACATGTTATTCACCTAGGTGAGCGTGATTGTTCGCTGCAACGGAATAACCAAAAGGTTTTAGAAGAAAGTCCTTCGATTGCTATTGGAAAAACCCTTCGTAATGAAATTGGTGCAGCGGCAGTTCGTGCAGCGGAGTCTGTAGGCTATGAAAATGCTGGTACCATTGAATTCCTACTAGATGAAGCAAGCGGCAAATTCTACTTTATGGAGATGAATACGCGTATCCAAGTAGAACATCCAGTAACCGAATTTGTTTCTGGTGTGGATATTGTCAAGGAACAAATCCGTATCGCAGCAGGTCAACCTTTGACCCTGAAGCAGGAAGATATTGTTCTAAAAGGTCATGCTATTGAATGCCGTATCAATGCGGAAAACCCAGCCTTTAATTTTGCACCAAGTCCAGGTAAGATTACCAATCTTTATCTACCAAGTGGTGGTGTGGGCTTGCGTGTTGACTCTGCAGTCTATCCAGGGTATACCATTCCGCCATTCTATGATAGTATGATTGCTAAAATTATTGTTCATGGTGAAAATCGTTTTGATGCACTCATGAAAATGCAAAGAGCTCTTTATGAACTCGAAATTGAAGGGGTCGTCACCAATGCTGATTTTCAACTCGATTTGATTTCAGATCGTCGTGTGATAGCAGGAGACTACGATACTTCCTTCTTGATGGAAACTTTCTTACCACACTATCAAGAAAAAGAATAATGTAAAAAGACTATGAGACCGAAAAGGGGGATGTATGGCTCTATTTAGTAAAAAAGATAAATATATTCGAATCAATCCCAATCGTTCGACTGTAAATCAACCTCAGATCAAGCCAGAGGTTCCCGATGAACTCTTCTCCCAATGTCCAGGTTGCAAATATACGATTTACCAGAAGGACTTGGGGAGCGAGCGGATATGTCCTCACTGTGGCTATACCTTCCGTATTTCAGCTCAAGAGCGTTTAGCTTTAACCATTGATATGGGTACGTTTTTGGAAATGTTTAAAGGGATTGAGACTCAGGATCCTTTGAATTTTCCAGGCTATCGTAAAAAATTGACTTTGATGCGTGAAAAGACAGGTCTTGATGAGGCTGTTGTAACAGGAACAGCTTTGATTAAGGGAGAGAAGGTTGCCCTTGGCATCATGGATTCAAACTTTATCATGGCATCAATGGGGACAGTTGTTGGTGAGAAAATCACTCGCTTATTCGAATTTGCCACAGATGAGAAATTGCCAATCGTCTTGTTTACGGCTTCTGGTGGTGCCCGTATGCAAGAAGGAATCATGAGTTTGATGCAGATGGCTAAATCTCTGCAGCTGTTAAACGCCATTCCAATGCAGGTCTCTTTTATCTGACAATCCTTACTGACCCGACAACTGGAGGTGTAACAGCTTCCTTTGCTATGGAAGGGGATATCATCTTGGCAGAACCGCAAAGTCTGGTTGGTTTTGCTGGACGCCGTGTGATTGAAAATACGGTAAGGGAAGACTTACCAGAAGATTTCCAGAAGGCAGAGTTTCTTCTAGAGCATGGCTTTGTAGATGCAATTGTAAAACGGCGAGAATTGCCAGATATGATTGCTCGATTAGTAAGGTTGCATAAGGGGGATCGTTGATGAATATAGCGAAAATCGTTAGAGAAGCACGTGAACAAACCCGCTTAACTGCCTTGGACTTCGCAACAGGAATTTTTGATGACTTTGTGGAGCTACATGGGGATCGCTCTTTCAGAGATGATGGTGCTGTGGTTGGTGGTATCGGATGGTTGGGAGACCAAGCAGTAACTGTAGTTGGAATCCAAAAAGGTAAAAGTTTACAAGATAATCTTAACCGTAACTTTGGACAACCCCATCCAGAAGGCTATCGCAAGGCCCTTCGTTTGATGAAGCAAGCTGAAAAGTTTGGCCGGCCTATTGTAACCTTTATCAACACTGCGGGAGCCTATCCTGGTGTAGGAGCAGAAGAACGGGGTCAAGGTGAAGCTATTGCCCGTAACCTCTTTGAAATGAGTGATTTAAAAGTTCCCATCATTGCGATTATTATCGGTGAAGGTGGATCTGGTGGTGCCCTTGCCCTTGCAGTAGCTGACCGTGTTTGGATGCTTGAAAATTCCATCTATGCCGTACTGAGTCCTGAAGGATTTGCTTCTATCTTATGGAAAGATGGAACTCGCGCCATGGAAGCAGCTGAGTTGATGAAAATCACCTCGTATGAGTTGTTGGATATGCAAGTTGTAGATAAGGTCATTTCTGAAGTTGGTCTTTCAAGCAAAGATTTAATCAAGCAAGTGAAGGAACAACTCCAAGCAGAACTTGATGAACTTGGTAAACTGCCACTAGAACAGCTCATTGAGAAACGTTACCAACGCTTTAGAAAATATTAAAAAGAAAGAGAGTGGGACAGAAATCGGTAATTCGTTAGAATTCGATTTCGTCGTCCCACCTCCGCATAGTTGAGTAGGGCTGTAAAAGCTGATGAGATCAGCGTAGTAGAGCCCACTCAACCACTGCGTCTTGCTCGACAATCCAAAGACAATTGAGAGGCCAGGACTTTTGTTCCAGCCTCTTTTTGGCTTCTATAAAAAAGACATTTCAGGATTAAGAATTGACAGTTGAGGAAATAACTGCTAAAAATAATCAAAAAAATATGTATAATGTACATATAGATTTAGGAACATATCATTTAAGAAGCTACTTGACAGATATATTTACAGTTCTTTTTTTTGAAGAGTTAGAGCAAGTTTCAGGCTGTGGTATGATTTGGTTAGTTGACGATAAGCATTGGACTTGGCCTTATGAGTATAGTATAGTATAGTAACAGATCAGAAAACTATACTTGCTGATGTGACTAGACGTGGTTCTGGTGTTGGCTATTGATAAGTTAAAGGAGTGAGTATGAAAAAACTAGGGCATTTGGGAGTTTTTATCTTACTGGTATTTTTATCAGTTTATCTACCAGAGTTAGGGATTATGCATCTAACTAAGTTTTTAGGATGGGGGATAGATGGCTATTCTATTATTTTAGCAGTAAAGCAACTAGCTCTTTTAGGATTATTTATCTATTGGCTCAAAAAGAAAAAGATGCTATACATTTTTGAAAAAAATGCTTGGAGTTGGTTAACTCTCTTTTTCCTTGTAATCAGTCTAGTAGCTATTTATTGTCTTCGTCAGTTGGTGGATGCTTTTGACTTACGATTTCACCACTTAACTGACAATAAGTATATCTTTCAAGACCTTCTTTCGGTCCTATACTCCAATGGACAACCAACTTTTCTATCAACTATTCTTAAGTTTAGTTTAATAGTAGTCGTCGCACCTATATTGGAGGAGATAGTTTTTAGAGGGTATTTTATGAATACCTTCTTTCCAAACTCTAAGTACTATCTGGATGTTATCTTATCAGCTCTTATCTTTGGGCTCAGTCATTTGATATTTTCCCATCGCGATCCTATCAGTTTGATCATTTATAGTTTAGGCGGTCTATTCTTTGCCCTGGTCTACCGTTGGACAAAGAACCTAAAAATTACCATCCTATGCCATAGTTTTTTCAACTTTCTCATTTATGCAAAGCCCATCTGGATTTTTGTTTATAATTTTATCTATTATCGTTTTTTAAGATAGTAGTAATAAGAAAAGTATTTGACAGAAGTCAAGCACTCTTTTGATTCTTCCCCAAAGAAAGTTAGCTCTCTCTTTTAAGTGATTAAGAGATGCTTCAACAGTAAAGTATACATTTCAGGCTGAAAAATAGACAGTCGAGGAAATAGATGTGAGTGTGTTCGAAAAATATGTATATTATATAATAAGAAATGATAATCTGATGGACTAGTCACTGGTCTAGGAAGAAAGAATGAAAAAATTTCAGATGCCCTATTCTACTACTTTAAAAGCGTTATTGAGGTATAGTAGTGAATTGGAGAGTTGACTAGTCATTGAGAAGATCTGTAGATTTGGTAATTTTGTTGATTAGAAAGAAGTAATGATGAACAAACTAAGACAATTTGGAATGTTTTTGCTGATTAGTTTCCTATCTACCTATTTACCACAAACAATTGCTTTGTATGTGACGATCATTTTAGGTCTAGGTATAGATAGCTATTCTATTATTTTAACAATGGAGTTAGTGCTGAGTCTCTTTCTTTTAGTTTGGTGGTTACAAAGGAAAAAAATGCTCTTTGTCTTTGAAAAAAAGAGTTGGAACTGGTCAACGATCTTTTACTTGCTTGCATGTTATGTGGTGAATCAAGTTTTAGGTCGCTTTTGGGAACGCTATGCTCATTTGATTGATTACAAGAATATTCATGATTACCTTTATACAATGGTGCTTTCTAATGGACGACCAACTTTTTTATCGACTGTTCTTGGTTTTATCTTAGCAGTCATCATTGGTCCTATTTTGGAAGAGACGCTTGATCGTGGATATTTTATGAATACCTTTTTTCCAAAGTCCAAGTATTATCTGGATGTCATCTTCTCAGCTCTTATATTTGGATTCAGTCATTTGATACTATCTCACCGAGATCCGATTAGTTTATTATATTTTAGTTTTTTCGGTTTCTTTTTCGCTCTTGTCTATCGTTATACATCTAATCTACGATTGACCATTCTTTGTCATTGTTTGTTCAACTTTTTCAACCACGCTAAACCTATTTGGATTTTTTTGTTTATAATTATATCTATTATCGGTTTTTTAGATAGTGCTAGTAATAAGAAAATAAAAAAAGTGTTTGATTTGAGTCAAACACTTTTTCTATACTTAATCTTCTTCTGTCACAAATTGACTGAGGAGTCCATTGATGAAACGGGCTGATTTTTGATCTGAAAAGCTTTTAGCAAGCTCAATGGCTTCGTTAACAGCTACGAGTTGAGGAGTATCAAATGAAGTGATTTCAAAAACTCCTAGGCGTAGAAGAGTTTTTTCCACTAAAGTCAGACGATCGATGGTCCAACCAGTTTTCAAATGTTGAGTGATTTGTTTATCCAGATCATCCTTTTTAGCTTGGACACCAGAAACGAGCTCCACAAGGAAGTTAGGAAGTTGCATATCTGCATCTTCGCGATCATGCGTGTAGGCGAAGCGACAAGCGGTTTCTAGATCTGAACCAAATTCGAGACTCATCAAAGCTTGGAAAGCACATTTACGTAGCTCACGTCTTGATTCTAATAATGGACTAGTCATTGAGGAAGTCCTCGTCGAATAAGTCTTTCAATTCTGGTTTTGGTGTTTTATCTGGAACGATACCAGCAACGTGAATGTTGACTGCAGTGATTTCAACATCAGCCATATTGCGGACAGCATCCTTAACAGCTTTCTGGATAGCCATAGCAACCTTAGGAACTTTGACACCGTACTCTAGGTAGAGGTAGATATCAGCTGTAAGTTCATCGTTGGCTTCTTTTAGATATACGCCACGACCAAGAGAAAGTTTTGAAAGGGTGTCAGATACTGATTTGTTTGAAAAAGAGTGTACGCCTTCAACTTTCGCAGTTGCAATAGCAATGATTTTTTCAAGTACACGTGGGGCGATGACGATTTCGCCAAGTTGTTCTTCAATTCCCATAGAATGACCTCTTTCTAGTTTCTAGAGATTAGGCGCGAGAAACGTAAGTTCCTTCTGCAGTGTTGATAATCAATTTTTGTCCTGCTTCGATAAAGTCTGGAACGTTCACGACAAGACCAGTTTCCATAGTTGCTGGTTTACCAGAACCTGTAACAGTAGCACCTTTGATAGATGGTTGTGTTTCAGCAACTGTCAATTCAACAGTAGTTGGTACAGTCACACCGATTACTTCAGTTCCGTAGAATTGGATTTTTACATCTGAGTTTTCAAGGATGTAAAGCAATTCGTTTTCAACATTCACAACAGGAATTTCGTATTGGTCGTAAGTTTCTGTGTTCATGAAGTAAGCTGTGTCGTCCATTTTGTACAAGTATTGAGCTGGAACTGTTTCGATAATCGCTTGCTCAAATTTTTCTTCTGGGCGGTAGCTTGTTTCAAATGTTGAACCAGTACGGACATCACGCAATTTCATACGCATGATAGTGTTTCCTTTACCTGGTTTGTGGTGGCTAGCTTCCAAAACGCGGATCAATTTTCCTTCAGCTGTTTCAAAAGTCATACCAGCCTTTAGTTTACTTGCTTCAATCATGTTTTTACCTCTTTTATAAATATTATTACTCTTCATTTTACCATAAAATCTTCTGGAAATAAAGCCAAAATAGTTATTGGGAGATGGTAGAGGAGAAAAAGAATATTGCCTAGTCAGGTGGAGGGGTTAATGTTAAAGAGTATCCACTATATTTCTTCTTATACTCAATGGAAATCAAAGAGCAAACTAGGAAGCAAGCCGCAGGCTGCTCAAAACACTGTTTTGAGGTTGTGGATAGAACTGACGAAGTTAGTAACCATATATACGGTAATGTGACGCTGACGTGGTTTGAAGAGATTTTCGAAGAGTATTATATTTCAAAAGGCCGAAGTAAGCTTACTCCGACCTGTTAGTATTGTCTTAAAAAGATTGATTTTTATTCTGGTTCTACCAAAATTTTAATTTGTGACTTATCTTGAGTTAATTCGATAAAGCCTTCTTCGACGATATTTTCCAATTTAATTTTCTTAGTAACTAATTTTTCAGCAGAGAAGTAGCCTTGTTCCATCAATTCTAATACTTTAGGGAAGATATGACGATAAGCAATGATTCCTTTTAGTGTCTTTTCTTGGATTGCAAATTCATTCGGATTAATATTTGCTTCTCGTTCCCAGATAGAGACCACCATGCACTCACCTGCTTTATGTACGGCAGCTAAGGCTTGTCCTAAAACTACTGGCACACCCGTTACTTCATAAGAAACATCTACCCCACCGTTTGTTAAACGATGAATAGCTTCAACAGCTGTTTCACCTTCTTTCGGACGGACAACGATAGCTCCTAACTCTTCAGCTTTTGCTTGACGTTCAGGTGATAGTTCAACAGCATAAATCTTAGAAGCACCCGCTGCACGAAGGGCTTCTACAATTAAGAGACCAATCGGACCTAAGCCAAAGACAGCGACGAGTATCACCAGTTTTTTTAGTGCTGATTGACGAACTGCATAAACTGCAACAGCGACTGGCTCAGTGAGAGCAGACTTTGCTCATAGCTTAAGCTATCTGGAATGACATGTACTAAGTCACCGTCTAAAAACACAATATTTGGTAAATCCACCGTCTGCGACCAAAACCGACAAAAATTAAGGTTTGGATCCAAATTATAATTACCAACTAAGTTATTCTTAGCTAGAATTGGTTCTACAGCAACACGATCACCAACTTTAACACGAGTAACATCGCTTCCGACTTCTACAATTTCACCAGAAAAATTCATGTCCCAGTGTTACTGGTGCTTTTTGACCAGAATAGACATGTTCTTCTGTTGGGATGAAGATAGGGCCATCTAAAAATTCGTGGAGGTCAGTACCACAAATTCCTGTGAATTTAACAGCAACTTTTACTTGGTGCGGAAGTACCTCAGGGACTTCTACTTCTTGAATACGAACATCTTTTTGCTTTGCATGCTAGCGAGTCGCTTTCATTGTAGCCATATGAATAACTCCTTATTGTTGCGATTTTTAGTTTTCCTTTTAGGAAACTTCACATGTAATATTGTAAACGCTTTCCTTGTATTTGTCAAGAAAAACCAACCTCAGGGCTGGTTTCTTTTACATATTAATCTTCTTTCAACTTCGCCAATTCTTGCGCAAGGAGTTTAAGGGCAACCTGTGGATTGGCTTGGCCTTTGGTTGCTTTCATGAGGAATCCTGTGAAGGATTTGTCAGCGTTACGTTTACCTGACTTGAAGTCGGCAACTGCAGCTTCGTTATCTGCAAAGACTTGGTGGATGATTGGAATCAAGACATCAGGATCTGAGATTTGAACCATACCTGCTTTCTCCACGTATTCACGCGCGCCACCGCCATTTTTAGCTAGGTGGACAAAGACTTTCTTGGCGATCTTAGAAGAAATAGTACCGTCTTCGATGATGGCGATCATTTCTACCAAGTTTTCTGGAGTTAATTCGATTTGTTCCAGTGTCTTACCTTCGGCATTCAAGAACTGAGCGACTTCACCTTGGAGCCAGTTAGAGACTTGTTTGGCATCACCACCGAGGGCAACAGCTTTCTCAAAGAAGTCAGAAGTGACTTTATTAGCAGTCAACTGACTAGCATCGTAGTCTGATAAACCAAGGTCAGATACGTAGCGAGCACGACGTTCTTCGGAAACTCTGGCAACTCTGTACGCATTTCTTCAATCCACTCATCAGAGATTTCAAAGAGTGGTAGGTCTGGTTCTGGGAAGTAGCGGTAGTCTGCAGCACCTTCCTTGACACGCATGAGGATGGTTGATTTGTTGGCTTCATCGTAACGGCGTGTTTCTTGGCGGATTTGACCACCTGAGCGAAGGATTTCAGCCTGACGTTGGACTTCGTATTCAAGACCCTTACGCACGTTTGAGAAGGAGTTGAGGTTCTTCAATTCAGTCTTGGTACCGAATTTCTCTTGACCATAAGGACGAAGCGAGATGTTGGCATCCACGCGCATCGAACCTTCCTCCATCTTAACGTCAGAAATGCCAGCGTATTGGATAACTTCCTTGAGGGCTGTTAGATAAGCATAAGCTTCTTCTGGTGAACGCATGTCTGCTTCAGATACAATCTCAATCAAAGGCACCCCTTGACGGTTGAGGTCAACATAAGAGTAACCATCTGTACCATGGGTGTTTTTACCGGCGTCTTCTTCCAAGTGAGCACGTTCGATACCGATTTTCTTAGTCGTACCATCTTCTAGTTCAACTTCAATCCAGCCGTTGTAACCGATTGGCTCATCAAACTGAGAAATTTGGTAGGCTTTAGGATTATCAGGGTAGAAGTAGTTCTTGCGGTCAAAGTGCATCTTCTTATGGATGTCCATGTTAAGAGCGAGTGCAGCCTTGATACCAGCATCGACAACACCTTTATTGAGAACTGGTAGTACGCCTGGGAAAGACCAGTCAATCACGTTAGTGTTGGCATTTTGGTCATTCCCAAAGTGGGCAGAAGTAGGTGAGAAGATTTTTGAATTGGTGTTGAGCTCTACGTGGACTTCAAGTCCAATGACTGTTTCAAAGTTCATTAGTTATCACCTCCAAAAATCACGGGTTGTTGTTTGTGGTAGTCTGTTGTTGCTTCAAAAGCAGCAGCAGCTTGGTAGATAGTCTCTTCTGAGTATTTAGGACCAATCAATTGGAGCCCGACAGGTAAACCTTGGGCAAATCCTGCAGGAATTGAAATTCCTGGAAGTCCAGCCAAGTTGACTGGGATGGTCAAGAGGTCAGCCAAGTACATGGCAACTGGATCGTGATTGAGTGAATCCAAATCAAAGGCCACGCTTGGAGCTGTTGGACCAAGGATGAGATCGTAATCTGCAAAGACTTTTTCAAAATCTTGGATGATGAGGGTACGAACTTGACCAGCCTTCTTGTAGTAGGCATCGTAATAACCTGATGAAAGGCTGAAAGTTCCAAGCATGATACGACGTTTCACTTCATCACCAAATCCTTGGCTGCGAGTATTAACGTAAATCTCGTCCAGGTTTTTAGCGTCTTCAGCACGGAAACCATAGCGGATACCGTCAAAACGTTGTAAGTTTGATGAAGCTTCTGATGAAGCGATGATGTAGTAGACTGCCACACCGTATTTAGAGTGAGGCAGGCTGACTTCTTCGACGATAGCGCCCAATTTTTCAAAGTGTTTGACTGCATTTAGAATGGTTTCCTTAACCTCTGGGTCAATCCCTTCACCAAGATATTCTTTAGGCAAAGCGATTTTCATGCCCTTGATGTCTTGACCGATTTGAAGTAAAGTCGGCAATGCGGACAGGAGCAGAAGTAGAGTCTTTGGCATCTTCGCTGGCAATAGCATTGAGCAAGAGGGCATTTTCCTTAACAGTTGGTGCAAAAGGTCCAATCTGGTCTAGGGAGCTACCAAAGGCAATGAGACCAAAACGTGAAACTGTTCCATAGGTTGGTTTGAGACCAACGATCCCGTTGAAGGCAGCAGGTTGGCGGATAGAACCACCAGTATCAGAACCAAGTGATAAACGGACTTGTCCAGAAGCTACTGCTGTAGCTGAACCACTTGATGATCCACCAGGAACCTTGCTGTGGTCCCATGCATTTTTAGTGGCACCATAGTAAGATGTTTCACCAGAACCACCCATGGCAAACTCGTCCATGTTGGTTTTCCCAACAACGATCATGCCTTTAGCTTTTGCATTGGCAACAGCTGTTGCATCAAAGATTGGTTCGTAGTTATAAAGCATTTTTGAGGCTGCAGTTGTTAGGATGCCGTCTGTAGAGATGTTATCCTTAACAGCTAGCGGAATTCCTGAAAGGATATTGTCAGCATCGATTCCAGCTTCATCAATAGCTTTAGCCTGAGCAAGAGCTTGGTCCTCAGCGATAGTGACAAAAGCATTGATAGCTGTCTCACGAGATTTGATATCTTCAAGAGTTGCTTGTGTTAGTTCTGTTGCAGAAATTTCCTTAGAGACAAGGAGATTGTGCAACTCTTCAATAGTTTTATTGTTAAAAGTCATTAGGCATCTCCTCCATCATCCAGGATAGCTGGTACCTTAATATAGTAGTTATCTTTTTCAGGTACATTTTTAAATAAGCGATCACGGTCAGTTCCTTCTTCGGCTACGTCTGGGCGAAGAACGGTCTTGCGATCTGCCATGGTAGTCGTTGGTTCAACACCAGTAGTGTCGACTTCGCCGAGCAATTCGACCATATCAACAATCTTAGACAAGGTTGTCGCAAACTCAGCAGTTTCTTCTTCTGAGAATTTTAATTTTGAAAGATTGGCAACGTGTGTTACCTCTTCTTGCGTAATTTTCATCTGATATCCTTTCGTGAAATGATGATTATTTATCTGTTCTATTTTACCATATTTTCCTATAAATAAGGTGAGCTAAGCTAAAAAGAAACAGAAATTGAAAAATGGTTTTTAATTCGATATAATGGTTGAAATTAGAAGCAAGAACAGCATTGGTTTTTAGTCGGCAAACAAGATGCATACATTGACCGATTCGAACAAGTTAAGGAGGACATATGAAAATTTGGGATTTACTTTTTACCAGTAAAAAAACAGTCCCTCCACACTTGGGGCCATGGTACATTTTGTTGCCGATTTCTCTGCTAGTTATAACAGTTTTATCAATTCGCTATGCAAACTCTAAACCTTATCGAGATTTTTGGTATTGGGGTCAATTGCTTCAATTGCTGATTATCAACACTTGGTATATTTCAGCGCATCTACCCTTGTCTGAGGCCCTCCCTTTTTACCATAGTCGTATGGCTATGTGGATGATTCTTTTGGCCCCTAATAAGACTTTTTTTAAACAATATTTTGCCTTAGTCGGAGTCTTTGGTTCTATCATGGCCTTGGTTTATCCAGTCTTTTATCCTTTTCCTTTTCCTCATGTTTCCTCGGTTAACAATGTTTTCGGCCACTGGGCCCTCTTAGCAAACTGCTTGATTTATCTTGTCAAATACTATCAAGTTCAAAATAGGGATATTTGGAAGATTTGCCAGATGACCTTTAGAGTCAATGCTATCATTTTTCTAGCCAACCTCTTGACAGGAGGAAATTATGGCTTTATGAGCAAGCCACCTGTGATTGGAGATCATGGTAGTTTGCTTAACTATTTGATAGTGACCAGTTTGATGACAGGTATTCTCATCTTCATTAATCAACTTGTTAAATGGAAACATACAAACAGGCAGATTAAAACTTGAATTTGTTACCATAAGGAGACTTTATGCATCATTTTTTTATAACTGAATCGACTTCACCGCCTGCTATATTGTTCCTCCTTTTATCTCAAAAGATACACTCAAAGTAAATAAAAAAGTCCTTGCGGACTTTTCTTATTTTAATTTCTTATAATTATCAAAAGCCATAGACATCATTGCCCATATAAACACCTAATAATCCATATCCATATAAAGGCAAAGAAGCGATGATGAATGGCGACAATAATATCTGCCCAATCGTATTCCCGAAATTCGTACAAACACAGTAAATACCAAAACAGATATATATTACAAAAGTTAGTGTCCAAAATAGACACCGTCTGCGGTTTTGTTTTACCATCTTCAACCCACTCACCTCCTATCCCTTATTATATGCCTATCGAGATTTTTTGTAAAGCCTTTTCATCATACTAATCAGGATAAAGTCAATCAAGTAACAGGTGGGAATTACGGGCTTTTGAATGCCACGCCTTTTATCCCTAACGCTCCTTTATGGGGTGTCTATCATTCTATCTGCAGCCCTAGTACTCTTTGATATCTTGTTTAAGAAACGTTGGGAAAAGAAAATTGCTCTAGAAAAAATTAAATTTTGAAGAGATTGTAACTAGCGATACAAAATAAATATTGAATAAAAGAATCTTATGAGCAGGTCTAGTATCTTGATCTGCTTTTCTTTTATAAGCGATTGAAAAACTCTCTAAAATCCGATATAATGGAGTGTTGAAAGGAATGTTAGGGTCCGATGTAATAAAGAGTGATTATAAATTGAAATAATTAAAAAAGTAGAAAGAAAGAGAAGTTATGAGTATTCAAGAAGAAATTAAGAAACGCCGTACCTTTGCCATCATCTCTCACCCGGACGCGGGGAAAACAACCATTACTGAGCAATTGCTCTATTTTGGGGGAGAGATTCGTGAGGCAGGTACTGTAAAAGGGAAGAAACAGGAAACTTTGCTAAGTCAGACTGGATGGATATCGAGAAACAACGTGGGATTTCGGTAACCTCATCTGTCATGCAGTTTGACTACGATGGGAAACGGGTAAACATCCTAGACACTCCAGGGCACGAGGACTTTTCAGAAGATACCTATCGGACCTTGATGGCAGTAGATGCTGCCGTCATGGTGGTGGACTCAGCCAAGGGTATCGAGGCCCAAACCAAGAAATTGTTTGAGGTTGTGAAACACCGTGGGATTCCAGTCTTTACTTTTATGAACAAGCTGGACCGTGACGGCCGTGAACCCCTAGACCTCTTGCAAGAATTGGAAGAAGTTCTTGGTATTGCAAGTTACCCGATGAACTGGCCGATCGGGATGGGGAAAGCCTTTGAAGGACTTTATGACCTTTATAACCAACGTTTGGAACTTTATAAAGGGGACGAACGCTTTGCCAGCCTAGAAGACGGGGACAAGCTCTTTGCAAGCAACCCCTTCTACGAACAAGTAAAAGATGATATTGAGCTTTTGAATGAAGCAGGAAATGAATTCTCAGAGGAAGCCATTCTTGCAGGTGATTTGACACCAGTCTTCTTTGGTTCGGCCTTGACTAATTTTGGGGTGCAGACCTTCCTTGAAACTTTCCTCAAGTTTGCTCCAGAACCTCATGGACACAAGAAAACAGACGGTGAACTTGTCGACCCCTATGATAAGGATTTCTCAGGTTTTGTCTTTAAAATTCAAGCCAACATGGACCCTCGTCACCGTGACCGTATTGCCTTTGTCCGTATCGTATCTGGTGAATTTGAGCGTGGTATGAGTGTCAACCTCCCTCGGACTGGTAAGGGGGCTAAGCTATCTAATGTCACCCAGTTTATGGCTGAAAGTCGTGAAAATGTAACTAATGCTGTAGCTGGAGATATTATCGGGGTTTATGATACAGGTACCTACCAGGTTGGAGATACGCTAACTGTTGGGAAAAACAAGTTTGAGTTTGAACCACTGCCAACCTTTACTCCTGAGATTTTTATGAAGGTTTCACCTAAGAACGTTATGAAGCAAAAATCTTTCCACAAGGGAATTGAGCAATTGGTGCAAGAAGGAGCTATTCAGCTTTATACCAACTACCAAACAGGTGAATATATGTTGGGTGCCGTTGGTCAATTGCAGTTTGAAGTCTTCAAACACCGTATGGAAAATGAGTACAATGCAGAAGTGGTTATGAGCCCAATGGGTAAAAAGACCGTTCGCTGGATTAAACCTGAAGATCTGGACGAGCGTATGTCTTCAAGCCGAAATATCCTGGCCAAAGACCGCTTTGACCAGCCTGTTTTCCTCTTTGAAAATGACTTTGCCCTCCGATGGTTTGCAGATAAGTATCCAGATGTGGAGTTAGAGGAAAAGATGTAGATCGCCAAAGTTACTTGATTGTGTAACAATCTAAGTAACTAACGCCAAGTTTCTATGGAACTTGGCTAGGCGCTCCACTAGTAAAGTTTTACGAATATTATCGATTCGTAAAACTTTACGTCGTAACAGAAAGGAAGCGAACTAGCTAACTGCCTTACTAACTACGTTTGGCAAATGAAATCGATTTGCCAAACTCCGTGTCATAGTGTAAAAAAATCGGTTTACCTAAATGTTTCACTAGGCAAAGTCCACGAATAATTTTGATTCGTGGACTTTTTCGTCGTAATAGTTAGAAAGCGGTCTAGCTATCTGCCTTACTAACTACGTTTGGCAAATAAAATCGATTTGCCAAACTCAGTGTCGTAGTGAAAAAGAGTATCTGAGTTGGTAACTTACCTTAAAACTATTGCAAAAAGCCAAGAAAATCCCTTCCTTGGCTTTTGTTGTAGCTTGCTATTTAGAATTTTCCTAAAACTCCGTCCCGATTTGGGACGGAGTTTAGGAGGTCTTTTAGGTCGCTAATCGGTAAACAGCTTCAGCATAGATATCCATAGCATGATAGAGATCATCTAAGATAGCATATTCATTTGCTTGGTGTTCTGTCTGCTCTCTTCCTGGGAAGAGGGCGCCAAAAGCGACACAGTTTGGCATCGTACGTGCAAAGGTTGCACCGCCAGATGATAGAGCGGGACTCTTGTCACCAGTTTTTTCTTCATAAACCTGCATGAGAGTAGTGACGAGTGTGCTATCTCTTGCAACGTAAAGTGGTGCCAGGTAGTCAAATTCTTGGTAGCTAAGTTGGTAAGATTTTGCACACTCTATCAGCTGATGAACAAGGGCATCCTTGTCTGCAAGGACTGGGATTCGGATATCAATTCGAATCTCAGAACTTTCGGGAGTAATGGTTAAAGCGGCCACATTAAAGGATAAATGTCCAGAAGGCTGGTCGCTGATATCACCAAAGATTCCTTTTCCTTGACCATCTTGACCAACTTCTTTGGCAAGAAATGTCAGTGCAGGATGGGATTGAATGGAATCAAGGACGGTGGCTAGTCGAATGACTGCATTAATCCCTTGACTGGCATCCTTGGCATGCTTAGATATTCCTAGAACAGTAAGGTTCTGATCATTTTGTTGATAATCGTAGCCAGCAGATATGAGGCCTGCCTGGATCTGATCCATAAGTGGTCCTTGATAGGTTGCCTTATCAGGGACGACATTGAAAGCTCCACCTACATCTAAGGCGAGTTGTTCTGATCCAGGTCCATGAAGTTTGACCTGAAGGAGTCCTTTTTCTGCATAGGTTAATGGGAATGATGAGTCAGGAGCAAATCCCATGCTGGCTTGTTCTTCAATGGCATTATATCTTGCCATACAACGCCAAAGCGTTTCTTCATCAGTACCAAATATGAACCGAACCCGTTTTTTGAATTGAATTCCTTGGTCAAGCAGGCTTTTGACTGCGTAAAGGGCTGCAAGAGATGGCCCTTTATCATCCTGGGCTCCCCGACCATAAATCCGCCCATCTCTGATACTAGCTTCAAATGGAGGAGTTTCCCAGTCTGTCAAATCGCCTGCAGGAACTACATCTAGGTGGCAGAGGATGGCAAGGAGATCCCCCTCACCAACTTCTGCATACCCATAATATCCTTGAGGATCAAGGTAGGTTTTAAAACCAAGTTCTTGACATAAGTCCAGCGTTTTTTTCAGGACATCTTGAATTGCTTGACCAAAGGGAGTGCCATTTTCACCTTCATTGAGAACAGAAGGATAAGAGATGATTGTTTTCAAACTTTGAAGAAAATCCTCTTTGATTGATTCTGTAATATAGGATTTCATCCGTATTTCCCTCTTTATTATAAGAATGGCACAAAGGTACCTAAGATAAGAAGTAGAATACTTGCAACGACAATGACGATGACAAGTTTTCCGACAAATTTCCACCAAGTTCCAAGGCTGACACGACCAAGAGCAAGAGCACCCATAACAATACCTGAAGTAGGAGTCACAAGGTTAAGGACACCAGATGCAGATTGGTAGGCAGTGACGATAAGGCTTGCTTTAACATTAACGAACTCTCCAAGAGGAGCCATGATACCCATAGTTGCACTAGCAAGACCAGATGAAGAAGGAATGAGGAAGGACATAGGTAGGTAGAAGATATAGGTCAATACGATGAAGATTTGAGGAGAAAGACCTTGAAGGCCAATTTCACCCCAGTGTAGGATGGTTGCAGTGATCATACCATCGTTCATGATAACTTGGATACCACGAGCAACCGCACAAATCAAGGCTACTGAAAGCAAATCTGCAGCACCAGTTTAGGAAGGTTGAGACAATCTTGCTTTCTTTGAGACCATAGACAACACCGATCAAAATCCCCATAACGGCAAAGAGCATAGCGCCTTCTGGGAAGTACCAGCTACCAAAAGGTAGAGCAGATGAACCGATAACTCCTCCAATTACAGGAAGTCCGATTAACCAATTCTTGAAGTCTTCAAATACAGTAACATGCAAATCAACCCAAGGGATGAAACTTGCAATCATAATGATAAAGGTTAATACAAATAAAGCGAGGACATGTTTTTGTTTCTTGCTCAAGGTAGATGGTGCATCATCGTTTTCTGAAACATTAAAGTGTTTGATATCTTCTTCGCGTTGAGCGTAAACGAGTGATTTAGTAGGATCTTTTTGAATCTTTTCTGCATAACGATAGACAAAGTAAGTGCTGATACCTGTCATTACAAACCAGAAGATAACACGGAGAATAACCCCATCCATAGAAGAGATTCCCGCAGTATCAGAGGCGATAACAGTAGCAAATGGATTCAATGTAGATGCCAAACAACCAACTTGAGAACCTAGTAAGATGATGGCTACGGCAGTGATACTGTCAAAACCAACTGCCATCATTACAGGGACAAGAAGGGGATAGAAGGCCATGGTTTCTTCACCCATACCATAGGTAGTTCCTCCAAGTGCGAAGAGGGGCATGAGGATGAGAATCAACATTTTTTCGCGGCCCTTGTATTTTTTAACGATGGAGGCAATCCCTACATCGAGTGTACCAGTAGCGTTTACGACACCAAGGAAACCTCCGACCATAAGGATAAAGAAGGCAACGTCGATTGCTGCGCTAGTTGGTGCGTGACCGAGCATGGCACGAATTGGGGCCATAAAGACATCGTAAATCCCTTGAGGATTAGAGTCAACAGTTTGATAGGTACCTGCGATGAGGTTACCTGCGTCATTGGTATCATACTTACCTGCAGGAATGACCCAGGTCAAAAATGCCATAATGGCAATGATGATGATCAAAACAGTGTATGATGAAGGCATTTGAAACCTTTTTTTATTTTCACTCATTTGTTTTTCCTCCTAAACTATGTCACACAGTATAAAAACGAATGATTTTGGCAAGAGTGCTGACTAAACTTTCTTGTAAGGTATCACTAAGATGCTAATCTTTAACGATGATTGTTCCGCTATCAGATTCAATCAAGGCTCCCAAATTGCTGAGGGAAGTGATGACGGCTTTTCCTGCTGGACGATTGGTTACAAAATCAATGGCAGCTTGGATTTTTGGTAGCATACTACCAGGAGCAAATTGCCCCTCTTGGATGTATTCTTGGAGTTGGCTAACAGTTACCTGCTCCAATTTTTCTTGATTTGGTTTGTTATAGTTGACATAAGCATAATCTACGCCAGTCAAAACGATGAAGAGATCGGCTTCAACCAGTTCTGCCAAGCGTTGAGATGCAAAGTCCTTATCGATAACGGCTTCTACCCCTGATAGGTAACCGTTTTCATTTTCGATTACAGGAATACCTCCACCGCCTGCAGCGATAACAACTTGACCTGCGTTTAGCAATGCTCGGATACTATCGATTTCTTTGATGTGAATAGGTTTTGGCGAAGCAACGACCTTACGCCAACCGCGACCCGCATCCTCTTTGAAGGTGGCTCCAGTTCTTTCGCTTTCTGCTTTGGCATCTTCTTCTGAGTAGAAAGGACCGATTGGTTTGCTTGGGTTAAGAAATGCTGGATCATCTTTGTCCACGACTACTTGCGTTACAACAGACGCAACAGGTTTTTCCAATTTCAAATCAAGCAAAGCATTATCTAAAGCATTTTGGAGCCAAAAACCGATACTACCTTCAGTCATGGCTACGAGTGAGTCTAGAGGGAAGACTGGATTTTTTTCGGAATCTGCTGCTAGATGTTGAAGGAGCAAGTTACCGACTTGCGGTCCATTGCCATGGGTGATAATCAATTCATCACCATTTTGGATGAGTTTCACCAGATGGCGAGCTGTTTCTGCCAGAGCTGCTTCTTGGGCTTGAGCAGATGGATCGGTAGAGAGAATAGCATTCCCTCCAAGAGCGACAACAATTTTACGATGAGACATGAGCGCTCCTTTCTTTTGGATGGATAAAAACCAATTTTGGTTAAAAGCTTGGATTTGGAAGTTGAGAAGAAGGCTTTCTACAAACGAGCAGAGTTGGAATTCTAGACATGTAAATAACTGGGGAGGCAGTTAATTTTTTGTTATGAGGTTTAGGTTGAATGTTAAGCTAGTAGCTTGAATGTGACTGTTTTCAAATTCCAACTCAGAGCTCGTAACTATTACAAAAAGGGACCGGACTAAAACACTAGTCTCAGCCCCTAAGCTGTTTGTTAATACTCTTCGAAAATCAAATTCAAACCACGTCAGCTTCGCCTTGCCGTACTCAAGTACAGCCTGCGGTTCGCTTCCTAGTTTGCTCTTTGATTTTCATTGAGTATAAAGTTAGTATTACACTTTAGGAATATAGAGATTTCCTAGTGTAGCGGCCATGACGGCTTTGATAGTGTGCATACGGTTTTCTGCTTGGTCGAATTGACGAGCGTACTTGCTGCGGAAGACTTCATCTGTTACTTCCATTTCTTCTACACCGAATTTTTCAGCAACGTCTTTACCATAAACAGTGTGAGTATCATGGAAGGCTGGCAAGCAGTGTAGGAAGATCAAGTTTTCATTATTTGCTTTCTTAACGAGGTCCATATTGACTTGGTAAGGTTTAAGCATAGCTACGCGTTCTGCGAATTTATCTTCTTCACCCATAGATACCCAAACGTCGGTGTAAAGAACATCTGCGCCTTTAACTGCTTCATCAGCATCTTCAGTGATGAGAACATGAGCGCCACTTTCTTTAGCAAATCCTTCAGCCAATTCAACGATTTCTTTTTCTGGGAAGAGTTCTTTTGGTGAGAAGATGTGGACATTGACACCAAGGATAGCTCCTGTTACAAGAAGACTGTTGGCAACGTTGTTACGTCCATCACCACAGTAAACCAAGGTCAAACCTTCAAGGCGTCCGAAGTTTTCTTGTACTGTCAAATAGTCAGCGAGCATTTGAGTAGGGTGCCATTCGTCAGTTAGACCATTCCATACTGGAACACCTGAGAATTCAGCCAATTCTTCAACCATACGTTGGCTGAAACCGCGGAACTCGATACCATCAAACATACGTCCCAAAACTTTTGCTGTATCTTCAGTAGATTCTTTCTTACCTAGTTGGATATCATTGGCACCTAGATATTCTGGATGTGCTCCAAGATCGATTGCAGCAGTTGTGAAGGCTGCGCGTGTACGGGTAGAAGTTTTTTCAAATAAAAGAGCAATATTTTTACCTGCTAGGTAGTGGTGCTCAATGTTGCGTTTTTTGAGGTCTTTCAAATGAGCAGAAAGGCCAATCAAATATTCGAGCTCTGCACGGGTAAAATCTTTTTCAGCTAGAAAACTTCTTCCTTGAAATACTGAATGTGTCATTCTATAAATCCTTTTCTAACAAGCTTGAATTCTGTTAGCAGGCGCTAAACAGAGAGGGAGGGATTAAATGTCTTCGCGTTCAAATGGCATAGACATACAACGAGGTCCACCACGGCCCCGAACCAATTCACTTCCGCGAATCTTAATCAAGCGAAGACCGTATTCTTCCAAAATATTATTGGTCACGGTATTGCGGGCATAAACAACTACCACACCAGGTGCGATGGTCAAAGTGTTGGAACCGTCATTCCATTGTTCACGCGCAGCTGCTACGATATTGCCGCCACCGCAACGGATCAAATGAACTTTTTCTATGCCAAGGTTTTGAGCAAGAAGTTCAGCCAAATCACCTTTTTCTTCAACAATCTTGAGTTTTTCATCTTCATAAGTAACAGAGTAAACGTGAAGGTCACCTTCGATTTCAGGGTGAATAGTGAACTTGTCATAGTCTACCATGGTGAATACAGTATCCAAGTGCATGAATTTACGGTTGTTAGCAAATTCGAATGCTATAACTTTCTTGAAGCCAACATTTTTCTTGAAGATGTTAACCAAGAGTTTTTCAATAGAAGCTGCATCTGTACGTTGAGAAATACCTACTGCAAGAACGTCTTTAGAAAGAACTAACTCATCTCCACCTTCGATACGTGTATCTTCTTCACGGTTGTAAACCAATTCAACTTTTCCACCATAGATTGGATGGTATTTGAAAATGTATTTACCATAAAGAGTTTCACGGTTACGAGTATCTGCATACATGTGGTTGAGCGATACGGCATTACCGATTGTAGCAAATGGGTCGCGAGTGAAGTAGAGGTTTGGCATTGGGTCAATAGCAAATGGATAGTCTGACTCAACCAAGTCAGTTAAACCTTTTGCTTCTTCAGGAATTTCTGGCAATTCAGCTTTTTGAACACCAGCCATCGTTTTTTCAACCAATTCTTGGTTGTCTGTAATGCCTTGAAGCAACTCACGAATAGCAGCCTTGGTTTGACGGCCACGGATGTTGGCTTCGTTTAAATATTCCTCGATAAATTGATCGCGGATTTCTGGGGAAGTCAATGATTCAGCAGCCAGCTGCTCTAGGTAGAGAACTTCGATTCCTTCATCACGAAGAGCTTGGGCAAATGCATCATGTTCTCTTTGAGCATCTTCCAAGAAAGGAATATCATCAAAAAGAAGCCTTTCAAGATAGTCCGGCAACAAGTTTTCCAACTCCCTGCCTGGACGGTGCAACATAACTTTTTTTCAGTTTTCCAATTTCTGAGAAAACATGAATTGGATGTGAAGACATGTGGATCCTCCTTTTTTTCTTGTGTGTACCAAACTGTTTTGGTATCGCTTACATTTTAATATTAACACAATTTAATATGCTTTTCAAGGAAAATGATAAAGCCTAAAAAGTCCTAGAAAAGCCTATTTTAAAGGGATTTCTTACATTTTTTTATAAGATTATTCATAGACATGTATGTTAATTTAACTTATTTTTTTATATTCTATAAATTTAATGCATAAAAAAATATTTTTTTAAATTTTTTAAAAAAATTTTTTTAGAGAAGCTAGATAGAGGCAAATTTTATAAGCTCTAGGAAAAATAGAAACAAAAATTCCCTTTGATTATTATGCAAAAAATCAAAGGGAATTGGATATTAGATCTGTTTAGATACCAACATTTTTGAGAAGAATGGTTACAAGAGCAAGCAAGATGAAACTGATGCTATTGAGTACCATATGAACTAAGATGGATAACTCTAGACGTCGTGTACGATAAGCAGTCCAAGTGAGGACGGCAGACATCCAACCATAAATCAAGAAAGAGGGAAGATTTGAAGGCATGTGAGCAAGAAGAAATAGGAACCAACCAATAACATAGCCCAGTTTTTCATAGCCTTGGAAGAGTTTGGTCGGAATAATTCCGCGACAGATGATTTCCTCACAGATAGGTGCGATTAAAACAATGATGAAGAAACTACCAATCAGAGTGCTTTCAGAAACAAGGTTGTTAATAATTTGTTGGTTGGAAGTGGTAGTTTGATTAATGAGTTGTAACCAGATACCCCCGACAAGATTACCGACAAAGATAGTCAAATAACTCAAAACAATACGAGGAACATCAGTAATCGTTAAGAGTTTAGGTTTAAATACCAACAACTTGCTCTTATGGGCACCGTACAAAAAGATGGTGATGACAAGAATCGAAATAAGAGCTACGATAAGTGTTGACCAGATAGGATCGATCTGACTTAGTGCTAGTAGAGCTAGAGTTTGCATAGGGATTTGAGAGAGAAAGATAGCTACTAACAAGATCCCAAACCAAGCGAGTCGTTTACGAAAATCCTTAAAAAAGTTCATTGATGTGTCTCCTAAAAAATTTTATCTAATTATAACATAATTGCTGGATGGATTCTATCTGCTACCATAACAGAAGGATGCAAATGACAAATAGAATATCCCGAATCAAATGGCCGTAAAATGATACATCCTGTCTCAGATTCTTGGGAAATAAAAAACTGAGAAAGAGAGCCCCAAGACCGATGTAAAAAGCGATGGACAAAATGGTGATTGGATTACGTAGGAAGATTAAAATGGAAATAACTAGAATGGAAAAACGTACTTCCTTGCTGCTGGAATTCCTTTGTAATCTTCTCCATTTTTTCAAAGGGAGAAAGGTAACAAGGTCTACTCCAAATAGAAAAAAGAAGGAAGGCAGGATGAGGTCTACGGCTTCTTTTTGAAGTAAGTTGACAGTGACGATACTCTCTGACAGAACAAGTCCAACTCCACAGAGATTGATAATAACCATTATGCTATACAATAAAAAGATAAAGCGATTGCGATCAAGAATGCTATTTGTTTCTTGGTTGTGACTAGATAAATAATGTATAAAGGCACAAGTTCCTGATAAGGCAAATAAGGTCAGTAAAAAATAAAAGCAGGATTGTTTGAGGGCCAGAGAAGTTTCAGACCAAAAGATGCAACTACAAAGTCCAAGTTGGATTAAGGCAAAGAATAAGAGTAGTCGAATTGATTTTGTGACTTTTTCCATAAAGTATCCCCTATATTTTTTCTCATTATAGCTCAAAGATAGAAGGCAATGTGATACATTTCCCCAATTGTCAGATTTTAAGGCTGACTTGTCTTTTAAAACGAAAAAATCCCCCTTCAAGCCATTTTTTGAAGGGAGATTAAATCTTAAGTTAATCGTTTTATCGTTTAGACCAAGTGCGTTTCATAAAGAGCAAGATGATTGGGTAAATTTCAAGTCGTCCCGCAATCATGGCAAATGATAGCAGAATTTTTGAAAAAGGACTAAAGATAGAGAAGCTAGCTGTAGTACCCAAAATAGGCCCGATGTTATTAAAACAACTAAAAACAGCACTGGTAACGATCATCAGATTATTGTTATCTAGACTAATGATGAAGATTAGGCTGAGTAGTATCATGATGTAGACTAACGAAAGTACTTGAGAATCTTGTGCTGGGTATCCTTATCAATTACCGTTTGGTTAACATGGAGAGTTAAAACACGGTGAGGGGATATGGTAGACAAAAATTGATTTTTAGCAATTTTAGCTAGAATAACTCCACGCATCACTTTGAGACCACCAGCAGTAGATCCAGCAGAACCACCAATCGCCATCAGCATCAGTAAAATATATTGTGAAAACAAAGGCCAATTGGTTATGTTTCCGTAACCAAAACCAGTTGTAGTAATGATATTAGAGACTTGGAAGAAGGCCATCTCAAAACTTTGTGAAACGCCACTATAAAGGTGGAGTGTATTGAGAGTAATTAAGCCGGTAGAAACGACGACAATCAAGAGATAAGCACGAAGCTCCTCATCGAAAAAGAATTCCTTGACTCGACGAAGCATGAGATAGTAGTAGAGGTTGAAATTGACACCAAACATCAAGACCCCAACACTCGTCAGATAGGTAATGAGAGAACTATTATAGTGGGCGATTCCATCATTGTAAACAGTGAAACCACCAGTCCCAGCAGTTCCCATAGCGATAACGAAACTATCGTAGAGTGGCATACCGGCAAGATAATAAATCACTACAAAGAGGGCGAACATTGCCAGATACAGGATGTAGAGGATTTGTGCTGTATTTTTTAGCTTAGACACAACCTTACCAAATACTGGTCCAGGGACCTCAGCCTTCATAACCTCTAAGTGGCTGTTTTTTGCATTGTCCATAATAGCTAGGGCAAAAACTAGCACCCCCATCCCTCCAATGAGGTGGGTGAAACTTCTCCAAAATAGAAGCGAACGACTTAGTACAGAAACGTCATTTAAGATAGTTGCTCCCGTAGTAGTGAAGCCGGAACTAGTTTCGAAGAAGGCATCGATAAAATTGGGGATTTGACCTGAAAAGACAAAGGGAAGGGAGCCAAAGAAAGACCAGAGGATCCAACATAGGGCAACAATTAAGACTCCTTCTTTGGCATAGATACGTTGTTTTTTAGGCTTACTGATGATTCCGAAAAGACCTAGGACAACAAGAATCCCGATGGTAGAGAAAAGAGCTGTAAAAACTTGACTAGATTCTCGATAGTAAAGAGCAATACCAACCGGAACTAAAAGTAGCCCAGCTTCAATCAAGAGTAGCTTTGCAAGAAGAAAGCGTACCATACTTCTATTCATGGCTTACCTCTCTAACAAATCATAAATCTTGGTGATATTTGAAAGCAAAGTGATAACCACTAGCTTATCACCGACCTGGAGGGTATCTTCTCCTGTTGGGAAGATTGTTTTTCCATTGCGGATAATAGCAGCAATCAAGACATCCTTTTTGAGCTTCAATTGAGATAAAGGCTTGCCAGTCATTTTATTGGCTTCCTTGATCAGGAATTGAAGAGTTTCTACCTGTCCATTTGCTAGATGGTGCATAGCTTGAAGGTCAGAATATTGCGCATTTACACGACCATGGATAAAGTGCATGATGGTATCAACAGCGATTGTTTTAGGGGTGATAATACTTGAGAAATCTGTTGCGTGGATAATTTCTAATAAGCTAGTGCGGTTTACTTTGGTAATATTTCTGAACACCTATGTTATCCAAGAACATAGAGGTAATGATATTTTCCTCGTCGACTCCTGTCAAAGTGGCAACAGCATCATAGTTTTGTGCACTTTCTTCTAAGAGGGTGTCCTTAGTTGTTCCATCACCTTGGACTATATAGAGTTTAGGGAATTTTTCGCTGAAAAAGGCAGCTCTTTCAGGATTGACCTCAATAACCTTGGTATCGATACGACTGTCTTTTAACATACCTAAGAGATAGTAAGCAATTTTCCCAGCTCCTATAATGAGTAAACTCTTAACAACTCTGGACTTAATATAGTTGTGGAAGAGCATCATATCGACACGACTTCCTGTCACAAAGATACGGTCTTTATCTTCTAAAATCATATCTCCACTAGGAATCATGAGTTTGTGGTCGCGTTCGATAGCACAGACAATAACATTACCAAACTTTTTACGGAAATCAGCAATAGACATCTGACAAATATTACTGAAATTTCGTACCTTGAATTCCATTAAGCTGACTAATCCACCTGCAAAACGCTCAACAGAAAGAGCATTGGGGAAATCTATAATATTAGCGATAGCACGAGCTGCTAGGAGTTCAGGGTTTACAATGAGTGAAAATCCAAGAATATTTTTTTCTTTAAAGTAAGGGTTGGAATATTCAGGATTGCGAACACGAACGATGGTTTCTTTGGCTCCCATTTTTTTGGCTAAAACAGCCGAAACCATATTGACCTCGTCGTATTGAGTCATGGCAATGAAAATATCACAATCTTGAACATTGGCTGCTTCTAACATAGCAAAGTCAGCTCCGTTACCTGCGATTCCCATAATATCAAAACGGCTGGTCAAGTATTTTAGAACAGTTTCGTTCTGTTCAATTAAGACAACATCATGGTTGTCAGCAACCAGTGAACGACAGAGGGCAGAACCTACTTTTCCCCCTCCGACAAGAATAATCTTCATAGTTAGTTAACCTACTTTTTCAATATGTCTCTATCATACCTTTTTTTAGAAAAAAATGCACTCAACAACCGGCTGTTTCCTTCTTTAATAAAGGGATTAGGGGATTCGAATAAATATTTTGCTTTAAACATCATATGTTTATGAAAAAACTTGTTCCAAAAATTCTTAATCTATGTAAATTCTATGATATTGCTTGCTGAAAGTTGAAATTTTAACTTTTGTAAATATGCTTGTAAAAAAAATGAAAAAATCAAGTCATTTCTATTGACAATCAGGCTGAAAGTGTTATACTAAAAAAGTAGTTTCGCTGATTTACTTCAAACCTGTTGTGAGGTAAGTTAACGATGCCTTAACCACGCTGTTTGCTGAGCTTGACTCCGGGCAGTGTGGCTATTTTTTTGCACTAGTGAGAGGAAGCAAGGCATGGCCAATCATATTGTATTGTTTGAACCACAAATTCCACAAAATACGGGAAATATTGCACGAACCTGTGCGGCGACGAATGCGCCCCTTCATATTATCAAACCGATGGGCTTTCCGATTGATGATCGTAAAATGAAGAGAGCCGGGCTAGACTATTGGGACAAACTTGAGATCTATTTTTATGATAGTTTAGATGAATTTATGAAAAAAATGGATGGTCAAGTCTACTTGATTTCCAAGTTTGCAGAAAAGGTCTATTCAGATGCTGACTTCACGATAGAAGGAAACCATTATTTTCTTTTTGGGCGTGAAGATAAAGGTTTGCCTGAGGAATTTATGCGGGAACATCCTGAAAGCTCTCAGAATTCCTATGAATGATGAACATGTTCGTAGCCTCAATGTATCCAATACAGTATGTATGATTGTCTATGAGGCCCTTCGTCAACAAAATTTTGCGGGTCTCGAACTGGTTCATACTTACGAAACGGATAAGTTGAAATAAACACTGATAAGAGATAAAATGCTTGCGCTTGCAAGCTTTTTTTGTTATCATAAAAGGGTCTTCAGGGCAGGGTGTAATTCCCGACCGGCGGTGACTTTTACTCGGAAATGTTCTTTTCCTTTTGTACTTTGTTGCCAAGCTTTGCCTAACCAAAAGTTATGCCTACAGCTTGTCGCCTAGTCTAAAAGAAAAATCTCCATTTCCTTACTCTAAAAGAAGTCCGCGAGCGCAAGCTGATGTGGTGAGATTCCACAACCGACAGTATAGTCTGGATGGGAGAAGACGAAAGGATGGCTTTGTCTATTCTGCTTCATTATAATAGAAATAAAACCAGTTTCTTTGTAAGCTTAGGTTTGTTTTTTTGAGATAGTTAAGAGAGTAGATAGAGAGAAACTTTCCAACTTCTTCTGATTTTATAGAAAATTGGAGGAACCTGTTATGACAAACACACGTCGACTTTCGACCATTGCAATTTTATCAGCACTTTCATTTGTGTTGATGTACTTTGACTTTCCGCTTCTACCGGCGGCATCCTTTTTAAGGATTGAGTTCAGTATCTTACCAGTTCTTGTAGGTTTGGTAGTCTTGGATTTACCAGCTGCTTTAGGAGTACTATTCCTTCGGTCTTTGTTGAAAATCCTTTTGAACAATCAAGGAGTTAGTACCTATATTGGTTTACCGATGAATATCGTAGCCTTAGGAGTCTTTGTTCTTGCTTTTGGTCTGATTTGGAGAAAAGAGCGTACAACCATGCGTTTTGTCCTAGCTTCATTAGCAGGGACGATTGGTCTTACTTTAGCCATGTTAGTTCTGAACTACGTTTATGCTGTACCTTTGTACGCTAAGTTTGCTAACTTTCGATATTGAGAATATTCTAGGACTTAGTAATTACTTGTTGACAATGGTCTTTTTGCATTTTTAATTTGATTGAAGGGATCATCTTTGCCATCTGCATTTCTGGTTGATTTTATGTCCTCTTGAAAACCAACTTTGAAATACTATGAAAGATAAACAAACATATTTAACAAAGGGCTCTTTTGCCCTTTTACTATTTGTAATTCTGGGTTATGTCGTTAAGTTTTATCCAGAACAATTGATACCATTTGATTCGTCTATCCAGACAGCAATCCGTGGAGATTTACCAGCTATATTGACAACTATCTTTCGAGGGATTACTCGTCTGATTGACTTACCAATCGTTATTTCTTGGGCAATTTTATTGACTGTTATTTTTTATCTGAAAAAGTGGAAATCAGAAAGCCTTTTAGTAGCTGGCAATCTTAGTTTGGCTGGAATTTTAATTGTGTCCTTAAAACACCTCTATCAACGTCCGCGACCTGAAATTTTACACTTGGTCGAAGAAGAGGGCTTTTCTTTCCCTAGTGGTCACTCGCTAGCAGTAACCCTCTTAATCGGTTCTCTAATTATCATTGTGGGACAGAGAGTGAAAGATAGGACTGTAAAGCTTATTCTCCAGATTTTACTGGGAATCTATCTAGTAAGTGTAATCATTTCCAGAGTCTATCTGGGAGTTCATTACCCATCAGATGTTCTTGCCAGTCTCTGTCTGGGTCTTGGAATTCTATTCATTGAATTTCCATTTTATGACAAACTTCGCTTTCAATGGAGATTTACTGGCAAGCAGAAGTAGGCATCAAATTTCTTGAGGAGAAAGAAATGAAAGTCAATATTACAGATCTTCATCCGACTCAACTATACTTATCAGAAAAGAAGTTGCAAGATATCCAGATGCTTTATCACTCGGTAGAGAGGTCAAATATAAATCCAATCAGTGTTCTTGCATTTGGAGATCGCTTGCTGATTACAGACGGGCATCACAGAGCTTACCAAGCTTTGTTAGCAGGTCAAAATACGATTTCTGCTGAGTGGGATAAAGATGGTGGTGATGAACTATATCATCTCTATGCGCAAGCTTGCGAGGAAAGAAAGATATACTCTATTCTGGATTTAAAAAATCGTATCTTAGCCCAAGATGAGTATGAAGCAAAATGGTACAACTGGTGTGATGGTTTTAATCAGGCAGTGAGTCTCTTATTGAAAAAGGAAGTTAAAGTGAAACAAATCATTCAGATAGATGATTCCTTACGTCTAGTTCCCTTATTTTTTTAGCGGATCATCGTGATATAGCTTTGACTTGGTATCAGGATGTGGACTTGGTTGAATTTGTAGATGGAGTCAGAAGCCCCTATAATGTAGAAAAATTGAATGCTATGTATTCCTATTTAGAAAAACACGGGGATTTGTTTTGGATTGAGTTTAGAGAAAAGGGAGAGTGGCTTCCAATTGGGGATATAACCTTATCTCAGGAGAATCTTCCTATTGTGATTGGCAATCCGACTTATCAACATCAAGGAATTGGACGCAAGGTATTGAAGACTTTGATTGATCTAGCTCGGAAAAAGGGTTGGAAACAATTAAAAGTTCAAGAAATCTATGATTTCAATTATGCCTCCAGACGATGTTTTGAGTCCCTTGGATTTGTGGAGAGCGGAAGTACTGAAAAAGGGACAAGCCTGCTCTTAAAGCTGGACTCCTACTAAACTTTATTATTTTTTATTAATCGCTCAAAACAGAGCGGTTTTTTGTTTGTAGTTCAGGACTCTTTCACGAAAGAAATAATAGTCAAATTCAGTAATAAAAATTTCTCTAAAAAAATAGGATTTTTTTCTCTTGCATTTGAGATAGATTAGTGTATAATAGTAGGGTATGTGTAAAAACATACTTGTGGGAGGTAAAAAAATCTTAAATTACCGCCAAAAACCACAAAGGAGGATTTAAAAATGGCTAAAAAAGTCGAAAAACTTGTAAAATTGCAAATCCCTGCTGGTAAAGCTACACCAGCTCCACCGGTTGGACCTGCTCTTGGTCAAGCTGGTATCAACATCATGGGATTCACAAAAGAGTTCAACGCTCGTACAGCTGATCAAGCTGGTATGATCATTCCAGTTGTTATCTCAGTATACGAAGATAAATCATTTACTTTCGTTACTAAAAACACCACCAGCTGCTGTTCTTTTGAAAAAAAGCTGCAGGTGTTGAAAAAAAGGATCAGGTACACCTAACAAAAACTAAAAGTTGCTACAGTTACTCGTGCACAAGTACAAGAAATTGCAGAAACTAAGATGCCAGATTTGAACGCTGCAAACATTGAGTCTGCAATGCGTATGATCGAAGGTACTGCTCGTTCTATGGGATTCACTGTTGTTGACTAATCAATAACTTCCCTATATAACCCGCAAGACTTCATCATTTCGAGAAGTGACGTGGGAGATGAAAAATCGATTGAACCACTTACAAGGAGAATAGAAAATGGCTAAAAAAAGCAAAACAACTTCGTGCTGCTCTTGAGAAAATCGACAGCACAAAAAGCATACAGCGTAGAAGAAGCTGTAGCTCTTGCAAAAAGAAACTAACTTTGCAAAAATTTGACGCAACTGTAGAAGTTGCTTACAACTTGAACATCGACGTGAAAAAAGCTGACCAACAAATCCGTGGAGCAATGGTATTGCCAAACGGTACTGGTAAAACAGCTCGCGTTCTTGTATTTGCACGTGGTGCAAAAGCTGAAGAAGCTAAAGCTGCTGGTGCAGACTTCGTTGGTGAAGACGACCTTGTTGCTAAAATCAACGACGGTTGGTTGGACTTCGACGTAGTTATCGCTACACCTGACATGATGGCTCTTGTTGGACGTCTTGGACGTGTCCTTGGACCACGTAACTTGATGCCAAACCCTAAAACTGGTACTGTAACAATGGATGTTGCTAAAAGCAGTTGAAGAGTCTAAAGGTGGTAAAATCACTTACCGTGCTGACCGTGCAGGTATCGTACAAGCTATCATCGGTAAAGTTTCATTTGAAGCTGACAAGTTAGTTGAAAACTTCAAAGCATTCAACGAAACAATCCAAAAAGCTAAACCAGCTACAGCAAAAGGAACTTACGTAACAAGCTTGACAATCACAACTACTCAAGGTGTTGGTATCAAGGTTGACGTTAACTCACTTTAATTAGTAAATAATCAAAAGGTTGGGACATTTTGTCTCAACCTTTTTTCTATTCAAAAAAGTATAAATACGTATAAACTTTCTAATCTATTTGATAGTGTAAAGTATCTAGATAGAAAATTCAGAAAATTGTTTCTTTTGTCTTGAAAATTTTTGAAAAAATGGTATTATAGAAACAAGTCATTTTAAGAGAAGAGAAAGGGGAACGATGGAGAAAATCATTTTAGACTCACCAAAGTCAGGTTCAGAACTCGTTTTGGAAACGCTCCGTGACCTAGGAATCGATACGATTTTTGGTTATCCAGGCGGGGCGGTATTGCCTTTATATGATGCTATTTATAATTTTAAAGGCATTCGCCATATTCTAGGTCGCCATGAACAAGGTTGTCTTCATGAAGCAGAAGGTTATGCTAAGTCAACAGGGAAACTTGGTGTCGCAGTCGTCACAAGTGGACCAGGAGCTACCAATGCCATTACTGGTATTGCAGATGCTATGAGTGACAGTGTTCCCCTTTTGGTCTTCACAGGTCAGGTGGCAAGAGCGGGAATCGGTAAGGATGCTTTCCAAGAAGCAGATATTGTTGGTATTACCATGCCAATTACCAAGTACAACTATCAGGTTCGTGAGACAGCAGATATTCCACGTGTGATTACAGAGGCTGTACATATTGCGACTACGGGTCGCCCAGGGCCAGTTGTTATTGACTTGCCAAAAGATGTTTCTGCTCTTGAAACGGACTTTGTCTATTCTTCAGAGATAGATTTACCAAGTTATCAACCAACTTTAGAGCCAAATGAGATGCAAATCAAGAAAATCTTGAAGCAACTCTCTAAGGCTAAGAAGCCAGTTTTGTTAGCTGGTGGTGGGATTAGCTATGCAGAGGCTGCTGCGGAGTTAAATGAATTTGCAGAGCGTTATCAAATTCCTGTTGTGACCAGTCTTTTGGGACAGGGAACAATCGCAACCAGTCATCCGCTATTTTTGGGAATGGGTGGGATGCATGGTTCCTTTGCGGCTAATATTGCGATGACAGAAGCTGATTTTATGATTTCGATTGGTTGTCGTTTTGATGACCGTTTGACTGGTAATCCTAAGACATTTGCGAAGAATGCCAAAGTTGCGCATATTGATATCGATCCAGCAGAGATTGGCAAGATTATCGCTGTTGATATCCCAGTTGTTGGTGATGCGAAAAAGGCCTTGCAGCAGTTGCTAGCGGAGCCAATCGTTCGTAACAATACTGAAAAATGGATTGAAAGTTACCAAAGATAAGAATCGTGTTCGTTCTTATGATAAGAAGGAACGTGTCGTCCAACCACAAGCAGTTATTGAACGCATTGGTGAATTGACTAAGGGTGATGCCATTGTCGTAACTGACGTCGGACAACACCAAATGTGGACAGCTCAATACTATCCATACCAAAACGAGCGTCAACTCGTAACTTCAGGTGGACTAGGAACCATGGGATTCGGAGTTCCTGCAGCCATTGGAGCAAAAATTGCTAATCCAGATAAGGAGGTCGTGCTCTTTGTCGGTGATGGTGGTTTCCAAATGACCAATCAAGAATTGGCTATCTTAAATATCTATAAGATTCCAATCAAGGTCATCATGCTTAATAACCATTCACTTGGGATGGTTCGTCAGTGGCAAGAAGCCTTCTACGATGGTCGAACATCAGAGTCAGTCTTTGATAGCCTTCCTGACTTCCAATTGATGGCTCAAGCCTATGGAATTAAGAATTATAAATTTGATAATCCTGAAACCTTAGGAAAGGATTTGGAAGTCATCTTGGAAGATGTACCAATGTTTATCGAGGTAGATATTTCTCGTAAAGAGCATGTTTTACCGATGGTACCAGCTGGTAAGAGTAATCATGAGATGTTGGGGGTGAAGTTTAATGCGTAGAATGTTAACAGCCAAACTTCAAAACCGGTCAGGAGTTCTCAATCGCTTTTACCGGTGTCTTGTCTAGACGCCAAGTCAATATTGAGAGTATCTCGGTAGGGGCGACAGAAAATCCTAATGTGTCACGGATTACCATTATCATTGATGTTGCATCTCACGATGAAGTGGAGCAAATCATCAAACAACTCAACCGTCAGGTCGACGTGATTCGTGTCCGTGATATCACAGATAAACCGCACCTCGAGCGTGAAGTGATCTTGATAAAGGTCTCAGCGCCTGCGGAGAAGCGAGCAGAAATTTTAGCTATTATCCAGCCTTTCCGTGCAACTGTTGTTGATGTGGCTCCAAGCTCCATTACCGTTCAGATGACTGGGAATGCGGAAAAGAGTGAAGCTTTGATTCGGGTTATTCGACCATACGGTATCAAGAATATCGCTCGGACGGGTGCAACTGGATTTACCCGCGATTAAAAATCCAACCTAAATTTGTTAATCTAGCCTATCAGGCAATAAATAATAGAAAAGAGAGAAAAACTATGGCAGTTCAAATGGAATACGAAAAAGATGTAAAAGTAGCAGCACTTGATGGTAAAAAAATCGCTGTTATCGGTTATGGTTCACAAGGTCATGCTCACGCTCAAAACTTGCGTGATTCAGGTCACGATGTGATCATCGGTGTTCGTCCAGGTAAATCTTTTGATAAGGCAAAAGAAGATGGTTTTGATACTTATACAGTAGCAGAAGCAACTAAATTGGCTGATGTTATCATGATTTTGGCACCAGACGAAATCCAACAAGAATTGTACGAAGCAGAAATTGCTCCAAACTTGGAAGCTGGGAATGCAGTTGGATTTGCGCATGGTTTTAACATCCACTTCGAATTCATCAAAGTTCCTGCAGATGTAGATGTCTTCATGTGTGCTCCTAAAGGACCAGGACACTTGGTACGTCGTACTTACGAAGAAGGCTTTGGTGTTCCAGCACTTTACGCTGTCTACCAAGATGCAACAGGAAATGCTAAAAACATCGCTATGGACTGGTGTAAAGGTGTTGGTGCAGCACGCGTAGGTCTTCTTGAAACAACTTACAAAGAAGAAACCGAAGAAGATTTATTTGGTGAACAAGCAGTTCTTTGTGGTGGTTTGACTGCCCTTATCGAAGCTGGTTTTGAAGTCTTGACTGAAGCTGGATATGCTCCAGAATTGGCTTACTTTGAAGTGCTTCACGAAATGAAACTCATCGTTGACTTGATCTACGAGGGTGGATTCAAGAAAATGCGTCAATCAATTTCTAACACAGCTGAATACGGTGACTACGTGTCAGGTCCACGTGTCATCACTGAACAAGTGAAAGAAAACATGAAAGCTGTTCTTGCTGATATCCAAAATGGTACATTTGCCAACGACTTTGTGAATCGACTACAAAGCTGGACGTCCAAAATTGACTGCCTACCGTGAACAAGCAGCTAACCTTGAAATTGAAAAGGTTGGTGCAGAATTGCGTAAAGCAATGCCATTTGTTGGTAAAAACGACGATGACGCATTCAAAATCTACAACTAATTTTTGAGAATAAAAATAGAAGGCGAGTTGGGGGGTACCTAACCCGCTTTTTATCTTGAAAAAGAATCAAGGAGAAGATTATGCTTAGTGCAAAAGATGTGGTGAAGGCCCACAAGGTTCTGAGTGGTGTCGTAGCCAATACACCGCTTGACTATGATCATTATCTATCAGAAAAAAATACGGTGCTAAAGATTTATCTCAAAAAAAGAAAAATGCTCAACGAGTCCGCTCTTTTAAAATTCGTGGAGCTTATTATGCCATCTCACAATTGACTAAGGAAGAACGTGAACGTGGAGTAGTGTGTGCATCAGCGGGAAATCACGCTCAAGGTGTTGCCTACACTTGTAACGAGATGAAGATTCCTGCAACAATCTTTCATGCCCAATTACAACACCTCAACAGAAAAAATTGGTCAGGTTCGTTTCTTTGGTGGAGATTTTGTAACTATCAAATTGGTAGGAGATACCTTTGATGCTTCGGCTAAAGGCAGCTCAAGACTATACAGTTGCTGAAAATCGTACGTTTATTGATCCCTTTTGATGATCCCTATGTTCAAGCTGGTCAAGGAACAGTAGCTTATGAAATTTTAGAAGAAGCGCGAAAAGAATCCATTGATTTTGATACTGTCTTGGTGCCTGTAGGAGGTGGAGGACTCATTGCAGGAGTTTCTACTTATATAAAGGAAACGAATCCGGCTATTGAAGTTCTGGGTGTAGAAGCCAACGGAGCTCGTTCCATGAAGGCAGCATTTGAGGCTGGAGGTCCGGTTAAACTCAAAGAAATTGATAAGTTTGCAGACGGGATTGCTGTGCAGAAGGTTGGACAATTGACCTATGAAGCAACCCGTAAAAATGTTGAAACGCTTATCGGAGTGGATGAAGGTTTAATCTCTGAGACCTTGATAGATCTTTACTCTAAACAAGGGATTGTTGCTGAGCCTGCCGGTGCTGCTAGTGTGGCGGCCTTGGAAGTACTGTCAGATTATATAAAAGGAAAGACTATTTGTTGTATCATCTCTGGAGGAAATAACGATATCAACCGTATGCCAGAGATGGAAGAGCGTGCCTTGATTTACGATGGAATCAAGCATTACTTTGTGGTAAACTTCCCACAACGTCCAGGTGCTCTTCGTGAGTTTGTAAATGATATCTTAGGACCGAATGACGACATCACACGTTTTGAGTATATTAAACGTGCCAGCAAGGGAACAGGACCAGTCTTAATAGGGATTGCTCTTGCTAACAAGCATGATTATGCGAGCTTGATTCACCGAATGGAGAAATTTGATCCGTCTTATATTAACTTGAATGGGAATGAAACTCTATATAATATGCTTGTTTAATATCCTATAAAATTTTTATCATATCATTTGCCTAACCTATATACGAGTGCTATAATGTAAGTGAAGAAAGGGGGAGATTCCCATGGTTTTACAAGTTTTACTTGTTCTAGTGATTCTAATGCTTATTGTAGGAGCTATGTTAGTGAGCTCTGTTTATGTCGTTCGTCAACAGTCTGTTGCAATTATCGAACGATTTGGTAAGTATCAAAAGTTAAGTAATAGTGGTATTCATCTACGGGCACCATTTGGCATTGACAAAATTGCAGCTCGTGTGCAGCTACGCCTTTTACAAAGTGAGATCGTGGTTGAAACCAAAACCCAAGATAACGTTTTTGTGACTATGAATGTCGCAACTCAGTATCGTGTCAATGAGTTAAACGTTACAGACGCTTACTATAAATTGATGAGACCTGAAGCTCAAATCAAATCTTATATTGAAGATGCATTGCGCTCATCTGTTCCTAAGTTAACTTTGGATGAATTGTTTGAGAAAAAAGATGAAATTGCATTAGAAGTTCAAAAACAAGTAGCTGAAGAAATGTCAACGTATGGGTATATTATCGTTAAGACGCTCATTACCAAAGTTGAGCCGGATGCAGAAGTCAAACAATCAATGAACGAAATTAATGCTGCCCAACGTAAGAGAGTGGCAGCTCAAGAATTGGCTGAAGCAGATAAAAATTAAGATCGTTACAGCGGCAGAAGCTGAGGCAGAAAAAGATCGCCTCCATGGTGTGGGGATCGCAGAGCAGCGGAAAGCAATTGTTGATGGACTTGCTGATTCTATTAAAGAGTTAAAAGGAGCCAATGTCGAATTAACTGAAGAACAAATTATGTCAATCCTATTAACCAATCAGTATTTGGATACATTGAATAATTTTGCAGATAAACAAGGAAATAATACAATATTTCTTGCCAGCAAATCCTAATGGAGTTGAAGATATTCGAACCCATATATTATCAGCTTTGAAAGCTAAATAATTATAATCTTAACGCAATAACTTTTGATTAATATATGTGTTTTTCAATTGACAAATACTATAAAAAAACATATAGAATGAAGTTGCGTAAAAGAAAAAAATAGGAGAATAACATGGCTAAGTCTAACTTTGAAAAAAAGTAGAAGCAGTTGTTAGCTGGGTTCGTGATAAGAAGATCACAGGGTATCGTATTTCTAAAGGAAACGAATGCGCGTGAGATGTCTATCATTGCTTTGGCTCAAGGACGTGCAAAAGTTAAAAACATTTCCTTTGAAACAGCCCTCGGCTTAATTGATTTCTACAATAAAAATCATGAAAAATTTGAAGATTAGTCTTTGGATATAGGCAGGTTCGAAAAGAATCTGCCTTTTCATTTTTGAGAATATAAAAAAGACTGATCTGCAATGGCAGTCTTTTTTTCTTATCGAAGATAGCGTTGTAAAAAAATTCTCTTGTACGTTCTTCTTTTGGGATTTGTAAATAGGATCTTCTGGTTTTGCCTTCTTCTGCAATGACACCCTTATCCATAAAGATGACACGGTGTGATACATCGCGAGCAAATTCCATTTCGTGGGTTACGACGATCATGGTCAAGCCTTCTTGAGCTAAATCTTGCATGATTTTGAGAACTTCACCGACCATTTCAGGGTCAAGGGCTGATGTAGGCTCATCAAAGAGAATGGCATCAGGATTCATGGAAAGTGCACGAGCAATAGCAACACGCTGCTTTTGCCCACCAGAAAGTTGTTTAGGTTTGGCTTGCCAGTAACGTTCTCCCATACCAACTTTTTCAAGGTTCTCTTTAGCAACTTTCTCTGCTTCTGAGCGATCACGTTTGAGTACAGTTGTTTGGGCAACGATTGTATTTTCAAGCACGTTTAGATTTTCAAAGAGGTTGAAGGACTGGAAGACCATTCCTAGTTTTTCTCGATAGTGAGTGAGGTTATATCCTTTTTCGAGGACATTTTCACCGTGATAAAGGATTTTACCTTCAGTTGGTGTTTCAAGTAAGTTGATTGAACGTAGGAAGGTTGATTTACCACTACCGGAACTTCCGATGATAGAAATAACTTCTCCTTTATGGATAGTAAGGGAAATATCTTTTAGGACCTCGTTTTGTCCATAGGATTTTTTGAGGTGTTTGATTTCAAGAATGGGTTGATTCATTATTTCAAATCCTCCGTTTGCATTTGGTTAGCACCTGTAGTGTAGGTATCCATATCCATCCGTTTTTCGATATAGCGTAGGATACGTGTTACTGTAAAGGTGAGGACAAAGTAGATAACTGCGATAATAGTAAAGGTTTGGAAGTACTGGTAAGTCTGTGTTGCTACTGTATTTCCTGAGAAGTAAAGTTCTACAACAGAGATAACATTCAATACAGAAGTATCCTTGATGTTGATGACGAACTCATTACCAGTAGCAGGTAGGATATTTCGAACTACCTGAGGTAAAACAATCTTACGCATGGTTTGATTATGAGTCATACCAAGTGCAGTAGCTGCTTCAAATTGTCCCTTGTCAACAGCTAGGATACCACCACGAACGATTTCGGTCATGTAGGCACCGGTATTGATAGAAACGATAAAGATAGCAGCGAGAGTACGGTCTAGGTTGATTCCGAAAGCCTGGGCAGTTCCATAGTAGATAACCATAGATTGTACAATCATAGGAGTTCCACGGAAAATTTCAATATAGATATTGAGAATCCAACCAACTATATTTTGAATGACGTAGATAAATTGATTTTCAGATTGAGGTGCAGTACGGAAAACACCGATAGCAAGACCAATAACGAGACCTACGATAGTACCGATAATTGAAATTAAAAGTGTGATTCCAGCACCACGCAAGAGTTGTTGCCAGTTTTCAGTTAGAATTTTAGCAACTTGGCTAAAGAAATTACTGCTGTTTTCTTCAGTAGTTGTAGCTTCTACAGGTTGCTCTTTAATCATACGATCCATTAGGGCAACTTGTTCATCTTTAGAGATGGTTTCGATGCTAGCATTGATTTGGCTGATACGTTCGTCATCCTTTACGAAGACCGATAGCGATAGAGGTATCTTCTTCTCCAGTTTTGAAACCAGGTTCAGGCTGAATCATTTTGAACTTTGCATTTGCTGACTCAGCAGTTAGGGCTTCTGGTCGTTCAGAAACATAAGCGTCAATGACCCCAGCTTCAAGAGCTTGACGCATTTGTGCGAAAATCACCCATGGCAGTTTCTTTTCTTAGCGCCTGGAATTTGAGAAATCAAAGTCATAAAGGTAAACACCCTTGTTGAGAAGTGATTTTTGCATCCTTTAAAATCATCTAGTGTTTTAGCGTTTGCATAGGCAGAATCCTTTTTGACTAAAAGTACTGGTTCGCTAGTATAGTAGCTGCTTGAAAATGCAATTTCTTGTTTGCGTTCAGCAGTTGGGCTCATACCTGCGATGATCATATCAATCTTTCCAGAAGTAAGGGCTGGAACAAGTCCTTCCCATTTTGTTTTTACAATGAGCGGTTCTTTCCCTAAATCTTTGGCAATTTTTTTTGCAATTTGAACATCGTAACCGTTAGCATATTGGTTTGTTCCATCAATCTTGACAGCGCCGTTACTGTCGTCATCTTGAGTCCAGTTAAATGGTGCGTAAGCTGCCTCCATACCGATGCGTAAATATTCATCGGCTTGGACCTGGCTAACTAGTCCTAGAGTAAGGGCTAGAGCTAGCAAGGATAGATAAGCATAATTTTTTCATGTTTTCTCCTATTTCTAGTCTAAAAATGGCTCTCTCTATTGTATCGAAAAAGCGGAACTTTTTCAATCTTAGTAAACCCTTACTTGTAAAAAAATGATATAATGAGAAAAAGGTCAAAAGAGGCTATATTATGAAAAAAAGATGGTTAATAGTACTTATATTTACTTGTCTGATAATTGTTCCAAAATTGGTTTTTGCCGTGGATTTTAGCATTCCATCCTATAAGGGAGAACTGTATATTCATGCAGACAATACAGCGGAATTTAGGCAGAAGATAGTTTACCAGTTCGAGGAGGATTTTAATGGCCAAATCGTGGGGATTGGTCGTGCAGGCAAGATGCCTAGTGGATTTGAAATTGTTCCTCAGCCAAAGGTTGAGGCCTTTAAAAATAGTCATAAAATCGAAAATCTTACTAGCGAAGTGACAGAAGAAACGAATGGTTATACTGTTAAAGTCTATAATCCAGGTCAGGAAGGGGACAGGGTCGAAGTGGAACTTACCTGGCAATTGAAAAATCTTCTTTTCCTATATGATGATATCGCTGAATTAAATTGGCAACCCTTAACAGATAGTTCAGAATCTATTGAAAAGTTTGAGTTTCACGTAAGTGGAGAGAAGGGGGCTGAAAAACTCTTTTTTCACACAGGGCAACTCTATAGAGAGGGAAGGATTGAACAGAGTGGTCATGACTATACTATTCGTTTAGACAATCTTCCGTCTAAGCGCGGAGTTGAGTTGCATGCATACTGGCCTCGAACTGATTTTGCTAGCGCTACGGATCAGGAATTGAAAGGGAATCGTTTAGAAGAGTTTAATAAGATAGAAGACTCGATTGTTAGAGAAAAAGAGCAGAGTAAACAACTCGTTACTTGGGTGTTTCCTTCAATACTTTCCATCTCCTTGTTATTGAGTATCTGCTTCTATTTTATTTATAGAAGAAAAACCACTCCTTCAGTCAAATATGCCAAAAATCATCGTCTCTATGAACCGCCGATGGAATTAGAGCCTATGGTTTTATCTGAAGCTGTTTACTCGACCTCCTTGGAGGAAGTGAGTCCTCTAATTAAAGGAACAGGAAAATTCACCTTCAACCAGCTTATTCAGGCTACCTTACTAGATGTAATTGACCGTGGGAATGTCTCTATTATTTCAGAAGGAGATGCAGTTATTTTAAGGTTGGTAAAAGAAGATGGCTTGGCAATCTTTGAGAGAACCTGTCTAAATCTGGCCTTTTCAGGTAAAAAAGAAGTTGCTGTTTCTGATTTGTTTGCGGATTATAAGGTCTCTGAGAGTCTTTACCGTGGAGCAAAAGCTGCTGATGAAAGACGGATTCAAACAAAAGGTCGTAAGCTCAAATCCTCTTTCGAAGAAGCATTGAAAGAGATGCAAGAAGGAGTGAGAAATCGGGTTACCTTCTGGGGACTCCCAGATTATTATCGTCCCCTTGACTAGCGGCGAAAAGGTCTTGCAAGTGAGCATGGGTGTTTCTACTATTTTGCCACTAATCATCGGATTTGGTTTGTTCTTGTACAGTTTGGACGTTCATGGCTATCTTTATCTGCCCTTGCCAATACTTGGCTTAATAGGTTTAGTTTTGGCTGCTTTTCTATTATTGGAAGATTCGACTAGATAATCGTGATGGTGTTCTAAATGAAGTAGGAGCAGAAGTCTATTATCTTTGGACGAGTTTTGAAAATATGTTACGTGAGATTGCACGACTGGATCAGGCTGAATTGGAAAGTATTGTTGTTTGGAATCGTCTATTAGTGTATGCAACTTTGTTTGGATATGCTGACAAGGTTAGCCATTTGATGAAGGTTCACCACATCCAAGTAGAAAATCCAGATATCAATCTCTATGTAGCTTATAGCTGGCACAGTATGTTTTATCATTCAACAGCACAAATGAGCCATTATGCTAGTGTCGCAAATACAGCAAGTACCTTTTCTGTATCATCCGGAAGCGGTAGCTCTGGTGGTGGTTTCTCAGGCGGTGGCGGTGGTGGAAGTGTTGGTGCTTTCTAAAGAAAACTCAACACATGCTTTAAAAGTATGATATAATGGAGGATAGAAAAAGGAGTAATCTATGTATTTTTTTGAAATTTTAAAATCAATCTTTTTTGGTATTGTTGAAGGAATTACGGAATGGTTGCCGATTTCAAGTACTGGTCACTTGATTTTAGCAGAAGAGTTTATCCAGTATAAAGATCAAAATGAAGCCTTCATGTCTATGTTTAACGTAGTCATTCAGCTGGGTGCAATCTTAGCCGTTATGGTTATCTACTTTAACAAGCTTAATCCTTTCAAACCAGGTAAGGATAAAGTTCAAGTTCGTAGAACCTGGCAATTATGGTCCAAAGTTTGTTGCGACCCTACCTCTTCTCCTAGTCTTTAAGTTTGATGATTGGTTTGATACTCACTTCCATAATATGGTTTCAGTAGCCATCATGTTGATTGTTTATGGGGTTGCCTTTATCTATCTTGAAAAACGTAACAAAGCGCAAGCGATTGAGCCAACAGTTACTGAGTTAGACAAATTACCTTACAAAACAGCATTGTATATCGGTCTTTTCCAAGTCTTGGCCCTTCTACCAGGGACTAGCCGTTCAGGTGCAACTATCGTAGGTGGTTTGTTGAATGGGACTAGTCGTTCAGTGGTAACAGAATTTACCTTCTATCTAGGAATTCCAGTTATGTTTGGAGCCAGCGCTTTGAAGATTTTTAAATTTATCAAAGCGGGAGAAGTCTTGAGTTTTGGTCAATTCTTCTTGCTCTTGGTAGCAATGGTAGTGGCTTTTGCAGTCAGCATGGTTGCCATTCGTTTCTTGACCAGCTATGTCAAAAAACACGACTTTACAGTGTTTGGTAAATACCGTATTGTCCTTGGTAGTGTGTTACTACTTTATAGCTTTCGTTCGATTATTTGTATAAGAAAAAAACCTTGAAGGAAGATTCCTTCAAGGTTTTTAAAATCCTGTCACAGTGACTCCCAATAAGCGGACACCCTTGTCTTTATCACTCAGTGTTTCGTAGAGTTGGATAATGCTTTGAGCAATTTCTTCAGAGTCTTGTGTTTGTTGATTCAGTGTTTTTCGTTTTGTCAAAGTAGAAAAGTCAGCATAGCGGATTTTCAAAATGACGATCTTTACCACTTTTTTCCATATTTTTTTGAAGACTAAGAGCAACTTTTTCCGAAAGGAGAGTTAGCTCTTTTTTTAATATCTTCATCTAGACTTAGAATCTTACTGTAAGTTTTTTCTTTACCAATAGACTTACGGATACGATTTGATTTGACGGGAGAGTTATCAATACCTCGAGCTTTACGATAAAGGTCAAAACCGAGTCGTCCGAAACGATCAATGAGAGTGATTTCAGAAATCTCTAAAAGGTCAGTACCCGTAAATACACCCATTTGATGGAGTTTTTCAACTGTTTTCTTGCCCACACCGTGGAATTTAGCGATATCCATTTGTTTGAGAAAATCTTCAGCTTCATCAGGAAGAATGACTGTCAAACCACGAGGCTTTTGATAGTCACTTGCCATTTTAGCTAAAAATTTATTGTATGATACACCAGCAGAAGCTGTTAATTGTAATTCATTCCAGATATCCTGCTGAATTAAACGAGCAATTTTTAACAGCAGATTTGATACCAAGCTTGTTTTCAGTTACATCTAGATAAGCTTCGTCGATACTCATGGGTTCAATTTTATCCGTATATCGTTTAAAAATAGCTCGAATCTGTTGGCCAACAGTAGTATATTTTTCATAGTTCCCAGAAATAAAAATAGCTTGAGGACAGCGTTCATAAGCCTCTTTTGGAACTCATGGCTGAGTGAATGCCGAATGCTCTGGCTTCATAACTACAGGTTGAAACAACACCCCGACCACCTGTTTTTCCTAGGGTCGCTACCAATAATAACGGGTTTGCCTTTAAGTTTAGGATTGTCACGAATTTCTACAGCAGCAAAAAAGGCATCCATGTCAATATGGATAATTTTACGGGATAAATCATTCATCAGTGGAAATATCAGCATGGACTGTCCTTTCTTTGATAGATTTTCTAGCTTTATTATACCCTTTTTCAGAAAAAATAGGAAATAGCTAATTATTTTTTTCAAAAAAACTATAATACAGTTTGTACTAAAATAACAACTGTATTATAAAAGAAAGTGTTGAAAAAAAGTAGTGATTTCACTTGTTGAAATCGTTTACTGTGTGTTATACTGAATATATGAATGTAACAGATTACTGTTACTAGAAAGATAAAAGAGGACATTAACATGGTTGTTAAGACAGTTGTTGAAGCACAGGACATTTTTGACAAAGCCTGGGAAGGCTTTAAAGGTGTTGACTGGAAAGAAAAAGCAAGTGTATCACGCTTTGTACAAGCTAACTACACACCTTATGATGGAGATGAAAGCTTCCTTGCAGGACCAACAGAGCGTTCACTTCACATCAAAAAAATCGTAGAAGAAACTAAAGCACACTACGAAGAAACTCGTTTCCCAATGGACACTCGTCCAACGTCTATCGCTGACATCCCTGCAGGATTCATCGACAAAGAAAACGAAGTTATCTTTGGTATCCAAAATGACGAACTCTTCAAATTGAACTTCATGCCAAAAGGTGGTATCCGTATGGCTGAAACTACTTTGAAAGAAAATGGATACGAGCCAGACCCAGCTGTTCACGAAATTTTCACAAAATATGTAACAACTGTTAACGACGGTATCTTCCGTGCTTACACTTCAAACATCCGTCGTGCTCGCCACGCTCACACTGTAACTGGTCTTCCAGATGCATACTCACGTGGACGTATCATCGGTGTTTATGCGCGTCTTGCTCTTTACGGTGCAGACTACTTGATGCAAGAAAAAGTTAACGATTGGAACTCAATCGAAGAAATCGATGAAGAAACAATCCGTCTTCGTGAAGAAATCAACCTTCAATATCAAGCATTGCAACAAGTTGTACGCTTGGGTGATCTTTACGGAGTTGACGTTCGCAAACCAGCGATGAACGTTAAAGAAGCTATCCAATGGGTAAACATTGCCTTCATGGCTGTCTGCCGTGTTATCAACGGTGCTGCTACATCTCTAGGACGTGTGCCAATCGTATTGGATATCTACGCAGAACGTGACCTTGCTCGTGGTACATTTACTGAATCAGAAATCCAAGAATTTGTTGATGATTTCGTTATGAAACTTCGTACAGTTAAATTTGCTCGTACAAAAGCTTACGACCAATTGTACTCAGGTGACCCAACCTTCATCACAACTTCTATGGCTGGTATGGGTAACGACGGTCGTCACCGTGTTACTAAGATGGACTACCGTTTCTTGAACACTCTTGATAACATCGGTAACTCTCCAGAACCAAACTTGACAGTTCTTTGGACTGACAAATTGCCATACAACTTCCGTCGCTACTGTATGCACATGAGCCACAAACACTCTTCAATCCAATACGAAGGTGTTACAACAATGGCTAAAGATGGATACGGTGAAATGAGCTGTATCTCATGTTGTGTATCTCCACTTGACCCAGAAAACGAAGAACAACGTCACAACATCCAGTACTTCGGTGCTCGCGTTAACGTTCTTAAAGCTCTTCTTACTGGTTTGAACGGTGGTTACGACGATGTTCATAAAGACTACAAAGTATTTGACATCGAACCAATCCGTGACGAAGTTCTTGAATTCGAATCAGTTAAAGCAAACTTTGAAAAATCTCTTGACTGGTTGACTGACACTTACGTAGATGCTTTGAACATCATCCACTACATGACTGATAAGTACAACTACGAAGCTGTTCAAATGGCCTTCTTGCCAACTAAACAACGTGCTAACATGGGATTCGGTATCTGTGGATTTGCTAACACTGTTGATACATTGTCAGCTATCAAGTACGCTACAGTTAAACCAATCCGTGACGAAAATGGCTACATCTACGATTACGAAACAATCGGTGAATACCCACGTTGGGGTGAAGATGACCCACGTTCAAACGAATTGGCAGAATGGTTGATCGAAGCTTACACAACTCGTCTACGTAGCCACAAACTTTACAAAGACGCAGAAGCTACTGTATCACTTTTGACAATCACATCTAACGTTGCTTACTCTAAACAAACTGGTAACTCACCAGTCCACAAAGGTGTATACCTCAACGAAGATGGTTCTGTGAACTTGTCTAAACTTGAATTCTTCTCACCAGGTGCTAACCCATCTAACAAAGCTAAAGGTGGATGGTTGCAAAACTTGAACTCACTTGCTAGCCTTGACTTTGGTTACGCAGCTGATGGTATCTCATTGACAACTCAAGTATCACCTCGCGCACTTGGTAAAACTCGTGACGAACAAGTTGATAACTTGGTAACAATCCTTGATGGTTACTTCGAAAACGGTGGACAACACGTTAACTTGAACGTTATGGACTTGAACGATGTTTACGAAAAGATCATGTCAGGTGAAGACGTAATCGTACGTATCTCTGGATACTGTGTAAACACTAAATACCTCACTCCAGAACAAAAAACTGAATTGACACAACGTGTCTTCCACGAAGTTCTTTCAATGGATGATGCATTGAGCTAAGATTTATAAATAGTAAATCAAAAACCAGTCACTCTGACTGGTTTTTTTGTTATAAAAATTTTTAAAAAAAAATTAGTCAAAATTGGTCAAATCTCTTGACCAAAACTGACCAAAGTGATATACTAAGAACATAAGGATAATGAAAGTCCTTAGAAAACCTTGATTTTAAGGTGATTGTATATACTATCTTAAGATCAAAGTATGGGTAAAACCTAGAAAAGAGGTACAACCTATGGTTAACATTAGTATTTTTAGAAGTCCAATCGAAAAACCTGTATTGGATAAAGAAAAACCTGAAATTATACGTAGAGTAGCAAATAGCTAGTCTAAATTTTTTAGAAACAAAGGTCAGAGAAAGTCAAATTATTTTGACTAAAGTAAATTTGAAAACAAACGAGGTATGAAATATGAATAACAACTTTAATAACTTTAACAACATGGATGATTTATTTAACCAATTAATGGGTGGTATGCGTGGATATAGTTCAGAAAACCGTCGTTACTTGATTAACGGTCGTGAAGTAACGCCTGAAGAATTCGCTATTTACCGTCAAACTGGTCAACTTCCAAGCGAAGGAAGTGAACAAGCTCAGTACGTTCAAGGTAAAGGTATGAAACAAGATGGGATTCTTGCAAAACTTGGACGTAACTTAACAGCAGAAGCACGTGAAGGTAAGTTAGATCCAGTTATTGGACGTAATAAGGAGATTCAAGAAACTTCTGAAATTCTTTCTCGTCGCACAAAGAATAATCCAGTTCTCGTCGGTGATGCTGGTGTCGGTAAAACGGCTGTAGTTGAAGGGCTTGCACAAGCAATTGTGAATGGAGACGTTCCAGCAGCAATCAAGAACAAAGAAATCATTTCAATTGATATTTCTGGACTTGAAGCTGGTACTCAATACCGTGGTAGCTTTGAAGAAAACATTCAAAACTTGGTAAACGAGGTTAAAGAAGCTGGAAATATTATCCTCTTCTTCGATGAAATCCACCAAATCCTTGGTGCAGGTAGCACAGGTGATGGTCAAGGATCTAAAGGACTTGCTGATATCTTGAAACCAGCTCTTTCACGTGGGGAATTGACAGTGATTGGTGCAACAACTCAAGATGAATATCGCAACACTATTTTGAAAAATGCTGCTCTAGCTCGTCGTTTCAACGAGGTGAAGGTTAATGCTCCATCTGCTGAAGATACTTTCAAGATTCTCCAAGGGATCCGTGATCTTTATCAACAACACCACAATGTTATTTTGCCAGATGAAGTCTTGAAAGCTGCCGTTGATTACTCTGTTCAATATATTCCACAACGTAGCTTGCCAGATAAGGCTATTGATCTTGTCGATGTGACCGCTGCTCACTTGGCAGCACAACACCCAGTGACAGATGTACATGCAGTTGAGCACGAAATTCAAGCGGAAAAAGCTAAACAAGAAGAAGCTGCTGCAAAAGAAGATTACGAAGCAGCTCTAAATGCAAAAGTTCGTATCGAAGAACTTGAAAAGCAAATTGCTAACCATACAGAAGATCACAAGGTTACAGCGACTGTAAATGACGTAGCTGATTCTGTAGAACGTATGACTGGTATCCCAGTATCACAAATGGGTGCAACCGATATCGAACGATTGAAAGATATGGGTCACCGTTTGCAAACGAAAGTTATTGGTCAAGACAAGGCTGTTGAGGCAGTAGCAAAAGCTATCCGTCGTAACCGTGCTGGTTTGATGAAGGTAACCGTCCAATCGGTAGCTTCCTCTTTGTAGGTCCTACTGGTGTTGGTAAGACTGAGTTGGCCAAACAATTGGCTCTTGATATGTTCGGAACGAAAGATGCCATCATCCGTTTGGACATGTCAGAATATAGCGACCGTACAGCCGTATCTAAATTGATTGGTACAACTGCAGGTTATGTTGGTTACGATGACAACAACAATACCTTGACAGAACGCGTTCGTCGCAATCCATACTCAATCGTACTTTTGGATGAGATTGAAAAGGCTGACCCTCAAGTCATCACCCTTCTCCTCCAAGTCTTGGATGATGGTCGTTTGACAGATGGTCAAGGTAACACTGTCAACTTCAAGAATACGGTGATTATCGCAACTTCAAACGCAGGCTTTGGTTACGAAGCTAACTTGACAGAAGATGCTGATAAACCAGAACTCATGGATCGTTTGAAACCATACTTCCGTCCAGAATTCTTGAACCGTTTCAACGCTGTGATTGAATTCTCACACTTGAGCAAAGAAGATCTTTCTAAGATTGTAGACCTTATGTTGGTTGAAGTTAACAAGACGCTTTCTAAGAAAGACATTGACTTGGTAGTGAGCGAAGCTGCTAAAGAATACATGACTGAAGAAGGCTACGATGAAGTCATGGGTGTTCGTCCACTCCGTCGTGTGGTTGAACAACAAATCCGTGACAAAGTCACAGACTTCCACTTGGATAACCTTGATGCTAAACACCTAGAAGCTGACATGGAAGATGGTGTTTTGGTCATTCGTGAAAAAGCCTAAATCAAGATTTAGAAAATAAAAAAAGGAACCAGTTCAAAAGCTGGTTTCTTTTTTTATTATTAGATGACATGACGTTCAAAGGCATCGTCTGAGATTCCTTGTTGGAGAATCAATTTTGCCCATTCTTTAGCTGAAAATAGGCTGTGATCCTTGTAGTTTCCGCAAGATTCAATAGTTGTTCCTGGGACATCTTCCCAAGTTGTTGTTTCAGCGATTTCCTTCAGTGAATCCTTGATGACAGCTGCGATTTCAGCGCTAGAATGACGTCCCCACATAATCATATGGAACCCTGTACGACAACCAAATGGTGAACAATCGATCATACCGTCGATGCGAGTACGGATTAGCTTAGCCAAGAGGTGCTCAATAGTATGAAGTCCAGCAGTAGGGATAGAGTCCTCATTTGGTTGAACCAAGCGGATATCAAAGTTAGAAATGATATCTCCTTTCGGTCCAGTCTCTTCTCCAATCAAGCGGACATAAGGAGCTTTTACAATCGTATGATCTAGTTCAAAACTTTCAACAATAACTTCTTTTGACATGGTATTTCCTTCAACTTTCTTCTTTCATTATATCATAAAGCTATAGTTGATAAATGTCAATGATAGAAATTTTCCTAAAAAGATTTTCATATTAGAAAATAGAGGAAGAAAAATATTTTCAAATCAATTTGAAAAATTCTGAAAATTGTATTGACACATGGCTGAAAAGGGACTATAATGTATAAAAAGTCAAAAAGGAGTTTATTATGAAATTTTCAAAAGTAATGGCCCTAGCAGGAGTGACTCTGTTAGCGTCAGGTGTTTTGGCAGCTTGTTCAGGTTCAGGCTCTAGTGCAAAAGGTGAGAAAACTTTTTCTTACGTTTATGAAACAGATCCAGACAGCCTCAACTATCTGACAACAGGTAAGGCTGCAGTTGCGAATATCACAAGTAATGTTGTTGACGGTTTGATGGAGAATGACCGTTACGGGAACTTCGTGCCATCTATGGCAGAAGACTGGTCAGTATCTCAAGATGGTTTGACTTACACTTATACAATCCGTAAAGATGCTAAGTGGTACACTTCTGAAGGTGAAGAGTATGCACCTGTTAAAGCTCAAGACTTTGTAACAGGTCTTAAATATGCAGCTGATAATAAGTCAGAGGCCCTTTATCTTGTTCAAGAATCCATTAAAGGTCTTGACGCTTATGTCAAAGGTGAAGTAAAAGACTTCTCAGAAGTTGGAATCAAGGCAATTGATGATCAAACTGTTCAATACACTTTGAATAAACCAGAAAGCTTCTGGAACTCTAAGACAACCATGGGTATTCTTGCACCAGTCAATGAAGAATTCCTTACTTCTAAAGGAAGTGACTTTGCCAAAGCAACTGATCCAAGCAGTATTCTTTACAACGGTCCTTTCTTGTTGAAATCATTGGTAGCAAAATCTTCAGTAGAATTTGAAAAGAATCCAAACTACTGGGATAAGGACAATGTTCATATTGATAAAGTAAAACTATCATTCTGGGATGGTCAAGATACAGGCAAACTTGCAGACACCTTTAAGGATGGTGGCTTCTCAATGGCTCGTCTCTTCCCAACAAGTGCAGGATATCCTGAACTTGAAAAAGAGTTTAAGGATAACATCGTTTATACACCACAAGATTCTGCTACTTTCTTAGTTGGGACAAATATTGACCGTCAGTCTTACAAGTACACTTCTAAGACTACAGATGAGCAAAAGACATCAACTAAAAAAGCTCTCCTAAACAAAGACTTCCGTCAAGCCATCGCCTTTGGTTTTGATAGAACTGCTTATGCTTCTCAAGTAAATGGAGAAAGTGGAGCAAGCAAACTTCTTCGTAACTTGTTCGTACCACCAGCTTTCGTACAAGCTGATGGTAAAAACTTTGGTGACTTAGTTAAAGAAAAATTGGTAACCTATGGTGACGAGTGGAAAGATGTCAATCTAGACGACGCTCAAGATGGTCTATACAATCCTGAAAAAGCGAAAGCAGAATTTGCTAAAGCTAAGACAGCTCTCCAAGCAGAAGGCGTTCAATTCCCAATCCACTTGGATATGCCAGTCGACCAGACTAATACTACTAAAGTTCAACGTGTTCAATCATTGAAACAATCGCTTGAAGCAACGTTAGGAACTGACAATGTTGTTATTGACATTCAACAACTTCAAAAAGATGAAGTTCTTAATGTTACCTACTTTGCTGAAACAGCTGCTGGAGAAGATTGGGATCTCTCAGATAACGTTGGATGGTCTCCAGACTACATTGACCCATCTACTTACCTTGATATCATCAAACCATCGGTTGGTGAAAATACTAAGACTTATCTAGGATTTGATGCTGGTACAAACAACGCTGCTGCCAAACAAGTTGGTTTGGAAGATTACGAAAAGATGGTTGTTGAAGCTGACAATGAAGTCACAGATGTTTCAAAACGTTATGATAAATATGCCGCTGCCCAAGCTTGGTTGACAGATAGCGCTTTGATTATTCCAACAACTTCTCAAACTGGACGTCCAATGTTGTCTAAGATGGTACCATTCACCCTTCCATTTGCATACTCAGGTAACAAGGGTATGAGTGAAGCCCTCTTGTACAAGTACCTTGAACTTCAAGATAAACCAGTGACTGCTGATGAATATCAAAAAGCTCAAGATAAATGGAAGAAAGAAAAAGAAGAATCTAATAAAAAAGCGCAAGAAGATCTTGCAAACCATGTAAAATAAAAGAAGGTGGAGTTAGTAATTAACTCCACTTTTTCATTAATAAAAGACCTAGGAAGATGTTTCCTAGGTCTTTTAAGATTATTGTTGTCCTTGAGGATTTTGATTTTGATTTGTATTTGGAACAGTTTGGTTTGTCCATTATTTGGGCTAGTAGTTTCAGCTACTGTAGTTTGATTTTCGGTTGTTGTAGTAGGAGCTTCTGTAGTAGCTTGTTGGGTTGTTTGAGGGATCCAGTTACTACGAGCGCCGACTTTGAAAACATACTCACCATTACGATACAGACCTTCAGGCATTGTCCAATCACCTGGGTGATCATCCTCGGAAAGGTACTCCATCATTGATCGGTAGATGTTGGCCGCTACTCTAAATCCATCTCCTTCGATTGGAGTGAGGCGATTTGAATAACCTGTCCAAACAGCCATTGAATATTTGCGGGTATATCCTACAAACATTTCATCAGGTGCGACATAATCGTATCTCTTAATGTAATTTTCAATTTCATCATCTGTATAGTTAGATGTACCCGTCTTACCTGCTTGAGGTAACCAAGACATATAGGCACCACGACCAGTTCCGTAGGTTAATACGGTTTTCATCATTTCTGTCATCATATAGGCAGTAGTCTCCTTCATGGCACGTGAGCCAGGGATCAGAGTACTCTTTTGAACTACCGTCACTAAAGACAATCTTGTTGATATACATTGGTTTATGGTAGATACCACCGTTAGCAAAAGCAGCGTAAGCAGCAGCCATTTTCTCACTACTTGCTCCGTACTTTTTGTTTGACTCAGTCGTGTTACTTGAAATAGCGTTGGCATAGTGCATATCCGGATAGTCAATACCTAAACCATTCAAGAAAGTCTTGGCTTTGTCTAAACCAACCTTTTCAAGTGTTTCAACGGCAGGTACGTTACGCGATTGTTGGATTGCATATTGTAGTGTGATGTTTCCATAGTATGCTTTATCCCAGTTATAAACAGGAATATCTGTTCCAGGATAGTTATAAGGGGCATCTTTTATGATTGCTGCGGTAGAGTCGTAAATTCCGTATTCAAGTGCAGGTGCATAATCTGTGATTGGTTTCATAGTAGAACCCCAGTCACGGTTGGTTTCAACGGCCTGATTGAGTCCGAAGGATACATTGCTTGACTGGTGTCTTGAACCAAGCTGAGCAATAACTTTACCATTTGTAACGTCTACGATAGTAGAAGCTGCTTGAAGTTCATCATCCGGATAATAAACATACTCATCTGTGTTGTATATATCCCAAAGACGCTTTTGAACGTCTTGGTCTACGTTAGTGTAGACATCCATTCCGGTAGTTAAAAGGTTGTAGCCTGTCTCTGTTTCAACTTGTTCAATCACTTCTTTGAGGTAATTGTCTAAGTATGGAGGATAGGAGTTGCTTCCTTTAAGACTTTGTAAACCATCAGTGATAGGTGTATTTATAGCTGTTTCATATTGTTCAGCTGTTAAATAACCTTGCTTTTGCATCTCTGATAGGACTAGATTACGACGTTCTGTTGCTTCTTCTGGATGAGAATAAGGATCGTATTGGTAGGTGCCTGTGGCATTCCGGCTAGAAGAGCAAGTTGTGGAATTGATAGGTCTTTTAAATCTTTACCATAGTAACTTTGAGCTGCAGTTTGCATACCATAGTTACCATTTGACATGTATACCTTATTGATGTAATATGTCAAAATTTCTTGTTTAGTTGCAGTTCTTTCTAACTGAATAGCTAGCCAAGCTTCTTGGGCTTTACGTGAGATTGTTTGGTCTGACGAAGAAGTTGAAAAGTAAGTTAATTTTATCAACTGTTGCGTCAAGGTTGAACCACCTTGGAGGCCACCTCTACTAGTTAAGTTTCGCAGGAAAGCTCCAGCTATTCGAATGCTATCGATTCCTCTATGGTTAAAAAAACGGTGATCTTCGATAGAGACAATTGCATTGACTAGTTCAATAGGAATTTCATTGCTTTGAGCATTGACACGACGCTCGGCTCCTAAGTCAGCAATCAATTCGTTTTTACTGTCGTAAATTTTACTTGAAGTTGTTGCGACAAGTTTGCTTTCAGAAAGTTCTGGTGCTTTAGATACATAGTAGAAGAAGACACTTCCACCAATCAATATTGCAGCAATAAAGGCTGCTAAAAATCCAATTCCTAGATATTTAGCAATGCGCCAGATAAGTTGTTTGTTCATATTGTTTTACCACCTAGTAAATGTTGTTTGACGATATCGAGATAAGGTATTTGAGGGAAGGCTTGTTGTTCAATCACATAACCATGCTCTCGAATATAATCAAGCGGCATTGATTTTTTCCCCATATCCTGTTGAAAAAAACGGATAAGGTCAATCGCCGGTAATAAATATGTTTCTTGATAAGAAGAAAAATGGATTAGGACGAAGCAAATCCCCTTTTGTTCAAGAACCTGTTCCATATGCTGAATCTGATGAGAATGGAAGTTCTTCATCGGGAAAGCATTTTTTTGTCTGGTTTCCTTTGCTTCGAAATCAATGTAAAATCCTTCATAAACACCCGAGTAGTCAGTGGTTGAGGCCTGTCTAAAAATAGGCTTCAACAATTTTAGCCCGACTCCGTTGAGGGATAGTCGACCCGAACAATCTGAACTGGGGTTGGCTTTTTTTGTGAATGACTGCTATTCCATGTGATAGATAGTAGTCATTGGTAGCATTAATCATCTTTTCAAAGCTCATACCTCGATTTGCGAAATTTTTAGTTTGAGATAGAGAAGTTTTTGCTTGGTTTAGATGAAAGTTTATGTGGATAGTTGACCATAGTCCTCCTTATTGGTACAATAACATCACTCTATTATACCACAAAGGTTTTCAGAAAGGGTGAAAAAATGCATACAGCCTTGGTTTTGGGATACTCAGCTTTTGATTTAGGAGTGTTTAATGAAAAGGATATTCGCTTAAAAATTATCAAAAAAGCCATTCGAAGAGATTTGGAAAAGATTGGCTGAGGAAGGGTTGCAAATGGCTAGTGTTTACAGGGTTCTCTTGGTTTTTGAACATTGGGTTTTTAGAAGTCGCCAAAGGAAATGAAAGATGACTATGGATTTCCAACTAGCGACTATTTTTGATTTTGAAACACATGGATCGAATTGGAATGAAGCAAATCAGATCAAATTGAGTGATTTTAAACAGGTCGATTTTATCAAGTATGCCTATCCGGCTTATGAGCATAAAGGTCAATTGAGAGATTACCAGATTTTTTTTACTTGAAAAATACAGATGGAGCCTATCTTTTTTTATGATCAAGAAAAACGAAACAAAACTGAGATTTTTTTACGAACTGATGAAAAAGAAAGACAACTATATTACAAAAAGATTAACATTTGAGGATTTAAACGAAATAGCCGAAAAATTTTTTTCCGAAAAATTGAGGCTTTGACCTTGCTTTTTTTGTTTGCCTTTTTTTATAATAATACTAGTAACTGAGAATGGAGAGAGACATGGCAAGTATTATTTTTTTACAGCAAAGGATATTTTTTTGAGCAGGATTTCGGAAGAGAAGTACGTGGATACAGTAAAGCAGAGGTAGATGAATTCTTAGATGACGTTATCAAGGATTATGAAACTTATGCAGCGTTGGTTAAATCATTGCGCTTGGAAAGTCGCAGAATTGAAAGAACAATTGGCGAACAAAACCTCAAGTGGAACCTGTATCTGTAACGTCTGAGCCTGCTGAGCTTGGAAGTACGACTTCTATGACTAAACTTTGATATCTTTGAAACGCTTTGAATCGTCTTGAAAAAGAAGTATTTGGCAAAACAAATCGTAGAAAATTCTGATTTCTAAGAATCATACAGTTGTGCAATTTTTGGATAATCGCGTGGAGAGTTTATCTTTTCATGAGGAAAGTCCATGCTAGCACAGGCTGTGATGCCTGTAGTGTTTGTGCTAGGCGAAACCATAAGCCTAGGGACGAGAAATCGTTACGGCGAGTGAATAGACTAAGTTTTCGGATATGTTTTAGTAGCTCTGAAAGTGCCACAGTGACGAAGTCTCTCTGGAAACAGAGAGAGTGGAACGCGGTAAACCCCTCAAGCTAGCAACCCAAATTTTGGTCGGGGCATGGAGTGCGCGGAAACGAACGTAGTACTCTGACTGCTAGCAGCTTATAGCTGTTAGCGGTAGACAGATGATTATCGAAAGAAGTGGTCCTAGTCACTTCTGGAACAAAACATGGCTTATAGAAAATTGCATATAGGTTGGGGCTGAGAAATTTTTCTCAACCTCATTTTTTTAAAAGGTGAACAAGAGAAAGGTCTTTAAAGACTGACATGAAACAAACATTTAACTTTAATAGCGACTGCTGCAGCAGGGTTTAGAAGCTGTGGTGGGGCGTGAAGTACGAGAACTAGGCTATGATTGCCAAGTTGAAAATGGTCGCGTTCGCTTTGAAGGAGATGTAAAGACAATTATTGAAACCAATTTGTGGCTACGAGCTGCAGACAGGATTAAGATTGTTGTTGGGACTTTTCCCTGCAAAAAAACATTTGAAGAACTTTTTCAAGGGAGTTTTTGCCTTTAGATTGGGAAAAACTATCTACCACTTGGAGCGCGTTTTCCAATTTCAAAGGCTAAGTGTGTCAAATCAAAACTTCATAATGAACCTAGTGTTCAAGCTATTTCTAAAGAAAGGCAGTTGTCAAGAAATTGCAAAAACATTATGCTCGACCAGAAGGGTGTCCCTCTGATGGAAAAATGGTCCAGAGTTTAAAAATAGAGGTTTCAATTCTTAAAGATGTTGCGACTGTCATGATTGATACAAGTGGCTCTAGTCTTTTTCAAACGAGGTTACCGTACTGAAAAAGGGTGGTGCTCCTATTAAAGAGAACATGGCAGCAGCAATTTCTGCAATTATCAAACTGGTATCCAGATAAACCTTTGATTGATCCAACCTGTGGTTCAGGAACCTTCTGTATTGAGGCAGCTATGATTGCTCGTAATATGGCACCAGGCTTACGCCGTTCCTTTGCCTTTTCGAAGAATGGAATTGGGTTAGTGATCGTTTGATTCAGGAGATTCGTACGGAAGCTAGCAAGAAGATTAATCGTGAGATTGAGCTAGACATCATGGGCTGTGATATCGATGGCCGCATGGTGGAAATTGCTAAGGCAAATGCTCAGGCTGCAGGGGGTTTCTGAGGATATCCACTTTAAGCAGATGCGCGTGCAGGATTTGCGTACAGATAAGATTAATGGAGTTATTATCTCTAATCCCACCATATGGGGAACGTTTGTCAGATGATGCAGGAGTAACTAAGCTCTATGCTGAGATGGGAGAGGTATTTTGAACCACTCAAAACTTGGAGTAAAGTTTATCCTGACCAGTGATGAAGCTTTTTGAAAGCAAATATGGTAGTCAGGCGGATAAAAAAACGAAAACTCTATAATGGTACTTTGAAAGTTGATTTATATCAATATTTTTGGTCAACGAGTGAAAAAGACAAGATGTCAGATTAGAAAGGAGATGCCATGAGTAAGAAAAAAAGACGCAAATCGCCATCAGAACCGGGTGAGCTCCCAAGAACCTCAGTTTGAATTTTGAAGAAGCTAAAGGATTTAACGGTTGGGTCAGGTTATTCGTAAGAACGAAGAAAGTTGAAGCAGGTGTGACTCCAGATGATACCATCTTAGATAAATATATCAAACAACACCGTGAAGAAATCGAAGCAGACAAATTTGAAAACATTCAGACGAAAGAAAAGAGGAGCTACTCAAAGCTTTAGATGATATGATCCAAGAAGTGCAGAGAAACGATTGAAGAAGAGAAATGTTAAGTCCGAGTAGGAAGCAAAGTGCTCTTGAATCAGAGAAAGTCTTGCTGAAGAAGAGGGAAGAAGAAGGTCCAGAGTTCTCCTCCCACCACTAGAAGAAACCTTGAGTTATGGATAAAAAAACCTAGTGGAAAATGCTGAAGTCAGAACCTCCAAGTTCAGTGAGTTTGATGAGGAAAATGCAAGAGCAACTTCAAACCCTGTCTCGCTCTGCTCAAGCAGATGATGAACCACAGAACAAAAAAAGATATGGGTCAATCTTTGTCAGCCATGTATTTTAGCTATTCCTCTTGATTTTTGGAGGTGGCTACTACGTTTATCGTCAGATTACTCGTTCTTCTCAAGAAACTTCAGTCTCAGTCATCTGATGCAGGTTTGGTAAGCAATCAGTCAGTCTATGATCAATTTAATACGTCTCTACGACACGTTTTTATACTGATGAAAAACAAAACGGCTCTTAAAAAAATAGTCAGTTTAGTCAACTGAATCAATTGAAAGAACTTTCTAGATAAACTTGAAGGAGCGAGAGAACATACTCTAGCCAAAATCAAAAATATGATAGTCTAGAAACACAAATCAAAGGCTAGTCCAAGATGTGAACTGCTCAGTTTGAAACTCCAGCTATTACAGATGGTGTCTCTGGATACAAATGCTAAAAATTAAAGCAGATGCTAAATTTACGGAAAGTTAAGACTGGTAATACAGAAATTGATAAACTGCTAGATAAAGGCAATTAGCCTTGGTAAGAGCCAACTATCAAGTACAACAACGTCTCAACAACAGCCTCGACAACAGCAGTCGAAACCAGGAAGCGTCAAAGCTCAACAACAGAAAGCTAGTCCATCTACTTCAACAAGTGATACTGCTGGGCATCAATATCCTAATAGTGGATTGTCAAGCGAAGGCGTTAATTTACAAAGAAGTGTCAGCCGAGTACCGTATAATCAATCTGCTGTAAACGATAGTAGTAATCCTGCTTGGGAATTTACGGATGGTGTTCTGGAGCAAATCCTTGCGACCTCACGTGCGCGTGGCTACATCACGGGTAACCAATACATTTTGGAACCTGTGAATATTGTTAATGGCAATGGATATTACAATCTGTATAAACCAGATGGAACTTATCTCTTTACTCTTAAACTGTAAGACAGGATACTTTTGTAGGAAATGGATCTGGACATGCGGATGACTTAGACTACTAGTCAAATTGTTACAAAATTCTTTCTTTTCACAGATAAACATGATAAAATAAAACATATTAAATAAGAGGAGTGTCACATGACAAAAGCTAACTTTGGTGTCGTAGGTATGGCCGTAATGGGTCGTAACCTTGCCCTTAATATTGAATCTCGTGGTTACACAGTTGCTATCTACAACCGTAGTAAAGAAAAAAACAGAAGATGTTGATTGCTTGCCATCCTGAAAAAGAAACTTTGTGCCAAGCTATGATATTGAAAGCTTTTCGTAAACTCAATTGAAAAAAACCACGTCGTATCATGCTCATGGTTCAAGCAGGACCTGGTACAGATGCAACGATCCAAGCCCTTCTTCCACACTTGGATAAAGGCGATATCTTGATTGACGGAGGAAATACTTTCTATAAAGATACCATCCGTCGTAACGAAGAATTGGCGAACTCTGGTATCAACTTTATTGGTACTGGTGTTTCTGGTGGTGAAAAAGGTGCCCTTGAAGGTCCTTCTATCATGCCTGGTGGACAAAAAGAAGCTTATGAATTGGTAGCAGATGTTCTTGAAGAAATCTCAGCTAAAAGCACCAGAAGATGGTAAAACCATGTGTGACTTACATCGGTCCTGATGGAGCTGGTCACTATGTGAAAATGGTCCACAATGGTATTGAGTACGGTGATATGCAATTGATTGCAGAAAGCTACGACTTGATGCAACACTTGCTTGGCCTTTCAGCTCAAGATATGGCTGAAATCTTTACTGAGTGGAACAAAGGCGAATTAGACAGCTACTTGATCGAAATCACTGCGGATATCCTTGGACGCAAAGACGACGAAGGTCAAGATGGACCAATCGTAGACTACATTCTTGATGCTGCAGGTAACAAAGGAACTGGTAAATGGACTAGCCAATCAGCGCTTGACCTTGGTGTGCCATTGTCACTCATTACTGAGTCAGTATTTGCGCGTTACATCTCTACTTACAAAGAAGAGCGTGTACATGCTAGCAAGGTGCTTCCAAAACCAGCTGCTTTCAAATTTGAAGGAGATAAGGCTGAGTTGATTGAAAAAATCCGCCAAGCCCTTTACTTCTCAAAAATCATCTCATACGCACAAGGTTTTGCTCAATTGCGTGTAGCTTCTAAAGAAAACAACTGGAACTTGCCGTTTGCAGATATCGCTTCTATCTGGCGTGATGGATGTATCATCCGTTCACGTTTCTTGCAAAAGATCACAGATGCATACAACCGTGATGCAGATCTTGCCAACCTTCTTTTGGATGAGTACTTCTTGGACGTAACTGCTAAGTACCAACAATCAGTTCGTGATATCGTAGCTCTTGCTGTTCAAGCAGGTGTACCAGTACCAACCTTCTCAGCTGCCATCACTTACTTTGATAGCTACCGTTCAGCTGACCTTCCAGCAAACTTGATCCAAGCACAACGTGATTACTTTGGTGCCCACACATACCAACGTAAAGACAAAGAAGGAACATTCCACTACTCTTGGTATGACGAAAAATAAGTAGGTCAGCCATGGGGAAACGGATTTTATTACTTGAGAAAGAAAGAAATCTAGCTCATTTTTTAAGTCTGGAACTCCAAAAAGAGCAATACCGAGTTGATCAGGTAGAAGAGGGTCAAAAAGCCCTCTCCATGGCTCTTCAGACAGACTATGACTTTGATTTTTACTGAATGCTCATCTAGGGGATATGACAGCCCAGGGATTTTGCAGAACAGTTGAGTCGGACTAAAGCCAGCTTCGGTTATCATGAGTCTTGGATCATCGAGAAGAATTGCAAGACCAACTTGAAATCAATCCAGCGTTTCGCTGTTTCATATATCTATAAAGCCAGTCATTATTGATGATTTGGTGAGCTCGTATTTGCAGCAATTTTTCCGAGGTCGGGATTTTATCGACCAACACTGTAGTCAGATGAAGGTTCCGACATCCTATCGCAAATCTGCGTATGGACGTTGAAACATCATACGGTCTATCGTGGTGATGAAATGATTGCTCTCACTCGTCGTGAATATGATCTCTTAGCTACACTCATGGGCAGTAAGAAAGTCTTAACTCGTGAACAATTGCTAGAGAGTGTCTGGAAGTATGAAAGTGCTACAGAAACCAATATCGTAGATGTCTATATCCGATATCTACGGAGCAAGATTGATGTCAAAGGTCAAAAGAGCTACATCAAAACAGTGCGTGGTGTTGGTTATACCATGCAGGAATAGAAAGCAGTTGCAGTTATGTAACTGCTTTTTTGATCTTTAAATAAACGAATATCTTTATCGAAAATTTCATGAGGCTTGGTCTGTGCTGTCTATCAGTTTATTTGTTGAACAAATTGGTCAGTCTTAACTTCAAGTTCAAAAGCAAACTTTTGAGTAGATTCTTGTTGGTTTTGAAATTTAATATATTGATAAAAACAAAAACATTTGCTATAATCGTTTTGGAGGATAGTAAAATGAAATTTTTGAAAAAAATGATGCAAGTCGGTCTAGCAGTCTTCTTATTTGGTCTGTTAGCAACTAGTACAGTATTTGCGGATGATGCTGATTCAGAAGGCTGGCAATTTGTCCAAGAAAATGGTAGAACCTACTACAAGAAGGGGGAACTCAAAGAAACTTACTGGCGAGTGATTGATGGTAAGTACTATTATTTTGATCCTTTATCTGGAGAGATGGTTGTCGGCTGGCAATATATCCCGTTTCCATCTAAAGGTAGTACAATTGGTCCTTACCCAAATGGTATCAGATTAGAAGGTTCCCCAATGCCAGAATGGTACTACTTTGACAAAAATGGAGTGCTACAAGAGTTTGTTGGTTGGAAAGCATTAGAGATTAAAACTAAAGACAGTGTTGGAAGAAAGTATGGGGAAAAACGTACAAATCCGGAAGATAAAGAAGAGAAGAGTTTTTACACGAACTATTACTTTAATCAAAATCATTCTTTAGAGACAGGTTGGCTTTATGACCAGTCTAATTGGTATTATCTAGCTAAAACGGAAATTAATGGAGAAAACTATATTGGTGGTGAAAGACGTGCAGGCTGGATAAACGATGATTCAACTTGGTACTATCTAGATCCAACAACTGGTATTATGCAAACTGGTTGGCAATATCTTGGTAACAAGTGGTACTACCTCCGTTCATCAGGAGCTATGGCAACTGGCTGGTATCAAGAAGGCTCAACTTGGTATTATCTAGATGCTCAAAATGGCGATATGAAAACAGGCTGGCAATATCTTGGTAACAAGTGGTACTATCTCCGTTCATCGGGAGCCATGGCAACTGGTTGGGTGAAAGATGGTTCAACTTGGTACTATCTAGATCCTACTAATGGAGACATGAAAACAGGTTGGATAAAAGTAGGAGAAAACTGGTATTATCTTAATTCCTCTGGAGCAATGGTTACAGGTAGCCAAACTATCGATGGTAAAGTTTATAATTTCGCCTCATCTGGTGAGTGGATTTAATATTGGAGGGGTATATACATGAAAATTTTGAAAAAAATGATGCAAGTTGGACTAACAACATTTTTCTTTGGTTTGCTAGCTACAAATACTGTATTTGCGGATACCACAGGTGGACAGTTTGTTGATAAGGATAATAGAAAATATTATGTAAAAGATGATCATAAAGCAATCTATTGGCATAAAATAGACGGTAAGACTTACTATTTTGGTGATAGAGGAGAAATGGTAGTTGGATGGCAATACTTAGAAATTCCTGGAACAGGTTATCGTGATAATTTATTAGATAACCAACCAGTTAAGGAAATCGGACTCCAACAAAAATGGTATTATTTTAGCTCAGATGGTGCTTTGCTAGAACAAACAGATAAACAAGTACTAGAGGCAAAAACGTCTGAAAATACAGGAAAAGTATACGGTGAACAATATACTCCTTCTTCTGAAAAGAGAACTTATTATTTTGATAATCATTATGCTGTAAAGACAGGTTGGATTTATGAGGACGGCAATTGGTATTATTTAAATAAGCTAGGAATTTCTGACGATGATTCTTACAATCCACTACCAATTGGTGAAGTTGCTAAGGGTTGGACTCAAGATTTCCATGTTACTTTTGGCATTGATATAAGCAAACCTGCTCCATGGTATTATCTAGACCCAGAAACCGGTATCATGCAAACTGGTTGGCAATATCTAGGTAACAAGTGGTACTATCTTCGTTCATCAGGAGCTATGGCAACTGGCTGGTACCAAGAAGGTTCCACTTGGTATTATCTTGATGCTGAAAATGGGGATATGAAGACAGGTTGGGCTTCTATCAATGGCTATTGGTACTACCTCCGTTCATCAGGAGCTATGGCGACAGGTTGGCTTCAAGATGGCTCAACTTGGTACTACCTAAACGCAAGTAATGGCGATATGAAGACAGGCTGGTTCCAAGTTAATGGTAAATGGTACTATGCCTATAGTTCAGGTGCCTTGGCTGTGAATACTACTGTAGGTGGCTACTACGTCAACTATAATGGTGAGTGGGTTCAGTAATGAAAACAAGCGATTGTGAAGGAAACAATCGCTTTTTTTGTGAAAATATAATAAAATAGAAAGGAATAAAGTTCTAAAATTTTATCTAGAAAAAGATGATTTTCATCTGATAGAAGGATTAAATGACAAAAGAAGTTGGTGTCGGTCAGGCACATAGTAAGATTATTTTAATAGGAGAGCATGCAGTGGTTTATGGTTACCCGGCCATCTCTTTGCCACTTTTAGAGGTTGAAGTGACTTGTCGGGTGGTTCCAGCAGCGACACCATGGCGTCTTTTTGAAGAGGATACCTTGTCCATGGCTGTTTATGCTTCCCTTGAGTATCTAAATATCCAGGATGCTTGCATTCGTTGTCAAATTGACTCGGCTATTCCTGAAAAACGGGGGATGGGGTCCTCAGCAGCTATTAGCATTGCAGCCATTCGAGCGGTATTTGATTATTACCAAACGGAACTTTCACATGACGTGTTAGAGATTTTGGTCAATCGAGCTGAAATGATTGCCCATATGAACCCTAGTGGTTTGGATGCCAAGACATGTCTTAGTGACCAACCTATTCGTTTTATCAAGAATGTTGGTTTTGAAGAACTAGCCATGGACTTGTCGGCTTATCTGGTCATTGCAGATACAGGAGTCTATGGACACACTCGTGAAGCTATTCAAGTTGTAGAGAGCAAGGGCAAGGATGCTTTACCTTTCTTGCATGCGTTAGGAGAGTTGACCCAAGAAGCAGAAAAAGCGATAAAAACAAAAGATGCCATGATGCTGGGAGAGATTTTAACAAAAGCACATGGAAATCTAAAAGAAATAGGAGTTAGTAGCCTTGAGGCTGATGCCTTGGTTGAAACTGCTCTCGAACATGGAGCTTTAGGTGCTAAGATGAGTGGTGGTGGTTTAGGTGGCTGTATTATAGCCTTAGTAGCTGACTATCACCAAGCTCAAGATTTAGCTGAAAGATTAGAAGAGAAAGGAGCTGTTCAGACATGGATCGAAAGCCTGTAACAGTACGTTCCTATGCCAATATTGCTATTATTAAATATTGGGGAAAGAAGGCAGAAAAAGAGATGGTTCCTGCGACTAGCAGTATCTCTCTAACTTTAGAAAATATGTATACGGAGACGATACTTTCTCCTTTACCAGTAGATGCAACCGCTGATGTCTTTTACATCAATGGTCAGTTGCAAAACGAAGCTGAGCATGCCAAGATGAGTAAAATCATTGACCGCTACCGTCCTGAAGGAGCAGGGTTTGTTCGTATCGATACCAAGAACAATATGCCAACAGCAGCAGGCCTTTCTTCAAGTTCCAGTGGTTTATCTGCCTTGGTCAAAGCTTGTAACGCATATTTCCAACTTGGGCTGAATCGCAGAGAATTGGCCTTGGAAGCTAAGTTTGCATCGGGTTCTTCATCTCGTAGTTTTTATGGCCCCTTGGCAGCCTGGGACAAGGATAGTGGAGAGATCTATCCAGTTGAGACTGACTTGAAACTCGCTATGATTATGTTGGTCTTGGAAGACCAGAAAAAACCAATTTCCAGTCGAGATGGGATGAAGCTCTGTGTGGAGACTTCGACAACTTTTGATGAGTGGATTCGTCAATCTGAACAAGATTACAAGGATATGTTAGTCTACCTCAAAGAAAATGACTTTAAGAAAGTTGGAGAATTAACAGAGAAGAACGCCTTGGCTATGCATGCTACAACAAAAACTGCAACTCCATCCTTCTCTTATCTGACAGATGCTAGTTATGAGGCTATGGATTTTTGTTCGTCAGCTTAGAGAACAAGGAGAATCTTGCTACTTTACCATGGATGCGGGCCCTAATGTCAAGGTTCTTTGCTTGGAAGAGGATTTGGAACATTTATCAGAACTTTTAGGTCAACGATATCGCTTAATCGTTTCAAAAAAACAAAGGATTTGAGCCAAGATGACGATTGTTAAAACTTGTGGGAAGCTCTATTGGGCTGGGGAGTATGCCATTTTAGAACCAGGACAGTTGGCGCTAATAAAGGCTATTCCCATCTATATGACGGCTGAGATTAAAGCGTCTAATGATTATCGACTCTACTCAGATATGTTTTCCTATAGTGTGGACATGCGACCGGATTCTTCTTATGCCTTGATTCAAGAAACAGTTGCCTTGGTGGAGGAGTTTCTAACTACCCAAGGAGTTGAACTGCAGCCTTTTTTTCTTTAGTGATTCGTGGGAAAATGGAGCGTGAGGGGAAGAAATTCGGTCTGGGTTCTAGTGGTAGTGTGGTTGTTTTGGTCATCAAGGCCATGCTTGCCTTCTATGAAAGATTAGCTGACAGAGAACTCTTGTTTAAATTGGCGAGTGTTGTACTTCTTAAACGTGGGGACAATGGCTCCATGGGGGATATTGCCTGTATCGTATCAGAAGACCTAGTCCTCTATCAGTCATTTGACCGTGAGAAAGTGGCAGATTGGCTAGAAAAAGAAGACTTGCAAGCTGTATTAGCACGTGACTGGGGCTTTTCTATTAGGAGTGTTGAACCGGTCTTGACATTTGACTTTCTGGTTGGTTGGACCAAGGAAGTTGCTGTGTCTAGTCACATGGTTAAGCAAATCAAGGATAATATGAACGCTAGCTTTTTACAGGCTTCAAAAGAAACAGTAGCTAACTTGGTAAAGGCTTTGGAGGTAGGTCAAGAAGAAACCATTATTGACTTGCTGGAACAAGCCAGCCAACTTTTAGAAGGCTTGAGTTCAGATATTTACACACCTTCGCTCAGACAACTAAAAAATGCCAGCCGAGATTTGAAAGCTGTTGCTAAGAGCAGTGGTGCTGGTGGTGGAGACTGTGGAATAGCCCTCAGTTTTGACCAAGATTCGACCACATTACTGAAAAAACGCTGGGCTGATCTAGGAATTGAACTCTTGTATCAAGAAAGGATGGGACATGACGATAAATCGGAAGGATGAACACATCCGCTATGCCCTTGAACAAAACAGTACTTATAATAGTTTTGATGAAGTTGAACTAATTCATTCTTCGCTACCCTTATATGACTTAGATGAAATTGACCTTTCGACAGAATTTGCAGGGCGAAAATGGGACTTTCCTTTTTATATCAATGCCATGACGGGTGGAAGCGATAAGGGGAGAGAAATCAATCAAAAGCTGGCTCAGGTGGCAGATGCTTGTGGGATTTTATTTGTGACGGGCTCCTACAGCGCTGCTCTCAAGGATCCTTCAGATGAATCATTCTCAGTCAAGGCAAATCATCCTGACCTCCTTCTTGGAACCAATATTGGCCTAGACAAGCCAGTTGAATTTGGTCTACAAACAGTAAAAGAGATGAATCCTCTCCTCTTGCAAGTTCATGTTAATGTCATGCAGGAATTACTTATGCCAGAAGGTGAACGTCAATTTAAATTATGGCAGCATAATCTGAAAGATTATGCTGAGCAAATCTCTGTACCTCTTGTTTTAAAAGAAGTCGGCTTTGGTATGGATGTGAAAACCATTGCTAAGGCTTATGAGATAGGGATAAGAACAGTTGATTTGTCTGGTCGTGGGGGAACGAGCTTTGCCTATATCGAAAACCGTCGCAGTGGACAGCGTGACTACCTAAATGACTGGGGTCAATCGACCATGCAAGCTCTTCTGAATGCCCAAGACTGGAAAGACAAGATGGAACTTTTGGTTAGTGGAGGAGTTCGCAATCCACTAGATATCATCAAATGCTTAGTGTTTGGAGCCAAGGCAGTTGGTCTATCACGCACTATGTTAGAGCTGGTTGAGAATTACTCTGTTGATGTCGTTATTTCCATTGTTGAAGGTTGGAAGGAAGAACTACGCTTGATCATGTGTGCCCTTAATTGTAAAAGAATTGAAGATTTGCAAGAGGTCGACTATCTCCTATATGGAAAATTAAAAGAAGCAAAAGACCAAATGTAAAGAAAGAGGTCGGGATTTTAGTCCCGACCTCTTTATCATTCCTCAGACGGATGTGACTTTTGGGATTTGTGATAAAATAAAATAGAGAGGACGGTTACATGCGAAAATTTCAAATTTTTCTATTTATTGAAGCTTGTTTATTGACAGGAGCTCTGATTATGATGGTATCAGAGCATTTTTCCCGTTTTCTACTTATTTTGCTCTTGTTTTTACTGCTGATTCGATACTATACTGGAAGACAGGGAAACAATTTCATTTTAGTGGCAGTGAGCATCCTATTTCTTTATCATCATGCTCAATCCCTTTGTCATTTTAGCCATCTTTGTGGCTTTGATTTATAGTTTCTTCCTGCTTTACCCTATGATGAATCAGGAAAGAGAAGACACCAATCTGGTCTTTGAAGATGTTGTGACAGTAAAGAAGGAGAAAAATCGCTGGTTTGGAAGTCTTCATCACTTCTCAAGCTATCAGACCTGTCGTTTTGATGATATCAATCTCTTTCGCCTTATGGGGAAGGATACCATTCATCTAGAGCACGTGATTTTGAGCAATCATGATAATGTCATTATCTTGAGAAAACTGGTTGGTACGACTAGAATTATCGTACCAGTGGATGTAGAAGTCAGCCTTAGCGTCAATTCTCTGTACGGAGATTTAACCTTTTTTGACCAGCCTAAACGTGCTTTACGTAATGAACAATTCCATCAAGAAACTAGAGATTATCTCAAGAGTCCTAAGAGTGTTAAGGTATTTTTGACAACCATGGTTGGAGATGTTGAGGTGGTGAGAGGATGAAAAAGCAACCCTATATTTTAATTGGACTCACCTCATTTCTCTTTGTTGCTTTTCTATTTCGAAGTATTTTTAAGGTCTTGGATTTGGAGTGGACTTCTCTTTTCCAAGATTTAGAGAAGACAGAAAAAATCCTATTTCTAGCTTTGATGTTTAGTCTTGCCCTTGCTTTTTTATTGGTCCTATTTTGGACAATGGTTGACGAGAATTCACGTAGAAAAATCCAAGCAAACCTTAAGAATCTGCTGGCTGGTAAAGATATTAAAAGTCTTGGGGATGCCGACTTAGACGCAAGTTTTAGAAACTTGTCAGGCAAGCTTTGTTTATTGACAGAAGCCATTCAAAAAGCGGACAATCAAGCCTTGGTCAAGGAAGAACAGATTATCGAAAAGGAGCGTAAGCGAATCGCGCGTGACTTGCATGATACGGTTAGCCAAGAAATTTTTGCTGCCCATATGATTTTATCAGGACTCGGTCAACAAGCTTCCAGATTAGACAAAGAGAAGATGCAGACACAACTCCAGAGTGTGACAGCTATTTTGGAGACAGCCCAGAGAGATTTGCGTATCCTACTCTTACATTTGCGTCCTATTGAACTGGAACAAAAGAGTCTGGTTGAGGGGATACAGTTGCTTCTCAAAGAATTGGAAGAAAAAAGTGAACTTAAAGTCAGTTTTAAATATCAGGTAGACGAACTGCCTAAAAAAATTGAGGAGCATGTCTTTCGTATTGTCCAAGAATTGATTAGTAATACTCTCCGTCATGCCCAAGCTTCTTGTCTAGATGTTTATCTTTATCAAACGGAAACAGGCTTGCAGTTAAAGGTAGTAGACAACGGTCGCGGTTTTCAGTTAGATGATGTTGATGAACTAAGCTATGGATTACGCAATATCAAAGAACGAGTGGAAGATATGGCTGGTAGCATACAACTATTAACAGCACCCAAGCAGGGTTTGGCAGTGGATATTCGGATCCCCTTGCTTGATTGACGAACAAAAGGAAATAAAATGAAACTATTATTAGTAGATGACCACCAAATGGTGCGTCTGGGTTTAAAAAGTTATTTTGAATTACAAGATGATGTAGAGGTTGTAGGAGAAGCAACCAATGGTGCCGAAGGGATTTCCATGGCTTTGGCTCTTCGTCCCGATGTGATTGTCATGGATATTGTTATGCCTGAAGTCAATGGGATTGATGCAACACTAGCTATTCTCAAAGAATGGCCGGAGGCTAAAATTTTGATCGTGACCTCTTACCTAGACAATGAAAAAATCATGCCGGTCTTGAATGCTGGAGCTAGGGGTTATATGCTCAAGACATCAAGTGCCGATGAATTGTTCCATGCTGTTCAAAAGGTGGCAGCTGGAGAGCTAGCCATTGAACAAGAGGTGAGTAAGAAAGTGGAATACCACCGCAATCATATGGAACTTCACGAAGAATTAACTGCGCGTGAACGCGATGTCCTTCAACTGATTGCCAAGGGCTATGAAATCAGCGCATTGCTGATGAGCTTTTTATCTCTCTTAAGACAGTCAAGACCCACGTATCTAATATTTTAGCAAAGCTTCAGGTTAGCGATCGTACCCAGGCAGCAGTTTATGCCTTTCAACATCATTTGGTGGGACATGAGGACTTCTAGATGTGAAAGCAAGATTATTTCTTAGGAGAAGAATTTTCAAGTTTTTCCATAGTCAATCGAGGATTTTTAGTGAATTAAGAGTATGAAAAAATCTAGAAGCAAGCAAGAGTCTCATGAAGTCCTGAAAACTCATTTCTGACTTGAAAAAAAGTCGTTACTATATGGTATAATGGACTGTATTAAAAAATTTTAAGGAGAAATGACAGAATGTCTGTATCATTTGAAAACAAAGAAACAAACCGTGGTGTCTTGACTTTCACTATCTCTCAAGACCAAATCAAACCAGAATTGGACCGTGTATTTAACTCAGTAAAGAAATCTCTTAACGTTCCTGGTTTCCGTAAAGGTCATCTTCCACGTCCTATCTTTGACAAGAAATTTGGTGAAGAGTCACTTTACCAAGACGTTATGAATGCTCTTTTGCCAAACGCTTATGAAGCGGCTGTTAAAAGAAGCTGGTCTTGAAGTGGTTGCTCAACCAAAAAAATTGACGTAACTTCAATGGAAAAAAAGGTCAAGACTGGGTTATCACTGCCGAAGTTGTAACAAAACCAGAAGTTAAATTGGGTGACTACAAAAACCTTGAAGTATCAGTTGATGTAGAAAAAGAAGTAACTGATGCTGACGTTGAAGAACGCATCGAACGTGAACGCAACAACTTGGCTGAATTGGTGATCAAAGAAGCTGCTGCTGAAAACGGCGACACTGTTGTTATCGACTTTGTTGGTTCTATTGACGGTGTTGAATTTGACGGTGGAAAAGGTGAAAACTTCTCACTTGGACTTGGTTCAGGTCAATTTATCCCTGGTTTCGAAGACCAATTAGTTGGACATTCAGCTGGTGAAACTGTTGACGTTATCGTAACATTCCCAGAAGACTATCAAGCAGAAGACCTTGCAGGTAAAGAAGCTAAATTCGTGACAACTATCCACGAAGTAAAAGCTAAAGAAGTTCCAGCTCTAGACGATGAACTTGCAAAAGACATCGACGAAGAAGTTGAAACACTTGCTGAATTGAAAGAAAAATACCGCAACGAATTGGCTGCTGCTAAAGAAGAAGCATACAAAGATGCAGTTGAAGGTGCAGCAATCGATAAAGCAGTTGAAAATGCTGAAATCGTAGAACTTCCAGAAGAAATGATCCACGAAGAAGTTCACCGTTCAGTAAATGAATTCCTTGGAAACTTGCAACGTCAAGGTATCAACCCTGACATGTACTTCCAAATCACTGGAACTACTCAAGAAGACCTTCACAAACAATACGAAGCAGAAGCTGAGTCACGTACCAAGACTAACCTTGTTATCGAAGCAGTTGCTAAAGCTGAAGGATTTGACGCTACTGACGAAGAAATCCAAAAAGAAATTGAGCAATTGGCTGCAGACTACAACATGGAAGTTGCACAAGTGCAAAGCTTGCTTTCTGCTGATATGTTGAAACACGACATCACAATCAAAAAAGCTGTTGAATTGATCACAAGCACTGCAACAGTAAAATAATCTTTACAAGATAAAAGCCCACCGAATTCGGTGGGTTTTCTTATGCTTTATTTTCCGAAAAACTCCTGCAGGTCTTCTTGGCTAATCCCAATCATGGCTGGAATATTAGACCAGTTATCTTCGGTTAGAATGTAGGATTGTTTAGAATCTGTTGAAGTTGTAATATCGGTAGCGAGTGGCTTTGTTTTCTCGGCATTCTCCATTATGTCAGCGAAACGTTCAATTAGATAGGTCTTACGAGCTGTTCCGATATGTTGAGTTGCATAGTCAAAGGCCTGTAATTCACCTAATAAAATCAGTTTACTTTTGGCCCGAGTGATAGCAGTGTAGATGAGATTACGCTCTAACATGCGCTTGCTTGCACTGGTGATAGGTAGAATAACGACGGGAAACTCGCTACCCTGAGACTTATGGATACTCATGGCATAGGCTAAGCGAATCTTGTACCATTCATTTCGAGGATAGGAAACCTCGTTCCCATCAAAATCGATGACAATCTCATCCTGCTTGGACTCGGTGTATTTTCCTGGAATCAAGTCTGTGATATAGCCTAAGTCTCCGTTAAAGACATTGACCTCTGCATCGTTAACTAGGTGGATAACCTTATCTCCTGTTCGATAGTGACACTGAGGAGCTTCAAAGCTAAGCAGGTCTTTTTGTGGAGGATTAAGGAGGTCTTGCATGAGCTGGTTGATGGCATCAATACCTGCAGTTCCACGGTACATAGGGGCAAGAACCTGAATGTCGCGAGCAGGAATGCCACTTCTGATAGCAGCACCTAGGATTTTTTCAATGCTAGCAGGGATATGGTTGCTAGCGATTTCAAAGTAGGAGCGGTCTGCTTTTTTCTGGGTAAAATCTGCAGGTAATATTCCCTGGCGAATCTGACTGGCAAGCGTGACGATGGTTGATTCTTCGCTCTGACGGTAAATTCGTTCCAAGCGAGTCTGTGGTATCAGGGGTATCTGGAGTAGGTCAGCCAGTACCTGACCAGGACTGACAGAAGGCAGCTGGTCGCTATCACCCACGATGAGAATTTTACTGTTTGAAGAGATGTTGGAGAAGAGCTGGTTGGCCAGCCAAGTATCTACCATGGAGAATTCATCCACAATGATAAAGTCAGCATCCAGATAATCTTCCAGATGGCTGGTGTCATCATCTCCAGTCATGCCTAGGTGGCGATGAATGGTAGCGCTTGGTAGACCTGTCAATTCATTCATGCGACGAGCCGCGCGACCGGTGGGAGCAGCTAGGAGAATGGGTAGATTGCTTTTTTTCTTGAGGTCCAGTCCTTCTAAAAGAGCATAGACAGCGATAATGCCATTGATAACAGTTGTCTTACCTGTACCAGGTCCACCTGTAAGGATAAAAACCTTGTTTTGGATAGCATCGCAGATGGCCTGTTTTTGGATGCTATCATACTCAATCCCCAGTTCTTCCTCAACAGTTGTGATATGGTCTTGAATAGTCTCTAGATCCTGTTTTTTACTCTGACCTTTTTCGAGGATTCTGATGAGATGACTGCGAATCCCTTCTTCTGCAAAAAAGAGGCTATTATCAAAGATTTTGGTATCAATCTGCTGGACTTTATCTTCTTCAATCAGATAAGCAAGTTCTTGGGCAACTTGACTCGGATCTAGTTCGACTGGACGGGAGGATTCCAGAAGGTTGAGGGTTTGCTCCAACAAGTCTCTAGCTTCTATATAGGTATCTCCTGTCTCCATGCAACCTTGAAAGAGACTATGGACAAGACCCGCACGGAAGCGCTCAGGAGCTTGGCTTTCAATTCCCAGTTCTTGGGCCAATTGGTCAGCGATGGTAAATCCCAAACCCTTGATATCCTCGACCAGTTGATAGGGATAGTTCTCGACAATCTCTAGCGTTTCTTCCTTGTAAAAGTCTTGGATCTGAAAGGCTAGTTTATTTGGGATGCCGTAATTAGCCAGTTTGGCTAAGACCATCTCTGTTCCGTAATTAAGACGAAGGGTTGAGACAAAGGCTTCACGATTTTTAGCAGAGAGGCCAGAGATAGACTGGAGCTTGTCTGGATTTTCTAAGATTTTGTCAATAGTGTTTTCACCGTAAATATCCACAATTTTCTGGGCTGTTTTGAGTCCAATTCCCTTAAAATGACTGCTGGAGAAATACTTGACCAAGCCCTTACTAGTCGGCTTGGCTCTCTCATAGCGAGTCATTTGTAGTTGTTCCCCATATTTGGAGTGTTGGACGATTTGTCCCCAAAAAGTGTATTCCTCTCCTTCAATGATATCAGCCATGGTACCTGTGACAATGATTTCATAATCATCAAAGTCTTCAGCATTGGTATCATCAATATCTAGAAGTAAAATACGGAAAAAATTGCTAACATTTTCAAAAATAATGCGTTCAATGGTGCCTGAAAAATAAACTTCCATAAAATTCCTTACAATAGTTTCTGAGAAAATGTATCCCAGACTTAGTCAAAATAGAATGAGAAGAGGCTGAGATGGATAACTCTCGGCCTCTTCCTAGTTTTTAAAATGTTCCGATACGTTTGAGTGGCCAGAAGCGGAATTTGGCTTCACCAGTGATATCTTTTGCTTTAAGGTACCAACATGTCGACTGTCGCTAGATACCAGACGGTCATCACCTAGGAGGAGGTATTCTCCTTCTGGAATAGTGAAGGTAAAGCTAGTGTTGTAATTAACATCTAGGGTAAATGCCTGAGCCTTTTGGGCTAAAGTTCTAAAGTATTCGCCCTTTTTACCATCCCAACCAGTTCCAGTATAGGTGCTTTGGAGTTTATCTTCCTTGAAACGCTTAATGTATTCTGCTAAATAGGGCTCATCAGTTTCTTGGTCATTGATATAGAGCTTGTCGCTTTCGTAACGGATAGTATCTCCTGGCATACCGATGACCCTCTTAACGATATCCTTGTTTCCATCCTCCTCATGGGCAACCACGATATCAAAGCGATCAATAGGAAGATGTTTGACAACGAAGAGAACTTCTCCATCGGCTAGGGTAGGGTCCATAGAGTGTCCTTCTACACTGACATTCCTCCAGAGAAAGAGACGGCTAAGGGCGATAAGAGTGATAATGAGGAAAAAAGTTCCCCACTCTTTTAAAAATGATTTTAAATATTTCATAATTTACCTTTCTAGCATTTTTTTTGCTTTTTCAGTATTTTTAAAGTGTAGTTTGGCGCAGAAGTTGAGTCCCTGCATACCATAGGCGCGAAGGATTTGGCTAGCTACCTTATCAGAAGCCGTTCCAGCTCCACTTGGAAGTTGATAACCAAGTTCTCTACCCAGATTTTCGAGATTTTCTAGAAAGAGATCACGCGCAATGATAGAGCTTACTGCGACTGCTAAGTATTTGCCTTCTGCTTTTTCCTCCAGACTAACTGGATTGGAAAAATGATTGGCTTCATTTTTCAAGTACTTTTCATAGTTTTGAGCACTAGTAAAAGCATCGATAACAATCTTTTCAGGATGAACTCCTTTTTGAAGTAAGAGGAAAATGGCTTGATTGTGTAAGGCTACCTTAACAGAAACAGCGTTGTAGCGTTCCCCAATGACTTCGTTATACTTACTTGGCGAAAGAAGGAGTGCTTGATGCTGAATCTTCTCCTTAAGAAGGGGAGCAATCTGACGAATTTTCTGGTCTGTCAGAGTCTTAGAGTCCCCAACACCTAGTTTTCGCAGAAAGTCATGCTGGTCAGGCGTAACAAAGGATGCTACTACAGCTAGACCACCAAAGTAGGAACCATTTCCTACTTCGTCAGTTCCAATCATCGGAAAGTTTTGTCCACTAGCTACTGGGCTGACCTGATAACCAAAAAAGCTGGCGTAACGTTCAGCAGCTTCTCCTTGCAAGAGTACTTTTCCAGATGTATAGATGGAAACACTTGCCTGTGGAAGTTTGAAAAAGTAGCGAATATAAGGATTTTTACTGGGAGTCAATGCTTGTTCATAATGCTGAACAAAGGTTTGGATTTCCTTTTCACTCGGGATTAATGTAATACTTGCCATAGTTCTTATTGTACCATAAAAGGCGTAGAATTGGTAAAAACTGACAAACTTAGTGAAATTTGGTATAATATCGTGAGGTGAATTTTATGGCAAATTTAAATCGATTCAAGTTTACATTCGGAAAAAAACATTGACCCTAACAACTGAGCATGACAACCTCTTTATGGAGGAAATTGCCAAGGTCGCAACAGAAAAATATGAAGCAATTAAAGAGCAGATGCCTGGGGCGGATGATGAGACAATCGCTATTTTATTGGCAGTCAATAGCTTGTCAACCCAACTCAGCCGTGAGATTGAATTTGATGATAAGGAGCAAGAATTAGACGCCCTTCGTCATCAAGTTGTAGCGACTAAACAAGAGCATAGCAAGATTGAGGACTCCCTATGATTTCTGTCCTTCTCTTATTGGTTCTGGCTTGGAGTTTTTATATCGGCTATCGCAGAGGCTTGGTCCTACAAGTCTATTATCTCCTAGCTACAATCGTCTCAGCTTATTTTGCGGGGAATTTTTATCAGTCATTGGGAGAAAAATTTCACTTGTTGATTCCTTATGCCAATCCCCAGGAAGGGCAGGGTACCTTTTTCTTCCCATCTGACCAGCTCTTTCAATTGGACAAGGTCTTTTACGCAGGTATTGGCTATCTCTTAGCCTTTACCGTATTTTACTGCATCGGTCGTTTGATTGGACTCTTTTTTAACCTAGTACCAACCAAAAAGTTAGGTGGCAAATATTTTCGCATCGGTGCAGGAGTCTTATCAGTTGGAGTGACCTTATTTGTCCTTCAGATGATGCTGACCATCCTTGCGACTGTGCCCCTAGCAATCGTTCAAAATTCACTTGAAAATAGTCTAGTAGCCAAACATATGATTCAAAGTATTCCAGTGACTACTGACTTGATTAAACAACTCTGGGTAACCAAACTAATCGGATAAAAAGGGCGGGAATTATTCCTAGCCTTTTGTTTACAATTCCAAAAGTTAAGGAGACTTTTAAGAAAGCTTGAGAACTTGAATACAGGGTTCTTAGGCTTATAACTAAGGAAAAGAAAATGAATAAAAAAATACTAGAAACATTAGAATTTAATAAGGTCAAGGCTTTATTTGAGCCCCATCTTTTGACCGAGCAGGGATTAGAGCAGTTAAATGAGCTAGTCCCCACAGATAAAGGGGATAAGATTAAGCAAGCTTTTGCAGAGATGGAAGAAATGCAAGAGCTCTTTGTCGAACATCCTCATTTCAGCATTTCTGCAACAAAAGACATTGCTGCAACCTGCAAACGTTTGGAGATGGGTGCTGACCTCAACATCGAGGAATTTCTCCTTCTCAAGCGTGTCATATTTGCTAGTCGTGAATTAAAGAATTTCTATGACAATCTTGAAAATGTACGTTTAGAGCATCTAGCTAACTGGTTTGAGAAACTTCATGATTTCCCGCATCTGCAGGGTAATCTCCAAGCCATCAATGAAGCTGGATTTATCGAAAATTTTGCTAGCGAAGATTTGGCTCGAATCCGCCGTAAAATCCATGATAGTGAGAGCCAAGTCCGTGATGTCTTGCAAGATCTTCTCAAACAAAAGGCCCAGATGTTGACGGAAGGCATCATCGCTAGTAGAAATGGTCGCCAGGTTCTTCCTGTCAAACACCTATCGTAATAAGATTGCCGGTGTGGTTCATGATATTTCTGCCAGCGGGAACACTGTCTATATCGAACCGCGTGAAGTAGTCAAGCTAAGTGAAGAAATCGCAAGTCTACGTGCAGATGAACGCTATGAGATGATACGTATCCTCCAAGAACTCTCTGAGCGTGTAAGACCGCACGCGGCTGAAATCGCAAATGATGCTTGGATTATTGGACATTTAGACTTGATTCGGGCTAAGGTTCGTTTTATCCAAGAAACGGAAGCAGTAGTACCTCAAGTATCTGAGGGACAGGAGATTCAACTTCTTCACGTTCGTCATCCCTTGGTGAAGAATGCTGTTGCCAATGATGTGCATTTTGGTCAGGATCTAACAGCTATCGTCATCACTGGTCCCAATACGGGTGGTAAGACCATTATGCTCAAAACCTTAGGTTTGACGCAGTTGATGGCCCAGTCTGGTCTGCCGATTCTAGCCGATAAGGGCAGTCGTGTAGGGATTTTCGAGGAGATTTTCGCAGATATCGGAGACGAACAGTCCATCGAACAAAGTCTCTCAACCTTCTCTAGTCATATGACCAACATCGTCGATATTCTGGGTAAGGTCAACCAAAACTCGCTCTTGCTATTAGATGAGCTTGGTGCTGGTACAGATCCTCAAGAAGGAGCAGCCCTTGCTATGTCTATCTTAGAAGACTTGCGTCTGCGTCAGGTCAAGACTATGGCAACCACTCACTATCCTGAACTTAAAGCCTATGGTATTGAAACTGCCTATGTTCAGAATGCTAGTATGGAGTTTGATACAGCTAGCCTGCGCCCAACCTATCGCTTTATGCAGGGAGTTCCAGGTCGAAGCAATGCCTTTGAAATTGCCAAACGTCTAGGCTTGTCAGATGTCATCGTAGGTGATGCCAGCAAGCAGATTAATCAAGACAATGATGTCAATCGCATCATTGAGCAATTGGAAGAACAAACACTTGAAAGCCGGAAACGTCTTGAGAATATTCGCCAAGTCGAACAAGAAAACCTCAAGATGAACCGTGCCCTTAAAAAACTTTATAACGAGCTCAATCGTGAGAAAGAAACTGAACTCAATAAGGCGCGTGAGCAAGCTGCTGAGATTGTTGACTTAGCACTAACTGAGAGTGATGATATACTTAAAAATCTTCACAGTAAATCTCAACTAAAACCACATGAAATTATCGAAGCCAAGGCTAAACTCAAAAAATTAGCCCCTGAAAAAGTTGACCTTTCTAAAAATAAGGTTCTCCAAAAAGCTAAGAAGAAACGAGCTCCAAAAGTTGGAGATGATATTATCGTTTTAAGCTATGGCCAACGAGGTACCTTGACCAATCAACTCAAGGATGGACGTTGGGAAGCACAGGTTGGCTTGATTAAGATGACCCTTGAGGAAAAAAAGAGTTTGACTTGGTTCAAGCCCAGAAAGAAGCGCCAGTCAAGAAGAAACAAGTTAACGTCGTTAAACGTGCAGCAGGAAAAGGTCCACAAGCTCGACTAGACCTTCGTGGCAAACGCTACGAGGAGGCTATGGAAGCCTTGGACGCCTTTATCGACCAAGCCCTGCTCAACAATATGGCCCAAGTTGACATCATCCATGGTATCGGTACAGGAGTCATCCGTGAAGGGGTGACTAAGTACCTACAAAGAAATAAACAGGTCAAGAGTTTTGGCTATGCACCACAAAATGCAGGCGGATCTGGCGCAACCATTGTAACCTTTAAGGGATAAAGCGAAACGAATGAAAAATTATAATAAAATTTTTCTGAAAAATAATTGACAAGAGCTAAATTTTTCTTGTAAAATAAATAAAAAAATTAAATACAACACCGAATGAAGTTTAATAGAAGTGGAAAATCGTTTGATTTTTCATGACTGTAAATGGACGGAACTCTGGAGAGACCGTAAAGGCACCGAAGGGGCAAGGCAGGCAACTGCTCAAACTCTCAGGTAAAAGGACAGAGCAATGATAGAGCGCTTTTTGGCATTTATCGAAGCATTCCAGAGTACATGTTTTTAACATGTGCTCTTTCTTTTGGGGTTGAATAGATAGGAGAATGGTATGTTAAATTTGCTAAAAGAGCTGGATGCTCTGGTATGGGGCCCACCCCTTTTAATTTTATTGGTTGGTACAGGGATTTACTTGACTCTTCGTTTAGGACTTTTACAAATTTTGCGTCTCCCTAAGGCCTTCCAGCTTATTTTTACCAAAGACAAGGGACATGGTGATGTTTCGAGCTTTGCTGCCTTGTGTACAGCCCTAGCGGCAACTGTTGGTACGGGAAATATTATCGGGGTGGCAACAGCTATCAAGGTGGGAGGTCCTGGTGCCCTCTTCTGGATGTGGGTGGCTGCTTTCTTTGGAATGGCAACCAAGTATGCAGAGGGCTTACTTGCTATCAAATATCGGAGTAAGGATGAAAATGGCGCTATCGCAGGAGGACCTATGCACTATATCCTTCTAGGTATGGGAGAAAGGTGGCGCCCCTTGGCGATGCTCTTTGCCTTGGCAGGTGTTTTGGTAGCTCTCTTAGGTATTGGTACCTTTACTCAGGTCAACTCCATCACAGAGTCTATACAAAATACAACCAGCTTGACACCGACCATTACTGCTGTGATCCTTTCAATATTTGTTGGGATTGCGGTCTTTGGTGGACTCAAATCTATTTCGAAAGTTTCTACCACAGTAGTTCCCTTTATGGCTATTGTCTATATCTTGGGAACCTTGACAGTCATTTTTGTTAATATTGACAAAATACCAGCAACTCTTTCCCTAATTCTCACATCAGCTTTTAGTCCAGTAGCTGCAGTCGGAGGGTTCGCTGGAGCCAGTATTCGAACTGCTATCCAAAATGGTGTAGCGCGTGGTGTCTTCTCAAATGAATCTGGCTTGGGTTCAGCTCCCATTGCGTCAGCGGCAGCCAAGACAAATGAGCCGGTGGAGCAAGGTTTGATTTCCATGACAGGTACCTTTATTGATACCTTGATTATCTGTACATTGACTGGTTTGACCATCTTGGTGACTGGTGTTTGGAGCGGTGATTTGAATGGTGTTGCTTTGACTCAGTCTGCTTTTTCTACGGTATTTTCTTTCTTTGGTCCAGCTCTTTTAACAGTTTTCTTGGTGCTTTTTGCCTTTACCACGATTTTGGGATGGAATTATTACGGAGAGCGTTGTTTTGAGTTTCTCTTTGGTGTTCGCTTTATCTGGCTCTATCGTCTGGTCTTTGTTGCCATGGTCTTACTGGGTGGCTTCATCGAGTTGGATATGGTTTGGATTATTGCAGATATTGTCAATGCCCTCATGGCACTGCCAAACTTGATTGCCCTCTTGGCCTTGTCTCCAGTCGTTATCGCTGAGACTAAGAAGTATTTTGATAAATAAGGTAAGATTGATCTTTCCATTTAATGAAAATGCTAGCATCTGTTTGTGAGATGCTGGCTTTTTTCACTTCTAGGGCTAGTCTTTTGTTTTATGTCATAAGATGAAAGAAATTCAATAATACATCTTTTATGATATCCTTTATTTGCACTTTTATTTATTGTATAATAGTCAGCATAAATCTGTTTTTGGTCTGATATATCTTGTTTCATCTATATGCGAAAGAGAAATAAACTGGAGGTGTTTATGTCAAAAAATATTCAAAAATTAGTGATTTCACAGGGAATTACGAATCTAGCAGATGTCTTTTTTAGAGTTGTTGTAATTGCAAATGTGTTTGTCTTATCTGGTTCGGTCATTTCAACGTCCCTAGTGCCAATTCTAATTGGTCTATCCTCCTTTTTAGCCAGTTTCTTAGTCCCGTTAGTAACAAAGAGATTAGCTTTAAATCGTGTTCTTTTCTTGACTCAATTTGGTAAGACGATTCTGCTAGCGATTTTGGTTTTTCTACTCAAGTACACTGGAAATATCTCTATCCCTTTTTTATACGCTATTGTCACTTTAATCTCCATTTTGGATGGTTTTGCAGCGCCTGTTTCCTATGCGATTGTCCCACGCTATGCAAGAGATTTAGCTAAAGCAAATGCAGGCCATCTCAATGAGTGGTGAAAGTGTACAACTCGTTGGTTGGGGCTTAGGAGGCTTCTTATTTGCGAGTCTAGGAATGAATCCTAGCCTGCTCATTGTGTTAGCCTTGTTTACAATTTCTACGATTTTGATGTTCGGTTTACCACTTGTCGAAAAAGAAGAGTTGTCCTCTGAAACAAGTCTTGAGACGCTCACAAAAGGCTGGAAATTGGTGGTTAAAAAATCAAGATTACGCTTTATTATCCAAGCTAATCTTTTAGAAATTCTAGCTAATGCTATCTGGGTATCTTCTGTTTTACTTGTTTTTGTGACTGAAATTTTACATCAGTCAGAAAGCTATTGGGGCTACGTCAATACGGCCTATTCCTTGGGGATTATCTTGGGAGGAGCTATTATCTTCCGTTTAGCTGAGAAAGTTGTTACCTATAAATATCAGACTATGACCTTTTCTTTAATAACGACAGCACTAGTAACACTCTTGATATTGCTATTTTCAAATCCACCTATTTTCTTACTCCTATCTCTAGTAATTGGTTTTCTATCTCAGATTAAGGAAGTCCCTGAGAGTGTATTATTACAGGAATCGGTTGATGAGAAGGAACTTGTAAATGTTTACTCTGTTATCGAAGTTGTCTCTACCTTGGCCTTTTCTGCTTCTGTTTTTCTAATGAGTTCTATCACAGAATATTTTGGTGTATTTACTAGTTTTGTCTTGGCTATAGTATGTTTGCTGGTAGAGGCCATCTTAGTTTTAAGCAACAAGCATCAGATAAATTAACAGTATGATCACACATCTGGTGTGATTTTTTATTTTCATAAAGAAATTCTATCAATGCAATTTAAAATATATATTATGCAAGGTATAAATGCTGTGATAAACTAAGTGTCAACAAAACGAAAGAGGTCCCCTTATGACAACATTTACTATCCACACAGTAGAATCAGCACCAGCAGAAGTTAAAGAAGTTCTTGAAACGGTACAAAAGGATAACAATGGCTATATTCCAAATCTTATCGGTCTTTTGGCCAATGCACCAACAGCCCTAGAAGCTTACCGAACTGTTGGAGCTATTAACCGTCGCAATAGTCTAACACCTGTAGAGCGTGAAGTGGTGCAAATCACTGCAGCCGTAACTAATGGTTGTGCCTTTTGCGTCGCTGGTCACACAGCCTTTTCTATCAAGCAAATCCAGATGAATGATGACCTTCTCCAAGCCCTTCGCAATCGTACCCCAATCGAAAGCGATCCTAAGTTGGATACCCTAGCTAAGTTTACTCTAGCAGTCATCAATACCAAAGGGCGCGTAGGAGATGAGGCTCTTAGTGAATTCCTTGAAGCAGGCTATACGCAAGAAAATGCCTTAGATGTCGTTCTCGGTGTCAGTTTAGCAAGTCTTTGTAACTATGCTAACAACCTAGCTAACACACCGATTAATCCAGAATTACGACCTTATGCATAAGATATTGAAGAAGATGAGGCTGGGACAAAAGTCCTAGCCTCTCAATTGTCTATGGATTGTCGAGCAAGACGCAGTGGTTGAGTGGGCTCTACTACGCTGATTTCATCAGCTTTTACAGCCCTACTCAACTGTGCGGAGGTGGGACGACGAAATCGAATTCTACCGAATTACCGATTTCTTTCCCACTCTCATTTTGGGATGCTTTTTTAAGCGCTTTTATGCTATACTGATAGTAACGTAATTTTCGGAGGTTGGTATGAAAAAACTCCCCTTAGCCTTTTCAGGTTGCTTGTTGGGATTAGCTGGTGCAGGCAATCTTATCTTAGATACCTTTTCCATTTCTTTCTCGCTTGTTTAGTTTGTCAGGCTTGATTTTATGGTTTTATTTTTTAGTAAGTCACCTCAGTAACTGGCATGAAAGCAAGCAAGAATTGAAGAAAGCCCCTGTTTTGTCAGGAATGGCAACTTTTCCTATGGCAGGGATGATTTTATCGACCTACCTGCTACGAACCCTGCCAGTGACAATGAGCATTTTAGCTCAAACTCTTTGGTGGTTTGCCTTTCTCATGGATGTTTATCTCATCTTATACTTTACAAAGAACTATGTTTTGGTTAAACCAAGGGCCAGTGCAACACCGACTTGGACGGTTCTTTATGTAGGGATAGCAGTAGCAGCCTTGACTTACCCAGTCGTTGGGATTGTTGAGATTGCCTATGGAACTCTGATATTTGGATTTTGCTTAACCCTTTGTCTTTACCCTCTGATATATCAAGATTTGAAGAGCAATCCTCTTCCGATAGCTTTACTAGGACATGAAGGAATCTACTGTGCTCCTTTTTCTCTACTGTTAGCAGCCCTTGTTCGAGTTGGAGGTGCTAGTCTTCCAAGCTGGATTTTGCTAGTTATGATTCTTACATCACAGACCTTCTTTTTCTTTGTTCTCAGTCGTCTGCCAAGAATTCTCAAACATGGCTTTCAGCCAGCCTTTTCAGCCCTAACCTTTCCTACCATCATTACAGCAACATCCTTGAAAATGGCCCAAGGAGTTCTGCAAATTCCAATCCTAAACCTTTTCGTCTGGTTAGAAACTTTCATCTGTTTGACAATCCTGATCTATGTATTGATTGGCTATAACCACTATGTAAAAAGATAAAAGAACCCCCTAGTACTGAGAAGTGTTAGGGGGTTGCTTTTGTCATATATTTAGCTTGTGAAATGTGTTTTGGAACCATTCGAAAGAACACAGCTCTAAAACAAGGTAACATTGATACTATCAACTCCACACATCCTACATAGACAGTTTCCCTTATTTTTTTAATATGCTTCAAAACTATATCTTGTACAAATTATTTAATCTTTCTAACTCTAATACATTCATACATACTTCTACTCCAGTAACTACCCCCTTACTATAAATAATTCCACAAGAAAACACAATCCTATCCGTACTCAAAATATTTGACAATATTACAAATGATTCCAGAACATAATCCTCTATAGTAATAAAACTATTATTTTCATCTTTGAAAAAAACTTTATAAATCCAATATCCTTACACCTATCACCAAAAATAAAAACCTAAGTGATTTTTAAAAAAATAATCAAAAAAACACATCACTCTCCATAGAAAAAAACCTTTCATTTTTTTAAAAATGTTCTGATACAATCATACAAAAAAATAAAGGAGAATTACTATGAAAAACTTATTTTATTTATAACTACCTCTCTAACTTTTCTTTCACTTACCGTCACAACATATGCCGAAACTCCCCAAACAATCCAAGCAGTTTCTTACTTCTCCTTGTGCAACGATAGAAAACTGTAGACCATAGTCCCAAAGATTGCTCCAATACTAAGACCAAAGACAAGTAAAGGAATCATTATCTCTGTTTGAATGATTTTTTCCAAGAAAGTTGACAGGGGCATCTGCTGAACGAAGAGTTTATGAAAGAGTAGCAAGGCAAATAGGCCAATTTCAATACTTATAAATACCAACCAACTACGAACTTTTATTTGGTGTTTGCTATAGGTTTTGTAGATGATTTCTGATTTGTCATCCTTTTCAAGATGAAGCTCTTGAACGACTCTTTGAGCTTTTATACTCATGAACCAAATGAGTCCAAAATAGATGTAGGGCATAACATTTCGAACAATTTCTATAAAGCGTCCGAACAAAATATAGAATAGGAAGAGAATGAAGGAAGAGTAAAAGATTTGGACCATGGAACGGGCGCAAGCCTTGTAGATAATCTCTTGACGGCATTCATCAAAAGGCCCTTGTATATGAAAGAAATTTCGAAGTAAGCGAGTTGTTAAGTCTTCTTTTTTCATGGTAGGGACCTCTTAATAACATTGTTTTTGATTAACTTCTTTAAAGAGTTGAATATACGATATTTAAGGAACTAAAAGAACCCCTAGCACGGAGAAGTGAAATGAAAAAAGGTGCAGACCTATAACGGTGTAAGGGATAGCTAGAATAAATAAATATTAATAAAGAGAGTGTGTAAAATGAACCATAAGATTGCAATTTTATCAGACATTCATGGCAACACGACAGCCTTAGCTGGAGTGCTTGAGGACGCTAAAAATTTGGGAGCAACTGAATATTGGCTTCTGGGAGATATTTTTCTTCCTGGGCCGGGAGCAAATGACTTGCTGGATCTTTTAAAAGACCTTCCCATTACAGCATCTGTTCGAGGAAACTGGGATGATTGTGTGTTAGAGGCTTTAGATGGGCAATATGGTTTGGAGGATCCCCAAGAAATTCAGCTTCTCAGGATGACTCAGTATCTGATGGAGCGTCTAAATCCAGAGCATATTGATTGGTTGAGAAAGCTACCTATGATAGCCAAGAAAGAAGTCGAAGGCTTGCGCTTCTCACTTTCTCATAATTTGCCTGAGAAAAATTATGGTGGTGATTTGTTGGTTGAAAATGATACCGAAAAATTTGACCAGTTACTTGATGAGACTACTGATGTAGCCGTCTATGGTCATGTTCACAAGCAGTTGCTTCGTTATGGTAGCCAAGGTCAACAAATCATCAATCCAGGTTCGATTGGTATGCCTTATTTTGACTGGGTAGGGCTGAAAAATCACCGTGCCCAGTATGCCTTACTTGAGGTTGAAAATGGTGAGTTAGTCAATATTCAATTTCGAAAAGTTGCCTATGACTATGAAGCAGAGCTAGAATCAGCCAAGACCAAAGACCTTCCTTTTATCGAAATGTATGAAGAGTTGCGACGTGAGGACAACTATCAAGGCCATAATAGAGATTTGTTAGCCAGCCTCAATGAAAAACATGGTTATATCAAGGATGTCAAAAACTATTTTGATTTTTTGTAAAAGGTGCTTTAACGAACAGATACTAAATAAACGATTGGACGAGCCAATCGTTTAATATATCTTATTGTAATTGAGATTTATCTGGTAGGTAAGAGCCACCGAGATAGGTCTTGCTGAGTTTTTCAAGGGTTCCGTCTTGGTAGAGTTCTTTGAGAACCTTGTCAAATTGTTCTTTAAATTCTTTTTGATCGCTTGAGAAGATAATGTAGTTATTTGGATTGTCATTGCTCTCCAAGTCGACTACGTTCAAGTCTAATCCACGGTCTTGGATAATTTTTTGAACAGAGATTTTATCAAAGATTAGGAAATCAAATTCACCGTTGGCGAGGTCAGTCAGACGCTTAGCCACATCCTCACCAGAGTATTGGATGGTGGCAGGATTGTCTGAGTGATTTTGATTCCAGTCCGTAACAACCTTGGCAGTAGAAGTTCCAGTGTCATCCTGGGTTGTTTTACCGGCGATGTCTTGAAGAGAAGTAAGAGCCTTGTCTTTTCTGCTTACGAGAACCAAAGGATTTTTTGCGATAGGTAGGGAGTAGAGATATTTGTCGGCTCTCTCTTTGGTGAAGCTCAAGTTGTTGGCAGCAGCTTGGTAACGACCAGCATCAACTCCAGGGAAGATACTCTCCCAAGCTGTTTTTTGAAATTCAATCTTGTATTGATCTAGTTTTTCATCGACCGCTTTTAAAACTTCAACATCATATCCAGTTAAATGACCATCTTTTTCAAAATCAAAAGGTGGAATGTCTCCAGCAGTTGCTACGACAATGGTTTTAGGGCTAGCAGTGGAAGTTGAAGTACTATCCTTTTTAGATTGTCCACAGGCCACCAACAAGGGACTAATGGCTAATAATAAGAATAATTTTTTCATGTGTGTCTCCTTTACTTAATGGTATCTAGCTTACCAGACAATCAATCAAATAGCCAATATATATTTTTTATGGAAGTGATAGAAAAATATTATAATTTTCAGTTTGAGTTTGTAATCTAAAATTTAAATCAGATAAGAAAAAGATAATTTAGGCCACAAATGAAAAATCTCTGCAAGCTCTTTCAGAATGTGGTAAAATGGAAGCAGTAGAAATAGAAAAGGAAATCAATTATGAAATTTCTTGAGTTAAATAAAAAACGTCATGCGACTAAGCATTTTATTGATAAACCAGTTGATCCCAAGGATGTTCGAACAGCTATTGAAATCGCAACCTTGGCACCGAGTGCTCACAACAGTCAGCCTTGGAAGTTTGTTGTGGTTCGCGAGAGAAATGCTGAACTAGCAAAATTGGCTTACGGTTCAAACTTTGAGCAAGTAGCATCTGCCCCTGTAACCATTGCCTTGTTTACAGATACTGACCTAGCTAAACGAGCTCGCAAGATTGCCCGTGTTGGTGGAGCAAAGAACTTCTCAGAAGAACAACTTCAGTACTTTATGAAAAATCTTCCAGCAGAGTTTGCGCGTTACAATGAACAACAAATCAGTGACTACCTAGCCCTTAATGCAGGGTTGGTTGCGATGAACTTAGTCCTTGCATTGACTGACCAGGGAATCGGATCAAACATTATCCTTGGTTTTGATAAATCAAAAGCCAATGAAGTCTTGGAAGTTGAAGAACGCTTCCGTCCAGAACTTTTGATCACAGTAGGATACACAGACGAGAAGTTGGAACCAAGCTACCGCTTGCCAGTAGACGAAATTATCGAAAAAAGATAGGAAGTAAAAATGACAGTTATTGATTTTACAGCAGAAGTAGAAAAACGTAAAGAAGCCCTCTTGGCTGACTTGTTTAGCCTTTTAGAAATCAACTCAGAACGTGATGACAGTAAGGCAGATGCGGAGCACCCATTTGGACCTGGTCCAGTAAAAGCTTTGGAGAAATTCCTTGAAATCGCAGACCGTGATGGTTACCCAACAAAAAATGTCGACAACTATGCAGGACATTTTGAGTTTGGTGAAGGGGAAGAAGTTCTCGGAATCTTTGCCCACATGGACGTAGTGCCAGCAGGGTAGTGGATGGGACACTGATCCTTACACTCCAACTATCAAAGATGGTCGTCTCTATGCGCGTGGTGCTTCTGATGATAAGGGACCAACTACAGCATGTTACTATGGTTTGAAAATCATCAAAGAACTTGGTCTTCCAACTTCTAAAAAAGTTCGCTTTATCGTCGGAACTGATGAAGAATCAGGTTGGGCAGACATGGACTACTACTTTTGAGCATGTAGGACTTGCGAAGCCAGACTTTGGTTTCTCTCCAGATGCTGAATTCCCTATTATCAATGGTGAAAAAGGAAATATCACAGAATATCTCCACTTTGCTGGTGAAAATCAAGGGTGCAGCTCGTCTCCACAGCTTCACAGGTGGTTTGCGTGAAAATATGGTTCCTGAGTCAGCAACAGCAGTTGTTTCAGGTGATTTGGCTGACTTGCAAGCGAAACTAGATGCCTTTGTCGCAGAGCACAAACTTAGAGGAGAAATTCAAGAAGAAAACGGTCAGTACAAGGTAACTGTAATTGGTAAATCTGCCCACGGTGCTATGCCTGCTTCAGGTGTCAATGGTGCGACTTATCTTGCTCTCTTCCTGAGCCAGTTTGCATTTGAAGGACCTGCAAAAGACTACCTTGACATTGCTGGTAAGATTCTCTTAAATGACCATGAAGGGAAGAAATTGAAAGTTGCTCATGTGGATGAAAAGATGGGTGCCCTTTCTATGAATGCTGGTGTCTTCCGCTTTGATGAAACAAGTGCTGACAATACCATTGCCCTTAACTTCCGTTATCCAAAAGGAACAAGTCCAGAGCAAATCAAGTCAGTTCTTGAAACGCTTGCCAGTTGCTTCAGTTAGCCTTTCTGAACATGGTCACACACCTCACTATGTACCAATGGAAGATCCGCTTGTCCAAACCTTGTTAAATGTTTATGAAAAACAAACAGGTCTTCAAGGGCATGAACAAGTTATTGGTGGCGGAACATCTGGCCGTCTCTTAGAGCGTGGTGTAGCCTACGGTGCTATGTTCCCAGATTCTATCGATACCATGCACCAAGCCAACGAATTTATCGCCTTGGATGATCTCTTCCGTGCAGCAGCCATCTACGCTGAAGCTATCTATGAATTGATCAAATAATGCTATAGAAGTCTGAGATTTTATGCTTAGACTTCTTTTTGGAGGGAGAGTAGATGTCTCAAATCGAAAGAATCAAACAAGCCATCATGGCTGATCCACAAAATCAACACTATACTGAGCAAGGAATCGAACCTCTCTTTGCTGCTCCTAAAACAGCTCGTATCAATATCATTGGGCAGGCACCTGGGCTAAAAACCCAAGAAGCAGGACTTTACTGGAAGGATAAAAGTGGCGACCGCTTGCGAGACTGGTTGGGTGTGGATGAGGATACTTTTTACAAGTCAGGTTACTTTGCTGTCATGCCCATGGATTTCTATTTTCCGGGACATGGGACATCCGGAGACTTACCTCCCAGACCTGGTTTTGCAGAAAAATGGCATCCTAAACTTTTGAAAGAATTACCAGATATTCAATTGACGCTCTTGATTGGCCAGTATGCCCAGGCCTACTATCTGCATGAGAAAGTCAGTGGAAAGGTAACAGACCGTGTACATCGCTTTAAAGGATTATTTGCCAGATTATTACCCTTTGGTGCACCCGTCACCTCGGAACCAAATCTGGATGAAAAAGAATCCTTGGTTTGAAGCAGATGTTTTGCCTGACTTGAAAGAAAGAATTCAAAAAATTCTCGGAGAAGAAAAATGAAAGAAATTACTTTTAATGATTTTTACCAACTATACCAGAAAGAGTCGCTTTCTGTATTGGATGTGAGAGAAGTAGAGGAATTTGAGACTCTTCATTTAGAAGGCGCTCGTAATTTCACCTCTCAGCCAATTAGCTGATACTTATAAACAACTAGATAAGGATAATCTTTACTACGTGATTTGTAAATCAGGAATGCGTTCAGCACGCGCTTGTCAATTTTTAGCAGAACAAGGATATGAGGTTATCAATGTCCAAGGTGGCATGGATGCCTTAGAATAAGAAAAAACTCCCTTTAAGACCGAAAATAAGAAAGGTTTTAAAGGGAGTTTATTTGCTCTAAAAAAATCAGAAAAATTGAAAAACATTTTTAAAATTATTTCCGAGATAGCCTTTTTCAAGCCTTTAAATCATGTTATACTAAGAAAGTATTTTATTTTTATAAGGAGAGTTTATGGCTAAAAAAAGGTGCTTTTAACAGGGATTACTCCTGTTTGGAATATTTTTTTGGTGCGGGTAACTTTGATTTTCCCCCTACCCTAGGTGCTCAATCTGGGGAACACTTTCTCCCTGCCATTGCAGGATTTGTACTTTCAGGTGTTGGACTTGCCGTCTTGACCTTGATCATCGGGACCTTAAATCCTAAGGGATATATCTATGAGATTTCTACAAAGATTTCCCCTTGGTTTGCAACGATTTATCTAGCAGTTTTGTACTTGTCGATTGGTCCATTCTTTGCCATTCCACGTACTGCAACAACTTCTTATGCAGTAGGGATTAGTCCACTCTTGGCAGATGCTGACAAAGGTCTAGGCTTGATTGTCTTTACCCTTATCTACTTTGTTGCAGCATTCTTAATCGCGCTTAATCCTTCAAAGATTTTGGATCGTATCGGTCGTGTTTTGACTCCAGTTTTTTTGCCCTCTTGATTATCATCTTGGTAATTCTTGGAGCCCTCAAATATGGTGGAAATGCACCACAAGCAGCTACAGCAGCTTATCAAGCTTCAGCATTTGGAGCAGGATTCCTTGAAGGATATAATACTCTAGATGCTCTCGCATCTGTTGCCTTTAGTGTAATCGCGGTTGAAACCTTGAAACAACTTGGATTTTCGAGTAAAAAAGAGTACATCTCAACCATTTGGGTAGTCGGAATTGTCGTAGCACTTGGCTTTAGTGCTCTATACATTGGCCTAGGTTTCCTTGGAAATCACTTCCCGATGACAGAAGAAGCGATGAAGGGTGGAACTCCAGGGGTTTATATCTTGTCACAAGCGACCCAAGAAATCTTTGGTTCAACAGCTCAATTATTCCTAGCAGCCATGGTAACAGTAACTTGCTTCACAACGACTGTAGGTTTGATTGTTTCAACTGCTGAATTCTTTAACGGACGTTTTCCACAAATCAGCTATAAGGTTTATGCGACTGTCTTTACCTTGATTGGTTTTGCAATTGCCAACCTTGGTCTTGATGCAATCATCAAATATTCTATCCCTGTCCTAGTTATCTTGTATCCAATTACCATTGTGATTGTTATGATTGTGATTGTGAACAAATTTGTACCACTTTCAAAACCAGGCATGCAAATGACGATGGGTCTTGTTACAGCTATTGCCGTAGCTAGTGTCTTGGGAAGTTCATTTGAAGTGACCTTCCTTGCCAATATTGTGAATGCTCTACCATTTGCTAAGGCTTCATTGCCATGGTTAGTACCAGCGATCATTGGGATTTTACTTTCCCTTGTTCTTCCAAATAAGCAAAAGAGTGAAGCTTTTGAGATGGAATAAAAAAAATCTTGGCTTATGCCAAGGTTTTTTTATTACTCTTAGTTCGTTTTTTCAGTATATCCAAGGTCCCTCAAGCATCTTTTTTTAGATTTTTTTGAAAAACTCACACGTTTTTCCAGCTCCTGAATATTCATTAGGCATTGCTTTTTTCATCTCATCAAGATTGACTACAGTCATGTCAATGACCATGGTATGGATGACTTTTCCATCTTTGAATTCGATATTTTGTGTAACACCTTTGATTCCCTCATACCCTTTATAAGTTTTCACGATAAGTTCTTTAAGCTCATCAGCGCTCTTATTGAGTATCTCAGGTTCAAAAACATTATAAACTTCTTGTTTCATAACGTCATCACCCTCAACAGTATATGTCAAGGTAGAATGTCTTCCTGGATTACTGTCATGAACAAAGACTACAGTTTTTGATTCAGCTTTCTTTTCTGTAGTTTCAGCTTCAGTCGTTTTTACCTCAGTTGTCTCTGCTTTTGAGGAGTTAGAAGTTATTGATGATTGTTTAGAACATCCCAACAAGAATGCCAACGGTAAGGCTAAGAGAAGCGTCATTTTGAAATATCTGTTCATATTTTTTCCTTTCATCATAAGAACTTTTTTCATTATATCATAAAATACTTTTGCAATCAAAGTATATTCGTTTTTCCTTTTTACACATACTAAAATGGGAAAAGTGATATAATGGTAGCAAAGAGGTGAAGAAATGAATCAAACTGTAGAATATATCAAAGAACTAACTGCTATCGCATCGCCAACAGGTTTTACACGTGAAATTACGAATTATTTGGTTGAGACTCTTGAAAAACTAGGTTATCAACCAATCCGTACTGCCAAAGGTGGTGTCAATGTTACTGTCAAAGGTAAAAATGACGAGCAACAGCGTTATGTGACCGCTCATGTGGATACCTTGGGAGCTATCGTTCGCGCTGTTAAACCAGATGGTCGTCTTAAAATGGACCGTATTGGTGGCTACCCTTGGAATATGATTGAAGGCGAAAACTGTACAGTTCATGTGGCTAGTACAGGTAAGACTATTTCAGGTACCATTTTGATCCACCAGACTTCTTGTCATGTATACAAGGACGCTGGCACTGCTGAACGCACGCAGGACAATATGGAAGTGCGTTTGGACGAAAAAGTGACCAATGAAAAAGAAACACGCGCACTTGGTATTGAGGTTGGTGACTTTATCAGCTTTGACCCACGAACTGTCGTAACTGAGACAGGCTTTATCAAATCGCGTCATTTGGATGATAAGGTCAGTGCAGCTATCCTTCTAAATCTCCTTAAAGTCTATAAGGAAGAGGGGGTTGAACTTCCTGTCACCACCCATTTTGCTTTTTCAGTCTTTGAAGAAGTGGGCCATGGTGCTAACTCAAGTATCCCAAGTCAAGTTGTCGAATATCTAGCAGTAGATATGGGAGCAATGGGAGATGACCAGCAGACGGATGAGTACACAGTGTCAATCTGTGTCAAAGATGCTTCAGGTCCTTATCACTACGAATTCCGTCAACATCTGGTTGCCTTGGCAAAAGAGCAGGATATTCCATTTAAACTCGATATCTATCCATTTTACGGTTCAGACGCTTCTGCAGCTATGTCAGCTGGAGCAGAAGTCAAACATGCCCTTCTCGGAGCGGGTATCGAGTCTAGTCACTCTTATGAGCGGACTCATATTGATTCTGTTCTTGCTACTGAGCGTATGGTGGACGCATATCTTAAGAGTGGATTGGTAGACTAAGATGTGCTTGATTTGCCAACGAATTGAATGGATTAAGTCAGGGGAAAATCCTTACTTTGTGAAGGAACTGGAAACAGGCTATGTTGTCATTGGAGATCACCAGTATTTTGAAGGCTACACTTTATTCCTAGCAAAAGAACATGTCACAGAATTACACCATATGGATACTCCTGTCAAACTACGATTTTTAGAGGAAATGAGCTTGGTCCAAGAAGCTGCCTCTAAGGCTTTTTCTGCTCAAAAGATGAATGTAGAGTTGTTGGGAAACGGTGATGCACATGCCCACTGGCATATTTTTCCAAGACGAGAGGGTGATATGAAGGGACACGGTCTTAATGGTCGTGGTCCAGTTTGGTGGGTTCCTTGGGAAGAAATGGTCGCTGAAGAATATCAGGTTAAGGGAAGCAAATTAGAAGGTTTGGTTGAAACCTTATCTGAAACTTTGGACCAAATGATAGAAATGAAAGGATAAACAATGAAAAAAAGATACCTTGTATTATCAGGATTGCTGGCCTTGACATTGGCAGCTTGTTCGCAAGGAAAGCCAGCGACTTCAGAAACGCAGACTTCAACTGAAGAAAAAACCGTCCAAGAAGGGACTGTCGGTAGTAAATCTCAGGAAGCAAGCCAAAAAAAGGCAGAAGTAGTTAATAAGGGAGATTACTATAGCGTTCAAGGGAAGTACGATGAGATTGTTATCGCTAATAAGCATTATCCCTTGTCTAAGGACTATAATCCTGGAGAAAATCCCACAGCAAAGGCTGAGTTATTGAAGCTTATTGCAGCTATGCAGGAAGCAGGTTTCCCAATCAGCGACCACTATAGTGGTTTCAGAAGTTATGAAACTCAAACTCAACTTTATCAGGACTATGTCAACAAAGACGGAAAGGCAGAGGCTGACCGCTATTCTGCTCGACCTGGATATAGTGAACATCAAACTGGACTAGCATTTGACCTTATCGGTACAGATGGAGATTTAGTGACAGAAGAAAAAGCTGCCCAATGGCTTTTAGATCATGCTGCAGACTATGGTTTTGTCGTTCGCTATCTCAAAGGTAAGGAAAAAGAAACAGGCTATATGGCTGAAGAATGGCACCTTCGCTACGTCGGAAAAGAAGCCAAGGACATCGCTGCAAGTGGTCTCAGCTTGGAAGAGTATTACGGCTTTGAAGGTGGGGACTATGTTGATTAGTCGCAAAATATCTTGCAAGAATGCTTGAAATTTGATAAAATGAATAATAATTAAATAGGAATCTGCAAGACTAGTATCTCAGGGGAAGTATATCAGGGAGGAGAGCCGTGACTGAAAGCTCTCTATATGAAAGCTGGGTGAATTCACTTGCCTATGGATTCAGAAATAAAGGTCTGATTTGTCAGATGAAAACGGATGGTACCGCGTGTCAACGCTCCGAGTGGAGTTTTTGGCATGTGGTTTTCTTTTTATCTACGAGAGACTGATGGAGGAATTATGTCAACTATTGAAGAACAATTAAAAGCGCTTCGTGAAGAAACGCTAGCTAGCTTGAAGCAGATTTCTGCTGAAAATGAAAAAGAGCTGCAAGAATTGCGCGTCTCTGTCCTTGGTAAAAAAGGTTCTCTTACTGAAATCCTGAAAGGGATGAAAGACGTTTCTGCAGAAATGCGTCCAATTATCGGGAAACACGTCAATGAAGCGCGTGATGTTTTGACAGCTGCATTTGAAGAATCAGCTAAGCTCTTGGAAGAAAAGAAAGTTGAAGCTCAACTAGCAAGTGAGAGCATCGATGTTACGCTTCCAGGTCGCCCAGTTGCGACTGGTCACCGTCACATCCTCACACAAACTAGTGAGGAAATTGAAGACATCTTCATCGGGATGGGTTACCAAGTAGTGGATGGTTTTGAAGTAGAACAAGACTACTATAACTTTGAACGTATGAACCTTCCAAAAGGATCACCCAGCTCGTGATATGCAGGACACTTTCTATATCACAGAAGAAATCTTGCTCCGTACTCACACGTCTCCAGTTCAGGCGCGTGCGATGGATGCCCATGATTTTTCTAAAGGCCCTTTGAAGATGATCTCACCAGGACGTGTATTCCGTCGTGATACAGACGATGCAACCCACAGTCACCAATTCCACCAAATCGAAGGTTTGGTTGTTGGGAAAAACATCTCTATGGCGGATCTACAAGGAACCCTCCAGTTAATTGTACAAAAAATGTTTGGTGAAGAGCGTCAAATCCGTTTACGCCCATCTTACTTTCCCATTTCACTGAGCCATCTGTTGAGGTGGATGTTTCGTGCTTCAAATGTGGAGGAGCCGGCTGTAACGTCTGTAAGAAAACTGGTTGGATCGAGATTATGGGTGCCGGTATGGTTCACCCACGTGTCCTTGAGATGAGTGGTATCGATGCAACTGTATACTCTGGTTTTGCCTTTGGTCTTGGACAAGAACGTGTAGCTATGCTTCGTTACGGAATCAACGATATCCGTGGATTCTACCAAGGAGATGTCCGCTTCTCAGAACAGTTTAAATAATGATTAGAAAAGTGGAAATAGCAGATGTTGAGGTGTTGGCAAAAATTGCCAAACAAACCTTTCGTGAAACATTTGCTCATGATAATACGGAAGAGCAGTTACAGGAATACTTTGAAGAGGCTTATAATCTGAGAGTTTTGTCAACTGAGTTGGAAGATCCTGACTCCGAAACCTATTTCATTATGCATGAAGAGGAGATAGCTGGTTTTCTCAAAGTCAACTGGGGAAATGCTCAAACCGAGAGAGAATTAGAGAACGCTTTTGAAATTCAACGCCTCTACGTGCTACAAACATATCAAGGATTTGGACTTGGTAAGCAACTATTTGAATTCGCTCTGGAACATGCCGAAAAAAATGGTTTTTCCTGGGCTTGGCTAGGTGTTTGGGAGCATAATACAAAAGCTCAAGCATTTTATAATCGATATGGTTTTGAAAAATTTAGCCAACATCGTTTTATGGTTGGGCAAAAGGTAGATACGGATTGGTTACTGAAAAAGAAATTAAGGTAAGAAGATGATTCTTCTAATGAAATGATAGGAAAGGAAAAAAACTAGAGTGACAACTGTCATTCTGGAGAACTAAATTATGCTTGTATCTTATAAATGGTTAAAAGAATTGGTGGACATTGATGTACCATCACAAGAGTTGGCTGAAAAAATGTCAACCACAGGGATCGAAGTAGAAGGTGTGGAATCACCTGCTGCTGGTCTCTCAAAAATTGTCGTCGGTGAAGTCTTGTCTTGTGAAGATGTGCCCGAAACACACTTGCATATCTGCCAAGTCAATGTGGGTGAAGAAGAAGCCCGTCAAATCGTCTGTGGTGCACCAAATGTGCGTGCAGGCATCAAGGTTATGGTGGCTCTTCCAGGTGCTCGCATTGCGGACAACTACAAGATTAAAAAAGGGAAAATCCGTGGCTTAGAGTCACTCGGAATGATCTGCTCACTTGGTGAATTAGGGATTTCTGACTCCGTTGTACCAAAAGAATTTGCAGATGGAATCCAAATCTTGCCAGATGATGCCGTTCCAGGTGAGGAAGTATTCTCTTACCTAGACTTGGATGATGAAATCATCGAACTTTCCATCACACCTAACCGTGCAGATGCCCTCTCTATGCGTGGGGTGGCGTACGAAGTAGCAGCTATCTATGACAAGGCAGTCAACTTCAAAGAATTTACTTTAACAGAAACAGACCAAGCTGCAGCAGATGCTCTTTCAGTCAACATTGACACAAACAAGGCTCCTTATTATGCAGCTCGTATCTTGGACAATGTGACTATCGCACCTAGTCCACAATGGTTGCAAAACCTCCTCATGAACGAAGGTATCCGTCCGATTAACAATGTCGTCGACGTGACCAACTATATCCTGCTTTACTTTGGTCAGCCTATGCATGCCTTTGACTTGGATACCTTTGAAGGAAATGACATCCGTGTGCGTGAAGCACGTGCTGGTGAGAAATTAGTGACCTTGGATGGGGAAGAGCGTGAGTTGGAAACAACTGACTTAGTCATTACTGTTGCTGACAAACCAGTAGCCCTTGCAGGTGTCATGGGTGGAGAGGCTACAGAAATCTCTGAAAACTCTACTCGTGTCGTCCTTGAAGCTGCTGTCTTCAATGGCAAATCTATCCGTAAGACAAGTGGTCGTCTAAACCTTCGTTCTGAATCATCTTCTCGCTTTGAAAAAGGCATCAATGTGGCAACCGTTAATGAAGCCCTTGATGCAGCAGCAAGTATGATTGCTGAATTGGCTGGTGCGACAGTGCGTAAGGGCATTGTTTCAGCAGGACAGTTGGACACTTCAGATGTAGAAGTTTCTTCAACCCTTGCAGACGTGAACCGTGTCCTTGGTACAGACCTTTCCTACGCAGATGTAGAAGATGTCTTCCGTCGTCTTGGCTTTGGTCTTTCAGGAAATGCGGAAGCCTTTACTGTTAGCGTTCCTCGTCGCCGTTGGGATATCACTATCGAAGCGGACCTCTTTGAAGAAATCGCTCGGATTTATGGTTACGACCGCTTGCCAACCAGTCTTCCAAAAGATGATGGGACAGCCGGTGAATTAACAGCGACACAAAAATTGCGCCGTCAAGTTCGTACCATTGCAGAAGGTGCTGGATTGACAGAAATCATCACCTACGCTCTGACAACTCCTGAAAAAGCAGTCGAGTTTACGATTCAGCCAAGTCATTTGACAGAATTGATGTGGCCAATGACTGTGGACCGTTCGGTCCTCCGTCAAAATATGGTTTCAGGTATTTTGGATACCGTAGCTTACAACGTAGCGCGTAAGAACAAAGACTTGGCTCTTTACGAGATTGGAAAAGTCTTCGAGCAAACGGGTAATCCAAAAGAAGACTTGCCAAATGAAATCAACAGCTTTGCTTTTGCATTGACAGGTTTAGTCGCTGAAAAAGACTTCCAAACTGCAGCCGTTCCGGTTGATTTCTTCTATGCTAAGGGAATCCTAGAAGCCCTCTTTGCTCGCTTGGGTCTTGAAGCGACCTATACAGCAACGCAAGAGATCAAGAGTCTTCACCCAGGACGTACAGCCTTGATCTCACTCGGTGATCAAGTAGTCGGTTTCCTCGGTCAAGTGCACCCTGTGACAGCTAAGGCTTACGATATTCCAGAAACTTATGTAGCGGAGCTCAACCTTTCAGCTATTGAGGCAGCTCTTCAACCAGCAGCAGCCTTTGTGGAAATTACTAAATTCCCAGCAGTCAGCCGTGATATTGCCCTTCTCCTCAAGGCAGAAGTGACTCACCAAGAGGTGGTTGATGCTATTCAAGCCGCTGGCGTGAAACGTTTGACAGACATTAAACTGTTTGACGTCTTCTCAGGTGAAAAACTAGGACTTGGTATGAAGTCAATGGCTTATAGCTTGACCTTCCAAAATCCAGAAGATAGCTTGACAGACGAAGAAGTCGCACGCTATATGGAAAAAATCCAAGCATCACTCGAAGAAAAAGTGAATGCAGAAGTGCGTTAACAGTCTAAAATCCATCCTGAGGGATGGATTTTTTTGTCTTTGTAAATGCCGAATATTGGAAAGAAAAATGAAGTTGAATCTTATTCGTCTTGATATAAAAAATGCCTAGTAAATTCTACTAATAAAAATGTACATAAATCCTTGTAATGACTAAAAAAAGGAGTATAATGAGGGTAAGATTAGTAGGAGGTGGATTATGTTAGAAGTCCGCAATCTTGAAAAAAGTTTTGGTCCCAAGCAAGTCTTGTTTGGCGTTGACTTTCAAGCTCAGCCTGGAAGAATTTTAGGTCTAGTTGGGAAAAATGGAGCTGGGAAAACAACCATTTTTTTCACAGTATTTTTGAAATTTTTTTGGATTATCAAGGAAAAAAAATTAAGTTTGATGGGTCAAGAAATTCGTCAGGAAACCTATGCTCGGATTGGCTATCTACCCGAAGAACGTAGTCTCATGCCTAAGTTGACAGTCCTAGAGCAGGTTCGTTACCTAGCCATGTTAAAAGGCATGGATGCCAAAGAAGTCAAAGAAAAACTCCCTCAATGGATGGAGAAGCTGGAAGTAAAGGGAAAATTGACAGACAAGATTAAGAGTCTCTCAAAAGGGAATCAACAGAAGATTCAGCTGATCATTACTTTAATGCATGAACCAGATCTGATCATTCTAGATGAACCTTTTAGTGGCCTAGATCCAGTCAATACTGAATTGCTCAAGCAGGTTATCCTCAAAGAAAAAGAACGTGGTGCAACCATTATCTTTTCAGACCACGTCATGACCAATGTCGAAGAGCTATGTGATGATATCCTGATGATTCGTGATGGGCGTGTCGTCTTGCATGGACCAGTCCAAGATGTTCGCAATCAATACGGCAAAACGCGACTCTTTGTTGCAAGTGAAAATTGTCAGGAAGACTTGGAAAAACTCCCGCATGTCATTCATGCTAGCTTGACCAAGCAGGGGATTTGGAAGCTCATCCTAGATGATGAAAATGCAGGACAGGAGCTTTTTGCTATCTTGACTAAAGGACACTATATCGCGACCTTTGACCAGCAAGCTCCGACAATAGATGAAATCTTTAAACTAGAATCAGGGGTGGAAGTATGAGAAATATGTTGGTTGTAATCAAAGAAACTTATTTTCGTCATGTCAAATCCTGGAGTTTCTTCTTTATGGTAATCTCGCCTTTTCTTTTTATCGGCTTGTCTGGCGGAATTGGCTATCTCCAAAGTTCCTCTCTGGCTCAGAATAATAAGGTGGCAGTAGTTAGTTCGGTACCTGCTATAACAGAGAGTCTTAAATCGACCAATGGCATTAATTTTGACTATAAGGATGAAGCAAGCGCAAAAGAAGCTGTCAAGGATGAAAAAATCAAGGGGTATCTAACGATTGATCAAGAAGGTAGTGTCCTCAAGGCAGTCTATCACGGTGAAACTTCACTTGAAACTGGTATAAAGTTAACTGTGACAACTAAGTTGAATGAGCTCCAATACCAACTCAATCGTTCGGAGGCACATTTATCTCAGGAACAGGAACAACACTTGGCACAAACGATTCAATTCTCAGAGCAGATTGATGAATCTAAGGAAAGTAAAAAGATGGTCCAAACCTTTGCGGCGGCAGGACTAGGCTTCTTCCTCTATATGATCTTGATTACTTATGCCAGTGTCACTGCTCAAGAGGTAGCCAGTGAAAAAGGGACAAAAATTATGGAAGTGGTCTTCTCAAGTATTCGTGCTAGTCACTACTTTTACGCACGTATGATTGCCTTACTTCTTGTCATTTTGACTCATATTGGTATTTATGTTGTAGGCGGACTTGGAGCTATCTTATTCTTTAAGGATATGCCTATCTTGGCTAATTCAGGTATTCTGAATCACTTGGGAGAAGCCTTTTCGATCAATACCTTGTTATTTGTCTTAGTCAGTCTTTTCATGTATGTAGTCTTGGCAGCCTTTCTGGGTTCTATGGTTTCTCGCCCTGAAGATGCAGGAAAGGCCTTATCTCCGTTGATGATTTTGATAATAGCTGGTTTTGTTGGCGTTACTGCCCTAGGCGCTGCAGGAGACAATCTGATTTTGAAAATTGGATCCTATATTCCCTTTATTTCTACTTTCTTTATGCCTTTTAGAGCTATTAATGGTTATGCAAATAGCATCGAGGCTTGGATTTCTCTTGCGATAACAGTTGTATTTGCCGTAACTGCAACAGCCTTTATCGGACGTATGTATGCTAGCCTAGTCCTCCAAACAGATGATTTAGGTATCTGGAAAACCTTTAAACGAGCTTTAAGCTATCACTAAAAGAGACACCTTCAGTGAATACTGGAGGTGTTTTTGCTTTACGAATTCATTGCTGTCTGGTCTTCTTTACTTTATAATGAAAAAAGAATGAAAAGGAGAAGGACATGAACTATATGGATGTTGCTGAAAATGAGCATTTGTTAATCATTGTCCTTGGTATGATGCTGATCAGCCAGATGAGTGAAGATGAGGTGGAGGCAGCCTTGTCGATTGGCATCAACACCTTGAGCTAACGGATATCTATGGATATGGCTAGTGTGAGGTTCTGCTGGGTAAAGTTTTCAAGCGCCGTTCGAATCTTCGGGACTAGATTTAGTATACCAGACGTCACTTGTATTAGTGGGCTGGTTTTTTTGTTCTATGCTTTACAGATTTTTCTTGACAAGTTTTCTTTGTTATGGTAATATTTTAGGCAACAAGTGTTGCGCAACAAACGTTGCACGAAAGGAGTCTTATGCCACCCAAGGTTAAATTTAGTAAAGAGGCTATGATTGGGACAGCTTTACAATTGGTGAGAGAAGAGGGAATAGCTAGTTTGACGGCTCGAGCATTAGCGGAAAAACTGGGAGCCACACCAAGAGTCATTTTTGGGCAATTTGCAAATATGGCTGAGTTACAAGCAGAGGTTATTGTTGCTGCGGAAATGGTCGTGGTTGAGTATATTCGCAAGGCCTTAGAAGATGAGAAGCCTTTTCGATCTGTCGGGGTTGCTTATATCCTGTTCGCCTCAAAAGAGCCCCAACTCTTTCAGTTGCTTTTCCAAAATCCTAGCAAAGATCCGATTCGTCGCTTTCAAGATTTTCTTCCCATGAAGGATCATAGTTACCAATTGGTTCTGGATTCGATTGTCGCAGACTATCCTTTGACTGTAGAGGAGGCTAGTCGATTGTACCAGCATCTATTCATCTACTCACACGGGATGGCCTCTATGGTTGCTTCTGGTATTTATCAGTTCAGCATGGAAGAAGTGATTGGTTTATTGACAGAAGTTTGTCAATCTCTCATCAAAGAAATGGTAGGAAAGAAATGATTCAACTAGAAAATGTATACAAAGGCTACGGCCAAACCAAGGTTTTAAAAGGGATTGATCTACAGATTCAAGACCAGGATGATGTAGTTATCCTAGGTCCTTCTGGATCAGGAAAGTCAACCCTCTTAAACGTGTTATCAGGATTAGAAAAGGTAGATGAGGGGCATATTCTCATTCAAGGACAGGATTTGTCTCAACTCACAGATGCTCAATTGACAGCCTTTAGACGTGATAAGATTGCCTTTATTTTTCAGCAGTATTATTTATTGCCGAATCTCACGGTTAGACAAAATGTTAAGATGGGAGCTGACCTGGCAGACAATCATGATTTTTTGCAGATTATCGAGGATTTGGGACTTGGCGATAAGCTAGACAAGTATCCGAGTGAATTGTCTGGCGGGGAACAGCAGAGAGTATCTATTGCTCGTGCCTTAGCCAAAAAGCCAGAGATTCTTTTCTTAGATGAGCCGACGGGAGCCCTGGATGAAGAAACAGGGCGCAAGATTCTCGACTATATCTGGAAGTTGAAGGAAAAGCTTGGCTTTACCCTAATCATGGTGACACACAACCAAATATTGCGGATATGGCCAGAACCATCATTCGCGTCAATAGTGGCAAAATTACTGAAGTTGTGACCAATGATCAGCCACAGACTGCTTATGAGATTGGATGGTAAGCCATGTTTTCAGTAAAAGATATTCGAAAATTAGTTGTCGTCAGTATCATTGGAGCCTGTGCGATTTTTGTGGCCAATCTCTTCTTGAATTTTTATCTTGATATCGAGCAGTTGGAGATTTCTAAAACCAATCCGATGATTATGGCCTATTATGATGCTCAGGTTTCGCTATCTTGGATGGTGGCCATGGTCAGTGGGGTTGTCTTGTCCTTGATGTCGATCCTTCTCATGTGTTTTTATATCAAACAATTTGTCGATGACCACAAGGAACAATTAGGGATTTTAAAGGCTTTGGGTTATAGCAATGGCCAGTTGGCGAAACGATTTTGGGCTTTTGGGCTCAGTTTTGGAATTGGAGCGCTTCTTGGCTATTTAGCTTCTTTTCTTATGATGGGGCATTTTTATGACTTTCGCAATGAGAAGGGGATTTTGCCAGACATTACCATTCATTTTCACTGGCAGCTCTTGGTCGCTTTAGTGATACTGCCAACGACTTTCTTTATGGTTCTTGCGATTGGCTATGCTAAAAGACAACTACAAACGCCGGCCCTTCGCCTATTGAAAAAATCCCCAACACCGATTAAGGTCAAAAGGAAAAAAAGTGCTCCTAAGAAAGAAAAATCCTTCCTAAAAGAGCTGTCTTCGTTGCTGATTTGGGGGAGAAAATCGATCCTGTTTTTTGTGGTCTTTGGCTCCATGTGTTTCGCGGCCATGGTTCAATTGTCTTTTGGGCTAAGGGACTACACAGATGACATCATCCAAACCATGATGATTATGATTGGTTTGATCCTTTCTTTCTCGATCCTCTTTTTGTCATTGGGGATTGTCGTTTCAGAAAGTCGTGAAACCTTGGCCTTGATGAAGGCTTTTGGCTACACCGATCGTGAATGCCAAAGTCATATTCTCGCTCCCTATCGTTTCTGGGCCTATCTAGGATTTGTTCTTGGGACGGCTTATCAATATGGCATCATGGAAATCTTGATTGGTGTGATCAAAAACACCGTTCCTGAAAAGATTGAGCATAACTTTGATTGGAATGTTTGCCTTTGGACCTTGCTCGGTTTTGCTGTGGTTTATGAAAGTCTCTTTTATCTATCCAACAGAAAACTCCAAAAACAAACCATCAAAGAAGTGCTCTTAGCTGAATAAATAGAAAAGGTTGGCTTACCCAGCCTTTTTCTTTTGAAACGCATTGACAAGGGAGGCTTTTCCGCTATTCTAGGGGAATGAAAGAAAAGGAAAGGAAAGGAGAGGGATTGAGATGAAACGGAGTTACTGGCAGGACCTGAAAGGGGCCTTTTACTTAATCTGGCGCAATAAATGGTCCTTTATCTCTGTAGGGATCCTCTGGCAGTTTGTGGTTGGCATTGGACTGTGGCCTTGTGTCATAAATAAATCAATAGACCTGTGAGATACACTCACAGGTCTTTTTATTCGCTGAAATATTTCACATTATTTCTTCTAAACCTTTGACTAATAAAGAAAATTATCGTACAATAAAGAGTACGTGATAAAATGAGACCAGAGTTTATATACTCTGGCGTTAGTAGTAAAAAAAGAGGAGAAACGCTTTGGAATTAGAAGTATTTGCTGGGCAAGAAAAAAGTGAACTATCTATGATTGAGGTGGCTCGTGCCATCTTGGAACAACGTGGTCGCGATCACGAGATGCATTTTAGCGATTTGGTCAATGAAATCCAAAACTATCTTGGTACCTCTAATAGCGATATTCGCGAAGCACTACCTTTGTTCTATACAGAGTTGAACTTTGATGGGAGCTTCATCTCTCTTGGAGATAACAAATGGGGCCTTCGTTCATGGTATGGAGTAGATGAAATTGACGAAGAAATCATTGCTCTTGAAGAAAGTGACGATGAAGAAGTAGCACCTAAGGCTAAGAAAAAACGTGTTAATGCCTTTATGGATGGAGATACGGATGCCATTGATTATGGTGCAGATGATCCAGAGGATGAGGATGCCTACGAAGAAGATCCAGCTCTTTCTTATGATGATGAAAATCCAGACGATGAGAAGAACGAAGTAGAAGCCTACGATGCTGAAATCAACGAAATTGCACCAGATGATCTTGGGGAAGATGTCGAACTCGTTGAAGAAGATGACGAAGATTCTGAGGAAGAAGAAGAATAATACCAAACAACAAGGAAATCTCCTTTCGTTTCGTTTTCTTTTTTCTGCAGTATGAACTATAGAATCTAGTCAAAAGAATGATCATTTGACAAATGAGCTAAATTGAGGTAAGATATTGTTCGGGCACCTCTTTTTTTGAGGTCGGGAGCTTCCCTAGTTACTAGGGAGCTATTTTTTTGTTTTTTTCCAGGAAAATTATCATCCTGGATTGTAGTTATCGGTGAAGATCTTGTTTTCTTAGTCCCCCTCTAGTGAACAAGATCTTGAGCATTTTAGAAAGAGGAATCTATGTCTACGAAATATATTTTTGTAACTGGTGGTGTGGTGTCGTCTATTGGGAAAAGGGATCGTTGCGGCGAGCCTAGGACGGGCTCTTGAAAAAAATCGTGGTTTGAAGGTAACCATTCAAAAAAATTTGACCCTTATATCAATATTGACCCAGGAACCATGAGCCCTTACCAACACGGGGAAGTCTTTGTAACAGATGATGGGGCTGAGACAGATTTGGACTTGGGTCACTATGAACGTTTTATTGATATCAATCTCAATAAATACTCAAACGTGACAACTGGTAAAATCTACAGTGAAGTTCTTCGTAAAGAACGTCGTGGAGAGTACCTTGGTGCAACTGTCCAAGTTATTCCTCATATTACAGATGCCTTTGAAAGAAAAAATCAAGCGTGCTGCCCTAACGACTGACTCTGATGTTATTATTACAGAGGTTGGGGGAACAGTCGGCGATATTGAATCCCTTCCATTCCTAGAGGCGCTTCGTCAAATGAAGTCTGATGTCGGAGCAGATAATGTCATGTATATCCATACAACCTTGCTTCCTTACCTCAAGGTAGCTGGTGAAATGAAGACAAAACCAACTCAACACTCTGTCAAAGAATTGCGTGGTTTGGGAATCCAGCCAAATATGTTGGTCATTCGTACAGAAAAACCAGCAGGACAAGGGATTAAAAATAAACTAGCTCAGTTCTGTGATGTGGCGCCAGAAGCTGTTATCGAGTCCTTGGACGTGGATCATCTTTACCAAATTCCACTTAATCTGCAAGCTCAAAGCATGGATCAAATCGTCTGTGATCATTTGAAGATTGATGCACCGGCAGCAGATATGACAGAGTGGTCAGCTATGGTTGATAAGGTTATGAATCTCAAAAAACAAGTCAAGATTGCACTTGTTGGTAAGTATGTCGAGTTGCAAGATGCCTACATTTCTGTCGTAGAGGCCTTGAAACACTCTGGTTATGCCAATGATGCAGAAGTCAAGATTGATTGGGTCAATGCTAACGATGTGACAGCTGACAATGTAGCGGAACTATTAGATGACGCTGATGGAATTATCGTTCCAGGTGGTTTTGGTCAACGTGGGACAGAAGGTAAGATTCAAGCGATTCGCTATGCTCGAGAAAATGATGTACCAATGTTGGGAGTCTGCTTGGGAATGCAATTGACTTGTATCGAGTTTGCCCGTCATGTTTTGGGACTTGAAGGGGCTAATTCAGCAGAGCTTGATCCTGATACAAAATATCCAATCATCGATATCATGCGTGATCAGATTGATGTTGAGGACATGGGGGGAACCCTTCGTTTAGGACTTTATCCTTCTAAGTTGAAACGTGGTTCTAAGGCAGCGGCAGCTTATCATAACAAAGAGGTGGTCCAACGTCGTCACCGCCACCGTTATGAGTTTAACAATGCCTTCCGTGAACAGTTTGAAGGTGCAGGTTTTGTCTTTTCAGGTGTTTCACCAGACAATCGCTTGGTCGAAATTGTTGAGATTCCAGAAAACAAATTCTTTGTGGCTTGTCAGTACCATCCAGAGCTATCAAGTCGTCCAAACCGCCCAGAAGAACTCTACACTGCTTTTGTAACAGCAGCAGTTGAAAATAGTAAATAGTCATGATTAAACCTTTGAGAGTCATCTCAGAGGTTTTTCCTATATAAATTTAGGATATCTCTTGCAAAAAAATAACATAGTGATATAATTAATGTAATTAAAAATAGGAGGAAATCTCATGAAAAAAATCACACTATTTAGTTTGTCTTTAGCTGGTTTAGCTATGCTGGCTCTTCCACAATCTGCTAAAGCTTTCGAGTTGCAAGAGGTATGGCCTATTAAGGGTGGGGTACAATATCAAGATGGCAAAATTCTCCGATTTAATAATGGCCATGAAGTAGATATCAAAGTATCAGATTTGGCTAGCAATGAGAAAATTGAATGGAAAGTTACTTTAAATGGTCAAGATCAAACTGTAAATTTCCTAGGTCAAGAGAAAAACAAGTCTATGGTCGGGGAAGAAGGACGTTACCTGAATTTTTACGTACCTTATGGTTATAGAGGAGATATTAAGGTCGAAGCTAAGAGCGGAAATGAAGTGAAAGACCTGGTCCACTAAAGTGGTGGATGATGTATATAATGATAGTGGAAAGAGTGGTTACTACCATATTGAAGAATCAAATGATCAATACACCTACCTTGATACAAAATGGGATTATCAAACCAAGACCTACACTGCCACCTTACCAAAGACTGTCAATGGTCAAAAAGTATATGGTTGGGTAGACTATGACAATGGTGAGTTGAAACTTGCAAAACCAGAAACTATCAGTCATTACTATAAGGATGGAGGATCTTTCCAAGAACTTTATCCAATTGTAAAAGCAGAAAGCTGGCTTAAATCAAAACAAAACTGGTACTATCAAAAACAAGGCCAACTAGTTAAAGATGCTTGGATCAAGGATCAGGGAAGCTGGTACTTTATGGATGACAAAGGAGTTATGTTTAATCAAACTTGGCTCTATCAAGGTGGCAGTTGGTATGCCTTTAAGTCATCAGGAGCCATGATTTCAGCTAATTGGTTATATGATAATGGCTCTTGGTATTACCTAAAAGACTCAGGTTCAATGGCGACAGGCTGGCTTAAAGATGGTGGCACTTGGTATTACCTAAACAAGTCAGGTTCAATGGCGACAGGCTGGGTGAAAGATAGTGGCTCATGGTATTATCTAAAAGATTCAGGTGCAATGGCAACAGGTTGGGTCAAAGATAATGGTAAGTGGTACTATCTGGCTTCATCTGGTAACATGCTTCGCAACACATACACACCAGATGGCTACTATGTAGATGGCAGTGGCGCTTGGAAATAAATGTTAAACAGAGAAAATCTACTGAGAAGGTAGGTTTTCTTTTTTTCATTTTCACAATTATGAAAAATCTGGAAAAATCAGCACTGATATTTTGGTAAGATAAGATTATGGATTTTGAAAAAAATTGAACAAGCATATACCTATTTACTAGAAAAATGTCCAAATCATTCAAAAACGATTTGGCGACAAGCTTTTTATGATGCCTTGATTGAACAAAATGGGATTTATCTCGATGGTCAAACCAATCTAGAGCAAGTCAAAAAAAATAACCAGGCCTTAAAACGTTTGGCACTTCGAAAAGAGGAGTGGTTACGGACCTATCAATTTTTGTTAATGAAGGCAGCTCAAACAGAACCTCTTCAAGCCAATCACCAGTTCACACCAGATGCGGTTGGTCACTTGATGATTTTTATCATTGAACAACTTTTCCCTGCTGAAAATGTGAGCTTATTGGAATTGGGATCTGGGATGGGAATTCTGGGAGCTAGTTTCTTAACGTCCATGAACAAAAAGGTAGATTACCTGGGGAATAGAGACTTGATGACCTCTTGATTGACTTGGCGGCAAGCATGGCGGAAGTAATGGATCTTCAAATGGGCTTTGTCCAAGGAGATGCAGTACGTCCACAAGTATTAAAAGAAAGTGACATCATTGTGAGCGACCTGCCTGTCGGTTACTATCCAGATGATCAGATAGCCTCACGTTATCAAGTAGCGGCTAAGAATGAACATACTTATGCTCATCATTTGTTAATGGAACAATCACTCAAGTATCTCAGAACAGGAGGCTATGCGATTTTTCTAGCTCCAACAGATCTCCTGACAAGTCCTCAGAGTGAACTTTTGAAATCATGGCTGACTGAACAGGCCCAACTAGTGGCTATTGTGGCCTTACCAGAGGATCTCTTCGCTCAAGGAGCTCAGTCTAAGAGCATTTTTGTCCTACAAAAGAAGACAGGAGAAGGAGTTGAACCATTTGTTTATCCACTTACCAGTCTTCGTGACCCTGAAATTTTGATGGAATTTAAGGAAAATTTTCAAAATTGGTGTCAAGGGCATGAAATCTAGTGCAAATTTTGGTATAATAGTTGAAAACGCTTAAAAAGGGGAATAAATTTATGACAAAAACCATTGCAATTAACGCTGGAAGCTCTAGCTTGAAATGGCAACTATATCAAATGCCAGAAGAAAAGGTGCTTGCAAAAGGTTTAATTGAGCGAATCGGATTGAAGGATTCTGTTTCAACAGTTAAGTTTGATGGTCGTTCTGAAGAACAAGTTCTTGATATTGAAAACCATACCTTGGCTGTTAAGATTTTGCTTGATGACTTGATTCGTTTTAATATTATTAAAACTTATGATGAAATTACTGGTGTCGGACACCGTGTTGTTGCAGGTGGAGAGTACTTCAAAGAGTCTACAGTTGTTGAAGGTGATGTCTTAGAAAAATTGAAGAACTAGGACTTCTTGCTCCATTGCACAACCCTGCCAATGCAGCTGGGATTCGTGCCTTCAAAGAATTGTTGCCAGATATTACAAGTGTAGCAGTCTTTGATACATCATTCCACACAACAATGCCAGAGAAGGCATATCGTTATCCATTACCAACTAAGTACTATACAGAAAACAAGGTTCGTAAATATGGAGCACACGGTACAAGTCACCAGTACGTTGCTCAAGAAGCAGCAAAACTTTTGGGACGTCCACTAGAAGAGTTGAAATTGATCACTTGCCATATCGGTAATGGTGCTTCTATTACAGCTGTTAAGGGAGGTCAATCAATCGATACATCAATGGGATTCACTCCACTTGGTGGTGTTATGATGGGAACTCGTACAGGGGATATTGATCCAGCCATCATTCCTTATTTAATGCAATATACAGAGGACTTTAACAAGCCTGAGGACATCAGTCGTATTCTAAACCGTGAATCTGGTCTTCAGGCTGTTTCAGGCTTATCAAGTGACATGCGTGATGTTCAGAATGGTGTGAACGAAGGCAATCACGATGCTATTCTTGCCTTTGAAATGTATGTTGACCGTATCCAAAAATACATTGGACAATACTTGGCAGTCCTAAACGGGGCAGATGCTATTATCTTTACTGCTGGTGTTGGTGAAAATGCAACTCTTGTGCGCGAGAAAGTTATTTCAGGTATCTCTTGGTTTGGTTGTGATCTAGACCCAGAGAAAAATGTCTTTGGAGTAACTGGAGACATTTCTACAGATGCTGCGACACTTCGTGTACTTGTCATCCCAACGGATGAAGAACTTGTGATTGCGCGTGATGTTGAACGTTTGAAAAAATAAATGATAAGAAAATCGACCTTCTCGAAAGAGAGGTCGATTTTTATTTTTTAAAAATCTTCACCATTTAGTGAGCGAAACTTCGCCACTATTGAGCCAGATTCTTTCACCAGTCGTTAATTCTATCTGTAGTTGACCCTGGTCAGAGATATCACAAGCTTTTCCTGAGATGATTTCTTGATCTTTCTTAAAGGAAATTTCTTTGCCTAAAACAATTGATTGTTTTTTATAAAGGTAAAGCAGCTCATCGGCCTCAGTTTCGTAGAAACATTTCCAGATTTCTGCAATCAGCTCGTTGCGAGTGATTGGGCTATTTTGAGAGAAGAGACTTCCAGCTTTCCCTTGTAGGTTTTTTGGAAAATCAGCGATAGAAAAGTTGATACCAACACCAATAATAACATCTGTGACAAGGCCTGTTTCGACAGAAGTGATGGCTTCAGTTAGAATACCGGCTATTTTTTTCTGATTTAGGTATAAATCATTTACCCATTTGATATCTAAATCAATTAGACAAAGGTTTTTACAGCCTTATAAATTGCGGCTGCAGTCAGGAGTGTATAGGCTGGTAGATCTAGATAAGAGAGATTGGGCTTGAGGTGGAGAGACATGTAAATTCCACCTTGTTCTGGAGAATAATAGGGGCGTTGAAATCGACCACGTCCCATAGTTTGGCCTGTTGATAGGTAGAGTGTGTCTCCTTTGGCACCAGCTTCCATGGCCTCCTTAGCATCACTCTGGGTTGATTTGGTGATAGGTTTAAATTGAACTGAGATTGGGCTGTTAGCTTCTATTTCTTGAGGTAAGATTAGGTCACCGTGAAGAAGTTTGTAGCCACGGTTTTTGATGCTGTCAATTTCTAAACCTTCCTGCTGGAGACGTTGGATAGCCTTCCAAACAGAGGTGCGAGAGAGGTTTAATATTTCAGCGATTTTCTCTCCGCTTAAATAATCTGTTTCATGAGCTAAGATTTTGTAAACTTCTTGATAGGATTTCATACTAGGTCCTTTCTGGAACAACTAGATTTATTGTACCATATTTTTAAAAAAGGATGCGCGCTTTGAGAGATATCTTAGCTCGCTATAAAATTTTACCTAGTTTTAGTCAGGTTGCCATGGACAAAGTGGTTTTCAAATCATTTGAAAAATGGTAAAATGTTTTAATAGTTTATTTATCTGAGCTTTATAGCGCAGAGAGAAAGGATCTGTTGTGAAATCAATAGGTATCATTGAAAAATTGAAAGGCTTATCCAAGCAAGAGCTAGTCTTACTAGCTGTTATTCTAAGTATTTTCTTGCCTTTTTATATTTTCGTTATTATTTTTATCGCCTACTTAATAGGCCTAATATTTACTGGAGAGATGAAGGGGATATTAAAACGATTATCCCACCATTCTATCTTACTTTTATTTATCGGCTATAGTGGTGTTATCTCTCTTTTAGCTCAAAATGTGATGGGGATGGTTTCCACTTTAGGAATGTTCCTCTTTGCAATTTTCTTTTATTATTACCAAGCCCATTTAACCCCTAAGTTTCAGATTAGTATTGCAATCGGTTATGTCGCTTAGTGTGCTAGCATCAGTTTTTGCAGCTTTAGAGCACTTTCAGATTGTAAAGAAATTTGATTATACTTTCTTATCACCTAAGATGCAGGTCTGGCATCAGAACCGTGCAGAGGTAGCCTTCTTTAATCCTAATTATTATGGGATTATCTGTTGCTTCTGTATTATGATTGGATTTTACCTAATTAGTACGACTCGATTGAGATGGTTGAGAATTTTCTCTCTCATTGCAATCTTTGCGAATTTGTTTGGTTTGAATTTCACCCAAAATAGAACAGCTTTTCCAGCCATTATCTTTGGTGCGATTATTTATCTTTTCACAACCATTAAGAACTGGCGTGCCTTCTGGCTCAGTATCGGAGTCTTTGGTGTTGGTCTAGCCTTTCTCTTCTCTAGTGATTTGGGAGTTCGAATGGGGACGCTCGATTCGTCTATGGAAGAACGAGTGTCGATCTGGAATGCAGGTATGACCTTATTCAAACAAAATCCCTTCTGGGGCGAAGGCCCACTAACTTATATGCATTCCTATCCCCGTATTTTTGCTCCTTATCACGAACATGCTCATAGTATATACATTGATACGATATTGAGTTACGGTGTAGTAGGGACGGTATTATTAGGGAATTGCTTCTTCAGATCCCAATTCGAAATGTTGATTGATATGAGTCAGGAGCCGAGCAAGCGTCCAATTGTTGGTCTTTATCTTTCATTCTTAACAGTAGTTGCTGTGCATGGAATTTTTGATTTGGCCCTCTTTTGGATTCAATCCTCCTTCATCTTCCTTTTAGTAATGTGTAGTTTACCATTAAAACATAGTATGATTGGAGAATTTGTTGAATAGACAAAAAGATAGTAGAAATGAGATTTTCTACTATCTTTTTTATTATTGAATAGCTTGAAGTAAATCTTTAGCTTGTTGTTTAAGAGAAGTAGTGACGCTATCTTCAAGGACTAATTGACCATCTGCCCAGGCAGAATCATTAACACGAGCTGCGGTAAAATCACCAACAACCTGTGTACGGATAAATGGTAGAAGGTCTTTGTAAATCGCAAAGAGTTGATCGTGTCCAGCGTTAGCTACAGATGATACAGTAACAATCTTATCTTGAAGAGCAGATGCTCCACGAGTGTCAGACAAGTCAATGGCGCGTGAAAGCCAGTCAAGTAAATTTTTCACAGTTCCTGGAATCGAGAAGTTGTAAACAGGAGAGAAAATCCAGATAGCATCAGCAGCTTGAACTGCATAACGAGCGGCAGAAACAGTTGGAAGAGTTGGAACTTCAAGGTCTTGGCTAAAGAGAGGAATGGCTGAGTAGTCAAGGTAACTTACCTCGGCTTTGCCAGCAAGTGCCTTTTCAGCTTCTAATGCCATTTGGTGGTTGAATGAACCTTCACGAAGTGAGCCAACGATAAACAATACTTTTAGACATAGGGAGTCTCCTTTAAATTTCAATCTTTTAATCAGAATCACTCTGTTGTTACAATATATGTTACAACACGATAAAATCATTTGCAAGGGATATGCTCAGAAAATAAAATCAATAGAATCTAAGTTTTTGATTAAAAATGAAGACTGTAGAAAAGTCTATAAAAACACGGCTTGAAGTTATGTAATGATATCCTAAAAACGTATTGAAAAGTCCAGATTCCTCCCCTAACTTCACTTGTAATTCACTAGGATAGATGGTAAAATAGACGAGTGAAAAAGAGACAGAAAAAAGAAAAAAATTCCCTATTATTTCAGTACATTATTGGTATAACTTTGTTAACTCTAGTCATCACTTCTTCCTTTCTCTACTTGGTATGGCTCAGCATGAAGCCTTATCGAAACTGCAAAGGTTGAAGGTGAAAGACTCGCTAAGCAGTATGCAAATCTAGAAACGGTTAGCCAGATTGATATCTTCAATGGTTTAGAAAGCTATTATAGTGTTCTTGGCCAAGATAAGAACCAGAAACCAGTTGCTGTCTTAATAGAGAAAAGTAGCAACAATATTTACGTATATCAACTAGAAAATGGTACTTCTCAAGAAAAAGCAGAAGCAGTTGTCAGAGAAAAAGGAGCAACTGAGATCGACAAGATTACCTTCGGACGGTACGCTGAAAAGCCTGTCTGGGAAATCAAGTCCGGAGGAGACTATTATCTGGTAGATTTTGAATCTGGCGCCTTAGTCGAAAAGGAGAAACAATGAAATTATCCAAACGTGTCTTAGAGATGGAAGAAAGCGTTACTCTGGCTAGTGATGCAAGAGCAAAGAAGTTAAAGGCCGAAGGAAAAGACGTTCTTTTCTTGACTTTAGGTCAGCCTGATTTTCATACACCTGAAAATATTCAGGATGCTGCTGTTGCAGCTATTCGAGATGGACGTGCTTCTTTCTATACGGTGGCTTCAGGTTTGCCTGAGTTAAAAGCAGCAGTTAATACTTATTTTGAACGTTATTATGGGTATTCTGTAGCAGCTAACGAGGTGACTTTTGCTACTGGTGCCAAGTTCTCACTCTATACTTTCTTTATGGCTGTGATTAATCCAGGTGATGAGGTTATCATTCCTACTCCTTACTGGGTCAGCTATGGGGATCAGGTTAAGATGGCAGAAGGTCTTCCAGTCTTTGTCCAAGCCAAGGAAGACAATCACTTTAAAGTAACTGTGGAGCAATTAGAAACAGCTCGCACAGATAAGACCAAAGTCTTGGTACTAAACTCACCATCTAATCCGACTGGGATGATCTATTCTCGTGAGGAATTATTAGCCATTGGAAATTGGGCAGTTGAGCATGATATTCTTATCCTAGCAGATGATATTTATGGTCGTTTGGTCTATAACGGGAATGAGTTCGTTCCAATCTCTAGTCTGTCAGAAGCTATTCGCAAACAAACTATTGTCATCAATGGAGTGTCTAAGGCCTACGCTATGACAGGATGGCGTGTTGGTTATGCAGTAGGTGATCCAGAAATTATTGCTGCTATGAGCAAATTGACTGGTCAAACAACTTCTAACCTAACTGCTGTTTCACAATACGCAACAATCGAGGCCTTAACTGGTCCACAAGACTCTGTAGAAACCATGCGTCAGGCTTTCGAGGAACGTCTCAATACCATTTATCCTCTCTTGTGCCAAGTCCCTGGCTTTGAAGTAGTCAAACCGCAAGGAGCTTTCTACCTCTTCCCAAATGTTAAAAAAGCTATGGAGATGAAAGGCTATACAGATGTAACAGCATTTACAACGGCTATTCTTGAGGAAGTTGGTCTGGCCCTGATTACAGGAGCAGGATTTGGAGCACCAGAGAATGTCCGTCTCAGCTATGCGACAGACCTAGATACACTCAAAGAAGCTATTCGTCGCTTGCACCAATTTATGGAAAAATAAAAATAAGATCTTCGTCGTCTTGACGGAGATTTTTTTGGATAAAACCTGAGATTTTTCTCTGATAGAATCTAGCTATCAGGCATTATTTGTGGTACAATAGTGGGTAATAATGTCTTTAGACAAGTTAAACAAAAAAAGGAAGATAAAACATGACAAAACGTGTAACAATTATCGAAGTAAAAGACTACGTTGGTCAAGAAGTCACTATTGGTGCTTGGGTTGCTAACAAGTCAGGAAAAGGAAAAATTGCCTTCTTGCAATTGCGTGACGGAACTGCCTTCTTCCAAGGTGTGGCTTTCAAACCAAACTTTATTGAGAAATTTGGTGAAGAAGTAGGTCTTGAAAAATTTGAAACTATCAAACACTTGAGCCAAGAAACTTCAGTCTTTGTAACAGGGATTGTTAAAGAAGACGAGCGCTCAAAATTTGGTTATGAGTTGGATATTACAGACATCGAAGTGATCGGTGAATCTCAAGATTACCCAATTACTCCAAAAGAACACGGAACAGACTTCTTGATGGATAACCGCCACTTGTGGTTGCGTTCACGCAAACAAGTAGCAGTGATGCAAATCCGTAACGCTATTATCTATGCAACTTATGAGTTCTTTGATAAGAATGGCTTCATGAAGTTTGATAGCCCAATTCTTTCAGGAAATGCCGCAGAAGATTCTACAGAACTTTTCGAAACAGACTACTTTGGAACACCAGCTTACTTAAGCCAATCAGGACAGCTTTATCTTGAAGCAGGTGCTATGGCTCTAGGTCGTGTCTTTGACTTTGGTCCAGTATTCCGTGCGGAGAAATCTAAGACTCGCCGTCACTTGACTGAGTTCTGGATGATGGATGCTGAATATTCATACTTGACACACGACGAGTCACTTGACTTGCAAGAAGCTTATGTTAAAGCGTTGCTTCAAGGTGTTCTAGATCGTGCTCCTCAAGCCTTTGGAAACCTTGGAACGTGATACAGAGCTCTTGAAACGCTACATTGCTGAGCCATTTCAAACGCATTACTTACGATGAAGCGATTGACCTCTTGCAAGAGCATGAAAACGACGAAGATGCTGACTACGAACATCTTGAGCATGGAGATGATTTTCGGTTCACCACACGAAACTTGGATTTCAAACCACTTTGGTGTACCAACCTTTGTGATCAACTATCCAGCAGACATCAAAGCTTTCTACATGAAACCAGTTCCTGGGAACCCAGATCGCGTGCTTTGTGCAGACTTTGCTTGCACCAGAAGGTTACGGAGAAATCATCGGTGGTTCCATGCGTGAGGAAGACTACGATGCCCTTGTAGCGAAGATGGAATCACTCGGTATGGATCGTACAGAGTACGAATTCTACCTTGATCTTCGTAAATATGGTACAGTACCACACGGTGGATTTGGTATCGGTATCGAGCGTATGGTCACCTTCGCAGCTGGAACGAAACACATCCGTGAAGCTATTCCATTCCCACGTATGTTGCACCGTATCAAACCTTAATAGCCATAAAAACGCCGTCTGGCGTTTTTATACTCTTCGAAAATCAAATTCAAACTACGTCAGCTTCACCTTGCCGTACTCAAGTACAGCCTGCGGCTAGCTTCCTAGTTTGCTCTTTGATTTTCATTGAGTATTACTTTAAATGAATGAGGTGGAGAAAATGTAGGCAAATCTAAGTAAGTCTTTTAGAAACAATTATATTACATATTGAAAGAGAGAAAACAATGTTTAAAAGAACTTACAAACGCAATATTCCACTCCTAGCAGGACTGGAATTTACATCTTATTTTGGAATCACTAGTTTTTGGATTTTATTTTTCATTCAGAATGGTCTTTCCTTGCTTCAAATCGGTCTATTAGAGAGTATCTTTCATGGGACAAGTCTCTTATGTGAAATCCCATCTGGTATGTTGGCCGATCGATTTAGCTACAAGACCAATCTCTATTTGGCTCGCTTGGCCAGTATTGTGTCCTCTATCTTGATTTTGTTTGGTCAGGGGAGTTTTTGGATCTATGCGATTGCGATGATGATTAATGCTTGGTCCTACAATTTTGACTCGGGGACCAGCACCGCTTTCTTATATGATTCGGCGGTTGAAGCGGGTCAAAAAGACCGTTATCTTCAGATTTCTAGCTTTTTGTCTGGTGTGGCAGAAGTCACCCGAACCCTAGGTACAGTTGTGGCAGGCTTCTTTATTCACGGAGCATTGGCTTGGACCTATCTGATTGCTATTGGATTATCATTTTCTTTCTATCATCTTTGATTTATTTTATGAAAGAACCAATGGCCAAGAGAGAAAAAATGAAAGTCTTAACCTTTAAAAACGATTGTCCTGCAAGTTCGAAAAAAGAATGGCAGGAAAAAAACCAGTACTTTTTTTACTGGATGCTGACTTATCAGCTAGTCGGGACACTCATGTGCATGTTTTACTTTTTACTATCAGCAGAAAATAAGTGACTTAGCAGGATGGCAGGTATCGCTGGTCATGCTGATTGGTAGTGGCTTAAATCTTATAGCAGTTTATGTAGCTAGTCAAATTGGTTAAAAAAATGGAATAGCAATCGAGTTTTTCCGACTCTTGTTGCACTAACAGGGCTTTGGCCTTGTTGTTTGGTGTTTTCAGGAACCCCTTTGCTTTTCTTCTTGTATATCTTTTAACCGATACACTTTATGCAGTTTATCAGCCAATCTATTTCAATGACTTACAAGGTTATTTACCTTCCAGTGTAAGAGCAACTATGCTTAGTATCAATTCTATGCTCTTTAGTTTATCTATGATTGTCATTTTCCCACTGACAGGTTGGTTGATTGATCGTTGGGGTCTTGTAGCTGTCTTTTTAGTTCTAGGTCTTATCTTGCTTTTAATTTATCCTATATTAATAATCAGTCTGACAAAGGATGGGCAAGCTATTAAATCAGGACTTAAAAACTGAATAAAGCACGAAACCCTATTTGCCCAAAGAGCCTTCTTGTGATAAAATAACAAGAAGAAAAGGAGAAGAGCATGATTGATGTAGAAGAAATTCTAAGTAAGATGAATCCCAATCAAAAGATCAACTATGACCGTGTCATGCAAAAGATGGTCCAAGTTTGGGAAAAAAATGAAGAAAGACCAACTATTCTCATGCACGTCTGTTGTGCTCCCTGCAGTACCTACACTTTAGAGTACTTGACTAAGTATGCCGATGTGACCATTTATTTTGCTAATTCAAATATCCATCCTAAAGCTGAGTATCACAAGCGTGCTTATGTGACCCAAAAGTTTGTCAGTGAGTTTAATGAGAGAACTGGCAATAACGTCCAATACCTAGAAGCACCATACGAACCCAATGAATACCGTAAACTGGTTCGAGGTTTGGAAGAAGAACCTGAAGGTGGCGATCGTTGCAAGGTTTGTTTTGACTATCGTTTGGATAAGACAGCGCAGGTGGCTATGGATTTGGGCTTTGACTACTTTGGCTCAGCCCTAACGATCAGTCCTCACAAAAATTCACAAACCATCAATAGTATCGGGATCGATGTGCAGAAAATTTATACTACTCATTATCTTCCGAGTGATTTTAAGAAAAATCAAGGTTACAAGCGTTCTGTAGAAATGTGCGAAGAGTACGATATTTATCGTCAATGTTACTGTGGTTGTGTCTATGCTGCTCAAGCCCAGAATATCGACTTGGTGCAGGTCAAGAAGGATGCAACAGCCTTTATGGTAGATAAGGATATCGAGAAAGATTATTCGCATATCAAGTTCACTGTTACGAAGTTAGATATTTAGACGAAAACCTGCCTTAAGGCAGGTTTTTGATTATAAAAAAACTAGGGCAGACACCCTAGTTTGACAACTTTACCGATTCTTTAGTTCTACGTAGCGTTTGTACCAAATGTTGACATAGGCTTCTGAGAAGGGGCCTCGTTCATTGTTGATCCAATCAACAAGAATCTTAACATGCTCTTTCAAAATATAGTCTAAATCATCAGGATAATTCATCTTGCGCTTGTGACGTTCATACTCTTCGACGTCCAAGAGGCGTTTCTCACCATCTGTAAAAACTTTAACATCTAAATCATAGTCGATGTATTTTAAAGCTTCTTCGTCTAGATAGTAAGGGCTTGCCATATTGCAGTAGTAGGAAATACCATTATCACGAATCATAGCGATAATATTAAACCAATATTTCTTGTGAAAGTAAACAATAGCCGGTTCTCTAGTCACCCAACGACGACCATCACTCTCGGTAACGAGTGTATGGTCATTGACGCCGATAATAGCGTTCTCTGTTGTTTTTAGTACCATGGTGTCTCGCCAAGTACGGTGAAGACTCCCATCATGCTTATAACTTTGAATTGTAATAAAGTCGCCTTCTTTTGGAAGTTTCATAACTAACCAACTTTCTACAATTTATAAGTTTATCGTTTACTATTGTATCACATTTTTGTTTAAAGTTCTTAGTTTTTCATGAAAAAATTAAAGATATTCTCTGAGAGCGCTGGCTATATCCGAAAAATCGTAGCCTTTTCGTGCTAAAACTTGGGTCAAACGCTGCTTGAGTTCGTATCCTTCATACTTACGCGAATATTTTCGATATTGCTTATCCAACTCTTTAAAGATTAGTTCCTGAACGGTTTCCTCTTCTATCTGGCTATCCAGTTGGTCAAAGGCTGTTTTTAGCTTCCGAGTAGGAAAACCCTTTGTTGGTAAGATTTTGGATTATCTTATCTTGTAGAGCGCGAGCAGGCAATTTTACCCTGATATTTTTTCAGTAGTTTTTCGGCTGTACGCTCTGCGACTTCCATCATGATAAATTCTTGTAAGACGTCTTGGATAAGGGTCTTAGCAACTCCTTTTTGAGAAATCTTTTGTATCAGCATGTAGCTTCCCTTGTCACCAGATAGCTGATTGGAATTGATGATCGCATAGGCATACTGACGGTCATTGATCCAGTTGTCATCCTTGAGGGCTTGGATGACTTGTGGTATGATTTTCTCATCAATCTCATGTTTAACAAGATAGTCTCTGACTTCTTTTTCAGTACGAGCCTTGAAGGATAAGTGGTAGAGCGCCAAGTTTTTTCCGTAGGAAAATTGTGCAAAGGTCTGAATTTCTTCAAACTCTTTAGGACTAATTTCCTTATCCTTGGTCAACATAAAGCGAACAATGGTATCCTCTGTAATATAGCAGGTTTGGTCGCTATCAAGTTCTAGCAGATAGAGTCTTTTTTTCTTTTCAAGTTTTGTGATTTTCATGGTTTTCCTTTTATCCAAACGCTTCAAAGGCAGCAACGAGTCGAAGTTTATGTATATCGACCTGTTCTCTCCCATAATAGTCAAGAAATAGTTCAGCGTATTTAGGGTCATGTAGGTTATAGTTGAGGGACCAAACTGCCCAAAAGAGATCGATATGTCGGTCACTGAAATCAGCTAAGCCAAGGTCAATAAAGCAAGAGAAGTGGTCAGCATCCTTTAGAATAAAGTTCGGTAGACAGGCATCCCCGTGAATAAAGGCATCTGTCTTTAAAAGGTGCCCTTGTTCTTGGATGAGTTGGAAGGCCTCTTCGCGACTGTTAATCTGGAATTGGGGTAGGAGGGCCTTGGCATAGAACTCACCTTTTTCATAGTTTTTAAAGGCTCTGTCTTTATAGGTCTGTAAATGATTTTCTGATGGAAAATTTTGCGGATAAAAGCTGTGAAGTTTTTTAAGAGCTTCGGCCATGGTTCGGCAAATTTTATCTGGCTGGTCTATAAAAGCGAGAGTATCATGACCAATAGCCTCTTTCGTCAGGAGGTAGTCTTTATCTGTAGATAGATAGTGGATGACTGGAGTTCCTATTCCCTCTTGTTCAAACCAACTTGCAATGCTAGCTTCTCGCTCTAATCTTCCCTTTTGATCTATTTTCAAATAGTAACCTGAATCAAGATAGAGAACCCTTGCGCCTGAATGAGAAGAGCTGTCAGAAAGAGTTGCTCCCTCTATATAAGTTCGTAATTGCTCAGGAAAATCCAATGGGGAAAAATGAGATATCTTTGTATTCATGGTTTTATTGTAACATATTCTTAAACATTGAGAAACTACGTGGTATAATAGACTTATGAGTCTTAAAGTCAAACAAAAAATTCCATTAAAAATTAAGCGTATGGGGATAAACGGGGAAGGTATCGGATTTTTCCAGAAAACCCTTGTTTTTGTTCCAGGCGCACTCAAGGGTGAAGATATCTATTGTCAGGTGACTTCTGTTAAGCGTAACTACGTTGAGGCTAAACTCCTTGAGGTCAATAAAAAATCTAAGTTTCGAGTGGTACCAGACTGCACCATTTATAATGAGTGTGGTGGCTGTCAAATCATGCATCTGCACTATGACAAGCAGCTGGAGTTCAAGACGGATCTTCTCCATCAAGCTCTGAAAAAGTTTGCTCCTGCTGGCTACGAAAACTATGAAATTAGACCAACCATTGGCATGCAGGAACCCAAGTATTATCGAGCTAAACTACAATTTCCAAACTCGAAAGTTTAAGGGTCAGGTCAAGGCAGGATTATATGCTCAAAATTCGCATTATTTGGTCGAGTTAAAAGACTGCCTAGTCCAAGACAAGGAGACACAAGCTATTGCCAACCGCATTGCTGAGCTCTTGACCTATCATCAAATTCCGATCACGGATGAACGGAAAATACTTGGAGTTCGGACCATCATGGTTCGTCGCGCACGGAAAACTGGGCAAGTTCAGATTATCATTGTGACCAATCGTCAATTAAATCTGACTCAATTTGTGAAAGACCTAGTCAAGGATTATCCTGAAGTAGTGACTGTCGCAGTCAATACCAATACCGCTAAAACTAGTGAGATTTATGGGGACAAGACAGAGATTATTTGGGGACAGGATAGTATTCGTGAGGGTGTATTAGACTATGAATTTTCTCTTTCACCTCGAGCTTTTTACCAACTCAATCCTGAGCAGACAGAAATTCTCTATAGTGAAGCCGTTAAGGCCTTGGACGTAAATGAGAATGACCATCTGATTGATGCCTACTGTGGTGTTGGCACCATTGGTTTTGCCTTTGCCAATAAAGTTAAAAGTCTGAGAGGGATGGATATTATTCCAGAAGCTATTGAGGATGCCAAAGAAAATGCCAAGCGCATGGGTTATACCAATACTCACTATGAGGCTGGAAATGCAGAAGAAATCATCCCTCGTTGGTACAAGGAAGGATATCGTGCCGATGCTTTGATTGTAGACCCGCCTCGTACCGGTTTAGATGACAAACTTTTGGATACCATCGTTAAATACGCTCCTGAAAGATGGTCTACATTTCCTGCAATGTATCTACCCTGGCGCGTGATTTAGTCCGCTTGGTTGAAGTCTATGACCTGCATTATATCCAGTCGGTTGATATGTTTCCGCACACGGCTAGGACAGAAGCAGTGGTCAAATTAACCAGGAGAAAGCCAGACTCTAAATAGAATTGACGACTGGAAAGTATTTGAAAAGAAGACTTCTAGTTACAGAGTAAGATTTGCAAGCTCCCTATATTTATGATAAAATAAGTAGAAAATAAAATGAAAAAAGAGGTATGTGAAATGTCACGTAAACCATTTATCGCTGGTAACTGGAAAATGAACAAAAACCCAGAAGAAGCAAAAGCATTCGTTGAAGCTGTAGCATCAAAACTTCCTTCAGCTGACCTTGTTGAAGCTGGGATTGCTGTACCTGCTCTTGACTTGACAACTGTTCTTGCTGCTGCTAAAGGTTCAAACCTTAAAGTTGCTGCTCAAAACTGCTACTTTGAAAATGCAGGTGCTTTCACAGGTGAAACTAGCCCACAAGTTTTGAAAGAAATCGGTACTGACTATGTTGTGATCGGTCACTCAGAACGTCGTGACTACTTCCACGAAACAGATGAAGACATCAACAAAAAAGCAAAAGCAATCTTTGCAAACGGTATGCTTCCAATTATTTGTTGTGGTGAGTCACTTGAAACTTACGAAGCTGGTAAAGCTGCTGAATTCGTAGGTGCTCAAGTTTCAGCTGCTCTTGCAGGATTGACTGCAGAACAAGTAGCTTCATCAGTTATCGCTTATGAGCCAATCTGGGCTATCGGTACTGGTAAATCAGCTTCACAAGACGATGCACAAAAAATGTGTAAAGTTGTTCGTGACGTTGTAGCAGCTGACTTTGGTCAAGAAGTAGCTGATAAAGTACGTGTTCAATACGGTGGTTCAGTTAAACCTGAAACGTTGCAGAATACATGGCTTGTCCAGACGTTGACGGAGCTCTTGTTGGTGGTGCATCACTTGATCCAGAAAGCTTCTTGGCATTGCTTGACTTTGTAAAATAAGCTTCAAATATCTGAGACAGACAGTTCTCTCCCTCGAGGTTAAGACTGCCTGTCTTCTTTTTAGTAAAAAGGCGTGCGAAAGCACGCTCTTTTCTGCATTTTATACTCAATGAAAATCAAAGAGCAAACTAGGAAGCTAGCCGCAGGCTGTACTTGAGTACGGCAAGGTGAGGCTGACGTGGTTTGAATTTGATTTTCGAAGAGTATTAGAAGAAAAAGAAAGGAGAATCATGCTGTATATTTGGTCTTATCTCAAACGTTATCCCAAGTGGTTAGTGTTAGACTTCTTCGGAGCTATTTTCTTTGTGATTGTCAATCTTGGGCTACCGACTGTTCTTGCTCGCATGATTGACCAGGGGATTAATCAAGGTAATGAAGAAAAGCTCTATTTTTGGGCTATCGTCATGTTGGTTATTATCGTCTTGGGGACATTTGGGCGGGATTGTTCTATCCTATGCTGCTAGTAAACTGACCACCAATATGGTTAAGGATATGCGAAATGATGTCTATGCTAAATTACAAGAGTATTCTCATCACGAATATGAACAAATTGGTGTTTCTTCATTAGTTACTCGTATTACCAGTGATGCCTTTGTCCTTATGCAGTTTGCAGAACAGACGCTTAAGTTGGGTGTTATCACTCCCATGATGATGCTGTCGAGTATTCTCATGATTTTCTTGACGAGTCCTTCACTAGCCTGGATTGTCGCTTTTTCCGTTCCTTTTCTAGCTGTAGTAGTCATTTATGTGGCGGTGAAAACGCGCCCCTTATCTGAAAAACAACAGAAAACACTGGACAAGATAAACCAATATGTCCGTGAAAATTTGATGGGCTTGCGAGTGATTCGTGCCTTTGCTCGTGAAGACTTCCAAGAAAAACGTTTCAAAGAGAAAAATGCGATCTATGCGGATAATTCAAATCGTTTGTTCAAATTGACTGGTTTGACAGAGCCGCTTTTTGTGCAAATCATTATTGCCATGATTGTAGCTATCGTTTGGTTTGCTTTGGATCCTCTCAAACAGGGAAGTTTGCAGATTGGGGATTTGGTAGCCTTCATCGAGTATAGTTTCCACGCCCTCTTGTCCTTCCTATTCTTGTCAAACCTTTTTACCATGTACCCTAGAACGGCCGTATCCAGTGAACGTTTGAAGGAAATCATGGAAATGCCGATTTCCATTGATCCAAATGAAGACGGAATTCAAGAAACAGAAACCCATGGTTACTTAGAATTTGATAATGTGACCTTTGCTTATCCTGGGGAAACAGAAAGCCCTGTTTTGCATAACATTTCCTTTACTGCTAAACCGGGAGAAACCATTGCTTTTATCGGTTCGACTGGGTCAGGTAAGTCTACTCTGGTTCAGTTAATTCCACGTTTCTACGATGTTACACTGGGGAAAATTAAGGTCGATGGTGTTGATGTCCGGGATTACCGTCTCAAATCACTCCGCCAGAAAATTGGATTTATTCCACAAAAAGCCTTGCTCTTTACAGGGACTATCGCAGATAATCTCCGTTACGGAAAAGAGGACGCCAGTCATGAGGACTTGCACCAAGCAGCTGATGTAGCCCAAGCCAAAGACTTTATCGAGAGTCGAGAAGAAGGTTTTGCAACTCATCTGGCTGAAGGCGGAAGCAATCTATCAGGTGGTCAAAAGCAACGCTTGTCGATTGCCCGCGCAGTCATCAAGGGTCCAGATATCTATATCTTTGATGATTCCTTCTCAGCCTTGGACTACCGTACAGATGCTATCTTGCGTCGTCGTCTCAAGGAAGTGACGCAAGATGCTACGGTATTGATTGTTGCGCAACGTGTTGGAACCATTATGGATGCGGACCAGATTATCGTCCTTGATAAGGGCGAAATCGTTGGTCGTGGACGTCATGAAGAATTGATGGAAACTAATGACATCTATCGAGAAATTGCTGAGTCGCAGCTAAAAAATGCGTCACTGACAGAAGAATAGGAGGTAAAGGATGAAACAACAATCTAGTCTAGCTCGTCTATGGAGTTATTTAAAAGCCTACCGTTTCTCTGTTTTCTTTGCAGTCTTCTTGAAGATAGTCAGCGTCATAATGAGTGTTATCGAGCCATTCATATTGGGGCTTGCTATCACTGAGTTAACCAGCAACCTCCTTGCCATGGCAAATGGTGTTGCAGGAGCAGGTATTAATACTAGCTATATCGCAATGATTCTAGTGATTTATCTCTTGCGTGGGATTTTCTATGAGTTGGGTTCTTATTACTCGAATTACTTTATGACCAATGCTGTCCAGTCTATGATACAAGATTTGCGAAATGAAATGAGCGAAAAAATCAACCGCATCCCTGTGTCTTACTTTGACAAGCACCAATTTGGAGATTTGCTGGGACGTTTTACTAGTGATGTAGAGACCGTATCTAATGCACTCCAACAATCATTCTTACAGATTGTTAATGCAGTCTTTACCATTCTTTTTGTTATGGGTATGGTCCTCTATCTCAATCTTCAGTTGGCTATCATTGTTATCTTGTCGATTCCAGTGACTTATTTTGGAGCTAAAACGATTCTAAATCGTTCGCAGCCATACTTTAAACAGCAGGCAGCTATATTGGGACGTATGAATGGGTTTGTACAGGAAAACTTGACAGGTTTCAATGTTTTAAAACTTTTCGGACGCGAAGAAAACTCTCAAGAGAGATTTGAAAAGATTACGGATGAATTGCAACAAGTCGGATTTAAGGCGAGCTTTATTTCAGGATTGATGATGCCTGCTCTTCACATCGTATCTGATTTAACTTACTTAATTGTAGCTGTCTTAGGTGGATTGCAGGTTATTGCAGGGCGCTTGACGATTGGTAATATGCAAGCTTTCGTTCAGTATGTCTGGCAAGTCAGCCAGCCAATCCAAAATATCACTCAGTTAGCTGGGCAAATGCAAAGTGCTAAATCTTCGCTTGATCGTGTCTTTGAAGTTTTAGATGAACAGGAAGAAGTTCAAACTGCTGAAGTGAAAGAACTAGCACCATTGACAGGTCAAGTTAGTTTCAAAAATGTCGATTTCCAATATGTGGAAAACAAACCATTGATTCGCAATTTTAACTTAGATGTTGAACCTGGAGAGATGGTAGCTATCGTTGGACCTACTGGAGCAGGGAAAACAACCTTGATTAACCTTCTCATGCGTTTTTACGATGTGACAGCTGGTGCCATTTTAGTGGATGGCCAAGATATTCGTAACCTGTCTCGTCAGGACTATCGTCGACAGTTTGGGATGGTCCTACAGGATGCCTGGCTCTATGAAGGCAGTATCAAGGAAAATCTTCGCTTTGGAAATCTTGAGGCAACAGATGATGAAATCGTTGAAGCTGCTAAGGCGGCCAATGTTGACCACTTTATCCGCACCCTTCCTGGTGGCTATAACATGGAAATGAACCAAGAGTCAAGTAATATTTCTCTTGGGCAAAAACAGTTGTTAACTATCGCGCGTGCTCTCTTGGCGGATCCTAAAATCTTAATTTTGGACGAAGCGACCTCATCAGTCGATACTCGTTTAGAACTCTTGATTCAAAAGGCTATGAAACGTTTGATGAAGGGGAGAACAAGCTTTGTCATTGCCCATCGACTTTCGACTATTCAGGAAGCTGACAAAATTTTGGTGCTGAAAGATGGGCAGATTATCGAACAAGGAAATCATGAAAGTCTTTTGGCTGCGAAAGGTTTCTATTATGATCTTTATCAAAGTCAATTTTCTGGTAAAGACACAGAAAAGAACTAAAAATTACAGTTTCCTATTCTTAAATTATCAGTCTATTACAGACTTTTTCTAAGATGAGTTACATTTCCTTGCTATCGTATGCTGGGAGTAGTATACTGTACTAGTAATCACGATAAAGATGGTTACAAAAAAATAATATTTAGAGGTGAGAAAAACATGGTTGAATTGAAAAAAGATGCATTTAAAAGACGTAACAACATTATCTAAATCAGCGCCTGAAGCGCTAGTAAAAACAAAGGAAGTGCTTAACCAAGCAGTAGCAGACTTGTATGTGGCTCATATTGCCCTTCATCAAGTACACTGGTACATGCGTGGACGTGGATTCATGGTATGGCATCCTAAGATGGATGAATACATGGATAGTCTAGATGCTTACCTTGATGAAATCAGCGAACGTTTGATTACACTTGGTGGCAAACCATACTCTACTTTGACAGAATTCCTTCAACACAGTGAAATCGAAGAAGGAGTTGGAGAATTCCGTAACGTAGAAGAAAGTTTGGAACGTGTCCTTGAAATTTATCGTTACCTTATCACTCTTTTCCAAAAAGCTTTGGATGTAACAGATGAAGAAGGTGATGATGTAACCAATGATATCTTCGTTGGTGCTAAAGCTGACCTTGAAAAAACAGTCTGGATGCTTGCAGCAGAATTAGGACAAGCACCTGGTTTGTAAGATACTGTATTTTTCTAAAAATCCGTAGAAGTTTTCTACGGATTTTTTCTATTCAGGAGGGCATTCCAAAACAGTCTTTTTTGAAGATTTTTGATAAAATAGAACTATCAATGAAAAGGATGAAAGCATGACAAAGAAAATCGTAGCCATTTGGGCTCAAGATGAAAAGGGTGTGATCGGGAAAGAGGATCGTTTACCTTGGCATTTGCCAGCAGAGTTAAAACATTTTAAAGAAACAACCTTGAATCATGCCATTTTAATGGGTCGTGTAACCTTTGATGGGATGGGGCGACGATTGCTTCCAGGACGTGAAACCTTGATTTTGACGCGCAATCCCGAAGAGTCAATTGAAGGAGCTCTGGTTTTCCAAAATGTTGAGGATGTTTTAGACTGGTATCATCATCAGGCTAAGAATCTCTATATCATTGGTGGTAAACAGATTTTTCAGCTTTTTGAACCTTATCTCGATGAGATTATTGTGACACAAATTCATGCTCAAGTTGAAGGGGATACCTATTTCCCAGAAGATTTTGACTTGACTGCTTTTGAGACTGTTTCAAGCAAATCTTATTCCAAAGATGAGAAAAATGTCTATGATTTTACCATCGAATATAGAAAGAGAAAGGAAGTCTAATGGAGCGTAGTATTTTTGGATTTTTTACAGCTCTTTTGTGTGCTGTCTGTCTTGTAGCTGGAACACACGCTTTTCGTAAAAAGCGCTTTGGACTTGCTACTCTGCTTTGGCTAAATGCTTTCACAAACTTGGTGAATAGCATTCATGCTTTTTATATGACCTTATTTTAGATAGAATGAATAGTTAGAACGGAAGGGAATCATGTCTACAAATAGGAAAAATGATATGATGGTTTATTGCTCATTTTGTGGCAAAAGCCAAGAAGAAGTTAAAAAAATAATTGCTGGGAACAATGCCTTTATCTGTAATGAATGTGTGGAGTTGGCTCAGGAAATTATTCGTGAGGAGTTGGCTGAGGAAGTTTTGGCGGACTTGTCTGAGGTACCAAAACCAATCGAACTCCTAAATATTTTGAACCACTATGTGATTGGTCAAGATCGTGCCAAACGTGCTCTGGCAGTGGCTGTATATAACCACTACAAACGCATCAATTTCCATGACACTCGTGAAGAGACTGAAGATGTGGATTTGCAAAAGTCAAACATTCTAATGATTGGCCCAACTGGATCAGGGAAGACTTTCCTTGCTCAGACTCTTGCTAGAAGTTTGAATGTACCATTTGCCATTGCTGATGCAACAGCTCTTACTGAAGCTGGTTATGTGGGTGAGGACGTTGAAAATATCCTCCTCAAACTCTTGCAGGCAGCTGACTTTAACATTGAACGTGCAGAGCGTGGGATTATCTACGTTGATGAGATTGACAAGATTGCCAAGAAGAGCGAGAACGTATCCATCACGCGTGATGTATCTGGTGAAGGTGTGCAACAAGCCCTCCTCAAGATTATCGAAGGTACAGTAGCAAGTGTTCCTCCACAAGGTGGACGCAAACATCCACAACAAGAAATGATTCAAGTAGACACCAAGAATATCCTCTTCATCGTGGGTGGTGCCTTTGATGGAATCGAAGAAATTGTCAAACAGCGTCTTGGTGAAAAAGTTATCGGTTTCGGACAAAATAGCAAGGCTATTGACGAAAACAGCTCATACATGCAAGAAATCATTGCAGAAGATATTCAGAAATTCGGTATTATTCCTGAATTAATTGGACGCTTGCCTGTCTTTGCAGCCTTGGAGCAGTTGACAGTAGATGACTTGGTTCGCATTTTGAAAGAGCCAAGAAATGCCTTGGTTAAACAATACCAGACCTTGCTTTCATATGACGATGTTGAGCTTGAATTTGACGATGAAGCTCTTCAGAAATTGCTAACAAAGCCATCGAACGTAAAACTGGTGCGCGTGGTCTTCGCTCAATCATCGAAGAAACCATGCTAGATGTTATGTTTGAAGTTCCAAGTCAAGAAAATGTGAAAACAGTTCGTATCACAAAAGAAGCAGTTGATGGAACAGCTAAGCCAATCCTAGAGACAGCCTAGAGGTGACTATGGAAATCAATACACACAATGCTGAGATTTTACTGAGTGCTGCCAACAAGTCCCACTATCCGCAGGATGAACTTCCTGAAATTGCTCTTGCAGGACGCTCAAATGTTGGTAAATCGAGCTTTATCAATACCATGCTCAATCGAAAAAATCTAGCTCGTACCTCTGGAAAACCAGGAAAAACACAACTACTTAATTTCTTTAATATTGATGATAAGATGCGTTTTGTAGATGTGCCTGGTTATGGTTATGCCCGTGTGTCCAAAAAGGAACGCGAAAAATGGGGACGCATGATTGAGGAGTACTTAACCACTCGAGAAAATCTTCGAGCAGTGGTTAGTCTCGTTGACCTTCGTCATGATCCGTCAGCAGATGATGTACAGATGTACGAATTTCTTAAATATTATGAGATTCCTGTCATCATTGTGGCGACCAAGGCAGACAAGATTCCGCGTGGTAAATGGAACAAGCACGAATCAGCCATTAAAAAGAAATTAAACTTTGATCCAAGTGATGATTTTATCCTCTTTTCATCCGTAACAAAAGCAGGAATGGACCAGGCTTGGGATGCTATTTTAGAAAAATTGTGAGGAATACATATGGCAAAAACAATTCATACAGATAAAGCTCCAAAGGCAATCGGACCTTACGTTCAAGGAAAAATCGTTGGCAACCTTTTGTTTGCTAGCGGTCAAGTTCCTTTATCTCCTGAAACTGGAGAAATCGTAGGAGAAACGATTCAAGAACAGACTGAACAAGTTTTGAAAAACATTGGAGCTATTTTGGCAGAAGCAGGCACAGATTTTGACCATGTTGTTAAAACAACTTGTTTCTTGAGTGATATGAACGACTTTGTTCCTTTTAATGAGGTTTACCAAACAGCCTTTAATAGGGAGTTTCCAGCTCGTTCAGCTGTGGAAGTAGCTCGTCTTCCTCGCGATGTAAAAGTCGAAATTGAAGTCATCGCTGAGATTGGATAAGCGAGTTGAAGTTTGGTTCTTCCAAACTTCTTTTGATATAAGGAGACTATGATGACAATGAAACAACTTCACCTGGTGATTGTAACAGGGATGAGTGGTGCAGGGAAAACTGTAGCCATTCAATCCTTTGAAGATTTAGGATATTTTACGATTGATAATATGCCACCAGCTCTCTTGCCAAAGTTTTTGCAGTTGGTAGAGACCAAGGATGACGACCACAAGTTAGCCCTAGTGGTGGATATGCGAAGCCGCTCTTTCTTCTCAGAGATTCAGGCTGTCTTGGATGAATTGGAAAATCAAGATGATTTGGACTTCAAAATCCTCTTTTTGGATGCAGCTGATAAGGAATTGGTGGCACGTTATAAGGAAACTAGAAGAAGTCACCCTCTTGCAGCAGATGGTCGTATCTTGGATGGTATCAAGCTGGAACGCGAACTCTTGGCTCCATTAAAAAATATGAGTCAAAACGTGGTTGACACAACAGAGTTAACTCCTCGTGAACTTCGCAAGACTATTGCAGAGCAATTTTCGGACCAAGAACAAACGCAGTCCTTCCGTATTGAGGTCATGTCCTTCGGTTTTAAATATGGCATTCCAATTGATGCAGATTTGGTATTTGATGTTCGTTTCTTGCCAAACCCTTACTATCTGCCAGAACTTCGTAATCAGACAGGTGAGGACCAGGCAGTTTATGACTATGTCATGAACCATGAAGAATCTGAAGATTTTTACCGTCATTTGTTAGCCTTGGTTGAACCAATCCTACCAGGCTATAAAAAAGAAGGCAAATCAGTCTTAACTATTGCGATTGGTTGTACTGGTGGCCAACACCGAAGTGTTGCTTTTGCCAAGCGTTTAGCGACTGACCTATCTAAAAGTTGGCTTGTAAATGAAAGTCATCGTGATAAAGACCGAAGAAAGGAAACGGTAAACCGTTCATGAGAAAACCCAAAATTACGGTGATTGGTGGAGGAACCGGAATCCCTGTTATTTTAAATAGTCTACGGGAAAAGGATGTCGAAATTGCAGCCATAGTAACCGTTGCGGATGATGGTGGTTCTTCAGGTGAATTGCGTAAGAATATTCAACAGTTGACACCTCCAGGGGATCTTCGCAATGTCCTCGTAGCCATGTCTGATATGCCTAAGTTTTATGAAAAGGTCTTTCAATACCGTTTTTCAGAGGATGCTGGTGCTTTTGCTGGTCATCCATTAGGAAACATTATCATAGCTGGATTATCTGAAATGCAGGGTTCGACCTATAATGCCATGCAATTGCTGAGTAAATTCTTCCATACTACAGGGAAGATTTTCCCATCGAGTGACCATCCTTTGACACTCCATGCTGTCTTTAAAGATGGTTCAGAAGTAGCTGGGGAAGTCACATCGCAGACCATCCAGGAATGATTGACCATGTCTATGTGACAAACACTCTAGACGATGAGAAGCCGCAGGCTAGCCGTCGTGTTGTCAATACTATTCTTGAGAGTGATATGATTGTCTTGGGACCAGGTTCACTCTTTACTTCGATTTTGCCTAATATCGTCATCGAAGAAATTGGACAGGCTCTTCTAGAGACTAAGGCAGAGGTTGCCTATGTCTGCAATATTATGACTCAACGTGGAGAAACGGAGCATTTCTCAGATAGTGATCACGTAGCAGTCTTACATCGTCATTTGGGCCGTCCATTTATCGATACTGTCCTTGTTAATATCGAAAAGGTTCCGAGGGACTATATGGATACCAACCGTTTTGATGAGTATTTGGTGCAGGTTGAGCATGATTTTGAAGGTTTGCGTAAGCAAGTTCCACGTGTCATTTCATCCAACTTTCTACGCTTGGAAAAATGGGGGAGCCTTTCACGATGGGTGATTTAATCGTAGATGAGCTCATGCGGATCATACAGGTGAGAAAAATGAGTTTTACAGTAGCAGTAAAAAGAAGAAATTTTAAGTCAGCATCACCTGAGTCGTCATGAATTGTCAGCTATTATCAAGATGTCGGGTAGTATTGGTTTATCGAGCTCTGGTTTGACCTTGTCCGTCATTACAGAAAATGCTAAGTTGGCCCGTCATCTCTATGAATCTTTCTTGCACTTTTATGGCACATCAAGTCTGATTCGTCACCACCAGAAGAAGTAATCTACGGAAAAAGGCCGTCTATACTGTTTTACAGATGAGCTGAGTCCAGGAACTTTAGCAGATTTGCGTTTGGCCGATTCTTTCTTTGGTTTGGAAACAGGATTGAATCCGAATATTTTGCAGGAGATGAGGAAGCAGGTCGTGCGCTATCTCTGTAGACATTTTTAGCAAATGGAATGATCGGGATCTGAGTCGAGCAGAGGTACAGTTAGAAACCAGTTCTGTTTATCTGGACCATGAGGATTGCTTCGCTCTTTGCAGCAGTTCTTGCTAGATGCTAAAGTTATCGAACGAAAAAGGCGCGAGTGACCTATCTTCAACGAGCTGAAGATATTATGGATTTCTGATTTGATGGGTCATGGAGGCGAGAGATACTTTTTGAGGCGTCAAGATTCTCCGAAAACTCAGGAACCCAGTCTCAATCGTGCTAACAATGCGAGACAGCCAATATCTGCGCTCATTTGGTTTCTGCGGTGAAAACTATCAACAATATCAGTGGAAATCAAGATGGAATTGGCTTGAGGATAATCTTCCAGCAGATTTGCGGGAAGTAGCGTTTACGTATTCAACATCCGGACTACTCTGTCAACAATTGGCAGACAACAACAAATCCACTTACCAAAGAGTGGTGTCAGTCATCGACTGAAAGATAAATGGTGCCAGGAACTGTAAAAATCTGATCATATGATTCTGTTGTTTGAAAGTCACAGTAAACTATGTGAGCATTTGATGAGAAATCGTTTTTATACTTTATACTATGAGTAATTTATTCTGAATTTATTGATAGGATAGCATAAAGGAACACCTACATGAAAAACTAAAAAGCATGATTGTTTTATTCAGTATTTTTAGCAGAATAATTTGGATCACAATAGGAGGTTGGAGCATGCACCAATATCAAAAAAAAAACAAGTAGTTGCCATTGCGACAAGTGATGGGGCGAGAAGATTTATGAAGAATATTTGAAAGAAAAGGTCCTTATGCTTTACTGAAAGAGTTTAATTTCCTATCAGTCAAAACAAAGATTCATTAAGTTATAATCAATGGGTGGCCCTACAGTGGTCTTTTTAATAATCAATGATGAAGAAATGCTTGTGGATTATAATTTAATTGAAAAGAATCTGATGGAGATTATACTTCAGCATTTTGTGAGTACACTTCAAATTTTGGCAGACTCGTGATAAATATTATAAAAGAGGAATGACCAGTTTATGCGGAAAATATGTTAACGATCCTCATCTTTGAATAGCAATGACAAGTACCAACCTAACGAAAAAAAATAAATAGGGGTTAATACTGGTATAATCAAAATATGGTTCCATGTCACTCAGAGTCTTCAAACAATACCCACAGGAGCAGGTGACAGGTTTATACCAGTTGTAAAAAAATTCTGATGAAAGCTAATAAGGTACAGGAAAGTTGCATGTACTGATGAGTTAGTCCCTAATTCATTTGATGGGGATGTATAAAGGAGGCTGTAAAACATCTAAAAAAGCATGAGATTATTTACATTTCAGTATTTTAGCAGTCATTGGAATCTGTGGGAGGTTGTGGCATATTATCAACAAAAACAGAAATGATTGCCGTGCGACAAGCGACAGGCAAAAAGAAAGGTTTATGAAAATCATATGAGAGACAGAAATGATCTCAAAGCATTAACGAAGATGGAATCGATAAATCATGTTGATACGAAACTTTGAAATTATAATCAATGGGAGGACCGTAAATGGATATATTTTAATAATGACAGGAATTAGATTTTCACTTTGGCTTAATAAAAGATAATTTCAAGGTAATTGAATCTTATGGATGTACTGTATCTATAATTATCATCTATGTTAGGGAATCTAAAAAATGAGAAAGTATGTCGATGACTCAAATCTTTGAATTGCAATGACTGAACATAACGATAACTCAATTAATCGCGTGAGGACAATGACCAATGAAAGAGAACTTGGAACCGTCACCCAAGTCTACAACATGCTGGTCATATCCTCTTCCACCAGGAAGTGATAAGAGCTGGGAGGCCTTAACGGGGGAGTGTTACCGGAAGAACCATGAAACAAACATAAGGTGATGGCGAGCAGGTTTGGCACGTTGTGAAAGAATCCTTATGATAATGCTAGGGATGTAGAGAGAAGTTATGCTATACTGAGTAAGTTCATTCCCAATTTATTGATGGGATAGCATAAAGGAGCCCTCATGAAAACCTAAAAAAGTATGATTATTTAATCCAACGTTTGTGATCATTGGAATCACAATAGGGTTGGAGCATGCCAATATCAACAGAAACAAGGGAAATGATTGCCATCACGCGACCAGCGATGATGAGGCGAAAGGTTTATGAAGAGATATTTGAAGAGATCAAGCACTCACAGAAGAAGGTATTAGTAAGGTTGCGAGATTGATGAAGAAAAACTTTCCTATAATCAATGGGGAGGTTTGATGGTACGGTTATTCTTGAACGAAAATAAAGATCTTCGAATGAATTTTTAATTTAATAGATAATGGAGGATGGGACCTATGGCACTTTCTTATTGTGGCTATTCTGAGGGGGTTAAATAAACTTGAGAAGAAAGAGAAAAAATGAATGAGCAAAGCATAAACGATAAAATCTTCAATGTAATGACAGAGTATGACTCTGAAATGGATTTGAATATTTGTGAAAACTCAGGAGTGGAGATCTGACTTGGCACAGTGCTGAAGTCCGACAATGCACTACAGGAGCAGGTGAGCAGGTTTGTGCAGTTGCAAAAATCCTGATGTAGAGGAGAGGATTATGTTATACTATGAGTGAAGTTAGTACCTAATTTATTGATAGGATTCTGCTTACGAAAGGAGAAATGTGGCTGCATCTAAAAAGCATGATTATTTTATTCAGCAGTATTTTAGCAGTCATTGGAATCATAATAGGAGGTTGTGGCATGCATCAATATCAAAAAAACAGAAATGATTGCCATCGCGACAGTGATCGAGGGCGAAGAAAATTGTGAAAGAATATATGGCGAAGAAGATCAGCTTTTTACACTAAAGGAATTATCAATGACTATAACGATAATACGAGGTTTTCATTATAATCCAATGCAGGGTATAGAGGTTAAAACTTATATTAATAATGATGAAAAATTAGATATTCAATTCATTGTAAGAAACTAGTGAGGGAAATTAGAGCCAAGTGGCTATACATGTTACAAGTGGTAAGTTATTGGGAGTAGATTCATGACTAAAGAATATGTGGTGATTAATCTTCAAACTGCAATGGCTGAATATAAAGATTTACGATTGAATCGTATTGCAAAACTCAAATGGTGAAACAAATTGGCACAGTCACTGAAGTCTACATTCAATAGTATATCTTCTTCGGGAGTAAAGAACTGGAGTCCTTAACGGGGTGTTACCGGAAGAACAAAACCGTCGGGTGATGGCGAGCAGGTTTATGCGGTTGTAAAAATCCCAAAGAAAATGCGGGATGTAGAGGAAAGTTATGCTATACTATGAGTAAGTTGGTCCTAATTCATTGATAGGGATGGCATAAAAGGGCGCTGTAGAAAAACTAAAAAAATTGGGTGATTATTTATTCGATATTTTGGCAGTCATTGGAATCGCAGTAGGAGGATGCGCGCCTGTGCAAAAGAAACAAGAAATGATTGCCATCGCGACAAGTGATGAGGCAAGAAAGGTTTATGAAAGTCATGAAAACATTGGATCAAAATGCGCTTAACTTTGACGATGAATTTATTAAATCGTATGGTGATAGTAAGCTTCTATACTACACAATCCCATGGGAGGGATGGAGATTTACAGTTTATGTGGTTTTGGATTTTGGTTGGATCGTTAGAATAAATAGACATTTTGAGAATCAGTGGTGCCAATTGACGACTTTGGGAACACGAGTTTTAGGAAGACAAATTTGGGTGAAACGACTCGAGCCTGTGACCAGAATATAGGGGTTATGGTTAGATATTTGCTAGACTCTAATATTGAAATTAGGCACTGTCACCCAAGTCTACAATAATACCACAGGGCAGGCGAGGCTGGGTTTATGCAGTTGTAAAAATCACGATGAAAAAGCTGATGTACCAGGAAGGGTATGCTATATAAGTAAGTTAGTCTAATTTATTGATACAAATTAGCGTAAAAGGACTTTCATGAAAAAGCCTAAAAAAGAATATGATTATTTAACTGATGTTTGAAGTCATTGGAATCTAAAATGGGAAGTTTGTAGCATGCATCAATATCAAAAAAAACAGAGCGGTACCTCGCGACCGGCGATGAGGCGAAGGGACCTGAACATTTATGAAATCAAAAGACCCCAAAGCATTCACCGATGAAGGAATTATAAAGAATTATGAGATTGATGAAAGTAGCTTAAGTTATAATCCAATGGGGGGATTAATGGTTTCAGTGATTATCAACAAAGATAATGAATTAAATATAAATTATAATTTGATTGAAAACAAAGATGGCTCATACCATTCAGCATATTATTCTACTTCACCAAAATTATCCAAACTTTTGAAAGGCAATAATGAATGACACAAAATTATGTTAAAGAAGATAACCTTCAAACCGCAATGGCAGAGTATCAGGATAACATGGGTGAAGGAAGAACTTTATATGACCAATATGAAAGAGAACTTGGTACTGTCACCCAAGTCTACAACAATACCACAGGAGCGGGTGAGCAGGTTTATGCAGTTGTAAAAAATCCTGATGAAAAAGCTGAGGATGTACAGGAAGTAACGGTTCTCTTTCGTGGTTCTACGGGTCCAGATCATATTTTGAATGAGGCACCAGATGTCTGGAATGACTGGGCAGAAAATGATTCAGTAATAGCTAAGAGAATCATCATGCAAAGTGACCTCAGCGATCGCGATCAATCTACTGAACAATTAAAGGCCTCTGCCAGAGCTTTGAAAGATATCATGGAAAAATATCCCAATGCCAAGATTAACATTTACGGGCATTCGCTTGGATCTATGGATGCTCAGTATGCTATGGCTGCTCTTGAAGCGGCCCAAATCGAGCGAATCCAACAGGCTTATATCTATAACGGACCTGATGTCTACCGAATCCTTAGCCCTGAACAGAGAAAAATTGTCGATCAGATTAAAGGACGTATCTACAACTATGCTGACCCTAAAGATAAGATTAGTATGGTTGGAAGAGATCCTAACAAGGGTAGTATCGGTTCTGTAGGTATGGTTTATTATGTAGATAGTGAACAAGAAGGTTTTGTAAATCAACATATGACCTATGGTTATCGCTTAGATAAGGATGGGAAAATTAAAATTCTCTCCAATACCAGTACAGTTGCCTATAACAACTTTCTGATTAAAATGGAGAGTTTCAAAAGGATTAAGAAGAGTCTAGCTGCTGATGGGTTTACATCAAATGAGCAAATCTTTCTCGACTCTGAACAAGCTAAGCTTACGGCTTCAGGTATTTGCTATATTGTAACAGAAGAGCTAGGCGTTCTCAAAAAAATATATAATGACGGGGTTCAAGATGCAAGTGAAGTGCTTGTATCTTGCAGTAATGTTCCTTGGGGTTTTATCCTAAGTCCGTACGAAACAGAGGTTGCCTATTCTGATGGAGGAGTGACTTATGAAACAACTATTGGTGTCATTCAAAAGAGGTTTACTCCAGTTCTTGATACTGCGAAACAATTAGAGAAAGATTTTACAGATTTAGAAAAGCAAATCAAAAACGGTATTCAGAAAAAATTAGATGAAGATAAAGAATTGGCTAATGAGTTTAAGCAATGGGAGAGTTTGATATGATAGAGGATGAAATTAGGAAAAAGCGACAGCGTATTGAAGAATGTGAGGATGACTATCGACGTTCTTACAAAAAAATCGAAAATCAGTACGAAGAAGCAAACTATAAGTTTCAACAGTTGCGTCATATGATTGAAGAAAAGCATCAAATTATTTCTCATTCCTTAGACCAACTAGGCGGAGACACAACCGAATGGCGTTATCAATCCAATCGACTAGCCTCCAACTTTAGTCAGCAAATCGAGATGGCGTATAGAAATAGACAAGGACAACTCGAACAAGAAGAGTTGAAGCTCGAACAGGATTACAAGCGTCAACATCGTCTCTTAGAAGATGAGCTTGCTAGAGCTCATGAGCAACAAAGGCTCATAGAAGAACGAGGTTAAGGACCATGGCGAATGTATTTGATTACATTAATGATTTTTTCGCAGGGGGAGAGGAAGCTCTACGAAATATAGAAAAAGAGTTAGAACGTTCATTTATAAAAAATATCTTGGCTCCAGCAAAAAAAGCTCGTATTTCCACTATAGAAAAAGATACAGAAAAATATATGAAGATTTCTCTATTAAGTGCTCAAGAAAGTTTGAAAGAAGTTTCGAAAAACATTGATAGTTCGATGAAAGGGGAATTTTCTACAAAAGTAGTTGAAACTATTGAAACAAAGAGTAAAGAATATCCAAATGCTTTAAACGATACAAAGTAGACTTTTGCTTTTTAAAGTAAAACTCCAGTAAGTTGCTTTTTATAGCTGATGAACTATAAAACCACGAATCTTAAGATTCGTGGTTGTTTTTTATAAACTTGTTGAGTGTTTTGGTTGTACTTTTTGTTGAGGATCGATGTAGTTAATTGCATTGTTGACAGCAGTTGGTGCTTCACCAAGACCTGTTGCAATCAAGTCAATCTTACCATCGTAGTAGCAGCAGTCACCGATAGCGTAAATTCCAGCTTGGCTTGACTCCTGCTTGCTATTGACGATAATCTTGTGACGGTTAAGGTCAAGTCCCCAGTTTTTAAGATTACCAACTGATGATTTGAAGCCATAGTTGACAAAGAGGTGGTCGATTTCAATAGTTTCAGTCTCATCGGATTTGACTTTTGTAATTTCAAGCTTGTCAAGAGTTTTTCCATCTCCAAGAAGTTGACTTGGCACAAATGGTGTTTTGATGCTAGCAGATGATTCTTGAAGGGCTTGGACACTATGTTCAAGCGCACGGAAGTTATCTCGACGGTGAACAAGTGTAGTTGGAGCAATCTTTTCAAAAGCTAAGGCCCAGTCCACAGCAGAGTCTCCTCCACCCAGGATGGTTACTTTCTTGCCAGCATATTGTTGAATGTTAGAAACGTGGTAATGGATGTTTTCATAACTATCAACACCATCCAATTCAAGTGGACGCGGTTTAAAGGCACCTCCACCCATAGCGATAATGACAGCTTTGCTAGTATGAATACCTTTAGTAGTTGTTATCTTAAATACATCATTCTCTTTTTCAATGTCAAGAACAGTTTCATTGAGATGTGCTGGTGTATCAAAACCTTTTAGTTGTTCTAAGAGGCGATTAGTTAGTTCTTCACCAGTGAGATTTGGGAAACCTGGGACATCAAGAATTTGTTTTTCAGGATAAAGAATGGCAGGTTGGCCACCTAATTGGGGAAGAGAGTCAATGATTTGTACTTTAGCTTGACGTAAATTTGCATAAAAGGCTGCGAAAAGACCAACTGGGCCACCCCCTATGATGGTAATATCATATAATTCAGACATGGTTTCTCCTTATTTCATTTTTATCATTTTATTCTATCATATTTTCTACCAATTTAAAATGAGGTAGGGGGGAGAAAATTTCCATTAAAAATGGTATAATGAAGAGAAGCTTTTTTGGAGAGGGGACACAGGATGAATTTTCAGCAATTATCTAATCTTCAATACTGGTCTAGTTTGTTTTCCAGTCCTTGGAGTATTGCGATAAATGTGATTGATATTCTAATCGTCGCTTATATCTTATATCAATTTACAAAATCAATTGCAGGAACCAAGATTATGATTCTGGTTCGAGGCGTTTTAGTTTTTATCTTAGCTCAGATTGCGGCTAATTTTTTGGGCTTGACGACTATATCCTGGTTGATTAACCAATTGATTACCTATGGAGTTATCGCAGCGGTTGTTATCTTTTCGCCAGAAATTCGGACAGGTTTGGAACGATTAGGTCGAGCTACGGATTTCTTTTCAAATACTCCTATGAGTTCAGAAGAGCAGATGGTACAGGCTTTTGTAAAATCGGTTGAGTATATGAGCCCGCGAAAGATTGGAGCTTTGGTAGCTGTTCAACGTGTGAGAACCTTGCAGGAGTATATCGTTACAGGAATTCCTTTGGATGCTAAGATTTCTGCTGAGTTATTAATTAACATTTTTATCCCTAATACGCCTCTCCATGACGGTGCAGTCATTATCAGTGGAGATCGGATTGCAGTAACTTCTGCCTATTTACCACTGACTGAAAACACAGGTATTTCCAAAGAGTTCGGAACTCGTCACCGTGCAGCCATAGGTTTATCAGAAGTTTCAGATGCCCTTACTTTTGTTGTATCTGAAGAAACTGGAGGTATATCCATCACCTATAACGGTGTCTTCAAACATGATCTAAGTTTGGAAGAATTCGAGGAAGAACTACGTCGTATTCTGATACCTAAGGATGAACAAGAACTAAGCTTAAAAGAACGTCTATTAGGAGGCTGGAATAATGAAAAGAAATAGTCTTTATATCATCTCCTCACTCCTCTTTGCATGTGTCCTGTTTATCTATGCAACATCAATCAATTATCAAAACAATACCAACGCAAGACAAACGAAAACTGAAACCTATACCAATACAGTAGTCAATGTACCGATTGATATTCAATATGATAGTGAGCAATATTTTATCAGTGGTTTCAGCTCAGAAGTAACGGTATTTTTGACGGGTTCGAATCGAGTCACCTTGGCTAGTGAGATGCAAGAGAGCACTCGTAAATTTAAAGTGACTGCTGATTTGACGCAAGCTACAGAAGGAACGATTGAAGTTCCCTTGACCATTGAAAATCTTCCAAGTGGTTTGACAGCTGTAGCAACACCACAAAAGATCACAGTCAAGGTTGGTAAGAAAGTTACTCGAGATAATGTACCTGTTGTACCTCAAATTGATTCTAGTCAAATTGATGAGAAGATTATAATCGAACGTGTTACTGTTTCTGATGAAAAAGTTTCAGTAACTAGTGATGAGGATACACTATCTAAGATTGATCGGATTGTTGCAGTTTTACCAACGAGTGAACAGATTACAGGGAACTATTCTGGATCAGTTCCTTTGCAAGCTGTTGATAAAAATGGGGCTGTCTTACCAACAGTGATTACACCTTTTGAAACTACTATGAAAGTAACGACCAAAGCTGTAAGAACAACAAGTAGCACAACCACAACAAGTAATACTTCATCTACTGAAAACTCTTCAACGACAGCAGCAGAAACGAAGTCAGAATCTTAAAATAAACATTATACTAGAAAAGGAATGATAAAATGGGTAAATATTTTGGAACGGACGGAGTCCGTGGAGAAGCAAACGTAGAATTAACGCCAGAATTGGCCTTTAAACTTGGCCGTTTTGGAGGGTATGTCCTCAGTCAACATGCGACAGAAGCACCTAAGGTTTGTAGGACGCGATACACGTATTTCAGGGGAAATGTTAGAGTCTGCTCTCATTGCGGGTCTCCTTTCAGTGGGAATTCACGTTTATAAACTTGGGGTACTTGCTACGCCTGCAGTAGCATACTTGGTGAAAACTGAGGGAGCGAGTGCAGGTGTCATGATTTCAGCAAGCCACAATCCAGCTCTAGATAACGGGATTAAATTCTTTGGTGGAGATGGCTTTAAGCTAGACGATGAAAAAGAAGCAGAAATCGAAGCCTTACTAGATGCTAGCGAAGATACTCTTCCACGTCCAAGTGCCGAAGGACTTGGTACTGTAGTTGATTATCCAGAAGGCTTGCGTAAATATGAAGCCTACCTTGTTTCGACTGGAACTTCTCTTGAAGGCATGAAAGTGGCCTTGGATACTGCAAATGGTGCAGCATCTACAAGTGCTCGCCAAATCTTTGCAGACTTGGGTGCTCAATTATCAGTTATCGGAGAAACTCCAGACGGCTTGAACATTAATTTGAATGTTGGTTCAACTCATCCAGAAGCCTTACAAGAACTTGTGAAAGAAAGCCAATCTGCTATTGGCTTGGCCTTTGATGGTGACAGTGACCGTCTAATTGCGGTTGATGAAAATGGCGAAATTGTCGATGGTGACAAGATTATGTACATCATCGGTAAATACCTCTCTGAAAAAGGCCAATTAGCACAAAATACAATCGTAACAACTGTGATGTCTAACCTTGGTTTCCATAAGGCCTTGGATCGTGAAGGCATTAATAAAGCTGTCACTGCTGTTGGAGACCGCTATGTCGTTGAAGAAATGAGAAAATCAGGCTACAATCTCGGTGGAGAGCAGTCAGGTCACGTTATCTTGATGGACTACAATACAACTGGTGATGGTCAGTTGTCAGCAGTTCAATTGACTAAGATCATGCAAGAAACAGGTAAGAGCTTATCTCAATTGGCTTCAGAAGTAACAATTTACCCACAAAAATTGGTCAATATCCGTGTTGAAAATGCCATGAAAGACAAAGCCATGGAAGTACCAGCTATCAAGGCTATTATAGATAAGATGGAAGAAGAGATGGCAGGTAACGGACGTATTCTCGTTCGCCCAAGTGGAACTGAGCCACTCTTGCGTGTCATGGCTGAAGCACCAACAACTGAAGAAGTAGATTACTATGTGGATACCATTGCTGAAGTTGTGAAAGCAGAAATCGGAATTTAGGAAAGTTAGCAGAAAATAAGAAAATATGTTACAATGTCAAAGTAAATTGTAACCATGGAGAATATGATGAATTTAAAACGTGAACAAGAATTTGTAAGTCAGTATCACTTTGATGCTCGTAACTTTGAATGGGAAAAATGAGAACGGAATTCCTGAAACAAAGGTTGATGTGAACTTCCAACTACTTCAACATGACCAAGAAAAATCAGGTGACTTCTCTCGTAGTTGTTTTGAGCTTTATGATTGTTTTTTTGATAAATTTGTTATCAGTGGTACTATTTCTCAAGTCAACCACGTTGAAGGTCGTATCGTAGATCAACCAAGTGACTTTAGTCAAGAAGAAGTTGAGACGCTTGCTCGTCCTTCTTTGGATATGCTAAACCGTTTGACTTATGAAGTAACGGAAATTGCACTAGATTTACCAGGAATTAATTTGGAGTTTTTAAAAAGAATGAAATTAGCGGTCATAACAGACTCATCTGCTTTTCTACAAGCGGAAACCTTGCGGAAAGAAGATTTATTTGTGCTTGACATTCCTGTGAATATCGACGGACAGGAGTATGTTGAAGGTGTAAATCTAACCGCTCAAGAATTTTTATGAAAAAAATGGCTCGTTCATCTGAACTACCTAAAACAAGTCAACCAAGTATTGCAAAGTTGGATGAAATTTTATCATCATTAAAAGGAAAAAAAGGCTATACTCATGTTTTGGGTCTCTTCCTTTCTTCTGGAATCTCAGGGTTTCACCAAAATATCCAGTATATGACGGATGAGTTTGAAGGTCTAACCATTGCTTTTCCTGATACTCGAATTACAAGTGCACCACTAGGATTCATGGTGGAAAGTGTGTTTCAGTGGTCTGAGCAGGGAGATGATTTCCAGTCTATACTAGATAAGTTAACAGAACAGATTGAAAATACTTCTGCCTTTATCATGGTAGATGATTTGAATCATCTTGTAAAAGGTGGTCGTTTGTCAAATGGTGCAGCTATTTTAGGGAATCTTCTTAGTATTAAACCAATTCTCTATTTCAATGACCAAGGTGTTATCGAAGTTTATGAGAAGGTTCGTACAGAGAAGAAAGCAACTAAACGTCTAGTTGAAATTGTCAAAGATGTGACAAGTAACGGAAACTACCAGATTATGGTAATTCATGGGAATGCCTCTCAAAAAGTAGCCGATTTACGTCAGCTTTTGTTAGACGGAGGAGTAGCTACAGACATTTCAATTGCAACCTTCGGTAGTGTCATCGGGACTCACCTTGGAGAAGGTAGTATCGCTTTGAGCTATATTCCCATAGTATAGTCTCATAATATGGGTAGATAGCGTCCTTCGTATCTTAGATAGGAGTAGAGATAGAGATGAGTATTCGAGTGATTATTGCAGGTTTTAAGGGGAGAATGGGCCAAGCTGCTTGTCAGATGGTGTTGTCTGATCCTGAACTGGAACTAGTAGCTGTTTTGGATCCTTTTGAATCTGCATCTGAATGGCAAGGAATTCCTGTATTTAACGATAAGGATGGCTTAGAAGGCTTTAAAGCAGATGTCTGGGTGGATTTTACAACACCAGCAGTTGCCTATGAGAATACGCGTTTTGCTCTTGAAAATGGCTTTGCTCCAGTAGTAGGAACGACAGGTTTCACCAGTCAAGAAATCGAAGAATTAAAAGAATTGTCTCGTTCCAAAGACTTGGGTGGCTTGATTGCTCCTAACTTTGCCTTGGGTGCTGTCTTGCTCATGCAATTTGCGGCACAGGCAGCTAAATACTTCCCAAATGTGGAGATTATTGAACTGCATCATGATAAGAAGAAAGATGCGCCGAGTGGTACAGCTATTAAAACAGCTGAATTGATGGCTGAAGTTCGCGAATCTATCCAACAAGGTGCTAGCGATGAGGAAGAACTCATTGCGGGAGCACGTGGAGCTAACTTTGATGGTATGCGTATCCACTCAGTTCGCTTGCCAGGTTTGGTAGCTCATCAAGAGGTCATTTTTGGAAATCAAGGAGAGGGATTGACCCTGCGTCATGACTCCTATGATCGTAGCTCCTTCATGACAGGGGTGAATTTGGGAATCAAAGAAGTTGTCAAGCGTCATGAGCTTGTCTATGGATTAGAACACTTACTATGAAATTAACAAAAATGCCTTCTGAATTTCAGAAGGCTTTACCAGTATTAGAAAAAATTAAAGTAGCAGGATTTGAGGCTTATTTTGTGGGTGGGTCCGTTAGGGATGCCCTTCTTAACCGCCCCATTCATGATGTGGATATCGCGACTTCTTCTTATCCAGAAGAAACCAAGCAGATCTTTCCACGCACAGCTGATATCGGCATTGAGCATGGGACCGTTTTGGTTTTAGATGGAGATGAAGAGTACGAAGTAACCACTTTTCGAACAGAGGATGTCTATGTAGATTATCGGAGACCAAGCTCAGTCTCTTTTGTTCGTTCACTCGAAGAAGATCTCAAGCGCCGAGATTTCACAGTCAATGCCTTTGCCTTGGATGAGACAGGGGAAATCGTTGATTTATTTGACGGTCTCAAAGATTTAGAAAACCAAGTTTTGCGAGCAGTTGGAGTCGCCAGTGAGCGTTTCAACGAAGATGCCCTGCGTATTATGCGTGGATTTCGTTTTCAGGCTAGTCTTGGTTTTGAACTCGAGCAAGAAACGTTTGAAGCGATGAAGACCTTAACGCCACTCTTAGATAAAATCTCTGTGGAACGCACCTTTGTCGAGTTTGATAAACTTTTGCTAGCTCCCTATTGGCGAGTGGGTTTGTCTTCTATGATTGCAAGTAAAGCTTATGATTATCTTCCAGATATGGCTGGTAGTCAGGATAAACTCCAGTCATTATTTGATTTAGAGGATGATTTCACTTTTGAATCTTCTGAACAAGCATGGGCAGCACTTTTATGGGTTTTAGAAGTGGAAGATGCGCAAAAGTTTGAAACATTGGAAGACTTCACGCCAATTTGCCAAGCAGGTACAGGATTTGCTGTCTATTTTGACTCTCCGAGAAGAAGGGGAACTCGGCAAGCGTGATTGTTACCGCTTTGATTTGGACTTGCTTTTACAGGCTGAAAATCTTCGCCGAGCTCAAGGGAAAGAAGTCAACCCACAAGCGATCACAGAAACCCATGAGAGTTTGACCATTCATGATAAGAAAGAAATGCAAATCAATGGTGGCATTCTCATCAAAGAATACGGCTATCAGCCAGGTCCTGAATTAGGGGATGTTTTAGAGGAAATTGAGTACGCTATTGTGGATGGTAATCTAGATAATGAAGTGGAAGCCATTCATGCATACTTAAGGAGAGAAAATGAGTGATTTTATCGTTGAAAAACTAAGCAAATCAGTTGGTGACAAGACCGTTTTTAAGGATATTTCTTTTATCATCCATGACTTAGATCGCATCGGTCTTATTGGGGTCAACGGAACTGGGAAAACGACCCTTCTAGATGTGCTTTCAGGTGTTTCAGGTTATGATGGCGATATTAGCCCTTTTTCAGCAAAGAGTGATTACAAGATTGGTTACCTGACTCAAAATCCCGAATTTGATGATAGCAAGACTGTATTGGATACTGTTTATCCAGTGACCTCAAGGAAATCCAGTTGATTCGGGAGTATGAACTGCTTATGCTCAACTACAGTGAGGACAAGCAGGCTCGTTTAGAACGGGTTATGGCGGAGATGGATTCCCTCCAAGCATGGGAAATCGAAAGTCAGGTCAAGACTGTTCTCAGTAAACTAGGCATTCAAGAATTATCAACTCCTGTTGGAGCTTTGTCGGGTGGTCTTCGTAGACGGGTTCAATTGGCGCAAGTGCTTTTAGGGAATCATGATCTCTTACTTCTTGATGAGCCTACCAACCACTTGGATATTGCGACCATCGAGTGGCTGACACTTTTCTTGAAGAATTCCAAGAAGACCGTTCTCTTCATCACCCATGACCGTTACTTCCTAGATGCTCTTTCTACGCGAATTTTTGAATTGGATAGAGGTGGATTAACAGAGTATCAGGGGAATTACCAAGATTATGTCCGTCTCAAGGCTGAACAGGATGAGCGTGACGCAGCTCTTCTTCACAAAAAGGAACAACTTTACAAACAAGAATTAGCTTGGATGAGACGGCAACCTCAAGCTCGTGCGACCAAGCAACAAGCTCGTATCAATCGATTCCATGACTTGAAAAAGGAAGTTTCAGATACTAGCCTTGAGACAGACTTGAGCATGAATTTTGAAACTAGCCGTATCGGTAAAAAAGTTATCGAGTTTAAGGATGTTTCCTTTGCCTATGACGATAACCGATTCTGAAACATTTTAATCTTTTGGTCCAAGCCAAAGACCGTATCGGAATCGTCGGGGACAATGGTGTTGGGAAGTCAACCCTTCTTAACCTTATTTCAGGAAGACTTGAAGCGACTGAAGGACAAGTTATCATCGGTGAAACAGTTCGTATTGCTTATTTCTCTCAACAAATCGAAGGTTTAGATGAAAGTAAGCGGGTTATCAATTACCTGCAGGAAGTGGCAGAAGAGGTTAAGACTAGCGGTGGTACTACGACATCCATTGCAGAATTACTAGAACAATTTCTTTTCCCTCGTTCAACGCACGGTACCTTGATTGAGAAGCTGTCAGGTGGAGAGAAGAAGCGTCTGTACCTCCTCAAATTACTCCTTGAAAAACCCAATGTACTTTTATTAGATGAACCAACAAATGATCTAGACATTGCGACCTTAACAGTTCTAGAAAATTTCTTACAAGGTTTTGCAGGGCCAGTCTTGACAGTTAGTCACGACCGCTATTTCCTTGATAAGGTAGCAACTAAGATTCTTGCTTTTGAAGACGGGACCATCCGTCCTTTCTTTGGCCATTATACAGACTATCTAGATGAAAAGGCCTTTGAAGCAGAAACAGTAACACAAAGTCAAAAAGTTGAGAATGAAAAAGTCGTTAAAGTCCGTGAAGAGAAGAAACGGATGACCTACCAAGAAAAGCAGGAGTGGGCAAGTATTGAAGGTGACATCGAAGCCTTGGAAAACCGCATCTCTTCTATAGAGGAAGAAATGCTAGCAAATGGGTCTGACTTTGGGAAACTAGCTACCCTTCAAAAAGAGTTAGACGAGAAAAATGAAGACTTGCTGGAAAAATATGAACGCTATGAATATTTAAGTGAGTTAGTATAATGGAAGAAACAATTATTAAATGGAGTAGTAAGAAAATCGTCTTGAGCCTTATTCTTTACCTACTAGAATTGGCTCTTCTACTTTGGATTCTTTCGTTTTTGCTGAGCTATCCCGAAGAAGCACCTGCGGGATTGGTGGCTTTAATTCTCTTTATCGGTTTCTTAATCCTCATCGTTGGCTTCATTTTGTATCAACATTTGCGACGGCTTTTTTCTGATAAAGAGTATTTGAAATGTACGGCTCAAGGATTTTTCTATAAACCATATCCAAAGAAAGACTGGCAGTTTTATTCCTGGGGACAGGTAGAAAAGTTTGCTCTCACGAGAATTAAGGGTAGTAGAAATGCAAGGGATTTTTATATGATTGAGGTTCAGTTTTATGACAAGGAACTTTTAAAATCCAACTTTTTCTGGTATCGTCTTCGAAGTAGATTTACAAGTTCAAAACATTCTAACGTTTTGAAAATCCCAATCTATTTGCTGGATGTTGGCTTACCAAAGAGAGTATTTGAAACCATGTCTTACTTTGAGCGAGAATGGCGCATCCAACAGAATCGTCAACGGAATCAAACTTCTAAAAGCAAAAAGAAGTAAAGATTTCATTGAGCGAGTGAATCTCCGAATTTTATGAGGGACTGAGGGCTTTGGAACGATATTCCAAGGCTTCTTTCTATTTTGCTTTTCTAGGAATTATGGTATAATAGGGAGTAAAAACTTTAAAAGAAAGAAACGCTATGAACTTAAAAGACTACATTGCAAGCATTGAAAATTATCCACAAGAAGGAATTACTTTCCGTGATATTAGCCCATTGATGGCAGATGGGAATGCCTACAGCTACGCTGTTCGTGAAATTGTTCAATATGCTACTAACAAACAGATCGATATGATCGTAGGACCAGAAGCGCGTGGATTTATCGTTGGGTGTCCAGTCGCTTTTGAGTTGGGAATTGGTTTTGCACCTGTTCGTAAACCAGGGAAATTGCCACGTGAAGTGATTTCAGCTGACTACGAAAAAGAATATGGTGTTGATACTTTGACCATGCACGCAGATGCTATCAAACCAGGTCAACGTGTTCTCATTGTAGATGACCTCTTGGCAACAGGTGGTACTGTTAAAGCGACAATCGAAATGATTGAAAAATTGGGTGGTGTCGTAGCAGGTTGTGCCTTCTTGATTGAGCTTGATGAGCTAAAAGGTCGTGAAGCTATCGGAGATTACGACTATAAAGTGCTGATGCATTATTAATGAAAAACAGTCCCTAGGGCTGTTTTCTCTTCATTTGATATAAAAATAAGCTATATCTAGTTAGAGAAAAACTATAATTGAAAACTATATCTTCATACAGTATAATAAAGGGAAAGAGAAACGTCAGCATTTTTCCCCGTTGACGATACCATGTTTACTTGAGTCCAATATGATACAGTAAGGAGATTTCTATGCCGATTCGAATTGATAAAAAATTACCAGCAGTTGAGATTTTACGAACGGAAAATATTTTCGTCATGGATGACCAGAGGGCGGCTCATCAGGATATTCGACCACTGAAAATTCTGATTTTAAACTTGATGCCACTGAAAATGGTTACAGAAACTCAGCTTTTACGCCATTTAGCCAATACTCCTTTGCAGTTAGATATTGAATTTTTATATATGGAAAGTCATCAGTCGAAAACAACTCGTTCTGAGCATATGAAGACTTTTTATAAGACCTTCTCAGAAGTTCAAGACCAGTATTTTGATGGCTTGATTATTACAGGTGCTCCAGTTGAACATCTCCCTTTTGAAGAAGTGGACTATTGGGAGGAATTTACTAAGGTTATCGATTGGTCTAAGACTCATGTCTTTTCAACCCTGTATATTTGCTGGGGAGCACAAGCGGGTCTATACTATCGCTATGGCGTAGATAAATACCAGATGGACCAGAAGCTTTCTGGGATTTATTCTCAAGATGTTTTGAAAGAAGGTCATCTTCTACTGAGAGGTTTTGATGATTTATATGTATCCCCTCATTCTCGCCATACAGAAGTCCACAAAGAAGATATTCTAAACAAAACAAATCTAGAGATTTTAGCATCAGGAGAAGAGGTAGGAGTCTCTATCCTTGCGAGTCGAGATTTGAGAGAAGTCTATAGCTTTGGGCATTTAGAGTATGATCGCGATACGCTCGCAAAGGAATATTTTAGAGATCTAGATGCTGGTTTAGATCCACATATACCAGAAAATTATTTCAAAAATGATGACATTCATGAACTTCCTTGTATGCGTTGGAGTTCATCTGCAGCTCTCTTCTTTAGTAACTGGGTGAATTATGCAGTTTACCAAGAAACACCGTTTGAGTGGAAGAGTGCGGAAGAAGATGTGTCTCATTTTGGATATTTATAAGAGGAATTATGACATATTTAGATGCTTTCAAATCAGGAAACTTAGTGTTACCGAGTGACTTACTTTTACATTACAATCAGCTGTTCTCGTCAAGCGATGATTTCTTGGTTTGGCAATTCTTTTACCTACAGAATACAACCGCTTTAGGTGAATTGTCTCCGAGTCAGATTGCTGAAAAAATCGGCAAAAATGTCACTGAAGTCAATCAGGCTATTTCACGCTTGACAGAAAAAGGCCTGCTTCAATACCGTACGATTGAACTTAATGGCGAAATAGAAGTTATCTTCGATGCAACTCTTGCCTTGGAGCGCCTAGACCAACTTTTTGAAAAACAAGCTCCAAACCAGGTCCAATCTGCTCCAAATGATTTAAAGAGCTTGGTAGATACTTTTCAACAGGAGCTAGGTCGTCTATTGAGCCCATTTGAAATTGAAGATTTGGAAAAGAGTTTGAGAGAAGACGGAACTAGTGCGGATTTGATAAAAGAAGCCTTACGTGAAGCTGTTCTAAATGGAAAACCAAATTGGAAATATATCCAAGCTATCCTTCGAAACTGGCGTCACGAAGGGATTAGGAGTGTAGCCCAAGTAGAAACGAAACGTCAAGAGAGAGAGGCAACAAACCCTCAAAATGTTCAGGTTTCATCTGATTTTAAAAATGCCATGGATCTTTGGAAAGACTAATATTTAGCAATAAAAAAACTTGCCCATGGCAAGTTTTTTTGTGTTCTTAAAAAGTAAGTCCCCAAACACTTACAGAACGTTCAGCAACTGGGAAATCACCATATCCTTCAGCATTAATAGTTACTTGGTCTGAATGGTTGCCAAGTAAATCAACAAAAGTATGATCAGCCCATTCTGGACCAACAAACATAGTTTTGTAATTGTCTTGAGCATTTGAGATAAGAACAGCTAAAGGTGCTTGATTGTCAGCTCCTGAACGGACCCAACCGATACAATTAGGGTCATCAAAGTAGTCTGTCTGCTCTCCATAAGCCAAATCTTTTCGAATAGCTAGCAGATTGTCAAGAACTTCTTTAAAATCTTGCTGAGCATATTGACCAGAGATACCGTAGTAGTCTCCGTAAAATACACATGGAAGCCCTTCTTGACGTAGGAGAATAAGAGCATAGGCTGTTGGCTTAAACCATTCTTCTACAGTAGATTCTAAAGCTTGTCCTCGTTGAGTATCGTGGTTGTCGACAAAGGTTACAGCTCGTTCTGGCTTGATTTGAGCTAAACTATCATCAAAAATGGTTCGTAAATCGTAGTCAGATCCGGCCTGACCTGCCTCAAAGAGATTCATATGAAGGCGGACATCGACAAGGTCGAAGCGCTCTTCAATCTTTTCAAGGTAGTCCAAGTTGTTTTCCTTGTCTGGATTCCAGAATTCTCCAAAGACATAGAAGTCTTGTCCATATTTCTCTTTGATGTCACGAATGAAATTACGCATAAAGAAAGAGTCAATATGCTTGACAGCATCTAAGCGGAAACCTGTTACACCAGTCGTTTCGATAAACCAATCGGCCCAGTCATAGATATTCTGAATGACTTCTGGATGTTTGAAATCCAAGTCTGCGTACATAAGATAGTCGTAGTTTCCATTCTCATTGTCGACTAATTCTTCATGAGCCCAACCTTTGTTTTCTCCCTGAATGAGATAGATGCCAGACTTACGACGTTTAGCATCGTAGTCAGTTCCTGTGAAGTGGTACCAGTGCCAGTGAAAATCATTGTAGGTATTTTGTCTGCCATCAAAGGTAAAACCTGTCCAGCCATTGATGGTAAATGGTTCTCCAAGTTCAATTGTGCGATCTTCTGGATCAACTTCAATAACCTGGAAGGATTCTAAACGGTCTGCAGCTGCCTTGTGGTTTAAGACGACGTCGGCCATAGGTTGAATCCCATGTGATTTAAGTGTTTGAATGGCTTGAAGATAGTCTTCTTTAAAGCCGTATTTGGTACGGATAGTACCTTTTTGGTCAAATTCACCAAGGTCGAATAGATCATAGACTCCATAACCAACATCTTTTTCGTTTGTAGCCTTAAAAGCAGGTGGCATCCAGACGTGGCTAATTCCTAGATTTGCAAGGTGCTCAGCATCATCGGTAAGTCGCGTCCAGTGTTGTCCATCGTGGGGAAGGTACCACTCAAAATATTGCATTAGGGTTTGATTTTTCATAGAAAGTCCTCATACTTAACAATTTGACAATCATTTTACCACAAAGCCAAGGAATACGCAAACGTTTGCGCAAATCTAAAAAATATTTTCGACTATTTTATCAAAAGTGTTGATTTTTTTGTATCAAAATGCTAATATAATAATATAAAAAACATAAATATAGGAGTCAGCCCATGATTGAATTTCAAAATGTTAGTAAGTTGTATGGTGATAAAGAGGCTTTGAGCAATCTCAATTTGCAGATTGAAAATGGAGAGATTATGGGTTTAATTGGCCATAATGGTGCTGGAAAATCGACCACTATAAAATCCTTAGTCAGTATCATTTCACCAAGCAGTGGTCGTATTTTGGTAGATGGTCAGGAGCTATCGGAAAATCGTTTAGCGATCAAACGAAAGATTGGCTACGTAGCAGACTCGCCTGACTTATTTTTGCGTTTAACGGCCAATGAATTTTGGGAATTGCTTGCCTCATCCTATGATCTAACTAGCTCTGACTTGGAGTATAGTCTAGCTAGGCTATTGAGTGTTTTTGATTTTGCTGAAAACCGCTATCAGGTTATTGAAACTCTTTCTCACGGAATGCGTCAGAAAGTCTTTGTCATCGGGGCACTCTTGTCTGATCCTGATATTTGGGTCTTGGACGAACCCTTGACTGGTTTGGATCCCCAGGCTGCCTTTGATTTGAAGCAAATGATGAAGGAACATGCACAAAAAGGTAAAACAGTTTTGTTTTCGACCCATGTCTTAGAGGTAGCCGAGCAAGTCTGTGATCGGATTGCCATTTTGAAAAAGGGGCATTTGATTTATTGTGGTAGCGTGGAGGACTTGAGAAAAGACCACCCAGATCAGTCTTTGGAAAGTATCTACCTTAGCCTTGCTGGTAGAAAAGAGGAGGTTACAGATGCGTCTCAAGGTCATTAAAAAATTAGTTGATATCAATATTCTCTATTCATCTAAAGAAGCTAATTTGGCTAACCTACGAAAGAAGCAAGCTAAGAATCCTGATAAAAAGGTTGATGTATCAGGGAAATTGTTGCGTTCTTATCTTGCTTCTAGTTTGTTGCTACTCATCTTATTTTCTAATCTAGCCTTTCGTTTTCCTTTTGAGGAAATGCCAAGTTTTTTTAGTACCATGGTTGCTATTTTACTGGTGCTTGCCTTTTCAACGTCTTTCACTGCATTTTACAATGTCTTTTATGAGAGTAAGGACTTGGCCTCCTATAGTCCCTATGCCTTTAAAAAATCAGAGATTATAATTGCTAAAGGACTGTCTGTCCTCTTGCCAGCTCTAACTGGAATTGTACCAATCCTAGCTTATTTTCTAGTCCTCTACATTAGGCTAGCTCCTACTCTTTGGCTAGGTTTGCCCTTGATGTTGCTGTCCTTGGCCTTATTATTTGTCTCTGTGACTCTAATGATGGTAGTGGCAGTGCATTTCTTGGCTCAAACTGCGGTTTTTAGAAAGTATCAGTCTATTTTTGCGAATGTGATGATTGGGATAGGGGTTATCACGCCTTTATTATTTGTCTTCTTTCTACAGTCGACTTCTGGAGATATAGTTGACAGAGTTAGAAACATTCCACCTCTTCTTTATCCTATTCATCTCTTTTACAAAATAGCGGTGGAGCCTTTTTCGACAGAGGCTATACTGGGTCTGCTCGCTTGGATAGGACTAACTCTCTTCTTACTTTATCTGACCAAAAAGAAGGTTCTTCCTCGTTTTTATGATATTATCCTGCTTAACAGTGAGGAGAAAGTCACAAAAGAACGTCGCAGTAAAGAGGGGATTTCAACGCCTAAAAAGGGATTTTTCCGCATGGTTTTACGCTACAACCTCTCCCTATTGGGACAGGGGACTGGCGTCATTACAGTGCTTTTTACAAGTGCCTTTCTTCCTTATATCATGATGATCGGATTGATTTCCAAAGTTCGAGATTCTCAGTTAGTTCCAGATATTCATCCTCCATACTGGTTACCCTTGTTTTTTGTAGGAGTGTTTATAGCAGTTTTAAATAACAATATCACAAGTCTACCTTCAATCGGGCTATCTCTGGAGAGGGAAAATTTTGATTTTCTGAAGAGTTTGCCCTTTGACTTTGCTCGTTATGTGAAAGTGAAATTTTGGATTATATTTGCTGTTCAGTCCTTTTTACCTATCGTGATTTTACTTGGTCTTTCCCTTTATTTAGGCTTGCCAATCCTTTCGATGATTTACCTTCTTGCGGCATGGATTCTTGCCAGTGTTATCCTTGCTTGTCGCCATTATTTTAAGGACGTGAAAAACCTGTCAACTAATTGGACTAGTATTACGGACCTGGTGAATCGTTCAAATGGCATAGTCACAATGGTTCTATTGCTTATTTATAGTGCAATCCTAATGGCCCTTGTAATTGGTAGCTTATTCTTGGTTCAGTCTCTCTCCGCTATCCTTGCCATCAGCTTGGGAGTAGGAGCTCTTATCCTCCTGCTTGGTCTTGCTATATTTAGCTGTCATTACTATCTATCACGCATATTGATAGAAATAGAAAAAAGATGAGACAGTTGGTCGCTTGCTTGATAAATTTTACAAAAAGAAATGCTCTTCCAAGACGGAAGAGCATTTCTTTTATTGTGATTCTCACACAATTACTTCCTAATTTTTAATTAGTATTAGTATACCATTTTTTAAAACGAGAGTAAAAAAGCAAGGGTTGTTTCTTTTTTGAGAATTGTCTAAAAATTTGATATAATTGTATCTATGAATAAAGTATTCGTCAGTCGGCGTGTTGAAAAAAAGCTCCGCAAAGGTCAGGTTCTTTTGGAAGAAGTTGATTTTCCAGACTTATCTGAAACTAATCAGGAAGTTGAACTTTTCAGCCAAAGCAAAGAATTTTTAGGAAAGGCTTATTTATCCAGTCAAAACAAGGGGATTGGTTGGTTTGTAACCAACCAGAAAGTTTCTTTTAATCAAAAGTTCTTTGAAAGCTTGTTTGAAAAAGCCAAACACAAACGTTCTTCCTACTATCAAGATGAGTTGACAACTGCCTTTCGTTTGTTTAATCAAGAAGGCGATGGTTTTGGTGGCATGACACTGGATCTTTATGGAGATTATGTTGTTTTTTCTTGGTATAACTCCTATATCTATAGCCTTCGTCAAGAAATTATAGCTGCCTTTGCTCAGGTATTTCCAGAAGTCTTGGGTGCCTATGAAAAGATTCGCTTTAAGGGTCTAGATTATGAGTCTGCCCATATCTATGGTCAAGAAGCAGCTGAATATTTCACTGTTCTTGAGAATGGCGTCCTCTATCAAGTTTTTATGAATGATGGCCTTATGACAGGGATCTTCTTGGATCAGCATGAAGTTCGTGGGAGCCTGGTTGATGGTCTAGCTATGGGGAAATCCTTACTCAATATGTTTTCCTATACAGCCGCTTTCTCAGTTGCTGCAGCCATGGGAGGTGCCAGTGAAACGACTTCTGTGGATCTAGCCAAGCGTTCGAGAGAACTATCAGAAGCTCATTTTCATGCCAACGGCTTGAGTTTAGACAATCATCGATTGATTGTCATGGATGTCTTTGAATACTTTAAATATGCTAAGAGGAAGGGGTTGAGCTACGACGTGATTGTTCTGGATCCGCCTAGCTTTGCCCGAAATAAAAAACAAACCTTCTCTGTAGCTAAGGACTATCACAAGTTGATTTCCCAAAGTCTAGAGATTTTAAATCCAGGTGGAATCATTATTGCTAGTACCAATGCTGCTAATGTTTCCCGTCAAAAATTTACAGAACAAATCGACAAAGGATTTGCAGGTAGAAAGTATCAGGTCCTTCATAAATATGGACTTCCAGCAGACTTTGTCTACAATGAAAAAGATGAAAGTAGTAATTACCTCAAAGTGATTACCATGAAGGTTAGTAAATGAAATTAATTGTTTCTGTCATGCCAAGAAGTATAGAAGAGGCTCAGGCTATTGATGTTATGCGGTATCATGATGCAGATATCATTGAGTGGAGAGCAGACTTCTTACCCAAGGAAGCTGTCTTGCAGGTAGCGCCAGCTATTTTTGAAAAATTTGCAGGTCGTGAGCTTGTTTTCACTTTACGTACTCGTTCCGAGGGTGGTCAAATTGAGCTCTCTTCAGAAGAGTATGTTCAAATTATCAAGGAAGTGGCACAGCTTTATCAACCAGATTATATTGATTTTGAGTATTTTAGCTACAAGGATGTTTTTGATCAGATGTTGGACTTTCCAAATCTCGTCTTGAGCTACCATAACTTCCAAGAGACACCTGAAAATCTAATGGAAATCTTGTCTGAGTTAACAAGTTTAAATCCTAAAGTTGTGAAAATAGCTGTTATGGCTAATACAGAACAGGATGTGTTGGATCTGATGAACTTTACACGTGGCTTTAAAACACTGAATCCTGAACAAGAATATGTAACGATTTCTATGGGAAAAGTGGGCAAGGTCTCTCGTATTACTTCAGATGTGACTGGTTCTAGTTGGTCTTTTGCAAGTCTAGATGAAGCTAGTGCTCCAGGACAAATTTCACTATCTAGCATGAAAAAAATTAGGGAGCTTCTAAATGAAGATTGATGGCTACACACGTTTAGCAGCTGTAGTCGCAAATCCTATCAAACACTCCATTTCTCCCTTTATTCACAATAGCGCTTTTGAAGCAACCAATACCAATGGTGTTTATCTTGCTTGGGAAGTAGATGCGGCTGAACTAGCAGAAACAGTTGCTAATATTCGTCGCTACCAGATGTATGGAATCAATCTTTCCATGCCTTACAAGGAACAAGTGATTCCTTATCTGGACCAGTTGAGCGAAGAGGCTTGTTTAATTGGTGCAGTTAATACAGTTGTGAATCGAGAAGGAACATTAATTGGATATAACACAGATGGCAAGGGATTCTTTAAGAGCTTGCCTTCTTTTAAAATATCAAGGAAAAGAATGATTTTGTTAGGAGCAGGCGGTGCAGCCAAGGCAATTTTGGCACAGGCAATCTTGGATGGAGTCAGTCAGATTTCTGTCTTTGTACGTTCTTCATCCATGAAAAAAACAAGACCTTACTTAGAAAAATGCAGAATGCGACTGGATTTAGAGTAGATTTATTTGCATTAGAGGATATTCAAGAACTTCAAGACAGCATCACTAAAGCCGACCTCTTGGTCAATGCTACTAGTGTGGGCATGGATGGATCCTCTCAGCCGATCCCGACCAGCATCGTTTTACCAGAGAAGCTCTTGGTAGCAGATGTGATTTATCAACCCTTTGAAACACCGTTTTTAAAATGGGCAAGAAACCAGGGAAATCAATCTATCAATGGCCTTGGCATGCTGCTTTACCAAGCTGCTGAAGCTTTTGAGTTATGGACAGGCAAGGAAATGCCAACAGATCAAATCTGGGAATTATTAAAACAAAAGTACCAATAAAGAAAAAGGAGACCTGCTATGAAAATTAGAATAGACCTTCCACATCATCCTTACGATATTCAGATTGAAAAAGGATGCTTGTCTCAAGCAGGAAAATGGTTGCGCGAACTTTGGCAACCACAAAAAGTTGTTATCGTAACGGATAACCGTGTGGCTTCACTCTATGCAGAAAAAGTTAAATTGAGTTTGGAGGATGCTGGCTTTCAAGTAGCAGTTTTTGACTTTTTAGAGGGCGAAGAACGAAAAAATTTGACTACAGTTCAAAAAGTCTATGAATTTTTAGTTAAGCAAGGTTTAACTCGTAGTGATGGCATCGTTGCCCTCGGCGGTGGTGTAGTTGGCGATTTGGCTGGTTTTGTGGCTTCAACCTACATGCGAGGAGTTCATTTCGTTCAAATTCCAACTAGTTTGACAGCCCAGGTGGATTCTTCAATCGGTGGTAAGACAGGAGTGAATACTCCTTTTGCTAAGAATATGGTAGGAACTTTTGCCCAGCCGGATGGTGTTTTGATTGACCCAACTGTTCTTGAGACCTTGGGTAAGAGAGAGTTGATTGAAGGAATGGGTGAAGTCATCAAGTATGGCCTGATCGAAGATTCAGAGCTTTGGGACCTATTATCTGATATGGATGGTTCTGTGGAAAGCATATTGGAACATTCCGAGAGTTTGATTGAGCATTCTTGTCAAGTGAAGCGCAAGATGGTAGTTGAGGATGAGTTGGATAATGGCGTTCGTTTATATCTCAACTTTGGTCACACAATTGGCCATGCCATTGAAGCAACTGCTGGTTACGGAAAAGTCATGCACGGTGAAGCAGTAGCTATGGGAATGGTTCAGGTCTCTAAGGTAGCCGAAGAAAAAGGACTCATGCCAGTGGGAATAACCAAATCTATCCGAGAGATGTGTCAGAAGTTTGGTCTTCCTGTTGATTATGAAAACTGGGATGTTGACAAGCTCTATCAGGCTTTGACGCATGATAAAAAAGCGCGTGGGAATACCATGAAGTTAGTTTTGGTACCTGAGCTTGGTTCAGCGACGATTCACCCAGTTTCTCTTGAAGAAATGAAAGATTACTTAGTAAAATAAGGAGAATGTATGAGATATTTAACAGCAGGAGAATCACATGGTCCTCGTCTGACAGCAATTATTGAAGGAATTCCAGCAGGACTGCCTTTGACTGCAGAAGATATCAATGAGGATCTCAAACGTCGCCAAGGCGGTTACGGTCGTGGTGGACGAATGAAAATCGAGAGTGATCAGGTTGTCTTTACTTCTGGAGTTCGCCATGGTAAGACGACAGGAGCACCTATTACCATGGATGTCATTAACAAGGATCATCAAAAATGGCTGGATATCATGTCTGCTGAGGATATTGAGGACAAACTCAAAAATAAACGAAAAATCACACATCCTCGTCCAGGTCACGCTGACTTGGTAGGAGGTATCAAATACCGCTTTGATGATTTGCGAAATTCTCTGGAACGTTCATCTGCCCGTGAAACGACTATGCGAGTGGCAGTTGGAGCTGTTGCCAAGCGTTTATTGACTGAGCTTGATATCGAAATTGCTAACCATGTTGTTATCTTCGGTGGTAAGGAAATCAATGTCCCAGAAAACTTAACAGTCTCAGAGATTAAGAAACTAGCTGCCCAGTCTGAAGTTTCTATCGTCAACCAAGAACGTGAGCAGGAGATTAAGGACTATATTGACCAGATTAAGCGGGATGGAGATACCATCGGAGGTGTTGTGGAAACAGTTGTCGGAGGTGTTCCGGTTGGTCTTGGTTCTTATGTCCAATGGGATCGTAAACTAGATGCAAGGCTAGCTCAAGCTGTTGTTTCTATCAATGCCTTTAAGGGTGTGGAGTTTGGTCTTGGTTTTAAAGCAGGCCATCTTAAGGGTAGCCAAGTCATGGATGAAATCCTCTGGTCATCAGAAGATGGCTATACTCGTCGGACTAATAACCTTGGAGGTTTCGAAGGTGGTATGACCAATGGTCAGCCCATTGTCGTTCGAGGTGTCATGAAGCCAATTCCGACTCTCTATAAGCCGTTGATGAGTGTCGATATTGAAACTCATGAGCCTTATAAAGCAACAGTAGAGAGAAGTGATCCTACTGCTCTTCCAGCAGCAGGTGTCGTTATGGAGGCAGTTGTAGCAACAGTCTTGGCTCAGGAAATTCTAGAGAAATTCTCCTCTGATAATCTGGAAGAATTAAAAGAAGCTGTTGCGAAACATCGGGAGTATACAAAGAATTATTAAGGAGTTCTTATGGCAAAAACCATCTATATCGCAGGCCTTGGTTTGATTGGTGCTTCCATGGCACTGGGAATCAAGCGGGATCATCCTGATTATGAAATTTTAGGATACAATCGTAGTCAAGCGTCCAGAGATATTGCCTTGGAGAGAGGAATGATTGACCGAGCGACGGATAATTTTGCTAGTTTTGCTCCACTTGCAGACGTCATCATTCTTACCCTGCCAATCAAGCAAACTATTGCCTTTATTAAGGAATTGGCCAACTTGGACTTGAAAGATGGTGTCATTATTTCTGATGCTGGATCGACCAAGTCAGCTATCGTGGCTACAACTGAGAAGTGTTTTGCTGATAAGTCTGTTCGCTTTGTGGGGGCCCATCCTATGGCAGGAAGTCACAAGACAGGAGCTGCCTCTGCAGATGTAAATCTCTTTGAAAATGCCTATTATATCTTCACGCCATCTAGTCTGACAACTCCGGATACGCTCGAAGAAATGAAAGACTTGCTGTCAGGTCTTCATGCTCGTTTCATTGAAATCGATGCTGAAGAGCATGACCGAGTGACTTCTCAGATTAGCCATTTTCCGCATATCTTAGCATCAGGGCTGATGGAACAAACTGCAAGTTATGCTGAAGAGCATGAAATGGCGCGACGCTTTGCGGCCGGTGGATTTCGAGATATGACTCGGATTGCTGAAAGTGAGCCAGGCATGTGGACTTCTATCCTCTTATCCAATCGGGATACCATTATTGAACGCATCGAGGACTTCAAGGGCCGTTTGGACGATATTGGACAAGCTATCAGTAAGGGTGATGAAAACCAAATCTGGAGCTTTTTCAATCAAGCGCGTGAGCAACGTCAGGCTATGGAAATCCATAAACGTGGTGGTGTAGATAGTTCTTATGACCTTTATGTTGATGTTCCCGATGAGGAAGATGTGATTTTACGCATCTTGGAATTGCTTCGTGGAACTTCTTTGGTCAATATCCATATCAATGAGGAAAACCGTGAGGATGTTCACGGGATTCTGCAAATTTCCTTTAAGAATGCTCAGGATTTAAAAACGTGCTGAGCAAGTCATTACAGAAAATACTGACTACACAGTCGTTATTAAATAAGGAGGACAATTATGTCAAATATTTATGATAGTGCAAATGCACTAAGTCGTGGACTACGCGAATTGCCTGAATACAAGGCAGTTAAAGAAGCTAGAGATGCCATCCAAGCGGATGCAGAAGCAAGCAAAATTTTTGCAGATTATATTGCTTTTCAACATGAAATCCAAATCATGGCACAAACTGGTCAAATTCCAGATGCTTCTTTCCAAGAAAAAATGGAAAGTTTTGGCAAGCAGATTCAAGGGAACTCTCTCTTGTCAGAATTCTTTGCCAAACAGCAACAACTTTCGATTTACCTTTCTGATATTGAAAAAATTGTTTTTGAACCAATTTCAGAACTGCTAAAATAAAAAAAATTATTTTGTATATGATTTATTGGCATTTTTTCAATCGTATTTTTATTATCGGTAACTACTGTGTAAGCTAGAATTATTAGCCCAGACTGTTTAATAATGACTGTGGGAATGATTGTCTATACTAATAAACAAAATGAAAAACAAATTTGAAAGTTTCTAACTATAGAGCTGAGTTAATTGGAGCAGATAAAGATGCAAAGTTTGTACCTAAAATCAATTTAACTGATTAGTCTTGTGGGGGATCTCCTATGAAAAAGTTAATTTTACTCTTAATTATCCCTTTATTCTTTTTTATGCCGCTAGTGGCGGCTAATATGGTTGTTCCAGATCGGCCTTTAAATGGTATATACGATCCTAATGGTTATTTAACCACTAGTGTTGCAGAAACGTTAGAGAGTATGAATGCTGGAAGTGAAACCCAAGTAGGTATTTACATTGTAGATACCCTGGACGGTTCCAGTATCGAAGAGGTAGCCAATGAGGTTGCACGCAAATGGAAAATTGGGAAACAAGATTCCAATAGTGGTATTTAATCGCTATTGCTATAAAGGATAGGAAGTTTCGTATTGAAACATCCAACGAAGCAGCAATTTGGCTTACTGACTCGAAGGCTCGTTCTTTACTAAATGATTCGAAGCCTTACATGAAAGAAGGAAAATACACTGATGCTCTTAACAGAATTCTAGTAGGTATCTCTAAAGCCGAATCTGGAAAAGCTGAAATCATAAACAAGAAAGAGAATAAGAGTAGTTGGCTTCCAAAAATCGATGAAAAATTATTAAAAAATAATGAAGGGTTTAGTAAGTATTTCGATTACATTCCGTTTCCGATATTGTTCTATCTAATGTTCTTTCTTTTACTAAGTTTAGTAATGTGGTTCAGGTACTTAAAAAGATGTCGCTTTTCTAAGTATGAGTACGAGGGAAAGGGGAAGCTGTATCCAGATTTTCCTGACTTTGTACCTAACGATACGTGGACTGAAGAACGTAAATCTTACTATAAAAAAAATAAGCGTTTAATTAGGTCTCAATATAACTACGCAGGATATAACAAACTCTATCCAGACTCAAAAGGTTTTCTGCCTAATGATACTTGGACTACATTACTGATAGAAGCATACTACGCAGAAGTTGAAAGAAAGCAACAAGATAGGCTGAACCGCTCTCAATACTCTTATAATGGGAAGGGAAAACTCTATCCAAACGATAAAGATTTTGTGAAGAATGCTTCTTGGACTTCCGAGCTCAAAAAAAGCTACTATGCTTCACAAAGGGTACAGTCAAGTTCTTATGGTAGATTAGATTCTTCTACATCTAGATATGATACTGGTAGTTCTAGTTCATCTTGGTCTTCTGATGATTGGGATGGCGGAGGATTTGATGGTGGTGGCTCTTCAGATAGCTGGTAAATTGAAAGTGAAAAAGAATTGCTATTAAAAAGCTTCAGTTGAAATAAATCAAAAAGGTAAAAGTGTATTGAAAAAATATTATTAACTATCATAAAGTCAGGAATTTTTAAGAAATTTCTGACTTTTTATGATAAAATAAGAAAAAGTATTGTCAGTATGAGGGCCGGTATGAAGTTAAAAACAAACGTTAACCATTTGAATGGTAGTATTCGCGTACCTGGGGATAAGTCCATTAGTCATCGCTCGATCATTTTTGGAAGCTTAGCTGAGGGTAAGACTAAGGTTTATGATATCCTACGTGGAGAAGATGTCTTATCAACTATGCAAGTTTTTCGCGATCTCGGCGTTGAGATTGAGGACAAGGACGGTGTCATTACCATTCAAGGTGTTGGCATGGATGGTTTGAAAGCTCCTCAGAATGCTCTAGATATGGGAAATTCTGGGACCTCTATTCGTTTAATTTCAGGTGTCCTTGCTGGTGCAGACTTTGAAGTAGAGATGTTTGGGGATGACAGTCTTTCTAAACGCCCCATGGATCGTGTAACTCTTCCCTTGAAAAAAATGGGAGTTACCATTTCAGGTCAGACAGAGCGAGACTTGCCACCGTTACACTTAAAGGGAACGAAAAACTTAAGACCTATTCGATACGAATTGCCAATCGCTTCTGCCCAAGTCAAGTCAGCCTTGATTTTTGCGGCTTTGCAGGCTCAAGGACAGTCAGTCATTATCGAGAAGGAGTGCACTCGTAATCACACAGAAGATATGCTCCAACAATTCGGAGGTGATTTGAGTGTCGATGGTAAGAAAATCACTGTTCAAGGGCCACAGAAACTTAGTGGACAAACGGTTGTCGTACCAGGAGATATTTCTAGTGCAGCCTTTTGGTTAGTAGCAGGTTTGATTGTGCCAAATTCTCGAGTGGTACTTAAGAATGTCGGTATTAATGAAACACGTACAGGTATTATCGATGTTATCCGAGCTATGGGCGGGAAATTAGAGATTACTGATATGGATCCAATTGCCAAATCTGCAACCTTGACTGTTGAAACTTCAGATTTGAAGGGAACAGAGATTGGCGGGAGCCTTGATTCCACGTTTAATTGATGAATTGCCGATTATCGCGCTCCTTGCTACCCAAGCTCAAGGTCAAACAGTTATCAAAGATGCAGAAGAACTCAAGGTCAAAGAAACGGATCGTATTCAAGTTGTCGCAGATGCTTTAAATAGCATGGGAGCAACTATTACTCCGACAACAGACGGCATGATTATCAAAGGGAAATCTGCCCTCCATGGCGCTAGAGTCAATACCTTTGGAGACCATCGAATCGGCATGATGACAGCCATTGCAGCTCTCTTGGTTGCAGATGGAGAAGTTGAATTGGATCGAGCCGAAGCTATTAATACTAGCTACCCAAGCTTCTTTGATGATTTGGAGACTTTGATTCATGGCTAAGGTTTTACTAGGTTTTATGGGTTCAGGAAAAACTACTATTGCTAGAAAGCTGGATTCTGACTTCGTAGATATGGATGCCTTGCTGGAAGATCGACTGGGGATGCCGATTGCTCGTTTCTTTGAAGAAAAAGCAGAAGCAGCCTTCCGTCAGCTAGAAGAAGATGTCCTAGCTGAACTGCTGAAGACAGATAAAGTTATTTCCACAGGAGGAGGAATAGTCATTTCTCCACGTAATCGTGCCTTGCTCAAGCAAAATCCAGACAATATTTACCTTAAAGCAGATTTTGAGACACTTTACCAGCGAATTTCAGCTGATAAGGACAATCAACGCCCACTATTTTTAAAGAATAGCAAGGAAGGTTTAGCTGCGATTTTTAACGAAAGACAGGCCTGGTATGAGGAAGTAGCTAGTCGAGTTGTAGATGTGGTAAGATTAAGCCCAGAAGAAATTATAGAGGAACTGAGATGAAAATTGCCTATCTAGGTCCTAAAGGATCTTTTTCGCACCATGTGGTGCAAACGGCTTTTCCTCAAGAGGAACTAGAGCCTTTTTCAAATATTACAGACGTTATCAAAGCCTATGAACAAGGTTTGGTAGACTATTCAGTAGTGCCAGTTGAAAATTCTATTGAAGGTAGTGTTCATGAGACCTTAGACTATCTTTTCCACCAGGCTCGAATTCAGGCTGTGGCGGAGATTGTGCAGCCAATTCATCAACAGTTGATGGCGGTGCCAGGGCAAGTTAAAATTGAGAAAATCTTTTCTCATCCGCAGGCCTTGGCGCAGGGAAAGAAATTTATCGATGAGCATTATCCAGATGCTCAACTAGAAGTCACTGCCAGTACAGCCTACGCTGCGCGCTATGTTTCCGAGCATCCAGATCAGCCTTTTGCGGCTATTGCCCCCAAAAGTTCGGCTGGAGAATATGGTTTGGAATTAATTGCTCAAGATATTCAAGAAATGGAAGCCAATTTCACGCGCTTTTGGGTGTTAGGTCCCAAGGCACCGCAAATGCCCTTGAATGCAAATGCTAAGAAAATGAGTCTAGCATTGACCTTGCCAGACAATCTTCCAGGAGCTTTATATAAGGCGCTTTCTACCTTTGCTTGGCGCGGGATTGACCTAACTAAGATTGAGAGTCGCCCCCTAAAAACAGCACTAGGTGAGTACTTTTTTATCATTGATGTGGACTACAGAGACAAAGAATTGGTCCATTTTGCTCAAAAAGAATTAGAAACGATTGGGATCCACTATAAAGTACTAGGAGCTTACCCTATCTATACCATACAGGATAAAGGGAAGGAGAAGGAATGACTAGAGAGAATCCTCTGACACACCATGAGAAACTACGCTACGACTATCTATTAAAAAACATCCACTATCTAAATGATAAAGAAAAGAGAGAGTTTGCTTTTTTACAAGCTAAGCTGGATGGTCAGCAAGAAGCTCGTTCAGTTGCCGTAGAAGAAGCAGAAAACCAAGACCATACGGAACCTAACACAGGTCTTCCGACTTATACTAATCGAAGTCGTGCTAGTCGACGTAGTAGTCTACCGCAATCAAAAGCTAAGATTTCTAATCAGAAGAAACCAAAGAAAAAAAGAGTCTTTCGCTTTAAACGCATACTTGCTTGGTTAGGAATGCTGTTGCTTTGTGCTGCAGTAGGAATGATTTTCATGTTCTTGAAAGGTTTCCAGTCAGCCAATCCGAATGGCTCAAGCGGGTCGAAAGATGCCAAGGCTGCCCAAGTTGAAGTCTTTAATGGACAGGATACAAGAGATGGTGTCAATATTCTTATCTTAGGAACAGATGGCCGTATTGGACAGAATAGTGCAGAAACACGGACAGATTCTATTATGGTTCTGAATGTAAGTGGTAAAGATAAAAAACTTAAGCTTGTAAGTTTTATGCGAGATAACCTAGTTTATATTGATGGTTATAGCCAAGTTATTAACGGACAAAAACAAACTGACCACAAGTTGAACTTAGCCTACGAATTAGGTGAACAAGAAGGAAACAAGGTGCTGAAATGGTGCGTAAGGTCCTTAAAGATAATTTTGACCTAGATATCAAATACTATGCTCTTGTAGATTTCCAAGCCTTTGCGACTGCTATTGACACGCTTTTCCCTGACGGGGTGACTATTGATGCTCAATTTTCAACCCTAAATGGAGTTCCAGTTACAGAAGCTACAGTTGGTGATGACTTGCATGCGACAGAAACCGAATCACCTACACAAACTATTAAAGTTGGAACGCAACAAATGAATGGTTCTACTCTTCTCAACTATGCACGTTTCCGCGATGATGATGAAGGGGACTATGGTCGTACTCGTAGACAGCAACAAGTCATGACTGCTGTTTTACAGCAAATTAAAGATCCTACAAAACTTTTCACAGGTTCAGAAGCACTTGGTAAAGTATTCGCCATGACATCTACAAACCTTCCTTATACCTTCTTATTGACCAACGGTTTATCCGTCCTTGAAGGAGGTCAGAACGGTATTGAAAGACTAACAGTACCGGAACTTGGAGACTGGGTAGATGACTATGATGTCTATGGAGGCCAAGCCCTTCGAGTGGATCAAAAAGCTTACCAGAATAAGCTAGCCCAAATGGGATTTAGATGATAAAAAGACTAAAATCAAAGCTTGAAACATCTCATTAAATGGATGTCTTAGGCTTTGATTTTTTATCTATTCAGAAGTTTGTGTAATAATTTAAATGATTAAACTTATGCTATACTATATGTAAATCAGTACATGATATATTTGTAAAATATCATAAAGGAGACGTTATGAAGTCATTAAAAATTATAGGAATTGTTTTAGCTAGTTTGTTGGTTATCGTTGGATTAAGCATAGGAGGATATAAAGTGATGAAACAAGCAGAACACGATGAGATGGTGAGAATTGTCAAGGGTGAGGAAGTCAAAAAGATCATAGAAGATAACCTAAAGCTGAGGCATAAAGGGGCTCTTGAAGACGGAAATGTTATTCAGAATTATGATATAGATATTAATTCCATTTTTCATAGTCCAATGGGAGGAATCAAATTTAAAATTTATATAAATAATGACGAAGAATTATATGTATTTTTCACTATTAATAAAGATAGAAGTAGCGGAAAGTTAGTTAATGATGGCGGAGGAAACTCGGCTAAATTTGAAAAAATGATAACGGAGGGGAAAAGTGAGTAGACAGTATAGTGATCATGAGCGTCAAAAAATTGCCAATGAAGAGTATACAAAGTATTCTGAAACAGATCCCTTGAAAATTATAAATGATAAAGGAGAGATAGAAGATATCGGCACAGTCCGTCAGGTGATTGAAAACGAGACAGGAATAAAGGTTTACGTAGTTGAGAGTCCAGACCATTCTGAAGTATCTGTTCTCTATGAAGGTTCTAAAGCGCCATTTGACGAAGGATGGGAAGTGGATTGGTTTGAAAATGATATTCCCATGGCTCGTAGCATTTTGACAGGCGAAAAAGGGACGACCTCTCAATTGAAGGCATCGGCAGATATTTTAAACGACGTTTTAGTAAGATATCCAAATGCTAAAGTCACTGTTTATGGGCACTCTCTCGGCTCCATGAATGCGCAGTATGCTTTAGCTAATGTAAGAGATATTTCTCGTATTTCAGGAGCTTATATCTACCAAGGACCGAATATCTATCCGGTCTTGACGGAAGAACAGCGGCAACGAGTAGATGCGATGAAGTATCGTATTCATAATCACGTTGATGATAAGGATATGGTTCCTATAGGTTATCCTAAATAGAATGGATAGTGTCGGTGTTGTTGGGATTATGCATCATGTAGATTCGAAACAACAGATAGATTTTATATATTCTCAACACTTGTGGGGTGGTTATGTCTTTAATGAAGATGGTAGCCTTAAAATTAAGAATGATCGTTCATCTTTTGAAAAACGTTATTCATCTGGTTTGGATAAGGTTTCTAGTGGCTTGTATAACTATGCAAAGGCTAAAGAGGCATTGGCTTCAGGAGGTTACACAAGTAATGAGGAAATCTTTTTAGACTCCGAACAGGCCTTAACGATTTCATCGGGATTGCATGAAGTCGCAAATGCTGGTCAGGAAGAGATTCGCTCCATAGTTCGTAAAGCTCACCAAAAAGCAGAGAAAATAGTAGCGAGTACCTATCAAGTCCCTTTTGGTTTTATTTTGTCACCTACAGAGGTGGCGACAGCCTATTCTGACGGAGGAGTATCTCGTACGACAATCCTAGATGACCTTGATCATTATTTCTATCCAAAAATAAAAAAATCAGAAAAATTGGCCGAGGATTTTCAAAGCTTAGAAAAGCAAATAGCAGATGGTGTCCAAAAGAAATTGGAAGATGATAAAGAATTAGCAGGGAATTTTAAAGAATGGATGAAAATCAAGTAGTCTGGCGGGAATTAAGAACAAAGCAAAATCATTTAGATTTATTAGATGAACGGAATCGTTCTATTCGCCAACAAAGAGAAAAACAATTTGAAGACCTTCAGCAAAAACGTGACCAATTGTTGCATATGATGGAAAGCAAGTATCAGATGATGCAGCCTACATTAGGACAAGTGGACGTGGATACTACTGAGGAAAGAGCACGGCTAAACAGAATAGCTTCGCACTTTAGTCAATCGGTGTCCATGGGATTTACAAGAAATCAACGTGCCTTGGAACAAAGGATTGAAAATGAAGAGATTGAGTATAGACGAGAACGACGAAAATTGGAAGATGATATAGATACATTACATCGTCAAAAGATGAAACTTGAACAAGAAAAAAGGAAGGGATAGCCCGTGTTTGAAGAAATGATTAATGACTTCTTCTCAGGTGTGAACAATAATATGACTGAGATTGAGAAGGGACTAGAACGTTTACTAATCAGCCATATTTATGCGCCAATCAAATTGAATGAGCGTAACAATTTGATGTCAGATGGTGATTTCAAAATTAAAACAGAAGCGCTAGCAACAAAGACAGCATTGGGAATGATTTCTAGTCAAATTGATACAACGATGAAAGGAGCATACTCTACAAAAGTTGTTGAAACACTAAAAACAAAAGAAAAAGAGTATGAAACAATTGTGGAATAAGCTAGCCCAAATGGGATTCAGATAAAAAATAAATTAAAATCAAAGCTTGAAACATCTAACTAAATGGGTGTCTCAGGCTTTGATTTTTCACATGGTTAGATGGATTTTTTGACCATTTTTATGGTATAATAAAACGATATAACTCGTTATTGGACAGAAGAGGAGAGACATGAGTGATTTGAAAGCGATTCAGGCTCGTAGTCTGGAAATGGCTGAATATTTCGTCGCATTTTGTAAAGAACATGATTTGTTGTGCTATCTCTGTGGTGGAGGAGCTATTGGCGCCCTTCGTAATAAGGGCTTCATCCCTTGGGATGATGATTTAGACTTCTTTATGCCACGAAAGGACTATGAAAAATTAGCAGAGTTATGGCTTCAATATGCGGATGAGCGTTACTTCCTGTCAAAGAGTTCTAAAGACTATGTAGACCGTAACCTCTTTATCACCATTCGTGATAAGGAGACGACTTGTATCAAGCCTTATCAACAAGATTTGGATCTTCCCCACGGCTTGGCTTTGGATGTTCTTCCCTTGGACTACTACCCTAAAAATCCAGCAGAGCGCAAGAAACAGGTCCGCTGGGCTTTGATTTATTCTCTATTTTGTGCACAAACCATTCCAGAAAAACATGGAGCTCTCATGAAGTGGGGTAGTACCATTTTACTAGGGTTGACTCCTAAATCGCTTCGCTATCGTATCTGGAAAAAGGCTGAGAAAGAAATGACCAAGTATGGACCAGCCGAAAGTGATGGCATTACAGAATTATGTTCAGGTCCAGGATACATGAAGAAAAAGTATCCAATTCAGGCCTTTGAAGACAACATCTTCCTACCTTTCGAGGGAACAGAAATGCCTATTCCGGTTGGTTATGATGCTTATCTTAGCACAGCTTTTGGTGACTATATGACACCACCTCCAGCTGACAAGCAAGTACCTCACCACGATGCAATAATAGCAGATATGGATAAGAGCTATACAGAATATAAGGGAGAATACAATGCAAGAAAAAATTAGTATCATTGTTCCTGTATACAACGTAGAAAATTATCTTGAACGATGTGTTGAGTCGATTTTAAAGCAGACTTATACCAATTTTGAATTGCTACTTATCAATGATGGTTCGACAGACCAGAGTGGTGACTTGTGTGATCAGCTGGTTTCTAAAAATGAAAATATCAAGGTTTTTCATCTTGAGAACGCTGGAGTCTCCAATGCTAGAAATGTAGGTATTCAAAACTCAACCGGAGAATGGATAACTTTTGTTGATAGTGATGATTTTATTACGCCAGATTATTTGGAAACTTTGATAAGCGCAGTAAAATCAGATATTTCTGTTGGTTTCTCAGTTGCTCGTTTGCATCATGTAAAAAATGGACAATTGATAGATTTGCCTGATTTTTCAGGTCAAGAGTCATTATGGTCTGCTGAGCAAACCATGAAAGAACTATTGATGACTACTCGAACTTCTTTTTTCCCTGTTGCAAAATTATTTAAAAAGGAATTAATTGAAGATTTTACATTTAGTACAGATTATCATTTAGCAGAAGATGCTCTATTCTTAACAGAAGTTTTACTTGAAACAAAATGTAATAGTGTTTTTATAGATAAACCAATATACTATTATGATCATAGAGAGGGAAGTGCAACTACATCTGTGAATAATCATGTTTTTGACACTATAGAAGTATATAAAATCATTATTCCTAAAGTTTATCAATGTTTCCCTCAATTAAAACCTGAATTAGTAAATAGAGAATCTTGGTCTTATATTACAGTCTACGATAAAATAATCTTCACAGATTCGACAGAATATCAAAATGAGAAAACTCAATTGAGAAAGTGGATAGTTAGTCATACCTCACAAATATTGAGAGATCCTTATTTTACTAGTTTTCGGAAAATAGCCATTTTGTCACTAAGAATTTCTCCATGGATTTATAGACAAATTGTAGGCTTGAATAAATAATGTCATTAAAGGAGTTGAAGATGAATTTTTCAAAAACGAATGAATGCTTTGAAAAATCAAAACTGTGGATTTCTTATCTTTTTATTTTCATTTCGATTTTAAGTATGAGTTCACTAATTTATAAAATAACAAATCCGATTTATAAGGGACTTTCAGCAGTTGTTGTTCTGTCAATTTGTTTAACTTTATTTTTTAATTGGAAACGAATAGAGATAGATAAGAAGTTTCTTACCCTATTTGGTCTTTTAGTGGGCAGTCACTTTTTATCAGCGCTCATTAATAGATCTGGACACCTGCTCGGAAATATGGTTGAAATTTTCTTTATGCTGGCTTATGTTTTATTATTTACCATGGTAAAACCTGATCAGCTAAGGAAGTTATTAGGTATGATTGCAGGAACCATACAGATTGTCTCATTTGCTTCGGCTATATTTGCTTTTGCTTTATTACTTTCAAGAGTTTTAATTCTATTTCAGATTGGAGAGAACTCTTATTATTACGGAGTAATGAATGGCCGATTATGGGGACTTGTTAACCCTAATGCCAGTGCGATTTCTCATACATTAGTATAGTTTTTGCTATGTATTTAATACATAAGGGAAGCAAATACTCTGTTTATCTTAAAATTAATAATGTCGTTCAGTTAGTTTATTTTGCAACTATGCAGAGTAGAGGCGCTCTCTTATCAGTTCTTCTAATGCTAGTTTTCTATTGTATTTTTGTCACTAGGGGAAGATTTGCCAAAAAATGGCTAACTTTTTTAGTAGCTAGTATCTTACTAACAGGTAGCAATATTGGTATTAGTTATTTAACTTCAGTATATATTTCAGCAGCCAAGGCAACTGTAATTGACTTAAATAAAGGTAAATCTTATTCTGAAACTGATTCGGATGTTTCTAAGAAAAATGGGGAACTTCACTTGATTGAAACAACTCCAAGTGGACGTACATATATTTGGAAAAATGCAATCAAAATGGGAAGTGCAAAACCTCTATTTGGTTATGGTGTTCGAAACGTATCAGATTATTACACAAAATATTTTAGTAAATTTGAAATTGAAAACTCACTTATTGGAGGTAATTTCCACAATATCTTTGTTACGATTTTTGTGAGTTCCGGATTCTTGGGTCTTATTTCTTTCATACTCATCATTGTTTATGTTGGTTTCCGCTTTGTTTCTTACTTAGTTAAATCAAAGAAAAATAGTGAAAAACTGATTATGATTCTATTCTTTGGAATTTTATTTGGTCAGTTGTTTGAGAGCCAAATTATGTATTCGACCAACTTCATCAACATCATTTTTTGGTTAGTTGTAGGATATGGTCTAATGATTTGTGAGAAAAGAAAAAAATATTCGTTACAAAGAAGTAACTGATATTTCTGAAATTCAACAAATGGAGTTAGGAATCATGGAGTATATCCATGAAGTGTGTCATAAAATTGGTGTCAAATACTTCTTGTCCTATGGTAGTTTAATTGGGGCTGTTCGTCATAAAGGTTTTATTCCTTGGGACGATGACATGGATATTTGTATGCTTCGTGATGATTATGAAAAGCTGCAAGATTATATGATTGCACATCCAGACGAGCGCTATGAATTAATGTCTTATAAAAATAATGTCAACTATGTCTATCCATTTCATGAAAGTTCAAGATAATCATACCTATTTGGTAGAAGAAGATGTTCGAATTGATTCAGACATGGGAATTTATGTTGATATTTTCCCTGTTGACGGGTATGAAGATGATCAGGCATTTAAAGATAAGATGACCAAGATTATTAAAAAGCGTCAATTAAGTTGCTACACTTTCAAAGGAATTACGAATAGTAAAAGTGTAGTGAATTCAATTATCCGCTATATTTCTGTTATTATCTTTTATTTCACTAACACAAATAAGTATGTTGCCCAAATTGATGAGCTTGCTAAATCTAGAAAAGTAGAAGATTATGAATTGGTGGACTATGTTGTCTATAAAGATATGAATAAACCCGTTTGGAAACGTGAATGGTTAGAACAAGTTGAAGCTGGCAGCTTTGAAGGTAAGGAATTTATGATTCCAAAACATTATCATGAAATTCTAACTTCAGATTATGGAGATTACATGCAGTTACCTCCAGTTGAGCAACAGAGTATCTCACCATGACTTTTAAGTTGTGGAAGATTATAGGGAAGTAATAGATTTTTGTTTAGATAAAAAAGAAGTAAAGATTAGGAGTGACAAATAATGTCAGAAAGAATCTTAAGCCTTGAAGAAATCAAGCAAATTGAGCTTGGAATTCTAGAATACTTACACCAAGTTTGTGAAAAAAATGATATCAAATATTTTATCGATTTTGGAACTTTATTAGGAGCAGTTCGTCACAAAGGTTTTATTCCTTGGGATGATGATACAGATATTTCTTTAGCTAGAGATGAATTTGAAAAGTTATACGCAGTTCTAAAAAACGATAACCACCCATACTATAAGCTGATTTCTTTTAGAGAAACGAAGGGATATCCATATAGTTATATGCGTGTTTACGATATTCGAACACGGAGAGATTCGAATCTTTTAGATCCAAGTGTTGTGCTTGGAACTTGCGTAGATGTCTTCCCGTACGATGGTCTTGTTACAGATGAACAAGATCGTAAGAAAATGAAACTCTATAAACAACTAATTCGTCTATCGTCTTTGAACTTTAAAGGAATTAAATACGAAAACGGAGGGATTAAAAATCTTCCTCGTTATATCGCGTCAGCAATATTCAGATTTACATCTCCTCAATTCTGGAATCAAAAGCTAGAACAACTTGCCTTAAAATACAGTGTTGAAAATTCTACAGACTTAGTTTGTTCAACTTATGACTCTTACTATCCAGCTGGTATTAAAAAAGAATGGTTGTATGATACAATTGATATGTCGTATGAAAATCTAATTCTAAAAGTACCAAGAAGATACCATGAGATTCTTGTCTATGAGTTTGGTGAAGATTATATGACCCCACCCCCTGTTGACCAACAGACACCAGGGAATGAAAATAATTATTGGATTGATTAATGAAAGAGTATATAAAAAAGAGAAAGTTGAATGCCTTATGAAAACTATGAAAAAATCAATATTACTTAGTGCCTTGATCTTATCAGCATCAATAATTCAAGCACAAACAGTGAATGCAGATACTATTTCAACAGGTTCAGGGAATCGTATCCACTTTATCAATACAAAAGCTAACTCTGGAAGTGATGCTATTTTACTAGAAAGTAATGGCCACTATGCTTTGATTGATATGGGAGAGGATTATGATTTTCCGGATGGAACGGATACACGTTATCCAAATCGATGGGGAATTTCTATTAACAATTATCAAGTTTTGGAAGATCGGTTGATTCGCCATCTTGATCAATTAGGTGTCAAGAAATTAGACTTTATACTAGGGACTCATGTTCATAGTGACCATATAGGTGGAGCAGATGAAATTCTTAATCGCTATCAAGTCGATAAATTCTATTTGAAAAAATATTCGGATCAACGAATTACAAGTACTTGGGGATTGTGGGATAACCTCTTCAATTATGATAATGCTCTTCGTGCTGCACAGAATAAGGGAGTTACACTTATTCAAGACATAAAAGATGAAGATAGCAAGTTCAAATTTGGGGACATGGATATTCAGCTTTATAATTATAAAAATGAATATGATTCTGATGGGAACTTAAAAAGAGTTCTTGATGATAATTCCAATTCAATTGTTGCAGTAGTAACTGTAGCAGGAAAAAGAATTTATCTTGGTGGTGATTTGGATAATGCTGAGGGAGCTGAAGATAAATTAGGGCCTGTTATTGGAAAAGTAGATATGATGAAATGGAATCACCACTACGATGCCAAGATTTCTAATACAATTGGTTTCATAGATCACCTTTCTCCTAGTATGATTATCCAAACAACTGGAGGAGATATTAACCTCGCTTCAACGAGAGACTATCTAAAAAATAAAAATATTCAAGTGATTCATGCATCAAGTAAAACTCAGGATGCAACTGTATTTGATATTAGTGATAAAGGCTTTACAAATGTTTCAGGAGATTTTCCGAATATTCCTACTGTTGAAGAGAAATGGTATCAAGAAGATGGTCATTGGAAATATCGCTTGAAAGATGGTCAGATGGCTATTGGTTGGCAAGACATTGCTGGTGCTACATATTTCTTTAACGGAAAAGGTCAAATGCAGAGTGGTCGTTGGCTCCGTATCACCGACGAATGGAACGGAGAACCAAAATTTAATGACTACTACCTAAACAATAATGGCAAAATGCAGACGGGTGGTTGGTTCTATCATGATAATACTTGGTACTATATCCAGTCAAACGGTGCAAGACGTTACAATGAACTAGCTGAAATTGGTGGTCAAAAATATCTCTTTGATAAAGATGGTAAAATGCTGACTGGCTTACAAGTCTTTAATGGCAAGAAGATGCTCTTTGCAAGTAGTGGCGCTCTTCAAACAGAAGGTAGCGCATCTAGTTGGCAAAAGCAAGGTTCAAGCTGGTATTATTATGATGAAGATGGTATTCGAACAGTTGGTAAAAAGAATATCAACGGCACTACCTATTACTTTAATCAAAATGGTATCATGCAAACTGGTTGGGCCTTAATTGAGGGTCATTGGAACTATTTTGCTAGCTCCGGAGCTATGAAAACTGGCTGGGTCAAGGATAAAGATACTTGGTACTACTTAGATAAAGAAGGTGTGATGCTAACAGGCCTTCAAGAGATTAATGGTTCTCGCTATTATCTCAATGCAAGTGGCGCTATGCAGACAGGTTGGAAATGGCTCAATAACCATTATTACTACTTCGTAAGCAGTGGTGCGATGAAAACAGGTTGGCTCAAGGATAAGGACATCTGGTATTATCTAGATAAAGAAGGTGTCATGTTAACAGGCTTCCAAGAAATCGATGGTTCTCGTTATTATCTCAATGCAAGCGGAGCTATGCAGACCGGTTGGAAATGGCTTGATAACCATTATTATTACTTCACAAGCAGTGGAGCCATGAAGACAGGTTGGCTCAAAGATAAGGAACTATGGTACTATCTAGATAAAGAAGGTATCATGCTAACAGGCCTTCAAGAAATTAATGGTTCCCGTTATTATCTCAACGCAAGTGGCGCTATGCAGACAGGTTGGAAATGGCTTGATAACCATTATTATTACTTCACAGGAAGTGGTGCCATGAAGACAGGTTGGTTCAAAGACAAAGGTCTTTGGTACTATCTCGACAAGGATGGTATCATGCTAACAGGCCTTCAAGAGATAAATGGAGCCAGCTATTATCTCAATGCAAGTGGTGCTATGGAAACTGGTTGGCAACAACTGAATGGTAACTGGTACTATTTCCAAACAAATGGTTCTCTCCTAAGAAATGGAACAAGTCCTGACGGGTACAAGCTCAATGCAGATGGAATTTGGACGACTGTTACAACCGAGGAAACAACTCAGGAACGAACTGTGGCAAATAGTCAGGGGCACATTTTCGAAACAACAGAAGTAGAGAGAACACAACAAACAGAAAGCTCATCTGTTACGTCTGAGGAAAAAAATCAATCTACTGAACCTAAGACACAAACGAGCCAAGAAAATAATTAAGTTTTTAACTGATTTTTAATTAAATTTTTCTACAATAAAAACACCTATAAAGCTTAAGCTTTATAGGTGTTTTGTTAACTTCGTTTGATTTTTGCACGAACTAGATCTATTGCATAGTGAAGGGTTTTATCCTTCATTGCGAAGAGAGCGAAAGCATAATAAATAGCACATCCGGCAATTGTAGCTACTACCATACTGAGCATAGCCATATTCACTGTGTATGAATGAACTTGGAAGAGAATTTTACAGATATAGTAAATTGGAATAAAGCCTAGTGACACAATTGTGTAGCGAGCCAATGTTCCAAAGATTTCTTTCAAATCCAAGAGTTTATGTTTTTGAATAAAGCGGATTTCAAGCAGAACCACAATTGCTTCAGCAATAATCGTTGTCCCGATGTAGTAGGCAGGAGTAAAGATGTTATTGAAAAGGAGTAGAGAGTTTAGATGACATTGACACCGCCACCGATAAAGTAGAAAGCTGTTAATCGGTTTTCATGATCATTGATAAAGATAATTTGCTTTCCAAGGATTAATTCGATAGCCCAGATAATGGTTCGAAAGGCAAAGACGCTTGTTACAATTCCTGCTTCTATATATTTCTCAGAAGAGTAGATAACTGTCGCATAAGTTCCTAAAACCATGATTCCGATACTAGTCGGAATCATGAGGAAGAAAAAGAGAGATGCACCTTGGTTGACCAGATACTTATAAGAATGAAAATCTTTTTTTCCTAAGTAGTAACCAAGTCGAGGAATGCTGACATTGATAGCTCCACTCAGGACACTAGCAATCAGCATAACAATACTTGAAGCAATAGTGTAGTAGGAGATGTAATTCTCATCAGGTCCTTTGGTAATGAACATACGGTCTAGCAAGGTGTAGAGCATATTGGCATTTGCTAGGAGCAACATGGTCATAAGAGGCTTAGATGCTTTGAGGAGTTCGATGACTTCAATCTTGACAAAGGAAACTTCTCGTTTAATCCATAGGAAGCTGAGTAGATAGTTGATAATGGTTGTTGCACTCATGATTGTAGCATAGGGAACAATGTCATCAGGTGTCTTAACGAAAGCGAAGATAGCGACCAACATTCCAATACGAATCACGAGTGTTTTATATAGGATAAAAGAATAATTCTCATAGGCTTCATTCATCCATTCGATATTCAGAAATTGGAAGAGAGCTTGGATTCCAAGGATATAGTAAAGAATTTTTAGATTGACAATACTAGTATCAAAATAAATAAAGAGGAAATAGATAGCTGTTGTTACAACTGAAGTAATGAGCGAAATATAGAACAACTTAGAAAAGACATAATTAATCTTATTTTTATCATCCTTTACTTTACTAATTGCTCGAATCCCATAATTGTAAATCCCAAAGGCAGCTAGTGGAATGACAAAGCTCGCCCAGGTGTTAGCTGTGTTAAAGTAGCCGTAATTTGATTTACTAAGAATCCGTGTTAGATAGGGATTGGTAATCAGGGGAAAAACGATGTTTAAAATATTAACCAGCAAGCTGGCCAAAGCATTAACTTTTATATTTTTCATGAAACTTTCTTTCTTACATTCTAAAATAGATACTAGTATTATATCACATTCCAACGCCATTCTTTTGATAAAATCATTTAAATCTTGTATAATAGATAGAACTGAAAGTATGAGGTTACGAACTATGAAAATGAAACAAATCAGTGATACCACACTAAAAATCACTATGTCTTTAGAAGATTTGATGGATCGTGGAATGGAAATCGCAGACTTTCTCGTTCCACAAGAAAAAACAGAAGAGTTCTTCTACGCCATTCTGGATGAGTTAGAGATGCCAGACAGTTTCTTGGATACAGGTATGCTTAGCTTCCGAGTGACACCGAAGCCTGATAAGGTCGACGTCTTTGTAACCAAGTCTAAGATTGACCAAAATTTGAATTTTGAGGACTTGGCAGACCTTCCAGATATGGATGAACTAGCAAAAATGTCTCCAGATGAGTTCTTGAAAACATTAGAAAAAACCATGGCAGAGAAAACTAAAGAAGATATTGAAGCTATCCAATCTCTAGAGCAGGTTGAAAAAGAAGAGGAAGCAGCGATTGATGAAATTTCTGAGGTAGATGAAGGGAAAAGAGAACCTTATATCTACTACATCCTACGCTTTGACGACTTAACTAGTTTAGTTTCTTTTGCGAAAACAGTTGATTACCAAATGGAGACTTCAGAACTTTACAAAATGAACGACCAATACTATCTAACAGTCTTGGTTGATGTAGAGGATCATCCAAGTCTTTATCCAGCGTGGTTATTGGCTCGCATGCGTGAATTTGCGGATGATAGTGATATCAGCCGTTCAGTTCTCCCAAGAATACGGTCAAATCATCATCAATCACGATGCCGTCCAAGGACTCCAGAAAGTATAAATAGAATTATAAATGAGACAGAGATGGACATTCTCTGTCTTTTTTAGTTAAAAAATAGATGAGTCAACAGAACGTGCGCTATGTCCCTAGCTTGCTAAAATGATGAAAAAACGATATCATAGAAAGGAGTAAGTGAGGTAAAGTATGGACCAAGGACAATTACAAAAAGAGGTAAAGGAAATCCTAGAAGATGTATTAGCAAAAGCTTCTCTCCATGAGGGAGCTCTCTTTGTTTTGGGTTTATCTTCCAGTGAGGTGATAGGAGGACACATCGGGAAAGCCTCTAGTCAAGAAATTGGAGAATTAATTGTTCAAAAAATCTTAGAAATTTTGTCATCAAGAGGTATCCATCTAGCAGTTCAGGGATGTGAACATGTCAATCGGGCCTTGGTAGTAGAACGAGAGGTTGCAATCAAATACAATCTCGAAATTGTGAGTGTTCTTCCGACACTGAACGCTGGAGGATCAGGGCAATTGGCGGCCTTTCGCTATATGAAAGACCCAGTTGAGGTCGAATTTATCAAGGCAGATGCAGGACTCGATATTGGAGATACGGCTATAGGGATGCATATCAAGCATGTTCAAGTACCGATACGTCCAGTTTTGAAATCAATCGGCCAAGCCCACGTAACTGCCCTAGCTAGTCGTCCAAAACTTATTGGAGGAGCGCGTGCCCAATACCCACAAGATTATATTAGGAAATTGTAAAATGGAAAAGAAACATATTGAAAAGGTTATAAAATATTCTATTAGAAAGTTCTCTGTTGGAGTCGGCTCTGCTGTCATCGGAGCCGTACTTTTTGGGACTAACAACCTCTTGCTTGATCCAGTAGTGGCTAATGAAGTTTGTGAGCCAAATCAGGTACACTATCGTTATTTAGCAGAGCAAGAGCTGACAGAAGCTGAAAAGGCCCTTATTCATAAGGAACTCCCTTCTGATTTAAAACAAGATGATGTTGTTTATCTTGTTTACCGAAGGAAAGCCACTATTTCTCAGGAGTTACCAAAAACTGGAAGTAAAGAATTAGCATTTGCTGGCCTTGGCCTTACGACGGCATCGCTAGCTGTTTTGGTAATTTCAAAGAAAAATCGTAATAAGGTTGCGGGTCTTCTCGTGATTGGTGCTTTAGGTGGAAGCTACTTTATTCCTCAAACGGCCTCAGCCTTTGATAATCAAATCTTGAAGTCCTATAATCAGACAATCGCTGTATGTAGCCAGGAAGAATTAGCTAAAGGTGTCATTCAAATTGAGGGATATGAATATGTTGGCTACTTCAAGGAAGCTGATTTTAACCCATCACTACGTGAAAAAACACAAACTGAGAATCCTTCAAATCCAGTGACTGAGAAGCTGGAGACAGCAAAAGGCACTCAGGAAGAAGGGTCACGTAGGTGAAAGCACTAGTTCAACCGGAGAATCCTGTATTTACAGGTGAAGTTACAGCTAAGGGCACCCAGGAAGAAGGTCATGTAGGCGAATCTCCAATCCAACCTGAACTCCCAGCCTATACAGGAGAAGTAACGGCCAAGGGCACTCAAGAAGAAGGCCATGTAGGCGAATCTCCAATCCAACCGGAATTACCAGCCTATACAGGAGAAGTAACGGCTAAGGGCACTCAAGAAGAAGGTCATGTAGGCGAATCTCCAATCCAACCGGAATTACCAGCCTATACAGGAGAAGTAACAGCCAAGGGTACTCAAGAAGAAGGTCATGTAGGAGAATCCCTAATCCAACCTGAACTCCCAGCCTATACAGATGAAGTAACAGCTAAAGGTACTCAGGAAGAGGGACACGAAGGTGAACCTCTCATTCAACCTAGCTTGCCAGAATACAATGTGACAGAATCAACTGTGACAGAAACAGAAACTGTTACAATTCCATATTCTACAGAATACCTATCGGATTCTAATCACTATACAGACGAAGAAAGTGTTGTTCAAAAGGGTGAAGCTGGTAGTCAACTCATACATCGTGTCTATAAAACTGTAGATGGGGAGAAAGTTGGCGAAGCTATCACCACTAGTACGGAAATTGTTAAAGCTCCTGTAGCTGAAAAAATCAGTCGCGGAACCAAACCAATTGAAGGCCAAACCGAAGAAGTTTCTGTTGAAGAAGTTCCTTTTAAAACGATAACGGAACAAGATTCTAGTCTACTCAAGGGAACTGAAACAGTTGCTCAAGTAGGTAAGAATGGTAAGAAGAAAATTACCAAAGTCTACAAGACAATAAAGGGTGTGAAAACTGCAGATGCTCCTACTGTTTCAGAAGAAGTTCTTGAACAGGCACAAGACCACATTATCAAAAAAGGTACTAAGGAATTAGAAAAACCTACTCTAACATTAACTAAAGTTGATATAGAAGAATTGAATCGAAGTGCAAAAGCAACTTATAGCCTTAAAAAACCAGATGGAGAGACTATCAAGTCTATTCAAGCAGTGTTGAAAAAAGGCGATCAAGTTATTAAGACATTTGCTATTTCAGAGTCTAATCTTGCTACAGCTTTAGCTGATTTAGATTATTACAAGGATTATACACTTGCAACGACTATGGTGTATGATCGTGGTAATGGTGACGAAGAAGAAGTTCTTAAAGAAGAACCATTAAGAATCGACCTTAAAAAAGTTGAAGTCAAAAATATTAAGGAAACAAGCTTAATCAGTGTGGATGACCAAGGTAATGAGACCGACAGTAGTCTCTTGTCTGAAAAACCATCGAATGTTAAGCCTTACTACTTAAAAGTTACCACTCATGACAATAAGGTTACTAAACTAGCTGTTGATAAAATCGAAGAAGTTACTGTAGATGGAAATAAACTTTACAAAGTAACTGCTAAAGCACCAGATTTGATTCAACGTACTGCAGAGAATCGTTTCACTGAAGAGTATATACACTATTTACCTAAGCCAAAAGCTCATGAAGGTGATGTGTATTACGACTTTAATGAACTTGTAAAAGCTATGCAAGCAAATCCTACTGGTACATTTAAACTTGGTAGCAATATGAATGCTAATAATGTACCAGCTGCTGGCAAATCTTATGTAACCAATGCCTTTAAAGGTTCATTGGGAAGTACTGATGGTAATAAATTTGCTATTCATAATATCACTAAACCATTATTTGGAAACATCGAAGGTGGTTCAGTTAAGGATCTCTTACTAGAAAATGTCAATATTGATATGCCTGGAGTTGATCGAGTAGCTCCAATTGCTAATGTCATCAAAAATAATGCAACTATTGAAAACGTCAAAGTAACTGGAAATGTTGTCGGTAACAATGATGTAGCTGGTATTATCAATAAAATTGATGGTAGTGGAAAAGTAAGTAATGTCGCCTTTATCGGTAAACTTCATGCTGCTGGCAACAGAGGAGGCTATTTAGCTGGTGTTCTTGGTGAAAACTGGAAGGGTGTTGTTGAGAAAGCATACGTTGATGCTGAGATCACTGGTAATAAAGCCAAAGCTGCAGGTCTAGTCTATTCATCTCAAAATGGTGCTAATAACTACACGGTCGGTAAAGAAGGGGTCCTAAGAAATTCAGTTGCTAAAGGTTCTATCGAACTGAAAGAAGCTGTTCAGTCTGGTGGATTGCTGGGTACCAACTGGGCCTTAGGTGCTATTGAAGACAATATCACCATGATGAAAGTCAAAACAGGTGAGATGGTGTTTGGTCACTCGGATATTGATGCTGACGACTACTTCACTTATTCAAGAACCAAACGTAATTATAGTGTTGATGGTGTGAGTGAAGGGAAGAAATCCTTTAACAACTCCCGTAAAATTCCAAGTATCTCACTGGCAGAAGCCGAGAAAAAAATTGAAGCAATGGGAATCACTGCTGATAAATTTACCAGCAACAAACCTATTGAAGACAAGCTTAATAACAGTCTAAACAAAGACGATCAGTACAAAGCAATTGATAGTTATGATGCGACTCGTGAGCTAGCTTACCGTAATATTGCAAAACTTCAACCTTTCTATAATAAAGAGTGGATTGTAGACCAAGGTAATAAATTAGCTGCAGGAAGTCCTCTCTTGACTAAAGAAGTATTGTCTGTAACTGCTATGAAAGGCAATACCTTTGTGACGGAATTAGCTGATGCTGATCATATTATGATCCACTATGCAGATAAGACAAAAGATATCTTTACCATTTCACCTAAAGATTCAAAAGTGAAACAAGTGAAAGAGTACGGTATTGCAGAACTTGGTGAAGTTGTTTATACTCCGAATATGGTTGACAAGGACCGTAGTGATCTCATCAATGCTATTGTTGAAAAATTGGGTCCTGTGGAATTACAATCTGACCCAATCTACACGCACCTTGGTAGAACTGGTCCAAACAAAGTTAATGCTATTAAGAACCTTTATCTTGAAGAAACCTTTAAAGAAGTTAAGGATAATCTTACTAAATTTGTGAAACAGTTGGTTGAAAATGAGGATCATCAATTAAACACAGATGAGGCTGCTAAACGTGCTTTGATTAAGAAAATTGATGATAACAGGGCAGCGGTTCTCCTTGGCCTTTCTTACCTGAACCGTTATTACGGAGTGAAGTTTGATGATTTCAATATCAAGCAACTCATGTTGTTCAAGCCAGACTTCTATGGTAAGAATGTAAGTGTATTAGACCGTTTAGATTGAAATTGGTTCAAAAAGAAGATTATGTCAAAAGGAACTCGTACACACGATGCCTTCCGTGAAGTAGTTGCTAAAAAAATACTCTTTCTGGTAACCTAAATGACTTCCTGAAATATAACATGGAACTCTTCACAAAAGATACAGACTTGAATGATTGGTTTATAAAAGCAACTAAAGATAATGTCTATATCGTGGAACCAAAAAAACAACAAATCCTGATTTTGCTGATAAGAAACATAGAGCTTACGAAGGCTTAAATAACGATATGCATGGCAAGATGATTTTACCACTCTTGAACTTAAAAAGATGCCCATATGTTCTTGATTTCAACATATAATACCATGGCCTACAGTTCATTTGAAAAAAATATGGTAAGAACACTGAAGCAGAGCGTAATGCCTTTCAAAGCTGAAATTGATAAGGTTGCTAAAGGACAACAGAATTACCTAGATTTCTGGTCACGTCTATCTCTAGATAAAGTACGTAATCAGCTCTTGAAGAGCAATAATATGGTTCCAACACCTGTACTGGACAACCAGAATTATAAAGGCATTAGTACTGACCGTTATGGCCATACAAACAGTGGTAAAGATGTGGCGCCTATCCGTGAATTGTATGGACCTACAGACCGTTACCATGCGACTGATTGGCGTATGGGAGCTGTTGCTCGCGTTTATGCGAATCCATATAAGGATGATTCTGTCTTCTTTATGGTGACGGACATGATTAGTGATTTTTGGGGTATCTGCCTTTACGCATGAAACAACTCACGTAAATGACCGAATGGTTTACCTAGGTGGCTCAAGACACCGTGAAGGAACAGATCTTGAAGCATTTGCTCAAGGGAATGTTACAAACTCCGTCAGTATCAAATCCAAATGGTGAGTACAAAGCCCTAGGTCTCAACATGGCTTATGAACGTCCAAACGATGGAAATCAATGGTATAATACTAATCCAAATGACCTTAAATCACGTGACGAAATTGATCGTTACATGAAGGGCTATAATGACACTCTCATGCTTCTAGATTATCTTGAAGGAGAAGCTGTCCTCAATAAAGCAAATCAAGATTTAAACAATGCTTGGTTCAAGAAAGTAGACAAACAGTACCGCGGAAACAATACAAAGAATCAATTCGATAAGGTTCGACCTTTAAGTGATGAGGAAAAGGCTATTCCTTTACGCACAGTGGATGACTTAATTACGAACAACTTCATGACCAACCGTGGTCCAGGTAATAGAGTTTATAATCCATCTGACTTTGATTCTGCTTATGTGAATGTTCCAATGATGACTGGTATCTATGGTGGAAATACCAGTGAAGGTGCTCCTGGAGCTATGTCATTCAAACATAATACTTTTAGAATCTGGGGTTACTATGGCTACGAAAAAGGCTTCCTAAACTATGCTTCTAACATGCTAAAAGCTGAATCTAAAAAAGCTGGTAAAGATACTCTAGGTGATGACTTCATCATTAACAAGATTTCTGAAGGAAAATTCAACAATCTTGAAGATTGGAAGAAAGCTTACTTTGAAGAAGTAGTGAATAACGCTAAAAAAGGAATTCAATCTATTGAAATCGATGGTAAAACATACTATAGTTATGAAGACTTGAAACGTGCATTTGCTGAAGCAGTTGATAAAGATAAGACCACTCTAAGTAACGGATCTGTCAAATTTGATAACACCGTATCACTTAAAGAAAAACTCTTTAAGAAACTTCTTCAACAAACAGATAGCTTTAAAACTTCTATCTTTAAATAATCAATTGACTCCCACCTGCTAAGCAGGTGGGAGTTTTTTGTGTCCCAAAAGATGCCTTATTTTCCAAACAGATTTCAAGTATTTTTAGGATGCTAGGTATATAATAGAGCTATAATACAATTTCGATATTCATATGAGGAGTGACAAAGGTGATGAAGATGAAAAAATGGCAAGCAACTGTATTGGTCTGCGCTAGTCTGGTTTGTCTATCAGCTTGTAAAAATCAGATGGGGAGCCAGGCTGATAAGCAAAATGAAGACAAACAAGCTCAAGTTAGCTCTCAAACTGCAAAAAAAGGGGAAGAAGTTCCAGACTTTGAACTCACGGGAGTTGATGGTAAAACGTATCGCCTATCAGATTACAAAGGCAAAAAAGTCTATCTCAAATTTTGGGCTTCATGGTGTTCTATTTGTCTAGCTAGTCTGCCTGATACAGATGAACTGGCAAAAGAAGCTGGAGATGACTTTGTCGTTTTGACAGTCGTTTCTCCGGGTCAAAAAGGAGAACAAGCAGAAGAAGCCTTTAAAAAATGGTATCAAGGATTGGACTATAAAAATCTCCCTGTCCTTCTAGACCCTTCGGGAAAACTCTTAGCAAGTTACGGAGTCCGTTCTTATCCAACTCAGGCCTTTATTGATAAAGAAGGTAAACTAGTTAAGACCCAGCCAGGCTTTATGGACAAGGAAACTATTTTACAGACCTTAAAGAGTATAGATTAGAGGTTTATTATGAATGATAAATTAAAAATAGTCCTGTCGATTGGAATCATTATCTTCCTTATTTTAGGAGTTTTATTTCTTTGGGAAAAAAGAAGCGCTAGCTACACTGATACCTCTCAAATTGAGAAGGCAGCAGTTAGTCAGGGGAAACATGCTAAGAAAAATACTGAGCCAAGAAAAGATGCTGACCTACATGATATTTATCTAGCGGGAGGTTGTTTCTGGGGTGTCGAAGAGTATTTTTCACGAGTAGCAGGTGTGACAGATGCTGTTTCTGGCTATGCGAATGGCAGGGGAGAAACAACCCAGTATGAATTGATTGGCCAAACGGGGCATGCTGAAACTGTTCATGTGACCTATGACGCCAATCAAATCTCATTAAAAGAAATCTTGCTCCATTATTTCCGTATTATCAATCCAACCAGTAAAAACAAGCAAGGTAATGACGTAGGAACCCAATATCGCACGGGAGTCTACTATACAGATGAAAAAGACCTAGAAGTCATCAATCAAGTCTTTGATCAAGTTGCTAAGAAGTACGACCAGCCTCTAGCGGTTGAAAAGGAAGCCTTAAGAAATTTTATCGTGGCTGAGGACTACCACCAAGACTATCTCCAAAAAAATCCTAATGGATATTGCCATATCAATGTCAATCAAGCAGCCTATCCTGTTATTGATGCGAGTAAATATCCAAAACCAAGTAACGATGAATTGAAAAAACTTCTCTCTCCAGAGGAGTATGCTGTAACTCAAAACGGTCAAACAGAACGCGCCTTTTCAAATCGTTACTGGGATAAATTTGAAGCAGGTCTTTATGTAGATGTAGCGACAGGTGAACCCCTCTTTCTTCGAAAGATAAATTTGAATCGGGTTGTGGTTGGCCAAGTTTTACCCAGCCTATCAGTCCAGATGTTGCGACCTACAAGGAAGACAAGTCTTATAATATGGTCAGAACAGAAGTCAGAAGTAGAACTGGTGATTCCCATCTGGGACATGTCTTTACAGACGGACCTCAGGACAAGGGGGGACTTCGCTATTGTATTAACAGCCTGTCTATCCGTTTTATTCCAAAGAATCAAATGGAAGAGAAGGGTTATGGTTATTTGCTGGATTATGTAGAGTGAACGTGATATTCTTAAAAAGAGTTTACTAAAAATGTTTTAGATTCATATTTGATTTTTTTAGAAGTGTTGACTTTAATATTTGAAGTCTAATTGCTCTTGAATAAAGTTATTTTTAAATAAAAGAAAAAAATTATCAAAAAACGATAAAAAAGTGTTGCATTTCAAAAAAATTATGCTATACTAGATATATCGATAAACAATAATAAGTTTTTCGAATAGTAACAAAAAAGAGCTCATTTGTTGCTAAAACTAAAAAAATATTTTATAAAAAGAGGAAATCATCATGAAAAAAACTACATCAACTAAAATCGTAAACTTTACTAAATCACTTGTTACACTAGGCTCTAATTTCGGAATCTTTACCCTCAGTTTCTTTAGTATCGCATCATTAGTCCTTCTCCTTGGTCAATTTGATATCAGTCAGTTAATGCCTGAAGGTGGGGAGGTAACAAGGTCAGGCTACGAAGCGTGGGGAGGGGTTAATGCCTTTGTTCTAACCTTTGTTGCTGGTAATACACTTCTGACTTATGGACTTATCAAATTAAAACAGTTTGCTAAGGACTTTAAAGAAAGCGATCTTTTTGAAAATACAACCATTTCATTCTTGAAAAAGGGTGCAGTTTTAATGACACTTGTAGGAGCAATCCAAGGTATTACAGAACTTATTCTTAACCCAGCTCATATTATTTTTAACTTCTCGATTGCAGCATTTTTGTTTATTGCTAGCTTGGTGCTTACTTCAATCAAAAATCAATTTTCAGATAAAGTAGCATAATGCATGTACGTAACACTTACTAATATTGTATAATATAGTAGAGATTAGAAACGAGGTTTTGAAATTAATGTCTAAGAAAAATTCCTACTTACCATTTGCTTTAGGTTTTATTAATATCCTACTTTTTATCTTGGGAGTGTCTTTGGTTATATCCATCCTTTTAACAGTTTTCAATGTAACTGAGATTAACCTATTTAACCTTGGGACTATTTCCTTAAAACCTGATATGGTGAATACTTCAATTCTAGTGAGTGCTTTGTCCTTTATCAATAGCTTTATCATTCTGTTTGTACTATTTTGTGTTAGACAGTTCTTCCAAAATATTATTCATGAACAGATTTTTACAAGTTATAATGTCAAACTTGCTAATCGTATCTCTATTTCCCTCTTTATTGCCTCATTTCTAGGAGATGGTATTTTGACACTCAATGGTTATTCATTTCTGAATATAACTTTCATGGTTACTGCTCTCGTTGTTTGGACAATTGGTAAAGTCCTTGAAAAAGCAAACGAAATTGCAGAAGAAAATGAGTTTACAATTTAGAGAAAGGAGAATATCACATGATTGTTATTAATCTAGATGTCGAATTAGCAAAGAAAAAAATGCGTTCAGGAGATTTAGCAGAACGTGTAGGTATTACTCCCGCAAATCTTTCAATACTGAAAACAGGTAAGGCTAAGGCTATACGTTTTTCAACACTAGAAGCCATTTGTAAAGAACTTGGTTGCCAACCTGGTGATATATTGGAATATGTGCCAGATTAAAAAGTGGTTCAGCATAAGCTGAAACTTTTTATTTTGTTAAATTATATAAAGAATTCTAAAACATTCCCTGCTAATCTGATAAAAAATACTGACTAGATAAATTCTAGGGACTTCCTTATTTATGGTATACTTAGGATATGCATAGAAAAACAGTGATTGATTTTAGGGCTTTGGGCGAGAGATACACCTTTACCCAACCTATCAAAGAGTTGAAAACCAGAGATTTAGCGGAAGTTGCAGACTTATTAGCTCAAGTGAAAAACAAGCTTTATTTTACGAGAAGCAAATTGCTAATGTATATGGATTATTTGAAAGTTAGGAAGATTTAAAATGAATATTAAAAAAATTTTGATTGGTTATTCACTAATCTCTACATCTATAGTAGTATTTTTGATTGCTTTAGGTTATTTAGATTTTATGCATTATATTGCATTAACATTATCACTCATTTTTGGATTGATTGTTTATGCTGTTTCTTACGAAAGTTATCTAGAATCAAGACCTATTTATTTCTGGTTAACGCATATTTTATCATACATGATTTTTAGATTTTTAGGATTTTTCATGATGTTTTATATTGTATTTCATGCACAGAATCCATTGCCAGCTACAAATGCTGCAACTGTGTCTTTAAATGCTAATAAAGTAGAACATCTACATTTTTCTGATGATAGAGATTTCGAAGGTAAAAGACATGTGTTCATCTTCTATAAACATGGATGTAAAGTATGTCAAAAATCTCAAGCTGAATTATATGATTTCATGCAAAAGAATCCCTATACAAAAGACCTTTTAACTTATATAAACATAGAAAGTAAAAAAAGGAAAAAGAACTTGCAGATAGATTTGGATTAGATCATGCTTATTATATGGTATTCAAAGAAGAAAATGGACAATTTCAAATTGTAGATAGATCTCAAGATAACTTTTTTTGGACGAAAAATAAAAATTTCAGCATTCTTTTCCAATAAGAGATAAATAAATTTATAAGGAATTAAAAATAATGAAAAAAAGATTGAAGTGTTGTAGTATTCATTTGGATTGTTATTAACATCAATGGCTTTTAATTAATTTAGTTCATCCTCTAATTTTAACGTTCGTTTTAATAATTGGATATTTTATTTTCTTATATTTTTGCATAAATAATTTTTAAACTTTGAAATCCTATATTTCTCTACTTTTAGATTAATATAGGATTAAATTTTTTTATTTAGAAAGGATAATTCAAATTGAGTCATAATAAATTAAATAAAATAGTATATGCATCTTTAGCTGGTCTTACAATTGCATTAATATTATTTGTACATTTATCTGATGAAGTGTGGGTTTTATCAGTATTTTTTTAGCAAACCGTTTTTTTACAATTTTTTTGCAATTATAGCATTTTACAAGGATAATAATGAAAAATTTAAAGAAAATTTTATTGATTTATGTAATTGGATTTATTTCTATTTTTTTATCATTAGATTTTTTTCATACTGTTTGGTGCAGGGTTAATGATTTCAGTACCCACTAAAGATTTCATAAATGGTTCATATAGAAATTTAACATCTTTAAATTATCATAAGTATATGGAATATGAAAACAATCCAGAGTATTATGAAGGTACTAGACAATTATTTATCTTTTATCATTTTAACGATGAAATAAGCAATCAAAAACATGAAGAACTTACAAATTTACTTTAGAAAATATGATTTAAAATCATGAAACCCTTTGCCTAGTCAAAGGGTTTTTGGTATACTATTCCTGTAGGTATTTTAAAAAGATTGAAAATATAAAGGAGAAAAAGATGAGTCAAAAGATTATTGGGATTGACCTTGGTGGAACTTCTGTCAAGTTTGCAATTTTAACTCAAGAAGGAGAAATCCAAGAAAAATGGTCTATTAAGACTAACATTTTGGATGAAGGAAGCCATATCGTAGACGATATGATTGAATCTATTCAACATCGTTTGAACTTGCTTGGATTGTCAGCTACGGATTTTCTAGGGATTGGTATGGGTTCACCTGGTGTAGTTGACCGTGAAAATGGAACTGTTATCGGAGCCTACAACCTCAACTGGAAAACTCTTCAACCAATTAAAGAAAAGATGGAAAAAGCCTTGGGTATTCCATTCTTTATCGACAATGACGCTAACGTAGCTGCTCTTGGTGAGCGTTGGATGGGTGCTGGTGAAAACCAACCAGATGTTGTCTTTATGACTCTTGTACAGGTGTTGGTGGCGGTATTGTGGCAGAAGGTAAATTGCTTCACGGTGTTGCAGGTGCTGCAGGTGAACTTGGACATATCACAGTTGACTTTGACCAACCAATCCCATGTACTTGTGGTAAAAAAGGCTGTCTTGAGACAGTGGCTTCAGCAACAGGTATTGTCAACTTGACTCGCCGTTACGCGGATGAATATGAAGGCGATGCAGAGTTGAAACGCTTGATTGACGACGGTGAAGAAGTAACTGCTAAAACTGTCTTTGACTTGGCAAAAGAAGGGGACGACCTAGCTTTAATCGTTTACCGTAACTTCTCACGCTACTTGGGTATTGCATGTGCCAACATCGGTTCTATCCTAAATCCATCAACGATTGTTATCGGTGGTGGAGTTTCAGCTGCTGGGGAATTCCTTCTCCAAGGTGTGCAAAAGGTTTATGATGAAAATACCTTCCCACAAGTTCGTACAACAACTAAGCTAGCTCTTGCAACTCTAGGAAATGACGCTGGAGTTATCGGAGCAGCATCACTTGTCTTGCAATAAGAAGCAAAAGAAGGAGAAAATCACTATCTTGAAGCCAGTGATTTTCCTCCTTTCTTTTTTTATGCTATACTAGTTAAGAATAAACGTTGAGGAGAGAGTAAATGACAAAAGCAGATAAGATTTTTAAAGAAAATATTGAGCGAATTCTCAATGAAGGTGTCTTTTCAGAACAAGCTCGTCCCAAGTATAAGGATGGAACAGTAGCTAACTCCAAGTACATTACAGGTGCTTTTGCGGAATATGATTTGTCTAAGGGTGAATTTCCAATCACGACCTTGCGTCCAATTGCTATTAAATCAGCTATCAAGGAAGTTCTTTGGATTTACCAAGACCAGACAAATAGCCTAGAGGTTCTAAATGACAAGTACAATGTTCACTACTGGAATGACTGGGAAGTTGGAGATACAGGGACAATCGGTGAGCGTTACGGGGCTGTTGTTAAAAAGCACGACATTATTAACAAGATTCTCAAACAGTTAGAAGCCAATCCTTGGAATCGTCGCAATATCATCTCTCTCTGGGATTACCAAGCTTTTGAGGAAACAGACGGTCTTCTTCCATGTGCCTTCCAGACCATGTTTGATGTCCGTCGTGTAGATGGGGACATCTATCTGGATGCAACCTTGACCCAGCGTTCTAACGATATGCTGGTAGCTCATCACATCAATGCTATGCAGTATGTGGCTCTTCAAATGATGATTGCCAAACACTTTGGTTGGAAAGTTGGAAAATTCTTCTACTTTATCAATAACCTTCACATCTATGATAATCAATTTGAACAAGCTCAGGAATTGCTCCGTCGTGAGCCTTCAAATTGCCAACCACGTTTGGTCTTGAATGTACCAGATAAGACCAACTTCTTTGATATTAAAGCAGAGGATTTTGAGTTGGTTGACTATGATCCTGTGAAACCGCAATTGAAGTTTGATTTGGCTATATAAGAACATAAAAAGAAGTTGGAATTTCCAACTTCTTTTTTATTAATTAGCGTGATACGCGACGGCGAGCTGCTTTTTTACGATTTTCTTCGATGAAAGCTGCTTTTTGTTCTTCTGGTTCAATCACTTTCTTTTTGAATGCGTATACTGCAACTGCAACAGCAGCAACAGTTCCTGCAACACCTGTTACGAGACCTTTAGCAAATCCTTTAGCCATGAGTCTTCCTCCTTTTATTTATAAATCAGACGGAAATAGCTTAAGATATAGCATTTTTCTGCCTGTCTATTTTGTGATATAATAATAGTAACGAAAAAATGGGAATTTTTCAAGGAAAAACGATGAAAAGCAAAATAATTGTGATTGTTGGCCCAACAGCTGTTGGAAAGACTGCCCTAGCCATTGAAGTTGCTCAGCGATTCAATGGTGAAGTAGTCAGTGGGGATAGCCAACAAGTATACCGAGGACTGGATATTGGAACAGCCAAGGCAAGTCCGGAGGAGCAGGCAACTGTCCCTCATCACTTGATTGATGTGAGAGATGTAACCGAGTCTTACTCGGCTTTTGATTTTGTTTCAGAAGCAAAGGCAGCCATCGAGGATATTCAAAGTCGCGGGAAACTTGCTATTATCGCTGGTGGGACAGGACTTTATATTCAGAGTCTACTAGAGGGATATCATCTCGGTGGAGAGACACCACACGAGGATATTTTAGCCTACCGAGCTAACTTAGAACCTGTATCGGATGAGGAGTTAGCCTATCTGGTGGAACAAGCAGGTCTTGAAATTCCCCAATTTAATCGTCGTCGTGCTATGCGTGCCTTGGAGATTGCTCATTTTGGTCAAGATTTGGAAAATCAAGAAAGTTTATATGATCCGCTGATTATTTGCTTGGATGATGAGCGTAGTCAACTTTATGAGCGTATCAATCACAGAGTGGACCTGATGTTTGAAGCTGGACTTCTAGACGAAGCCAAGTGGTTGTTTGACCATTATCCAGATGTGCAAGCTGCTAAAGGCATTGGCTACAAGGAACTCTTTCCCTATTTTCGAGGAGAGCAGAGTTTGGAGGAGGCTAGCGATAGTCTCAAGCAAGCGACTCGTCGATTTGCCAAGCGCCAGCTAACCTGGTTCCGCAATCGCATGCAGGTGACCTTTTATCAGATAGGAGAATCTGGTGTGAAAGAGCGTATTTTAAGCCAGATTGAGGAGTTTTTAAATGATTGAAACGGAGAAAAAAGAGGAGCGAGTCCTGCTCATTGGTGTTGAACTCCAGGGCATGGATAATTTTGACCTCTCCATGGAAGAGCTGGCTAGTCTGGCTAAGACGGCTGGTGCAGTTGTAGTCGATAGCTACAGACAAAAACGAGAAAAATACGATTCCAAGACCTTTGTCGGTTCTGGTAAGTTGGAAGAAATTGCTCAAATGGTGGACGCAGAAGAAATCACGACTGTCATCGTCAATAACCGTCTGACACCTCGACAAATGTCAATTTAGAGGAAGTCTTAGGTGTCAAGGTCATTGACCGTATGCAGTTGATTTTAGATATCTTTGCTATGAGAGCTCGAAGCCATGAAGGTAAGCTACAAGTTCATCTTGCACAACTTAAGTATCTCTTGCCTCGGTTGGTTGGTCAGGGGATTATGCTCAGCCGTCAGGCAGGGGGAATTGGTTCCCGTGGTCCAGGTGAAAGTCAGCTGGAGCTTAACCGTCGTAGTGTTCGCAACCAGATTACAGATATCGAACGTCAACTCAAGGTGGTTGAGAAAAATCGAGCGACAGTTCGAGAAAAACGGTTGGAGTCAAGTACCTTTAAGATTGGTTTGATCGGTTACACCAATGCTGGTAAGTCAACTATTATGAATACTTTGACCAGCAAGACCCAGTATGAGGCAGATGAGCTTTTTGCGACTCTGGATGCGACGACTAAGAGCATCCATCTTGGCGGCAATCTACAGGTAACCTTGACAGATACCGTTGGATTTATCCAAGACCTACCGACAGAGTTGGTGTCGAGTTTTAAATCAACCCTAGAAGAAAGCAAGTATGTAGATCTCCTGGTCCATGTCATCGATGCTAGCAATCCTTACCATGAGGAACATGAAAAAACGGTCCTCTCCATCATGAAAGATTTGGACATGGAGGATATTCCTCGCTTAACCCTTTATAATAAAGCAGATTTGGTGGAGGATTTCACACCTACTCAAACGCCTTATGCATTGATTTCTGCCAAGTCTGAGAATAGTCGCGAACAGTTGCAGGCTTTACTGCTAGATAAGATCAAGGAAATTTTTGAAGTATTTACCCTGCGCGTGCCTTTTTCTAAATCTTACAAGATTCATGATTTAGAAAGTGTTGCGATTCTTGAAGAACGTGACTACCAAGATGATGGAGAAGTCATCAGAGGCTACATTGCAGAGAGAAACAAATGGAGATTAGAGGAATTTTATGACTGATATCAAAACATTAGCTCTCAGATATGGTGGCTATACAAGTCTAGACAAGGTCTATCTGGACCAACTTTTAGCTGGTAGGTCTGAAGAGGAGCAACTAGCTCTCATTACACCTCCACCCAGCGTAGTGAATGCCTACTTTGCCGAGCTCTACCAGAAAAAAAAGTCCCCAAGCTGCGACCGATTATTTTGCGGAAGTCAGCCAAGAACTAAATCTTTACAATGTTGAACCAAGTTTCACGGAAGAAAGCAAGCCCTTTATTCGCCTCAATCTATCTGGTAAATCCTTTGGCTTTTGCTATGAGAGTAAAGGTCTTGGCCGTATTTTCTCAGAAGCTGAGGAAGTAATCACTACTGATTTACTCTTTGAAATTGCGCAAATTTTTCCCCATCAGCTAGTTTTTGTGGAGTCTGGTAAGATTTACATGAAGGCGATTGGTGAAGAGGAAGTAGTCAGCCTGGAAAATCTCACAGCTTTGACAGATTTGGAAAGCTTGGCAGATGGTCGCAAACGTCTCAAAGGCTATAGTCAAGAGGATTTGCTACAAGAAGCTAAAGCCTTTTCTGGCAAGTTTTATTATCGCTCGGAAAACCGCACTGCTATGTTATATATTGATTAATTAGAAAGTATCGAATGGATATTCAATTTTTAGGAACGGGGGCTGGTCAGCCCTCTAAAGCCCGCAATGTTTCAAGTCTCGCCCTGAAACTCTTGGACGAGATTAACGAAGTTTGGCTCTTTGACTGTGGCGAAGGAACGCAAAATCGCATTCTGGAAACCACTATTCGACCACGTAAGGTCAGCAAGATCTTTATCACACACTTGCATGGAGATCATATTTTTGGTTTGCCTGGTTTTCTTTCTAGCCGTGCCTTTCAAGCCAATGAAGAGCAGACAGATTTAGAAATCTATGGTCCCCAAGGCATCAAATCTTTTGTCTTGACCAGTCTACGAGTGTCAGGTTCACGCCTGCCCTATAAGATTCATTTCCATGAGTTTGATCAAGATTCACTTGGGAAAATTCTTGAAACGGATAAGTTTACAGTATATGCGGAAGAGTTGGATCATACTATTTTCTGTGTTGGTTATCGTGTCATGCAAAAGGATTTAGAAGGGACCTTGGATGCTGAAAAGCTCAAGGCTGCCGGCGTACCATTTGGACCGCTTTTTGGTAAAATCAAAAACGGGCAGGATGTAGTCCTAGAAGACGGCACCGAGATTAAGGCAGCAGACTATATCTCAGCCCCACGCCCTGGTAAGATTATTACAATTTTAGGGGATACTCGAAAAACAGATGCCAGTGTGCGTCTGGCTGTCAATGCAGATGTCCTTGTCCATGAATCGACTTATGGCAAGGGTGATGAAAAAATTGCTCGCAATCACGGTCACTCAACCAATATGCAGGCTGCTCAGGTGGCAACAGAAGCGGGAGCCAAACGACTCTTGCTCAACCATATCAGCGCCCGTTTTCTTTCAAAAGATATCAGCCAGCTTAAGAAAGATGCTGCAACAATTTTTGAAAATGTCCATGTGGTCAAAGACTTGGAAGAAGTGGAAATCTAGAATCTCGAGAAAGGAAAAGTATGTCTACGATTCTCATTACAGGTGCTAGCGGGGGTCTAGCCCAAGAAATGGTCAAACTCTTGCCAGATGACCAACTCATCTTACTCGGCAGAGATAAGGAAAAATTAGCCCAACTATACGGAAATCATCCTCAGGCAGAATTGATTGAAATTGATATTACCGACGCTCAAGCCTTAGAAGAACTAGTTGCTGAGCTCTATCAGCGTTATGGTAAGATTGATGTCTTGATTAACAACGCTGGTTACGGAATTTTTGAAGATTTTGACAAGATTTCTGATCAAGACATTCATCAAATGTTTGAAGTCAACACCTTTGCTCTCATGAATCTATCACGTTTGCTTGCAGCTCGTATGAAGGCGACTCGAAAAGGCCATATCATCAATATCGTCAGCATGGCAGGATTGATAGCGACTAGCAAGTCTAGCCTATACTCAGCGACTAAGTTTGCGGCTATCGGTTTTTCAAATGCTCTTCGCCTTGAGCTCATGCCCTATGGTGTCTATGTGACGACTGTTAATCCGGGACCTATCCGTACAGGATTTTTTGACCAGGCAGACCCAGATGGGACCTACCTCAAATCGGTCGACCGCTTTCTATTGGAACCAGATGCTGTCGCGCAAAAGATTGTTAAGACTATCGGAAAAAACAAACGCGAGCTCAATCTCCCAGCCTTGCTCAATCTAGCCCACAAATTTTATACCCTCTTTCCCAAGTTAGCAGATAAGTTGGCTGGGGAGACTTTTAATTATAAATAAAAAAGCTGTTCCCTTGAGGAATGGTTTTTTGTTTTAATTCGGAGAAGTTGTTCGTCAAAAAAATCCCTGAAAATACTGGTAGTTTATCCCTATTTGATAGCTTTGTAGTATAATTGTGATAAGGATGATCATCAGAAAAAAGAAGATCCGAACTAGCTAGTTTGCCTAGAAAATGGACTATTTATAGTCGGAGGTTGACAATGGAATTATTGACAATTGACCAAATCATTTCCATTACCCAAGAAGAAACACAAGGGCTTGACCCTGAGATAAGAGAAGGAATTGTCCTGAATAAAACAGATTTGCCAGTGTCCGAATTGGATCGTTTGAAAAGCCAACTTCAAATCCAAGATTTGGATCCGATTTTTAGGAAAAATATTCTGGCCTATAACTGGGGGCAGATAGGTTTTTTAAGTTACCAGTTTGGATATGGGGACGACACTAGTCTTACTTGGCTGATCAATCGCAATTTGGAATACCATGATTACTCGACTCTACAAGAAAGCGGCTTGATCATCATTTCAAATGGAGATCCCTACACTATTTTGCTGGATTGTCAATCTGGGACTGTCTATGCTCTTGATGCAGAGATGACCTATGATGAAAAAATATGGCTGGCACCAGATTTTCTAGCATTTGTTAGAGCCATGGGAACGGCTCAATCTGCAGTTTGGAAGGGTTGTGAAAGTGACTTCATCCACTTGATGACTAGAAAAGGCCATGCATCCAGTTTGATATTTTGGCAGAGTCTGGTCGGATTTTATGATTGAAAATAGAAGGTGCAGGACATGGAATTTATAGTAGCTGAGGAGGGAATTCCTCAAAATATCGGATGTCAGGGAGCCTTGATTACCTATTATGGCAGTGAGATAGAATTTCATTATGAAACCGTTCCACCACACGGTGATGAGATTTTTTCTGCCAAGTTGCCTTTGTTAGGGCTTGATCTGCCCTTTTGGATCTATGGGAGAAATCTCATATTCTTAGACGCTTACTACCTTTTAGCCGAAACTGTTAAGAAAGGAACGTGGGATCCGATAACCAGTATACTCATCAACATTCATACGGGGGAATACGCCAGCCTAGACCACTGGTACAATCATATATCTATTGAGCAAAACGGTCTTGAGTTGAAAAATGATTATGATGGACAAGCCCTGACTTTGAAAACTATTGACAATCTTCATTGGCTTGTCCTAGATGCTGAATCAGAAGAAAGGAACTAAATATGGCAAAGAAAAGAGTTACATTACCAAAAGAGTTTAAGGATTTAATGGATGAAGGAAATATTGAAGCCCTTAAAGCAGTCTATGACCGTTGTGAATTAACCGCTCATGATGGAAGATTTAGCTTATGTACACCTCTGCATATGGGAGGAGTCCCGGATGAATTGGTTATCTGGCTTGTCGAACAGGGCTTGGATATCAATATCCCTGATTATTATGGAGCGACTCCTTTATACCGTCAAGCAATCTTGGGTAGAGATACAGTAAAACTCTTGTGTGAATTGGGGGCAGACATTGAAAAGCCCAATACCTATGGCGATACCCCTCTACATATGGCAGCTGAATTTTTTCATCCTAAGACTGTCAAATTTTTAATTGACAAGGGAGCAAATGTCAATGCTAAAAATGATATGGGAAGAACCCCACTAGCTTCAGTCTTGATGGTTTGTCGGGGGATTTATATTGCCCAAACTGCTGAAATCGCATCTATGCTTCTGGATGCTGGTGCTAAGAAAACCTCTAAAATGAAGGAAAGAGTTGAGCAAATCGGCAAGGATTTTGAATTTCATAGAGAAAGTATCCACCCAGACTACATCGAGGGAGCAGATAAAGGCTTAGCGAAGCTCTATGAGCTCTTTGATGTCAAGCCGGTAGCCAAACGAATAACCCACGATGGAGTTTCACCGATTCTCGTAAAAGAAGGTAGCTGGGAGGAGCAGTATGAGGAACTTTGGTCCTTCTTGATTCCTTCAAGTGGAGCAGCCAAAACTGTTCAGGGAGAAGTTATCCGTATACCAGGTCGAGTCCGAGATGAACTGGATCGCAATGGTGGGGTCAACTGGGACAGGGACTATAGAAAAATGCTTCAGGCTCTCCCTAAATACTTGTCTCTAGGAAGCTCTCTTTCAGATCAAGAATTAGCAGAGACTAAAGAGCTTATTGCTCAAGTTCATGGGAAAGATTTTGATGACGAGCCTCGCCTGGACCGCCTCTGCCAATTGGCTCTTGCATGGATTAAGCAAAATCCTAACCCAATTGACTTAAAAGAACCAAGTTATAATCGGTAAAAAGAATAAGAGTTTGACAATGATTACATTAAAAAATATTGGAGAATTTAAATCGGTTCCACAACTTGTTAAGGACATCATAGAGGGAGACACCTTGGCCTTAGACCAATATCTTGCAAGTGGTTGGGATATTGACCAAGAAATAGAAATCAGCAAGTATACCTCTCTAAGCCCAATTGATTTATCCTTGATTACAGGAAATTTTGACTCCCTAAAATGGCTAGTGGAAAAGGGGGCTCATTTAAATGTAAAAAATAACCCTTCATTTTTGTTGGCTGTCAGGTATTGTGATGGTACGTTCATCAAGTATCTTATGGAACATGGAGCAAAGATTCATAGTGTAAATGCTGTAAAGTCGGAAGCCTTTCAAGAAGCCTTATTTGGAAATAAGTTTGATAATCTAGCTATTATCCATGCATTAGGACATAGTGTCGAAAAATATGGCGGAAAAGCATTTAGGAGAGCCGTTGCAGATAGAAATTATCAGGTGCTAGATTTTTTTATTAAAAATGGAGTTGATATAAACTATAATGCCTCCGACTCGGTTTATCCCTTTAAGCCAACGCCTCTCTGTGTAGCTGCAAGATATGTTGACCTAGATATGTGTAAATACCTTGTAGAGCACGGGGCGGACGTGACTCTCACTGAAAAAGATGGTATGAGACCTTATAGTATCGCTATCGAAAAGGGGGATCAAGAGATGGCAGAATACTTTCAAAAACTAGAGCCAGTAGAATTTCATAATTTACGCAATAAATTGGATGAACTAAAACCATTTAAACTGCCTCGGGAACTTACCGATTTTCTTATGAGTCAAGACTTATATTTTGAACTTACTAACTGTGATTTTAAGTGGATAGAGTTTTTCCCTCTCATGCAAACAATTCCCTTAAAAAAAGGTCGTAAAAATTTCTCCGTATTTCACGGTCAACCGGAGATTATACTCATATCTATATCATTTGGCATCCAAAGACAAATAAAGTAGCTTTTTACGATGAGGAACACGAAACTATAAGTGATATTTGTAGCTTTAAAGAATTTATCTGCAATATGTCTAGACACTTACAAGAAATTCTTGAAGGTTAAGAGAAATCAAAAAGGGGGGGCTCTTATGCAACTAATTGACCAAGTTAAAAAAATAGAAACTTATATTTGTGAGTGTTTTGAAGACTGGGATTTGGATGATCCTGTAGAGGAAGGATATCTGGAAGATTATCAGGATATTTCTGGTGCTTCCGAGGAAGAGCTTCAAGGCTTTGAGGAAAGATTTGGTATTCGTCTACCTAGTGACTTCAAAGAGCTTTATAGCTATAAGAATGGGAGTAAATACCTCTCTATTTTACCTTGTGTGATTGACCAGAGAGATCTGACTTTTTCTCTCATGAGTCTACAGGAAATTGAGACTTGTAAAAAGTACTTTCAAAATAGAGATGCTCTGTTAACCGAATTTCCCGACTATTTTTCTAGTCAAGACCTGGAAAATATGCGTGATAGCAGGATTAAGCCTTATCTTTTTAATAAAAAATGGCTTCCTTTTGCCCAGTATTGTGACTCTTGTTATCTTATGCTGGATTTTGATCCAGACCAGGAGGGTCAAGAAGGACAGGTTATTTGCTACATCCATGACCCTGATGAAATTATCTATGTAGTAGAAAGTCTTACAAAACTGATTGAAGGGATAATGGAAGAAATCATATGAATGGACAAATGTATCAGATAGCCTGTATCGTGGCAGCAGCTAGGAAGGCTTTAAAAAGTGGTAAAGAAATATGTTATAACCCCGAAATATACAAATAAGTTGAGCTTTCAAATTTTGCCGTCAGAAAATGGGGAAGCTACAGAACTTTCTGTATCTGATTGGTTTGAAAACCTTAAGAAAAAAGGTCTAAAGGACTTACAATTATTTTGTCCTATTTCAGTTGAAGACAGAGGGATTTTAGGCTTTTCCAATACGACACAGAGTTCAATTCTCTGTTTTTATAAAGATGGGAAGGCAAGTTATTTCCTACCAAATTGGGACATTGCTTCCGCAGGTAGGGGCTGGGATGTGACCTACACTGAGTATGAATGGGAAAGGCCTTTTCAAGATCTTCCCCACTATGAAGATAATATCGAAGAATTTAAGGACATATTGGCTCGTATAGAAGATCTAGCAATTAAAATTGAATGTGACAACTTTGCCAAAGTCTTTTACTCTGCTAGAAACTTTTTGCTAGACCCAGAATCTGGTAAAGGACTGGCAGAACCTCAAATTCCACCGCAACATCTAAGCATATTTAGAGCTGCAAGTGCAGCGGATGTTTTTGGAGCAATGGGCTCCTGGAATGATGAACCTGGATGGCTGGCACAAGATAAGGGACTGGGGCAAGTATATGATGAACTTTCGGATCAGTTGCTAAGAAATATTAGATTAGCCATTCTATATGCCATCAATGAATGGTGATTGATTATACTCTTCAAAAATCTCTTCAAACCACGTCAGCTTCGCCTTGCCGTACTCGAGTACAGCCTTTGGCTAGCTTCCTAGTTTGCTCTTTGATTTTCATTGAGTATTAGGAGGAAGATAATGAGGAAGTTAAAGTTAAGCCTATTGAACAAATGGGAACTTGACAAGAATTACAGTATTGTCCTAAGCTCAGCCATGCTACATGATGGTCGAGCCTTTGTCTTGACCAGTGAGAAGGAAGCTTTCAATCGCTACTGTCTGCTTGAAGTATCGCCTTTGGGTGTGAAGGAGATAGATGCTTGGGATTGTGACCATGTTTGGGAGGAAGAGCCTCTACTCTATACAGATGGACAAAATATTGGAATCATCAAGGCTGGCAAGGAAATGGTCTATTATACTGGTGATTTTTCTCATCCAGAAATCATTGCCATAAAGGATTCCCAGAGTATACTTCCTAAAAAGGCACAAGAGAGATATTTTCAAATCGTATCAGATAGCGACCAGATACCCGTGTGTTTTGAAGATTAAGTTTATACAAATCAGGCAAGAAACTATGCCCTTTTAGAATTTGATAGAGAGAAAAAGCAGGCGAAGTGGACCACTTATTCGCATATTGATAAAAAAGAGTTAACCCACCACGACACGAGCTCTGATGCTTGTCCTAAAATTGATAGTATAAAATGGTGGCAACAAGAGCTCTATGCCTTTAGCTCTGGAGAAAGTCAAACCTCCGTCAATAAATGGGGCATGGACTATTATGCTCTTGTTAAAATCTGTAGTGATGGTCGTATTATCGAAAAGTTATTAGAATCTGAACATTTAAAGGCTTCAGGTAAAAAAGCTGGTGTCAATGGAATTTTTACGGATTCGCCTTATCTTATCCTGAGCCCCCTATTTAAGAATGATGACTGGAAGGGCAAGCAAAAGCTATTTTCTCTGGCAACAAGAGAATGGTGCGATATAGCCTTGCCTAGAGGAATGAGTAAACACAAGCTTCAAAATATAACAGACAACTTTTGTTTAACCTTCCTTTACGACAGAGGATTAAAAGAACTTGCCCTTTGTCAGATTGACTAGGCTGTGAGGCTGAATTTGGGAGCTTTTTATTGATAGGTGCTGATATTTTTTGATTAGTCTACAGTATTTATTTTAAGCTGTTTTCTCGTTAAATTTGACCAAGTATTGCAAATCGAATCTTAAAATAGTATACTAGTTCTATTAGTTATGAAAACGTTTGCGTTTGTTGATGATGATTATTTAGGAGACAATGATGGAATTAACAGCCATTTATCATAGACCAGAATCGGAGTATGCATATCTTTACAAGGAAGATCAGCTCCATATCCGAATTAGAACCAAGAAAAATGATATTCAGCGAGTGATTTTACATTATGGAGATCCCTTTATCTTCATCGAGGATAAGTATGAAGCCAAGAAAGAAATGACTAAAGTAACCTCGGATGCTTTATTTGATTATTGGCAGGTTATGGTATCGGTTGATTTTGCACGGATTCAGTATCTCTTTGAACTCCTTGATGAAGAAGGTCAGGGTGTTTTCTACGGTGATAAGGGTTGTGTAGAATATACTCAAGAAAACTTGGATGCTGAAGGTAATGGTTTCAAGCTTCCTTACATTCATGAAATCGACGGTTGCCAAGTTCCTGACTGGGTTTCAAATACCGTTTGGTATCAGATTTTCCCAGAACGATTTGCTAATGGAAATCCTAATCTAACTCCAGATGGAGCTCGAGAGTGGGATGCTGCCCTTGCACCTAATAGGGATGATTTTTTTGGTGGAGACTTGCAAGGGATTATCGACCATCTTGACTATCTTAAAGATTTGGGAATCACTGGACTTTATCTATGTCCGATTTTTGAAGCTACAACCAATCACAAGTATGATACGACGGATTATTTTGAAATTGACCGTCACTTTGGAGACAAGGAAGTTTTTGCTAATTTAGTCGAGGAAGCCCACAAACGTGGTATCAAGATTATGCTAGATGCGGTATTTAATCATATCGGCTACCAGTCTGCCCAATGGCAGGATGTTCTAAAGAATGGAGAAAATTCCCCTTATAAAGATTGGTTCCATATCCAAGAATTTCCAGTTACTGAGGATAAACTTCAGAATCCAAGACAACTCCCTTATCATACCTTTGCCTTTGCTAGCTATATGCCTAAGTTAAATACAGCTAATCCGGAGGTTAGGGACTATCTTCTCAGTGTTGCAACTTACTGGATTGAAAATTTTGATATTGATGCTTGGCGCTTGGATGTTGCCAATGAAATTGACCATCAGTTCTGGAAAGATTTTAGAAAGGCAGTTCTCGCTAAAAAGCCTGATTTGTATATTTTAGGTGAAATCTGGCATACGTCTCAGCCTTGGCTACAAGGGGACGAGTTCCATGCTGTCATGAATTATCCGCTCTCTGAAAGTATCAAGGATTATTTCTTGCGTCAGCGTAAAAAGACAGAGCAGTTTATTTCAGAAATCAATAGCCAGTCTATGTACTACAAGCAACAAATTTCAGAGGTGATGTTTAACCTTTTAGATTCTCATGATACAGAGCGTATCCTTACAACTGCCAAAGGAAATATCCAGCATGTCAAGGCTGCCCTAACTTTTCTCTATCTTCAAAAAGGGGCCCCTTGTATCTATTACGGAACAGAGCTAGCACTAATTGGTGGACCAGACCCTGATTGCCGTCGTGTCATGCCTTGGGACCGTGTTTCTGAGGATAATGACATGCTGAATTTCATGAAGAAATTAATCCAAGTCCGTAAGGAAGTGGCAAGCATGATTCAGCATGGTACATATAGTTTGGAAGAATTGAAACCGGATGTTCTAGCTTTGAAATGGAGCTATGAAGGAAAAGAAGTTCAAGCCATCTTCAATCAGTCTTCTGAGAATTTTGTTTTAGAAAGAGACTCTGTTGATTTAGCTAGTCATTGCCATCTTAAAGATGGTCAGCAAGTCATCTTGCCAGATGGATTTGTAGTTACTATTTCTGAGTAAAAAGGATTAAAATAATGGCACTCAAGGAAGTTTATGAGTATTTTCGTCACTATGATAAGGAAACTTATCAGGTTGTCGCCTGCATGGGCAATGAACCATCGGAAGAAGATGTTCAGGATTTTGAAAATCAATACGGCATTCGTCTACCAGAAGATTTCAGGGAATTCACCATGTCATCTCTGGGAGGTCTCTTTATGGAAGTCAGAGAAGAGCTATGGCCAAGAGCCAAGGCTTACGATGTAGCACCATTTTGGACCTTCTGTCGAGGTATTAAGGTCTTGGGAATTGCAAATGGCATCCCAGATTTCTTAGACATTCGTCTTAAACCAAGGAATTACACGCTCTGGGTTTTGTGGATTATATTCCATTTCTGTCTATCATCGGGGATGGAGATGTGGTTTTTTGCTTTGATAAGGACAATCATATTGTAGCTCTAGATTGGTATAATAGTGGCGAATCGGAAGAGCTTGAATGTGATTTTTCAGGACTTTTACTCCATCAAATTGCCGAGCTAGAAGAGCGTAAAAATGAGATGGTCAAGCTTTTGGAAAAGGGGCAATCTAGTCAATAATCTATAAGGAAATATCAGTTTTATAGTCCGTAAAAGAGGTTGGGACAAAAGATCCCGACCTCACTTTTTATTTGTAATCAAACTTTGACGCGGTAGTTGATTGAACTTTTTGTTCGTCTTTTATACTCTTCGAAAATCAAATTCAAACCACGTCAGAGTCGCCTTGCCGTACTCAAGTACAGCCTGCGGCTAGCTTCCTAGTTTTCTCTTTGATTTTCATTGAGTATTAGACTCCAAAAAGATCCTAATCATCCTCGCGGGGCTGGGACTACGAAATCGAGACTTTGTCTATCGATTTCTGTCCCACCGCTTTTTTAGCAAAATCATTCACTAAATGTACATTCAGATTTTTATAGTTTTCTACAAAATATAGAAAAAACAATCAAAAGTATGATTTTTACAGTCATAGTATTGAAGTTTCCTATATTATTTTATAAAATAGAAGTAATCATTACAAAAAAAGTATAGCGCTTTCAACAAAAAAATGGAAGCGGTTACTTAACAAGGAGAACCCTATGGGAAAAGATTATTGGAATCGCAAAAGTATCTATAGCATCCGTAAATTTACGGTAGGAACATGCTCAGTGCTTATCGGGACTTGCTCTGTTTTATTTGGAGCAAATCTAGCAGGTGTAAATTCTGTATCTGCAGATGAGACACCAGTCGCTGTTGCTACAGAAAAAAAGTGGAGAAAGAAACTCCTAAAGAGGAAGCTGTAGATTCAAAAAGCTTCTGAACAACCTGTAACAACAGAAACTGTTAACAGTGAAGCAGTAGAAACTAAGCATGAAGTAGAGAAAAAAAGTGGAAGCCCCAACTACTGAGACTTCTCCTGAGAAAAAAAGAAACCTCTGATGTAGAAAAAGCAAGCTCCAGCTGTGACTCAGGATCAATCTGCTCAAACAGAAAAAAACCAGAGCTCAAACCTGCAACTAATGATGAGGTAAAAACAGTTGATTGAGGATAGAAAAAGTAGAATTCAACCAAAAACTGGCATTTCAAGCTCAATGCCAATGCTAAAAGATGCGGTCAAGCCAGATGCCGATGTTTCTAGTTGGAAGAAATTAGACCTTCCTCATGACTGGAGTATCTACAATGACTTTGACCATGACTCACCTGCCCAAAAACGAAGGTGGGCAACTCAATGGTGGTGATGCTTGGTATCGTAAGACCTTTAAACTCGATGAAGAAGACCTCAATAAGAATGTACGCATCACATTTGATGGTGTTTACATGGATTCTCAAGTTTATGTAAATGGTCAGCTAGTTGGTCACTATCCAAATGGTTACAACCAATTCTCATATGACATCACCGACTATCTCCATAAAGACGGTCGCGAGAATGTCGTAGCAGTGCATGCTATCAACAAACAACCAAGTAGCCGTTGGTACTCAGGAAGCGGGATTTACCGTGATGTTACTCTTCAAGTCACAGATAAGGTCCATACTGAGAAAAATGGAACAACTATCTTAACTCCAGACCTTGAAAAACAACAAAATGGTAAGGTAGATACTCATGTAACAAGTAAGATCGTCAATACTGATGATAAAGATCATGAAATTCTTGCTGAATACCAAATTATCGAACGTAATGGTCAAGCTGTAACTGACCTAGTTCGTACCGCTAGTCAAGTTTTGAAAGCTCATCAATCAGCTAGCTTGAATGCTATTTTACAAGTTGATAAACCAAAACTTTGGACAGTTCATAGCGACAAGCCTGCTCTTTATGAATTGGTGACACGTGTTTATCGTGATGGTCAATTGGTCGATGCTAAAAAAGATTTGTTTGGTTACCGTTACTATAACTGGACACCAAATGAAGGCTTCTCTTTGAATGGTGAACGCATTAAATTCCATGGAGTTTCTCTTCACCATGACCATGGAGCTCTTGGAGCTGAAGAAAACTATAAGGCAGAATATCGTCGTCTTAAACAAATGAAGGATATGGGTGTGAACTCTATCCGTACAACTCACAACCCAGCTAGTGAGCAAACTTTACAGATCGCTGCTGAGCTTGGTTTGTTGGTTCAAGAAGAAGCCTTCGATACTTGGTATGGTGGTAAGAAACAGTATGACTACGGTCGCTTCTTTGATAAAGATGCTACTCACCCAGACGCTAAAAAAGGTGAAAAATGGTCTGATTTTGACCTTCGTACCATGGTTGAACGAGGAAAGAACAACCCTGCTATCGTTATGTGGTCTATCGGTAATGAAATCGGTGAAGCAGACGGGAAACCTCGTTCTCTAGCAACTGTTAAACGCTTGGTTCAAGTGATCAAGGCTGTTGATAAGACACGCTATGTCACTATGGGAGCAGATAAGTTCCGCTTTGGTGATGGTAGTGGTGACCATGAAAAGATTGCCAATGAACTGGATGCAGTTGGTTTTAACTATTCAGAAGACAACTACAAGAAACTTCGTGCGAAACATCCAAATTGGTTGATTTACGGATCTGAAACTTCCTCAGCTACTCGTACACGTGGAAGTTATTTCCGTCCAGAACGTGAATTGGTCCACAGCAATCAGGCTTACCGTAATTACGAGCAATCAGACTACGGTAATGACCGTGTTGGTTGGGGTAAAACAGCAACAGCATCTTGGACATTTGACCGTGACAATGCAGGTTACGCAGGTCAGTTCATCTGGACAGGTACGGACTATATCGGTGAACCTACTCCATGGCACAACCAAAACCACACACCAGTTAAGAGTTCTTACTTTGGTATCGTAGATACAGCTGGTATTCCAAAGAATGACTACTACTTGTACCAAAGCCAATGGGTTTCTGCTGAGAAGAAACCAATGGTTCACTTGCTTCCTCACTGGAACTGGGAAAATCCTACCCTAAAAGAGAATGTAGCGGATGCAGATGGTAATATTCCAGTCCGTGCCTATTCTAATGCGGCAAGTGTAGAACTATTCTTGAATGGTAATACTCTAGGCAAGAAGACATTTACTAAAAAACAAACAAGTGATGGACGTACTTACCAAGAAGGTGCCAACGCTAATGAACTTTACCTTGAATGGAAGGTTGCTTTTGAAGCTGGTACTTTGGAAGCAGTAGCTCGTGACGAAGCTGGTAATATCGTTGCTCGTGATAAGATTGTGACTGCTGGAGAACCTGCAGGAGTTCGTTTGGTCAAAGAAGAACATGCTATCGCAGCTGATGGGAAAGACCTCACTTATATCTATTACGAAATTGTTGACAGTAAAGGTAACGTAGTTCCTACAGCCAATAATCTTGTTCGCTTCCAGTTGCATGGACAAGGTCAGATTGTCGGTGTGGATAACGGGGAACAAGCCAGCCGTGAACGTTACAAAGAACAAGCAGATGGTTCATGGATTCGCAAAGCCTTTAATGGTAAGGGTGTTGTGATTGTCAAATCAACTGAGCAAGCAGGTAAATTCACCTTGACTGCTCACTCTGATTTCTTGAAATCTGGTCAAACAACTATCTTCACAGGTAAGAAAGACCAAGAGGAAAAAACTGTTTTAGGTACAGAGGTTCCTAAAGTTCGTACAGTAATCGGTCAAGCAGCGAAAATGCCTTCAAAAGTAGGATTTATCTACAGTGATGGCAGTCGTGTAAAACTTCCAGTAGAATGGTCCGCAGTTGATGTCAACCAACCTGGTATTTTTACTGTTAAAGGTGTGGCTGACGGAAGAGATGTGGAAGCGCGTGTTGAAGTCTTGGCACTCCCAAGCAGAATTACCTGTAGTTAAGAGAATTGCACCAACTACAGATCTGAGTACGGTTGATCCATCTGTTAGCTATGTATTGTCAGATGGTACTCTAGGAAGCTATGACGTTGATAGGTGGGAAGTTGCAGCTGAAGATCAAGCTAAATTAACTATCCCAGGCTCTCGTATCCAAGCTAAAGGAATTTCAGGTGATGATGAAATCGCTGCTACATTCGTAGTTGCCGAAGGTCAAGCGGCTTCACCAGTAGTACCGACTGTAACTGTTGCAGACCAGCCTGTAGAAGGGCTCTCAACTGATCAACCGGTTCTATACCATAAACTTGCTTATGGAGCTACTTTGCCTGAAGTCAAAGCTTTAGCTGAAAATGCGCAAGTTACTGTTGTTCAAGCTAACGAAGCAAATGGTATGCGTGCTAGTATTTATGTTCAACCAAATGATGGTGGAGCACTTCAGACTTATGCTATCCAATTCTTACAAGAATCTCCTCAGATTGAACGTTTAAGCCTAGAAGTTGAAAATGCAGACGCCCTGAAAGAAGACCAAACAGTTGGTATCAAAGTCTTGGCTCATTATCAAGATGGAACTCAGGCCGTATTAAAAGCTGACAAGGTAACCTTCTCAACATCAGGTGAGGGAGACGTAGCTGTTCGTAAAGGTATGCTTGAATTGCATAAACCTGGTCAAGTAACTTTGAAAGCTCAATTTGAAGGAGCAGAGGGTCAGATTGACTTGAACATTCAGGCAAATACTGAAAATAAAGTTGTCCAGGCCATTCGTCCAGTAAGTGTCGTGACAGGATTGAACCAAGAACCAAGTCTACCTGATACAGTAACGGTAGAGTACGATAAAGGATTTCCAAAAGTTCACAAGGTAACTTGGCAAGCAGTTGCTAAGGAAGACCTTGCTAAATACCACAGCTTTGACGTTCTAGGTAAAGTGGAAGGAATTGAAAACAAAGCTCATGCTAAAGTTTCTGTAGAAGGTATCATTGCAGTCGAAGAAGTGACTACAACAACTCCAGTTTCAGAAGCTCCTCAATTACCAGAAAGTGTTCGTACTTACCACTCAAACGGCCAAGTATCTTCAGCTAAAGTGACTTGGGATGCTATTGACCCAAGCCAATATGCAACTGAAGGTAGCTTTACCGTTACAGGGCATGTCGAAGGTACTCAGTTACCAACGAAACTTCATGTGCGTGTTTCTGCTCAGACAGAAACTGGTGCTAACATTTCTGACCAGTGGACAGGTTCAGAGTTACCACTTGCCTTTGCATCAGACTCAAATCCAAGTGACTCAGTAGCCAATGTCAATGACAAACTTATCTCATTTAATGATCAACCGGCAAACCGCTGGACAAACTGGAACCGTACAAGTGAAGCATCAGTGGGAATCCTCTTTGGTGATTCTGGTATCCTGTCTAAACGTTCGGTTGACAATCTCAATGTTGCCTTCCACGAAGACCACGGTGTTGGTGCACCTAAGTCTTATGTCATCGAATACTATGTAGGAAAAGATGTTCCAACAGTTCCTAAGAACCCAAGCTTTGTAGCTAGTGAAGACCACGTCTTTAACGATGACAATAACTGGAAGCAAGTGACAAATCTTAAGCTCCAGATCAAGTGAGAGCTGGAGAAATGACTCACTTTAGCTTTGATAAAGTCAATACCTATGCGGTTCGTATTCGTATGGTTAGACCGGATGGTAAATGGGGTACTTCCATTACAGAAATTCAAATCTTCTCTAAACAAGTAGCTGCAGCTAAGAAGGCTCAAGCGCAAATTCAAGTAGATGGAAAAGATTTACCGAACTTTAACCCTGGCTTGACTGACTATTATCTAGAAGCTAAAGAAGACCAAGAACCAACTGTAACAGCAAGTGTATCAGATAATGGTATTGCTACAGTGATTCCAAGTGTTCGTGAAGGGGATCCAGTTCGAGTTGTCGTTAAGGCTGAAAACGGAGATATCCTAGGCGAATACCGTCTCCATTTCACAAAAGATAAGGAGTTACTCGCAAGTAAACCTGTTGTTGCTGTTAAGTCATCACGCTTGGTTGCTAAGGGGCATACACTTGAGTTACCTGCGAAAGTCCCTGTTTACTTCACAGGCAAAGATGGCTATGAAGTCAAAGACTTGGCTGTTGAATGGGATGAAGTTCCAGCTGAAAATCTAGCGAATGCAGGTGAATTTACAGTTCGTGGTCGCGTTTTAGGTACTGATTTAACTGCTGAAGTAGCAGTACGTGTGACTGATAAACTCGGTGAAAACCTATCAGACAACCCTGATTTCGATGACGACAGCAACCGTTCATTTGCTTCAGCAACAAATGATATTGATCCAAATTCTCATGACCGTGTGGACTATGTTAACGATGGTTCAGTTGATGAAACCCGTCGTTGGACTAACTGGTCTCCAACTCCATCTGATAATCCAGAAGTTTCAGTAGGGGTTATCTTTAGAGAAGCTGGTAAGATTGTTGAACGAACAGTCGCTGAAGGAAGCATTCGATTCTTCTCAGACGGTGGAACAGATGCACCTTCTAAACTAGTCTTAGAACGCTATGTGGGACCAGAATTTGATTCACCAGAATACTACTCTAACTACCAACCATATGATCCAGAACATCCATTTAACACTCCTTCTAACTGGGAGAAAGTTGAATACCGTGCGGATCAAGAAATTCAAGCGGGAACCGATATCCATGTTACCTTTGCTCCAGTCAAAGCTAAGGCGATGAGATGGCGCATGGAGAGAAAAGCAGATACCAAGGGTGTAGCTATTACAGAAATGTCCTTCATCGCTCCAAGTGAAGAACCTAAGGACAGTACAGCTGCAAAACTTCTTGTGGATGGTAAAGAGATTGCTGACTTCTCTGAAGATCGTGTGGATTACCAAGTGACCTACAGTGGAGATCGTCCTCAAGTAACAGTAGAAGCTGGCGAAAACGTAGCAGCAACTATTGTTGATAGTGGTGATGATAAACTTCCAGTCTTGATTCATCTTGTTTCAGAAAGTGGTAAACATATTAAGGAATACCGCATTCAATTGACTAAGGCAGATGCTGAAAGCGCTAAGACAGAACCAGCTGTACACGAAGTCCCAGAGTTCACAGGCGGTGTGAACGGAGAAGAAGCTGCAGTTCACGAAATTCCAGAATACACAGGCGGTGTGAACGGAGAAGAAGCTGCAGTTCACGAAATTCCAGAATACACAGGCGGTGTGAATGGAGTTGAACCAGCAGTTCACGAAATTCCAGAATACACTGGAGGCGTGAATGGAGTTGAACCAGCAGTATATGAAGTTCCAGAGTTCACAGGTGGCGTGAATGGAGTTGAAGCAGCAGTTCACGAAGTACCAGAACATACTTTAGGAGCGAATGTAGTCGAACCAGCAGTTCACGAAGTTCCAGAATACACTGGTGGTGTGAATGCAGTCGAAGCAGCGGTTAACGATGTGCCAGAGTACAAAGGTGGTGCCAATGCAGTCGAAGCAGCGGTGAACGAAGTTCCAGAATATACTGGTGGCGTGAACGCAGCCGAAGCAGCGGTCAATGAAGTACCGGAGTACAAAGGTGAGCAGTCAATTGTAGCACTTGCTATGTCACAAGACAAGACTTATCAGGCGCCTGCAAGTCGTCAACACATTCTCCCTGAAACAGGGTACTAAGGAAAAATGCAACCCTTGCAACAGCAGGTGTTGTGGGAGCGCTTCTTGGACTCTTTTGCAATGGGAAAGAAGAAAGACGAAGAATAAAAATAATCTGACAGTATTTAGATTATAGAGATTGGACAAGAAAACAATCTCAACTATAAAAAGTGGACAAACTAGTTTCAAGAAATAGAACTAGATTTTGTCCGCTTTTTTATGTTTCTTGGTAGCAAAAAATCCTTATCAAAGATGCTAAACTTGATAATTGAGTTTCCAAATAACAAAAAACAAATAAGAAAGCCCTTTGTGGCTTTTTTATTTTCATAAAAATGGTAAAATAGTAAGAGTAGAAATGGAGTTCTAGATATGAAACGAATTGATCAATTTGAAAATAAGAAAGTATTAGTCCTAGGTTTAGCTAAATCAGGTGAGTCTGCAGCTCGTCTCTTGGACAAGCTAGGAGCCATCGTAACGGTGAATGATGGCAAGCCTTTTGAGGAAAATCCAGCTGCTCAAAGTCTTTTAGAAGATGGAATCAAAGTAGTAACAGGGGGGCATCCCTTGGAATTGTTGGATGAAGATTTTGCTCTCATGGTGAAAAACCCTGGAATTCCTTATAGCAATCCAATGATTGAAAAAGCTCTAGAAAAAGGCATTCCAGTCTTGACAGAGGTTGAGTTGGCCTATTTGATTTCTGATGCACCAATCGTCGGTATTACTGGTTCAAATGGTAAGACAACGACCACAACCATGATTGGTGAAGTTCTGACTGCTGCAGGACAAAATGGACTCTTATCAGGTAACATCGGTTATCCTGCTAGTCAGGTTGCTCAAACTGCGACAGATAAGGACACCCTTGTCATGGAACTTTCTTCTTTCCAATTAATGGGAATCCAGGAATTCCATCCTGAAATTGCTGTTATCACCAACCTGATGCCAACACATATTGACTATCACGGTTCTTTTGAAGCCTATGTAGCAGCCAAGTGGAATATCCAAAGCAATATGACAGCAGCTGATTACCTAGTATTGAACTTCAACCAGGAATTAGCTAAAGAACTTGCGACAAAGACAAACGCGACTGTAGTACCATTCTCAACTCTTGAAAAGGTTGACGGAGCCTATCTTGAAGATGGTCTTCTCTACTTCCGTGGTGAAAAAGTCATGGCAGCTGATGAAATCGGTGTTCCAGGTAGCCACAATGTGGAAATGCTCTTGCAACCATTGCCGTTGCTAAACTGCGTGGCGTTGATAATGAAACTATCAAGGAAACCTTGTCAGCCTTTGGTGGTGTGAAGCACCGTCTCCAGTTTGTAGACCAAATCAATGGCGTTAAATTCTATAACGATAGTAAGTCAACCAATATTTTAGCAACTCAAAAAGCCTTGTCAGGATTTGATAATAGCAAGGTTATCTTGATTGCCGGTGGCTTGGACCGTGGCAATGAGTTTGACGAATTGGTTCCAGACATCACTGGTCTTAAGAAAATGGTCATCCTCGGTCAGTCTGCAGAGCGTGTCAAACGTGCAGCGGATAAAGCTGGTGTGGCTTATGTGGATGCAACAGATATTGCAGACGCAACTCGAAAGGCTTATGAAATTGCGGAAGAAGGAGATGTGGTTCTCCTCAGTCCTGCTAATGCGAGCTGGGATATGTATGCTAACTTTGAAGTACGTGGAGATCTTTTCATCGACACCGTAGCGGAGTTAAAGGGATAATATGAAAAAAATAGTATTTACTGGTGGGGGAACGGTTGGACACGTTACCCTCAACCTTTTGTTAATGCCTAAGTTCATCGAAGATGGCTGGGAAGTCCACTATATTGGTGATAAAAATGGGATTGAGCATCATGAAATTCTCAAGTCAGGTTTAGATGTTACCTTCCATTCGATTGCAACAGGGAAATTACGTCGATATTTCTCATGGCAAAATATGGTTGACGTCTTTAAGGTTGCTTTTGGAATTCTTCAATCGCTCTTTATCATGCTTCGAGTTCGTCCACAAGCCCTCTTTTCTAAGGGTGGATTTGTATCTGTTCCGCCTGTTATCGCAGCGCGAGTATGCAGAGTACCAGTCTTCATCCACGAGTCTGATCTCTCTATGGGATTGGCCAATAAAATTGCCTATAAGTTTGCGACTAAGATGTACTCTACTTTCGAGCAAACGTCTAGTCTCACTAAGGTAGAACATGTAGGAGCCGTGACTAAGGTTTCTGGACCAATTATGGAAGAGCCGGAAGAAATGGTGGATATCCGAATTTCTTTCAACGATAAGCTACCAACGCTCCTCTTTGTCGGAGGTTCTGCTGGTGCGCGTGTCTTTAACCAATTAGTTACAGACCACAAGGAAGAGTTGACTAGCCGCTATAATATCATCAATCTAACAGGTGATGCTAGATTAAACGAACTAAGTTCAAACCTCTATCGTGTCGACTACGTGACAGACCTCTATCAACCGCTCATGAATATGGCTGATGTAGTCATCACTCGTGGTGGTGCCAATACTATTTTTGAACTTCTTGCCATGGCTAAATTGCATGTCATTGTGCCATTAGGTCGTGAAGCTAGCCGTGGAGACCAGATTGAAAATGCAGCCTATTTTGTGAAGAAAGGCTATGCTGAGGAGTTGCAAGAGAGCGATTTGACTTTGTCAACTTTAGAAGAAAAAGTAAATCAACTCTTGACCAACAAAGAGATTTACCAAAACAAGATGAAGAATTCTCAGGAATTAAAATCTGTGGCAGATTTTTATGAGTTACTCAAAAAAGATTTATCATAAGGAAAATTGATGTCAAAGGATAAAAAGAATCAGCACACTCAAGGCAAGGAATTGTCAGAGTGGCAAAAACGAAATCAAGAATATCTTCAAAAAAAAGCTGAAGAAGAGGCGAAACGTGCCGAAGAAGAAGCACGTGAAAAAGAAGAACAAGTATCAGAGTCTTCTGAAAGCGCTCAAGAAGTGTCAGAATGGCAAAAACAACACCAGGAGTATTTGAGTAAAAGAACGGAAGAAAACTCTACGAGTTCTGAAGAAGTGGACGAAGAATCCGAAAAATCTGAAGAGAAGGATTCGGATACTAGCGATGAGACTTCAAATGAAGAGAAAGATTCGGAGGAAACTCCTCAAGAAGACTCTAAGAGTCAGGATCAAGTAGAGAAAGAAAAAGCTGACGAAAAGGTTAAGAAACAGAAAAAGGCAAAAGCCAAGAGTAAACCTCCAAAACCGGCTATTCCTTCTATACATATCTGGCGAGCAGTTACGATCCTCGTCCCTAGCTTTCTAATCTTATTCTTGTCTATTTATCTTCTAAGCCCTCTAGCTACAATGAAACATATTGAGGTTACAGGTACAGTACAGACAAGTGCAGACCAAGTCAAAGAAGCGTCTGGCATTCGTGATAGTGACTATACAATCAGCTTGCTCTTAAATAAAGATAAGCATGCGGAAATGGTCAAATCAAATCACTGGATTGAATCTGCTAAGATAACTTATCAATTTCCAGTTCACTTCACCATTGAAGTTAAAGAATTTGAGATTGTAGCCTACTCTGTTTCTGGAGATAGCCATTATCCAATCTTATCTAGTGGAAGTATTGAATCAACAGCTGTTAATGCTGATAGTTTACCTGAGAAATATATATCTGTTTTATTTAACGATGAGGACCAGATTAAAACCCTAATTTCTCAGCTAAATGAAGTTAGTCCAGAAATTAAGCAAGAGATTGAGAAGATTGAACTTGCACCAAGCAAGGTAACAAGTGACCTTCTAAAGATTACCATGTATGACACAAACGAGATTTTGGTGCCATTATCAGAACTAGGGAAGAAATTACCATACTATAGTAAGATAAAACCACAGTTGACAGTTCCTAGTGGTATTGACATGGAGGTCGGTATCTATAGCTATAGTCTAGTGGATAAGGCTCTGGATGACGAAAGAGTCAAAGCCAAAGAAGAGGAAAAGAAGAAGCAGGAAGAAGAGAAGAAAAAACAAGCTGAGCAAGGAAATCAAGATCAAACAACACAGACGACTCAAACAACACAGAGTCGCTAAGTTTCAGATGATTCGTTCAGTTACTTGTTTTTACTTGACAAGTACCGCTTTAAATAATAGAATAGTAAAAAACCTTTAAAGCAGTCCAGAGAGGCAGCTAAGGTTAGACGGTGAAAGGGTGGAGACTACCCATTTTTCGTGGAACCTTGCTGTTGGCAGGTTCCTTTTTTCATGCTCTCTAGCTTACAAAGGTAAAAGGAGAAAAGTATGCGCGAAGCTCGTCCGGTTATTGCTCTTGATTTTCCAAGTTTTGAGGCAGTCAAGCAATTTTTAGCTCTTTTTCCAGCAGGAGAGAGCCTCTATCTAAAGGTAGGTATGGAACTCTATTATGCTACAGGACCTGAGATTGTTTCTTATCTGAAAGGTTTGGGGCATAGTGTCTTTTTAGATTTAAAACTTCATGATATTCCCAACACAGTAAAGTCAGCCATGAAGGTCTTGTCTCATCTGGGTGTAGATATGACTAATGTTCATGCGGCAGGTGGTGTTGAGATGATGAGGGCTGCGCGTGAAGGACTTGGAAAAGAAGCCAAATTAATTGCTGTCACTCAGTTAACTTCAACCTCTGAGGAACAAATGAGAGACTTTCAAAATATTCAAACCAGTCTTCAAGAATCTGTTATTCACTATGCCAAAAAAACCGCTGAAGCGGGATTAGATGGTGTGGTTTGTTCAGCTCAAGAAGTAAAACTCATCAAAGAAGCTACCAGTCCAGACTTTATTTGCCTGACACCCGGCATTCGTCCATCAGGTGCTGCAGTAGGAGACCAAAAACGAGTCATGACACCAGCAGATGCTTATCATATTGGTAGTGACTATATCGTTGTCGGACGCCCAATCACTCAAGCCACTGATCCAGTAGCAGCTTATCATGCTATCAAGGATGAATGGACACAAGACTGGAAATAAGAATAAAGTATAAAATACAAAGGAGAATCCCATGACACTTGCTAAAGACATTGCTAGCCATCTATTGAAAATTCAAGCCGTTTACCTCAAACCAGAAGAGCCCTTCACTTGGGCATCAGGTATCAAGTCACCGATTTATACGGATAATCGTGTAACACTTGCCTACCCAGAGACACGTACCTTGATTGAGAATGGTTTTGTAGAAGCCATCAAGTCAGAATTTCAGAGGTAGAAGTGATTGCAGGAACAGCGACTGCGGGTATCCCACACGGTGCAATCATCGCTGACAAGATGAATCTACCATTTGCTTATATCCGCAGCAAACCAAAAGACCACGGAGCAGGAAACCAAATCGAAGGCCGTGTAGCTCAAGGACAAAAGATGGTTGTTGTGGAAGACCTCATTTCAACTGGTGGTTCGGTTCTTGAGGCCGTAGCAGCTGCGAAACGTGAAGGAGCGGATGTTCTTGGAGTTGTGGCTATCTTCAGCTATCAATTACCAAAAGCAGATAAGAACTTTGCAGATGCTGGTGTCAAACTAGTGACTCTTTCAAACTACAGTGAGCTCATTCACCTAGCCCAAGAAGAAGGTTACATCACACCAGAAGGACTTGACCTCCTAAAACGCTTCAAAGAAGACCAAGAAAATTGGCAAAATGCTTAAGGTATATAAAAATCAGGTAACCCTAAGGGTCACCTGATTTCTTTTTGTTATATTTATTAGATGTTAGTCAACTTTTCCACCTTCAACAACTAGGTCATCTGCTTTAGCAGCATCACCGTAAGTTGGGTGAAGTGTTTTTTCATAAGCCTTGTGGAAGAAGTTTTCTTTGCCTAATTTTTCGATTTCTTGGTTGATGTAGTCAAGTAGTTCTTGGTTACCCTTTTGGACTGCTGGTGCAATGGTATCTGGGTTACCTAGAGAAGAAATTCCTACCTCATATCCTTTATTTTCAAGTGCCCAAGCTAGAACTTCAGTATTGTCAGTAGAGAAGGCATCTCCACGTCCATCAAGAAGGGCTTGGTAGGCATCGCTATATTGGTCGTATTTTTGGAGTTTTACTTCTGGGTGATTTTTCTCAAAGTAAGTTTCAGCAGTAGTTCCTTTTGTAACAATCAAGGTTTTGCCTTCAAGTTCTTTAACGTCCTTGATGACTTTATCTTTTGGTGACACAACACCGAGAGAAACTTTCATGTAAGGAAGGGCAAAGTCAACTTGCTTCTTACGTTCGTCAGTAACTGTGAAGTTGGCAAGGGTGATATCAACCTTGTTAGAAATCAAGTATTCAGCACGGTTGGCAGCATCAACAGAAACGTATTTGACCTTTACACCAAGGTCTTGTGCTAATTGGTTACCTAGTTCGATATCATAACCTTGGTAAGAACCGTCGTTGTCAACATAACCAAATGGTTTTTTGTCTCCAAATACCGCGATTCGAAGTTCACCACTTTTCTTAATTTCATCAATAGTACGAGCTTTGGCAGTTGCCTTTGTAGATGAAGCATCAGAGCTTCCACCCGAACTACAAGCTGTGACGAAGATAAGCGCAAATGCTAGAGCAAAAACAGTTAGAATTGGTTTAAGTAGTTTCATAATAATCTCCTTTATTGATTATAGATATGAGCCAAACTGGCTAAAGTCAAAGACGTTTAAAAATTCTTGTGCTCGTTTGGTTTGTGGATTTGTGAAGAATTCTTGAGCAGTTCCTTCTTCAGCAATTTTTCCCTGGTCTAGAAAGATGATGCGATCCGCAATTGCTTGAGCAAACTGCATTTCATGGGTTACCAGTATCATGGTACGCCCTTCTTGTGCCAAGTCATTGATAAGCTCTAGGACCTCACGCACCATTTCTGGATCTAGTGAAGCAGTTACTTCGTCAAAGAGGATAATTTCTGGATGCATGAGAAGTGCACGGACGATGGCTACCCGTTGCTTTTGTCCACCAGATAATTGACGAGCGAAGCTATGTTTTTTGTCTAGAAGTCCGACACGTTCCAGTAGTTGCAGAGCTTCTTCAGTGACTTCTTTTTTGTCTCTTCCCTGAGCCTTGATAGGTCCTAGGATAAGGTTTTGAAGGACATCCAAGTGAGGAAAGAGTTCATAACTTTGAAAGACCATACCGATCTTTTGGCGAACCAGGTGAAAATCTTTTTTATTTTCAACGATGGACTGGCCATCTAGCAGGATATCTCCTCCTTGAATACTTTCTAAACCATTGAGGCAGCGAAGTAGCGTACTTTTACCACAACCAGATGGTCCTAGGATGACGACGACTTCCCCCTTTTTAATATCTAAAGAAAGTCCTTGGAGGATAGGATTGTCTCCGAAGGATTTTTTTAGTTCCTTGATTTCTAAAATAGTTTCAGACATTTAGTTCCTCCAATGTTTTTCTAGATGAGTAGATAGTTTGGAAATAGGGAAGCAAACTGCGAAATACAAGACTAGGATGGTTCCATAAATCCAAAATGAAGCTGTTGGGATAGTCAAACGATTGCTATCGATGATTTGTTGTCCAACCTTGGTAACTTCAACAACCCCAATCAAACAACCAAGGAAGTCGTTTTGATCATCCGAGTGACAAGATTGATGGCTTGCGGTAGAAGCCTTCTCAAAACTTGAGGGATAATGATATGGTAGTAGAGTTGCACTTTAGTTAAGCCAAGCGCTTGTCCGCTCTCAAACTGATGTTTTGGGAGAGAAGTAATAGCTCCACGAACCAAGTCACCCATCTCAGCTGTTCCCCAAAGAGTGAAAACGATAATAGCAGAAGTCTCACCAGAGATATTGATATTAAAGTTTCGAGCCAAGCCAAAGTAAACGATGAAGAGAAGCACCAGCTGGGGCATGATACGGATAAATTCTAGATATAAGCGTGTCAAGAAGCGAATCACTCTAGAATGAGAAGTCATGATAATTCCCATCACCGTTCCGAAAATCATGGATAAGAGGACAGACAGGATGGATATCCCAATCGTGACTCCCAACCCTTGTAAGATTCTCAGGAGATTATTTCCCTGAAAGAGTACTTGCATTCCCGAATCCTGCATGACGGAGCCTCCTTTCTATCCAACTAAAGACTAGTGAAATAGGTAGAAGCATGATAAGGTAAGCAACCACCAACATGGCTAGTGCGATATCTGTCTCATAGTAGAGTCCTATCAAATCCTTAGCAACATACATAAGGTCAGCAAGGGCAACTGCTGAGAAGACAGATGTTTCCTTGATCAGGAAAATAACATTGGCACTAAAGGATGGTAGAGCAACCGCTGTCGCTTGTGGCAGAACTACGTAGCGAAAAACCTGAAATGGAGTAAGCCCAATGGCTAAACCAATTTCATGCTGGGTTTGACTGACTGCTTCTAGCCCGCTTCGGAAGGATTCTGCCATGTAGGAACCACCTAAAAAGATGAGCCCGACTGTTGCACAGACTTCTGAAGAAAGAACAATCCCTATTCGAGGTAGACCGAAGTAGAGAAAGAAAAGTTGTATCAAAAGGGGTGTATTTCGTGAAAGTTCGATATAGGCTGTTGCCAACTGGGAGAAAACAGGAACGCGATAATGTCGGATAACGCTAACAAGTAGCCCAACCAGAAAAGAACCTAAAATTCCCCAGACTGCAATATGCAAGGTCAGAAATAAAGCCTTTTGATAGAGTGGTAGATATTGTTCAACAATGGACCAATCCAAAAGTAGAACCTCCTATCTAGGAAAATAATACAGTTATTGTAGCATTAAAATAGAGCTTTGAATAATATGTATTTTTTATCACAATGATAGACAAAATCTATTGGAAAGGGAAATTTTAAAATTTTTAGGAAATTTAGTTGACAAATGTAGATTTTGAGAGTATACTGATAATTGTAATTGACAAATGTAGATTTTGGAGGTGTGCTGATGCAGATTTCGGATGCAGAATGGCAGGTCATGAAGATTATTTGGATGCAGGGAGAACAGACTAGTACTGATCTCATAAAAGTATTAGAGAAAAGGTTCAGTTGGTCCAAATCCACGATCCAGACACTCTTGGCTCGTTTGGTGGAGAAGGAATGTTTGACTCGGGAAAAACAGGGCAAGTCCTTTATCTATTCAGCCCTGTTGACACAGGAAGATAGCAAGAAGTTACTTGTCCAGGATATCAAAGACAAGGTTTGTTCCCGCAGGATCAAGCAGTTACTTGCTGATTTGATCAAAGAATGTGACTTTACCCTAGCTGACTTGGAAGGCTTGGAAGAAGTGATTTCAAAGAAAAAAGCAAGTGCTGTGGCAGAAGTAAGATGTAATTGTATGTAAAGGAGACGCTATGTTAAATCTATTTGTATCTATTGTTATTCTAGGAATGATTGCTTTTATCCTCTTTTGGTTTTTCAAAAAACCGCAAGAAGATGCTAAGAGAGCCCAACAAAAGAATGGCTATCAAGAAATTCGAGTGGAAGTCATGGGGGGATACACTCCAGGAACTATTATCCTCAAAAAATCGCAACCTGCTCGCATTATTTTTGATCGAAAAGATCCTTCACCTTGCTTGGACCAAATCGTTTTTCCAGACTTTGGAGTGCATGCAGATCTACCTATGGGAGACCAATATGTGGTTGAAATCACTCCTGAAGAAGCAGGTGAGTATGGTTTCTCTTGTGGCATGAATATGATGCACGGTAAGATGATTGTAGAATAGGAGAATGATATGACAGAAATTGTAAAAGCAAGCCTTGAAAATGGCGTTCAAAAAATCCGTATCACGGCAGACAAAGGCTACCATCCAGCCCACATTCAACTGCAAAAAGGGATTCCTGCTGAGATTACCTTTCATCGTGTGACACCTTCAAACTGTTATAAAGAGATTCTCTTCGAAGAAGAAGGGATTCTAGAACCAATCGCTCAAGACGAGGAAAAAGTCATTCGCTTTACTCCTCAATACTTGGGGGAGCATGAATTTTCATGCGGCATGAAGATGCAAAAGGGGACCTACACCGTTGTTGAAAAAACTAAAAAGTCTCTCAGTCTTTTTCAGCGTTTTTGGATTACTAGTATCTTTACTGTGCCTCTTGTGATTCTCATGATTGGGATGTCTACAGGAGGAATTAGTCACCAAGTCATGCGTTGGGGCACCTTTTTAGCCACAACACCCATTATGCTGGTAGCTGGAGTTCCATATATCAGAAGCGCCTGGGCTAGTTTTAAAAAGCACAATTCCAACATGGATACCTTGGTTGCTCTGGGAACCCTAGTGGCCTATTTCTATAGCTTAGTTGCCCTCTTCACTGGTCTGCCCGTTTACTTTGAAAGTGCTGCATTTATCCTCTTCTTCATTCTTTTGGGAGCAGTTTTTGAGGAAAAAATGCGAAAAAATACTTCGCAGGCAGTCGAAAAATTATTAGACCTACAAGCAAAAACAGCAGAGGTTTTGCGTGATGATGTTTATGTTCAAATCCCTCTAGAACAAGTCAAAGTTGGGGATCTCATTCGCGTTCGACCAGGTGAAAAAATTGCCGTTGATGGTACTGTGTTAGAAGGTGAAACGAGTATTGATGAATCAATGGTGACTGGGGAAAGTATTCCAGTCGATAAATCAGTTGGAGATGCTGTCATTGGTTCAACCATCAATAATAGTGGTACGATTATTTTTAGAGCTGAAAAAGTAGGTTCTGAAACCATGTTGGCTCAGATTGTGGACTTTGTGAAAAAAGCGCAAACGAGTCGTGCTCCTATTCAAGATTTGACAGACAAGATTTCTGGGATTTTTGTACCAGCAGTTGTCATTTTAGGACTTCTTACTTTTTGGATCTGGTTTGTTTTCTTAGGAGAAAGCTTGTGACGTCGCTCCTCTATGGAGTAGCAGTTTTGATAATTGCCTGTCCTTGTGCACTAGGACTCGCGACACCGACAGCACTCATGGTTGGAACAGGACGAAGTGCCAAGATGGGGATTCTTCTCAAAAATGGTACAGTTTTACAGGAAATCCAAAAAGTCCAAACAGTTGTTTTTGATAAGACAGGAACCTTGACCGAAGGGAAGCCAGTGGTAACAGATGTTGTCGGAGATGAAGGAGAAGTGCTAAGTTTGGCTGCTTCACTGGAAGATGTATCTCAACACCCGCTAGCTCAAGCAGTTGTAAATCGTGCATCTGAACTAGGAATTAGCCTTTACCCTGTTGAAAACTTCCAAGCCTTACATGGAAAAGGTGTGACTGGGGATATTAATGGTAAACAAGTCTTGCTGGGGAATGCCAAACTCTTAGATGATCTTGCTATTCCACATGATTATCAAGAACGATTTGATTTGCTTGAGAAAGAAGCAAAAACAGTTGTCTTCTTATCCGTTGATGGTGAGTTAAAAGGCTTACTTGCCTTGCAAGATGTCCCTAAGGAAAATGCTCGAGAAGCCATTGCTAAATTGAAAAAACGTGGTCTTAGAACGGTCATGCTTACTGGAGATAATGCTGGAGTAGCCCATGCGATTGCAGAGCAAATTGGAATCGAAGAAGTAATCGCAAATGTCTTGCCAGAGGAAAAGGCACATGAAATTCACAAGCTTCAAAAGAATGGCAAATTGGCCTTTGTTGGAGATGGTATCAATGATGCGCCGGCCCTCAGTGTAGCGGATGTCGGAATTGCCATGGGATCTGGTACAGATATTGCCATTGAATCAGCAGATCTTGTCCTTACAACCAACAATTTACTAGGATTGGCACGTGCTTTTGATATGAGTAAGAAGACCTTTAATCGTATCCTACTCAATCTTTTCTGGGCTTCTATCTATAACCTCATTGGTATTCCGATTGCAGCAGGAGTCTTTTCAAGTCTTGGTTTGGTGCTCAATCCAGAACTTGCAGGATTGGCCATGGCCTTTAGTTCAGTCTCTGTTTTAATCAGCTCTCTTATGCTTAATTTTACTAAAGTCGATTAATACTCTTCGAAAATCAAATTCAAACCACGTCAGCTTCACCTTGCCGTACTCAAGTACAGCCTGCGGCTTGCTTCCTAGTTTGCTCTTTGATTTTCATTGAGTATAAAAAGGCGGTTTTAACCGCTTTTTTGCTATTCTAAAACAGATTTTCGAAACGTTTTCAAACTGTACTGTAATAGAGAATGAAGTTTTCTGAGCACATTCTTATGAATCTGAAATCAAATGTGATAAATTAGGATTGTAAATTTACTGAATCGTTTTCAAAAAACATATAAAAGCGCTTTTATCTTTTATCAAATTAACTTTAAGGAGAGTTATCATTATGACTCAAGGGAAAATTACTGCATCTGCAGCAATGCTTAACGTATTGAAAACATGGGGCGTAGACACAATCTACGGTATCCCATCAGGAACACTTAGCTCACTTATGGACGCTTTGGCTGAAGACAAAGATATCCGTTTCTTGCAAGTTCGCCACGAAGAAACAGGTGCTCTTGCAGCGGTTATGCAGGCTAAATTTGGCGGATCTATTGGTGTTGCAGTTGGTTCAGGTGGTCCAGGTGCGACTCACTTGATTAACGGTGTTTACGATGCAGCTATGGATAACACTCCATTCCTTGCTATCCTTGGATCACGTCCAGTTAACGAATTGAACATGGATGCCTTCCAAGAATTGAACCAAAACCCAATGTACAACGGTATCGCTGTTTACAACAAACGTGTAGCTTACGCAGAGCAATTACCAAAAGTTATTGACGAAGCGTGCCGTGCTGCAGTTTCTAAAAAAGGTCCAGCCGTTGTTGAAATTCCAGTAAACTTTGGTTTCCAAGAAATTGACGAAAACTCATACTACGGATCAGGTTCATATGATCGCTCATTCATCGCTCCAGCTTTGAACGAAGTTGAAATCGACAAAGCTGTTGAAATCTTGAACAATGCTGAACGTCCAGTGATCTACGCTGGTTACGGTGGTGTTAAAGCTGGTGATGTGATCACTGAATTGTCTCGTAAAATTAAAGCACCAATCATTACGACTGGTAAAAACTTTGAAGCTTTCGAATGGAACTATGAAGGTTTGACAGGTTCTGCTTACCGTGTTGGTTGGAAACCAGCCAACGAAGTGGTCTTTGAAGCAGACACAGTTCTTTTCCTTGGTTCAAACTTCCCATTTGCTGAAGTTTACGAAGCATTCAAAAACACTGAAAAATTCATCCAAGTGGATATCGACCCTTACAAACTTGGTAAACGTCATGCCCTTGATGCTTCAATCCTTGGGGATGCAGGTCAAGCAGCTAAAGCAATTCTTGATAAAGTAAACCAAGTTGAATCTACTCCATGGTGGCGTGCAAACGTGAAGAACAACCAAACTGGCGTGATTACATGAACAAACTCGAAGGTAAAACTGAGGGTGCGCTTCAATTGTACCAAGTTTATAATGCAATCAACAAATATGCTGATCAAGACGCTATTTACTCAATCGACGTAGGTGACACTACTCAAACATCTACTCGTCACCTTCACATGACACCTAAGAACATGTGGCGTACATCTCCACTCTTTGCGACAATGGGTATTGCCCTTCCTGGTGGTATCGCTGCTAAGAAAGACAATCCAGATCGCCAAGTATGGAACATCATGGGTGACGGTGCATTCAACATGTGCTACCCAGACGTTATCACAAACGTTCAATACGACCTTCCAGTTATCAACGTTGTCTTCTCAAATGGTAAATATGCCTTCATCAAGGACAAATACGAAGACACAAACAAACACTTGTTTGGTTGTGACTTCCCTAATGCTGACTATGCGAAAATCGCTGAAGCTCAAGGAGCTGTTGGATTTACAGTTGACCGTATCGAAGACATCGATGCAGTCGTTGCAGAAGCTGTTAAATTGAACAAAGAAGGTAAAACTGTTGTTATCGATGCTCACATCACTCCACATCGTCCACTTCCAGTAGAAGTACTTGAGTTGGATCCAAAACAACACTCAGAAGAAGCTATTAAAGCCTTCAAGGAAAAATACGAAGCAGAAGAACTCGTACCATTCCGCCTCTTCTTGGAAGAAGAAGGGTTGCAATCACGCGCAATTAAATAATTCCTCTCGTCGAAAATCAAATGTAAAATTTGCCTGCGGTTAGATTTTTATTCTTTGATTTTCATAGAGAGAAACTTGAAAAGATCGGAGCAATCCGGTCTTTTTGTGGAGGACAGTAAATGAATTTAAATCAATTAGATATTATCGTGTCAGATGTTCCCCAAGTCTGTGCTGAATTAGAGTGTATCTTGGATAAAAAGGCGGACTATGTTGATAACAGTTTTGCTCAGTTCACGATTGGCAGTCACTGTCTCATGTTGTCCCAAAATCATTTGATTCCTTTGGAACAATTTTTCAGTCAGGAATCATTCTACACATTGAGGTTGAGGATGTCGACCAGAACCAAAAGCGGTTAAAAGAGATTGGTGTCGAGATTTTACACGGTCCTTGTGAAACGGATTGGGGAACAGAATCCCTGTTAGTTGAAAGGCCCATGCTGGTCTAGTCATTGATTTTTATAGAATGAAATAGGACGCTTAGTCATTTGAAGTTAACCTTAATGATTCTTAAAACAGAATATGAGAATATGAAACTATTGAAAAGATCGGAGCAATCCGGTCTTTTTCTTTTATATCTTTTCTGTTAAAATAGATTTGCATCATGATATTTTAAGGAGAAAAAGATGCCAACAACTTTCTTTCTATTATTTGGCTTAATGTCGTTAGGCTTTGCTGCCTTCACCTATTTCATGTTCGACATTTTTATCTTTAGTAATTACAGAAATGCCAAGAGATGCACCGAAAGAACGGAAGGAGTTATTATCCGATATTCCTATGCTCTTTATAACGGGATTAGCCTCCCAGTGGTTGAGTACACTGTCGACGGGAACCAATACAAGGTCTCGGACCAAAATTTCTATATGCGATTTCAAATACAATCAGTACTCCCTTAGGTTCGATCGTATCTGATGTCAAAATGGATAATTTTGAAGATGGGGAAATTCCTCAGGTTTTAAGATACAAAATTTATAGGAACAGTTTCATCTCTTTAACAAAATCACCTTTAATGGAACGATTTCCAATTGGGGGAAAGGTAACTGTTTATTATGATCCTAAAAAACCAAAACATTCCTATGTAGAAAGACCTTTAAAACCAGGTCGTTATGCATGGTTGACTAAATGTTTAGCTTATTTCCTTGTTTTTCTGATGGTTGCTCTAGCTTTCTTTATCGTGTTCATTCTTCCAAATCTTGTGAACTAATAGTTTCTGGTAGATATTTTAAAAGTATGAAATCCATATCGTTACTATTTTTATAAAATCTTCTCCCTACTTTATAAGATATGAAAAAGAGTTCAACTCAGAACTCTTTTTTTGCTATAATGAAGGGAGAAAAATCAGACAGGAGATCAAGATGTCAGAACCATTATTTTTAAATTCTGTAATGCAAGAAAAAATCTGGGGTGGGACTAAACTACGTGATGAGTTTGGTTACGACATTCCGAGTGAAAAAATCGGAGAATATTGGGCAATCTCAGCTCACCCAAATGGAGTGTCTAAGGTAGCCAATGGTCGCTTTGAGGGAATCGATCTAGCTACTTTGTATGCGGAACACCGTGAATTGTTTGGCAATCGTCCGGAACCAGTATTTCCACTCTTGACTAAAATCCTTGATGCCAATGACTGGCTCAGTGTTCAAGTTCACCCAGATGATGCTTATGGACTAGAGCATGAAGGCGAACTTGGAAAGACAGAGTGCTGGTATATCATCGCTGCAGATGAAGGTTCAGAGATTATTTACGGTCACAATGCTAAGTCAAAAGAAGAACTCCGCCAGCAAATTGAAGATAAAAACTGGGATGCCTTGCTTAACAAAAAGTTCCTGTTAAGGCTGGAGATTTCTTTCTATGTACCAAGTGGAACTATGCATGCTATCGGTGCAGGTATCTTGATCCTTGAAACGCAACAGTCTAGTGATACAACCTACCGTGTCTATGACTTTGACCGTAAGGATGATAATGGCAACTTGCGTGAGCTTCACCTTGAAAAATCCATCGATGTTTTTGAAATATTGGTGAGCCTGCTAACAGCCGACCTGTGACTGTCAAAGCAGATGATCTACGTTCAACTCTTCTTGTCTCTAATGATTTCTTCTGCAGTTTACAAGTGGGAAATCACAGGAAAAAGTTGACTTTTGAGAAAGACAGCTGACTACAGCTTGTTGAGTGTCTTGGCTGGTCAAGGGAAACTGACTGTAGACGGTAAGGAATATCCTATCCAAAAAGGTAGCCATTTTATCTTGCCAAGTGATGTTGAAGCTTGGACTTTGGAAGGATCAGATTTAGAATTGATTGTAAGCCATCCATAAAAAGAAAAGACTTGAGATTGATTCTCAAGTCCTTTTTTGTATTTACATAAATTGGGCGATAAAGACCACGATGATGATAATTGGAATGATGAAACGAAGAAGGAAAAGCCAGGCTTGGAAAAGTCCTTGTTTCCAAGGTGTTTCATCAAGATGAAGTTCCTCCATGGCTAGTGCTTTCTTGAAAATATATCCTGTAAAGAGGGACAAGCAGAGAGCACCGAAAGGCATGAGGAGGTTGGAAACCAAGAAATCCATGGCATCAAAGAAAGTTTTCCCAAAGATTTGAACATCGGCCATGACACTGTAGGAAAGGGCTGAAGGGATACCAAAGATAAAAGTCAATACCCCTAAAATCATACTCCACTTAGCACGTTTACGATTATCCTGATTGGTGATGTTACCAACGTTGATCTCAAGCATGACGACTGAAGAGGTTATCGTCGCAAAGAGGAAAAGAAAGAGAAAGAGAATATAGAAAATCGTACCAAACGGCATATTGTCAAAGAGTTGTGGCAAGACAATAAAGAGAAGACTCGGTCCACCTTCTGATTGGATGTTAAATGCTGACATAGCAGGGAAAATCGCAAGTCCAGCCATGATGGACACCGAAATGTTCAAGGATACGATGGAAATTCCTGATTGGACCAGATTGGTCTTCTTGTCCAGGTAGGAAGCGTAGGTCAGCATGGCTGTAACACCGAGGGATAGGGCAAAGAAAGATTGACCCAGTGCATAGAGGAGTCCAGCACTTGTTAGTTTTGAAAAGTCCGGTTTGAGGAAGTAAACCACACCTTCCATGGCATTAGGTAAGCTGAGAGAACGTCCTATGATAATGACAAAGATGATAAAAAGTAGGGGCATCATAACCTTAGATGCTCTTTCAATTCCTTTTTGAACGCCGTGTGATACGATGAAAATGTTCAAGAAGATAAAGGCTGCTTGGGCTCCTAAAGCAATAACTGGATTAGAAATGATGGAAGAGAATTGCTGGGCATAATCTCCATTTCCGATTAGGTGGAATAATCTTCCAATCTCGATACCAAGGTATACCAGAATCCAACCCCCAATGACACTATAAAATGAAAGAAGGATGAAAAGAGCAAAGGCACCAATCCAACCAATAAAGTTGTATTTTTGATTGTTTCCAAGCTTGCCAAAGGTTTTGATTGCTGACACGCCAGCGCTTCGACCAAGGGCAAACTCAGCCAGTAGAAGAGGGAAACCAATTAAAATTGTCGAGATAAGAAAGACCAGTAAGAATCCTCCCCCACCATTGGCAGCGGTCATATAAGGGAACTTCCAAACAGCTCCAAGACCAATAGCAGAACCAGCAGATGCAAGGATGAAGCCCAGTTTTGATCCCCATTGCGATTTTTCAGACATCGTTAAAACTCCAATCTATTTTTAAAATAAGAAAAGGCTACTTGAGTTGTCAAATAGCCCTCTCTCAATTGCTCTCTAAGAGCCTTTTATTTAATTGATAGACTTGATTATCCTATCATGTTTTCTGAAGCCTGTCAAGAAAGCGATTTTCATGTTTTCATAAAAAATATGATAAAATACTTGACTCTACCCTAAGGTAAGGGGATATACTATTCATGTGAGGAGGAAATCATGTACCATATCAAAGAAGCTGCGCAACTTTCAGGTGTCTCCGTCAAGACCCTCTACCATTATGATAAGATAGGACTCTTAGTTCCGTTAAAGTCAGAAAATGGCTATCGAATTTACAGTCAAGAGGATTTAGAACGACTTCAGGTTATCCTCTATTACAAGTATCTAGGCTTTTCTTTAGAAAAAATAGCAGAGCTATTGAAGGAAGATACGACAGATATATTGTCACATTTAACTAGACAGTTGGATTATTTAACCCAGGAGAGGCAACATCTGGATACCTTAATTTCAACCTTACAAAAAACCATTCAAGAACAAAAAGGAGAAATAAAAATGACCATTCAAGAAAAATTCACTGGATTTAGCTACCAAGACAATCGAAAATACCACCAAGAGGCGGTAGACAAGTATGGCCAAGAAGTCATGGACCAGGCTCTCGAGCGTCAAAAAGGACGAGAGGATGAAGCTACAACAGCCTTTAATCAAATCTTTCAAGCCTTGGCTCAAAATCTCAAAGATGGTCTACCTGCAACAGCACCTGAAAACCAAAAGAAAGCAGCCAAGCTCTTACAAGCTATTCGTACTTATGGATTTGACTGCTCTATGGAAATCTTCGGTCATATCGGAAAAGGCTATGTCTATAATCCAGAGTTCAAGGAAAATATTGATAAATTTGGACCTGGAACAGCCCAGTACACATCAGATGTGATTGCCCACTATGTTAGAACTCAGACAAAATAAAAATCGGCGGAGTAATCTCTGCCGATTATTTGCTATTTGAAATCATAAAGCCAGTCGTCACCGTCTTTATAGTAAAGAACTCACTGAGATCCTCTTCCAAAAAAACACGAAGCATATCAGACATATCCTCAGTAGCTAATTTAAGATGAGATAGATTTTTAAAATCCTCCCACCAGACTTTTCCTTCGTCTGAAGAATGGAGCTGACCAGTAAAGTGTTCGGTCTTGTAAAAAAGGACAACATAGCGATAATCTGCATCGTCGCACCAGTCCTTGATGCCACAGAGTTGGAGTTTAGAAATGGTTAGACCCGTTTCTTCTCTCACTTCACGAATGACAGCATCGACAAAGGATTCGCCACGTTCAACATGTCCGCCAGGAAAAGTAATGCCAGGCCAGTCAGGACTAACTCGATCTTGAAGCAGAACCTTGTCCCCATTTTTAATCATGCACATGTTGACAAATTCGACTGATTCTCTTCTGCTCATATTATTTTTCCTATTTTGTTAGTAATTTTTCTACCACGTTTAACTTTCGCATGGTCAGATCAACGCCGAACAGCTTTTCAAGATAGTTGGTATTAAGTTTTTTTCGTTTTGCAGTTCTAGGGAGATAGAGGTAAAGACAATGGTTGCCGATACAAATTTCTTCTTCACCATAGTCACTATCCAATTTTTCTAATGGTAGACTTTGGATATCATTTTGAAAAAGGATCACATGTATTCGGTCAAAAAGATAGTGTTTTCCAAATGGGTTTTCTTGGACAATTTTTGCAAAATCATTTTTGTTCTTGATTACCATTTTTAAATCAGCACCAATTTTTTCCTTTATTAGAGTGTGAACCTGTTCTCGTATTTCTTCCAGAGATAAGTCACTTTCAAGAATGATATTCCCACTTTGAATATAGGTTCGAACGTGTTGAAAATCAGCCTCTATCAAGATATCTACTAGATAAGACATTTTAGGGATAGCATTTTTTCCATTAGGAGTAACTCCCCTTAGTAAGATAATATGTTCCAAAGTAGTTCCTTTCTTATCTAACATCCTTAGATACTAAATTATTTATAGATTAAGTTTGAGCCTGCCACCCATCCGGTGCAGAGGGCAGAAGTGATGTTAAAGCCACCTGTGTGGGCATTGATATCCAGTACCTCACCTGCAAAGTGGAGGCCAGGTACCAGCTTACTTTCCAGCGTTTTAGGATTGATTTCCTTGAGACTAACGCCACCTTTGGTCACAAAGGATTTAGCCAAGGACATTTTTCCTGTCACAGGGATTTTGAGTGCCTTGATAGACTGGACAAGTTGGTCCCGTTCTTTTTCAGTTAGCTGTTTAACTTTTTCAGGGTATCCTTGGACAAAGAATTCTGCTAAGCGTTCTGGCAACAAAGATTTCAAGGTATTTTTTAAGGATTTTTCACGGTTATCTTCTAGAAAATTTATTAAGTCGTCTTCAGAAAGTTGTGGCAAGACATCTAAAGACAGGATTTCGCCACCCTTGACAAAGCTAGACATACGCAAAGCCGCAGGACCAGATAAACCAAAGTGGGTAAAGAGCAGATCATGAGTAATGACGTGCTTGCCATAACTGAGAGTCACATCGTCTAGCGAAATTCCTTGCAAGGCCTTATGAGGAAAATCTGTCAATAAGGGACTTTCAGCAGCCTCAAGTTCGGTAATGGTGTGTTTGAAATGACGGGCAATCTCGTGGCCAAAACCAGTTGAACCAGTAGAAGGATAGGATTTGCCACCAGTTGTGACGATGAGTTTATCACAAGTAAAGGTCTGGTCTGCGGACTTAAGGACAAACTGGTCGTCTATCTTTTTAACAGAAACAATCTCTGTTTGAGTAGCAATTTGCCCGCCTAGTTCCGTAATTTTCTTCTCCAGAGCCTCGATTATGGTTCGCGATTTATCGCTGGCTGGGAAGACACGTCCGTGGTCTTCAACCTTGAGTTTAACACCATTTTCCGTGAGAAAATTAATGATATCATGGTTATCAAACTGTGAGAAGACACTGTATAGAAATCGCCCATTTCCAGGGATGCCAGCGAGTAGATCGTCTAGAGTTCCGTTGTTAGTCACGTTACAGCGACCACCGCCAGTTCCAGCTAATTTTTTCCCAAGTTTTCGATTTTTTTCGATGAGTAGAGTTTTCTGACCATAAAAACTACTGGAAATCGTAGCCATCATGCCAGCAGGTCCACCACCGATGACAATAGTATCAAAATGTTTCATAGCTCTATTGTACCATAAAAAACAAGAGATGCTTGGCATCTCTTGTTGCTTATAATCTTAGTTAATTTCATATCCCATCAACAAACCGCCATCTTCCGCATAGAAACTGCAGAGTCCAGAAGTTGGGATGATTCTAATGTCAGCTTGTGGGTATTTTTCTCGTAGGAGCTCTGAGAGCTGTTGGCAGAATTTTTCATTGCTGCGGTGAGCCATGACGATACGCCCACCAGCATAGCCAGCTTTGATCAACTCTTCATAGGCAGCTTGAAGAGATTTTTTAGCACCACGAGCCTTTTGGAGAAGTTCCAAGGTTCCGGTTTCGCTTGCTTCCCCAACCATACGAATATTGAGGAGCCCGACAACTGTACCAATAAGCTTACTCAATCGACCGTTTTTAACCAGGTTATCCACTTTAGCAAGAACGAACAACAACTTCGTTTTTTCTTGGTAAGTAGTAATCACTTCAACGACTTCTTCAAAAGAAAGTCCTTGGTTGATCAAGTCATTGATCTTTTCGACGATTAGGTCAACTTCCCCACCAGCTGATAAGCTATCGATGACATGAACCTGAGTATCGGGGTGTTCTTCGAGATAGATATTCTTAGCTAATTGAGCACTATTGTGGCTACCAGAGAGAGTTCCAGTGATAGTCACTACAAAAATATGTTTGGCACCTTCGAATGCTCGTAAGTAATCATCAGGACTAGGGCAGGCTGATTTTGAAGCTTCAGAAGTCGCATACATAGTTTCCATCATCTTATCGATATCCAGATTGGCATCATCGACAAAGACTTGGTCTGCTACCTGAATCTTTAAGGGAACACTGACAAATTCAGTATCAAAAGCGGGGGTTGCCAGTTGACGATAATCACAACCAGAGTCAGCTACAATCTTCCAAGTCATAGAAATTCTCCATCTTTATCACTTATACATTGACAAAGGTTCTGTCTTTTTTTACAATTATATCATGAAAGCCCTTGAAACAAAAGTAGTACCTCTCTGTTGTCACAAGTAGAAAGAAATTGTTATGTCTGAACGTAAAATATCTGAAAAATCGCTTGAAAACCTTAGAAAATCAAATCAAGAATCTAATTTGCTAACCAGAGAAGCGATTGAAACAGCTCTTTTGCAACTCTTGGAGAAAAAAGAGTTGGCTAAGATTAGCATTTCTGAGTTAGTCAAGCGTGCTGGCGTTTCTCGTGCAGCTTTTTATCGAAACTATGATTCAAAAGAAGAGATTTTAGAAAGTGTCTTTAAACGTAGCGTCCATAATATCATGGAGCAATTGAGTCATTACGATGTTAAAACAGACCTTTATCTCGTATGGGTTCACCTCTTTAGAGAAGCTAAGAAAGAAGCCAAGGTTATCCAGCTTGCCCTAGACTATCACTTAGAAAAAATCTTTGTGCAAGCCATGCAAGAATTTTTAGAGAAATACTACGGGAAATCAAAAGGTGTCAGCTCTTACCTACATTCATTTTGGAGTTCTGCCATCGTATCGGTCTTGCTTAAATGGATCAAGGATGGGATGAAGGTTCCTGCTGAAAAAATCGCAGATCTACGCCTGCCATTTTTCAAAAAATAAAACATGAGGAGAAATGCTATGACAGAAAAAAGACTAGCTTGGGATGAGTATTTGCTGCTCAAGCTCTATTGATTGCCAATCGTTCAACTTGTAAACGTGCCAAGGTAGGAGCGGTTTTAGTCAAGGATAACAAGGTTATTTCAACAGGCTATAATGGTTCTGTATCAGGAACAGAGCATTGTATAGATCATGACTGTCTGGTGATTGAAGGCCACTGTGTCCGCACTCTTCATGCAGAAGTGAATGCTATACTGCAAGGAGCCGAACGTGGAGTTCCTAAAGGATTTACAGCCTATGTTACGCATTTTCCATGCCTCAACTGTACAAAACAACTGCTTCAGGTAGGTTGTGAGCGTGTAGTTTATATCAATCAATACCGTATGGATGACTATGCCCAACACCTTTATCAAGAAAAGGGAACAGAATTAGCTCACCTACCACTTGAAACAGTGCAGGCAGCTCTCCAAGAGGCTCACCTAATCTAGAAATTATAAAAAAAATAAATGGTTTAGAAAGCTTTTTAAACCATTTTTTGATATAATAAGAAGAATAAATTGAAAGAAGGAATTCTGAAAATGGGAAAACTTGAAGTTATTAATCATCCACTGATTCAACACAAATTATCAATCTTGCGTCGCACTGACACTTCTACAAAAGCTTTTCGTGAGTTAGTTGACGAGATCGCAATGTTGATGGGATATGAAGTACTTCGTGATCTTCCACTTGAAGACGTTGAAATCGAAACACCGATCACAAAAGACAGTTCAAAAAAACAGTTGGCTGGTAAAAAAATTGGCGATTGTCCCAATCTTGCGTGCAGGTATTGGGATGGTTGATGGACTATTAAGCTTGGTTCCAGCAGCAAAAGTTGGGCACATCGGTATGTACCGTGATGAAGAAACCCTTCAACCAGTGGAATACTTGGTAAAATTACCTGAAGATATCGACCAACGTCAAATCTTTGTGGTTGACCCTATGCTTGCAACTGGTGGGTCAGCAATCTTGGCTGTTGATTCCCTTAAAAAACGTGGGGCTTCAAACATCAAATTTGTCTGCCTTGTATCAGCTCCAGAAGGTGTAAAAGCTCTCCAAGAAGCTCACCCAGATGTAGAAATCTTTACTGCAGCTTTAGATGAACGTTTGAACGAACATGGCTATATTGTTCCAGGTCTTGGAGACGCTGGAGACCGCTTGTTCGGTACAAAATAAGATTCTAAAGTGATATTGAGACTATAGCCTAGTCTTAGTTTTGAAAGGAGGTTAAATTTTTGTATCTGTTAGTAGGATAGAGCAAAGATTTGACCTTTTTTGACCAAAAATATATAATAATCCTATTAACAAAGAAATTAGAAATCAAAAGGAGAAATGAATGATTCCTGTAGTTATTGAACAAACAAGTCGTGGAGAACGCTCGTATGACATTTACTCACGTCTTCTTAAGGACCGCATTATCATGTTGACTGGACCAGTCGAAGACAATATGGCAAACTCAGTTATCGCCCAATTGCTTTTCTTGGATGCCCAAGATAGTACAAAAGATATTTACCTTTATGTCAAACACTCCTGGAGGTTCTGTATCAGCTGGTTTGGCAATCGTTGATACTATGAACTTTATCAAGGCAGATGTCCAAACTATCGTTATGGGAATGGCAGCCTCAATGGGAACAATTATCGCTTCAAGTGGAGCAAAGGGCAAACGTTTCATGCTTCCAAATGCAGAATACATGATTCACCAACCAATGGGTGGTACAGGTGGTGGTACTCAGCAGACTGATATGGCCATTGCTGCTGAACACTTGCTTAAAACTCGTAAGACTTTGGAGCAAATTCTAGCAGATAATTCTGGCAAATCTGTTGAGCAAATTCATAAAGATGCTGAACGTGATTACTGGATGAGCGCTCAAGAAACTCTTGAATACGGTTTTATTGACGAAATTATGGCTAATAATTCTTTGAATTAAACTACTAAAGCAAGCTCGACTGAGCTTGTTTTTTTTGATATAATAGAAGGAAGATTGTTAGAAGGAAGTTGAATTATGTTTCAAAAAGAGAATCGGTCTGGTCTGATTATCTATTTATACTATAATCGCGATGCTAAAAAACTCGCAAATTATGGTGATATTTGTTACCACTCAAAAAAACATCGTTACCTACAACTTTATGTCCCAACAGAAGAAGTAGAAGAGCTGGTAAATCGTTTAGGTAAAAGAGAAATTTATCAAGAAAGTGAGAGTTTGTCATATCCAAGAATTGGAAACTCCTTTCGTTGGGAACCTATATAAAACTAGCGAAAACGTTATCATTTAAAAAAGTGAGAGAAACTTGTTGACAATTTTCTGATAATTCGGTATATTCTTAACATGTAATTTAAATTGAACATTAAAAGGAGATAAACATGAAGAAAAAATTTGCATTGTCACTTGTAGCTCTTGCAAGTACAGCTCTTTTAGCAGCTTGTGGGGAAGTGAAGTCAGGAGCTTCAAACACAACTGGTAACCCAATTGATGAAAAAGTTGTAAAAATTGGTTTCAACTTCGAAGAAACTGGTGCTGTAGCATCTTACGGTACTTCTGAGCAAAAGGGTGCTCAACTTGCAGTTGATGAAATCAACGCAGCAGGTGGTATCGATGGAAAACAAATCGAAGTAGTCGACAAAGATAACAAATCTGAAACTGCTGAAGCTGCTTCTGTTTCAACAAACCTTGTGACTCAATCTAAGGTAGCAGCTATCGTAGGACCTGCGACTTCAGGTGCGACTGCAGCAGCAGTAGCAAATGCTACACAAGCTGGAGTTCCATTGATTTCTCCAAGTGCTACTCAAGATGGTTTGACAAAAGGTCAAGATTTCCTCTTCATCGGAACATTCCAAGATAGTTTCCAAGGAAAAATCATCTCAAACTACGTTTCAAACAAATTGAACGCTAAGAAAAGTGGTCTTGTATACAGATAACTCAAGTGACTACGCTAAAGGTATTGCAAAATCTTTCCGTGATTCATTCACAGGTGAAATCGTAGCAGACGAAACATTTGTATCAGGTGATACAGACTTCCAAGCAGCTTTGACAAAAATCAAAGATAAAGACTTTGATGCAATCGTATTGCCAGGTTACTACACAGAAGCTGGTAAGATTGTAAACCAAGCTCGTGGTATGGGAATTGATAAAGCCAATCATCGGTGGTGACGGATTTAACGGTGCAGAATTTGTTCAACAAGCAACTGCTGAACGCGCATCAAATATCTACTTCATCTCAGGATTCTCAACTACTGTTGATGTTTCAGATAAAGCAAAAGCCTTCCTTGAAGCTTATCGTGCAAAATATAACGAAGATCCTTCAACATTTGCAGCTCTTGCTTATGACTCAGTTTACCTTGTAGCTAATGCAGCAAAAGGTGCAAAAACTTCAGTTGATATCAAGAACAATCTTGCTAAAACACAAAACTTCGAAGGTGTTACAGGTCAAACAAGCTTTGATGCAGATCATAACACTGTGAAAACAGCCTTCATGATGACCATGAATAATGGTAAAAGTAGATGCGGCAGAAGTCGTAAAACCTTAATTTTATAGATATCGTAAATGGGGAATGAGCTTTTTACTCACTCCCTGTTTCGGTATTTATAAAGGGATTATTTTTTTATAAAATCCTAAAAAAATAAAAACTTAGAAAAGAGTGAACCATATGCTTCAACAACTTGTCAATGGTTTAATCTTGGGTAGTGTCTATGCCTTGCTAGCCCTGGGTTATACTATGGTTTATGGAATTATCAAGCTTATTAACTTTGCCCATGGTGATATCTATATGATGGGTGCTTTCATGGGTTATTTCTTGATTAATGCCCTCCATTTAAATTTCTTTTTAGCCTTAATTTTGTCCATGATTGGTTCAGCTATTCTCGGTGTTATCATCGAGTTTCTAGCCTACCGTCCACTCCGACATTCAACTCGTATCTCTGTATTGATTACTGCTATCGGGGTATCCTTCTTGCTTGAGTATGGAATGGTCTATCTAGTAGGTGCCAATACACGTGCCTTCCCTCAAGCAATCCAAACAGTTCGTTATGACTTGGGTCCAATCAGTCTAACAAATATTCAATTGTTGATTTTGACAGTTTCGATTGTCTTGATGATTCTTTTGCAACTCATCGTGCAAAAAACAAAAATGGGGAAAGCCATGCGTGCCGTATCTGTAGATAGTGATGCAGCTCAATTGATGGGGATCAACGTAAACCGTACAATCAGTTTCACCTTTGCCTTAGGTTCAGCTCTGGCTGGTGCAGCAGGTGTCTTGATTGCCCTTTACTACAACTCTCTTGAACCATTGATGGGAATGACTCCGGGTATTAAATCATTCGTGGCTGCCGTTTTAGGTGGAATCGGTATTATTCCTGGTGCAGCTCTTGGAGGTTTTGTAATCGGACTATTGGAAACTTTTGCAACAGCCTTCGGAATGTCAGATTTCCGTGATGCTATCGTGTACGGAATCTTGCTATTGATCTTGATTGTTCGTCCAGCTGGTATCCTTGGTAAGAATGTGAAAGAGAAGGTGTAAACAATGAAAGAAAATTTAAAAGTTAATATTCTCTGGTTGCTCCTTGTGTTGCTTGGATATGGTGTGATTAGCTTATTAGTTTCGTTTGGTATTTTAAACCTTTTCCATATTCAGATTCTAGAACAAATCGGTATCAATATTATTCTTGCAGTAGGACTTAACCTTATCGTTGGTTTCTCTGGTCAATTTTCTCTTGGACATGCTGGGTTCATGGCTATCGGTGCCTATCGCAGCAGCCATTATTGGTTCTAAATCTCCAACTTATGGTGCCTTTTTTTGGAGCTATGTTGCTTGGTGCTATCATTGCTGGTTTGGTTGCCTTTGGTCGTTGGAATTCCTACCCTTCGTTTGAAGGGGGACTACCTTGCAGTTGCGACACTTGGGGTTGCTGAAATTATCCGTATCCTAATCGTCAATGGTGGTGATTTAACAAATGGAGCTGCTGGTATCCTTGGTATTCCAAACTTTACTAATTGGCAAATGGTATACATTTTTGCCGTGATTACGACAATTGCAACGCTGAATTTCCTTCGTAGTCCAATCGGTCGTTTAACCTTGTCTGTTCGTGAAGATGAAATTGCAGCTGAATCTGTCGGGGTCAATACAACAAAAAAATCAAAATTATCGCATTTGTCTTTGGAGCTATGACTGCAAGTATTGCAGGTTCCCTTCAAGCAGGATTTATCGGTTCTGTTGTGCCTAAGGATTATAGCTTTATCAACTCTATCAACGTTTTAATTATCGTTGTATTTGGTGGTTTGGGATCAATTACAGGAGCAATTGTCGCTGCGATTGTTCTTGGTATTTTGAATATGTTCCTTCAAGATGTAGCTAGCGTTCGTATGATTATCTATGCTTTGGCCTTGGTACTTGTTATGATCTTCAGACCAGGAGGACTTCTAGGAACATGGGAATTGAGCCTATCAAGACTCTTTAAAAAAGGTAAGAAGGAGGGACAAAACTAATGGCATTACTTGAAGTAAAACAGTTAACCAAGCATTTTGGTGGTCTGACAGCTGTTGGAGATGTAACTCTAGAATTGAACGAAGGTGAACTTGTTGGACTGATTGGACCGAATGGAGCTGGGAAAACAACTCTCTTCAACTTGCTGACAGGAGTTTATGAACCAAGTGAAGGAACAGTAACCTTAGATGGTCACTTGTTAAATGGCAAGCAACCCTATAAAATTGCTGCTCTTGGTTTAGGGCGTACCTTCCAAAACATCCGCCTCTTTAAAGACTTGACAGTTTTGGATAACGTTCTTATTGCATTTAGTAACCATCACAAACAACATGTTTTTGCAAGTTTCTTGCGCTTACCAGCTTTTTATAAGAATGAAAAAGAATTAAAAGCTAAAGCCTTAGAATTACTAAAAATCTTTGATTTAGATGGTGATGCTGAAACCTTAGCTAAAAACTTAGCCTATGGTCAACAACGTCGTTTGGAAATTGTTCGTGCCCTTGCCACAGAACCTAAAATCCTCTTCTTGGATGAGCCTGCAGCGGGTATGAATCCACAAGAAACTGCAGAATTGACTGAGTTGATTCGTCGCATCAAGGATGAATTCAAGATTACCATCATGCTGATTGAACATGATATGAACTTGGTTATGGAAGTTACGGAGCGTATCTATGTTCTTGAGTACGGTCGTTTGATTGCTCACGGGACACCAGATGAAATCAAGAGTAATAAACGTGTTATCGAAGCATATCTTGGAGGTGAAGCCTAATGTCTATGTTAAAAGTTGAAAACCTCTCAGTACACTATGGTATGATTCAAGCTGTACGTGATGTGAGCTTTGAAGTTAATGAAGGGAAGTTGTTTCTCTTATCGGTGCTAACGGTGCTGGTAAAACAACCATCCTTCGTACTCTTTCAGGACTTGTGCGTCCAAGTGCTGGTAAGATTGAATTTTTGGGACAAGAAATCCAAAAGATGCCTGCACAAAAAATTGTGGCATCAGGACTTTCTCAAGTACCAGAAGGACGTCATGTCTTTCCCTGGTTTGACTGTTATGGAAAACTTGGAGATGGGAGCCTTTCTTAAGAAAAATCGTGAAGAGAATCAAGCAAATTTGAAGAAAGTCTTCTCTCGTTTCCCTCGTTTGGAAGAACGTAAAAATCAAGATGCGGCTACTCTATCTGGTGGTGAACAGCAGATGCTTGCCATGGGACGTGCACTCATGTCAACGCCTAAACTTCTTTTATTAGATGAACCATCAATGGGACTTGCGCCAATCTTTATCCAAGAAATTTTTGATATCATCCAAGATATTCAAAAACAAGGAACAACCGTTCTCTTGATTGAACAAAATGCTAATAAAGCACTAGCCATCGCTGACCGAGGATATGTTCTTGAAACAGGAAAGATTGTCCTATCAGGAACAGGAAAAGAACTCGCAGCATCAGACGAAGTCAGAAAAGCATATCTAGGTGGCTAAAACAATCCAGTGGATTGTTTTAGTCGGCAGATAAAGATTGCCAAGCAATCCACATCTAGTCTGGGAGACTAGTTTAGGTTGTGGATTGAGATTGCGCACGCAATCCCTCTATAGTCCGGGGGACCTTTTTAGTCGGTAGATAAGGATTACGTAAGTAATCATCCAATCCAGTGGATTGTTTTAGTCGGCGGATAAAGATTGCAAAGCAATCATACAATCTACATAAGTATAAGATTAAGGGCTCTAAGTTGAGCTCTTTTTCGTAAAGTCCTTCAGATTTTTCTGAATCTTGAAAAAGAAATGAAAGCGTTTGATAGCTTTCCGTAAAAAGTGTATAATAAAACTATAAACATAAAGGAGATTTCCTATGGCAGTTAAAGATTTTATGACACGCAAGGTCGTTTATATCAGTCCTGATACAACTGTTGCACACGCAGCAGATTTGATGCGCGAACAAGGCTTGCACCGTCTCCCTGTTATTGAGAATGATAAATTGGTAGGCTTGGTAACAGAAGGGACAATCGCTGAAGCTAGTCCTTCAAAAGCGACTAGTCTTTCAATCTTCGAGATGAATTATCTGCTTAATAAGACAAAAGTAAAGACGTCATGATTCGAGATGTTGTTACTGTCTCAGGCTATGCAAGTTTAGAAGATGCAACTTATCTCATGCTTAAAAATAAGATTGGTATTTTGCCAGTTGTTGACAATGGACAATTGTATGGAGTCATTACAGATCGTGATGTATTCAGTGCCTTTCTTGAAATCGCTGGATATGGTGAAGAGGGAATCCGTGTTCGCTTTATCACAGAAAATGAAGTTGGAGTTTTAGGTAAGATTGTTTCTTTAATCGTTGAGGAAAATCTTAATATCTCTCATACCGTTAATATTCCACGTAAGGATGGTAAGATCGTTATTGAAGTACAAATTGAAGGAAGCATTGATCTTTCATCATTGAAAAAGAAATTCGAGGATGAAAATATTCTCGTAGATGAAATTACAAAAACTTCTGCAAAAAAACTCTAAAAAGAAAAATATAACTTACTTTAAGCTTGCGAAAAAAACTTTTTTCTAGTATAATAGTTTATTGTGAGCAAACCTCACTTACCCCTTGCAAAGGCTTGGGGTCATTAGACCAAAAGGAGGAACATATCAATGGCTAAATACGAAATTCTTTATATCATTCGTCCAAACATTGAAGAAGAAGCGAAAAACGCTTTGGTAGCACGTTTTGACTCTATCTTGACTGACAACGGTGCAACTGTTGTTGAATCAAAAGATTGGGAAAAACGTCGTCTTGCATACGAAATCCAAGATTTCCGTGAAGGACTTTACCACATCGTTAACGTTGAAGCAAACGACGACGCAGCTCTTAAAGAGTTTGACCGTCTTTCAAAAATCAACGCTGACATTCTTCGTCACATGATCGTCAAACTTGACGCGTAAGAAGGTAAATTATGATTAACAATGTTGTACTTGTAGGGCGTATGACACGTGACGCTGAGTTGCGTTATACCCCATCAAATGTAGCAGTTGCGACTTTTACTCTTGCAGTAAACCGTACATTCAAGAGTCAAAATGGCGAACGTGAGGCTGATTTTATCAATGTCGTTATGTGGCGCCAACAGGCTGAAAATCTTGCTAACTGGGCTAAAAAAGGCTCTCTTGTTGGGATTACAGGCCGTATTCAGACTCGTAGTTACGATAACCAGCAAGGACAACGTGTCTACGTGACAGAAGTCGTAGCTGAGAATTTCCAAATGTTGGAAAGCCGTAGTGCTCGTGAAGGACAAAGTGGTGGAGCTTATTCTGCACCAACTGCGAGTCATGCAGCACCTACAAATTCAGTACCTGACTTTCACGTGATGAAAATCCATTTGGATCAACCAATCCTTTGGATATTTCAGATGATGATTTACCATTCTAATGGACAATTAATACTATAAAGGAGAAAAAACATGGCTCAACAACGTCGTGGCGGATTCAAACGCCGTAAAAAAGTTGATTACATCGCAGCAAACAAAATTGAATATGTTGATTACAAAGATACTGAGCTTCTTAGCCGTTTCGTTTCAGAACGTGGGAAAATCCTTCCACGTCGTGTAACTGGAACTTCAGCTAAAAACCAACGTAAAGTAACAACAGCTATCAAACGCGCTCGCGTAATGGCTTTGATGCCTTTCGTAAACGAAGATTAAAAAAAAGACCCCGACGGGTCTTTTTTTCATGAGCCTTGAAATGAGAGAGCGAGTTGAGGTCCAGTGGACCTCTTTTTCATGAGCTCTGAAATGAGAGAGCGAGTTGAGGTCCCAGTGGACCTCTTTTTTTCATGAGCTTGAAAACAAGAGAGCGAGTAAGATCCTTACGGGTCTTTTTTCACGAGCATTGAAATGTGAGAGCGAGTTGGGGTCCGGGTGGACCTCTTTTTCATGAGCTTGAAAACTAGAAAGTGAATTAAGACCCCAACGGGTCTTTTTTTCACGATCATAAAAATAGAAGTGTTTGTTTCTTACGTGTTTTTAGTAGAGACCGTTCAATCATTAGTGATTTTAATGATATTTTTTAAAATAAAATTGAGGAATTCAATATATTTATATATATTATAATATAGAATGTAAATGTTAGTAAAAAGTTGCTGAAACCATTTTATTACAAAAAGGATTTCACAGTGTTACAAAACTATTAAAACCATTAGTGGATTCTAAAAAAATTTGACATTTAAATTAATTGTCGGTAAAATAATTAAGACAATCAAATTAATTGATTATTGAAATATTCTATATTCGAATCAATATTATGTGTCAGATTTTATTATGTTTAAAGGAAACCATAATGGAAAAACTTAAAGTGATGGTTGTTTTTGGAACGCGTCCAGAAGCCATCAAAATGGCCCCTTTAGTGTTGGAATTACAAAAGCACAGTGATTGTATTGAAACGATTACAGTTGTAACTGCTCAACACCGTCAAATGCTAGATCAGGTTCTTGAAACCTTCCGTATTCAACCAAACTATGATTTAGATATTATGGGGAAAAATCAGTCACTTTTAGATATTACTGCTAAAATTCTCCAGAAGTTCGATCCTATTGTTAAGAAAGAACTTCCAGATATGATTTTGGTACACGGTGATACTACAACAACTTTTGTAGCAAGTCTGGTGGCTTTCTATAATCAAGTTGGCATCGGGCATGTTGAAGCTGGGTTAAGAACCTTTGATAAATATTCTCCATTCCCAGAAGAGATGAACCGTCAGATGACAGATAATCTAGCGGATCTCTATTTTGCTCCAACGACTGATAGTAAGGAGAATCTTCTTAAGGAAAACCATCCTGAATCTGCTATTATCATCACTGGGAACACCGCTATTGATGCTTTAAAATTGACTGTTCAATCAAATTACTATCATGAAGTCCTAGATCGATTGGATCCTTTAAAGAAATTAGTTTTGGTGACAATGCACCGTCGTGAAAATCAAGGTCAACCTATGCGTGATGTCTTTGCTGCCTTGCGCGAAATGGTAGATGTTCATTCAGAATTAGAAGTTGTCTATCCTGTTCACCTTAGCCCTGCAGTCCAAGAAGCTGCTATGGATATTCTTTCTGGTCATGAACGAATTCATTTGATTGAACCATTAGATGTATTAGATTTTCACAATTTGGCATCAAGAAGTTATTTTATCATGACGGATTCTGGAGGTGTTCAGGAAGAAGCTCCTTCTTTAGGGAAACCAGTTCTTGTCCTTCGTGATACAACTGAACGTCCAGAAGGAGTACGAGTAGGAACTCTAAAACTAGTTGGAACAGATCCAAATCGTGTGAAAGAGGCAATGACAGCACTCTTAACTGATGAAAAACTCTATAAAGATATGTCTCAAGCTCCGAATCCTTATGGTGACGGAAAAGCTTCTGAACGGATTGTTCAAGCCATTCAACATTATTATGGTTTGACGGAAGCTGTATCTGAATTTAGAGAAGGAGATGAAGCATAATGAAAAGCTGGATTAAATTTAGGAACTGGTCTATTGCTTTAATTGGATTTGAGTTATTTCTCCTAGTGTTTTGTTGGCTTTATGCTAGACAACTCTTACTTGAGCAAATCTTATTTTTCTTCTTAGCCTTGTTTGCAGCCTTGGTATTATCAGATTTGTTGTTGACTTGGATAATATTGTTAAGCTTTGGTCTAGGCATTATCTTTTTAGTGCTAGGTATTGTCTATATCCCAAGTCTTCAAGTTTTTATTTTCCTTTTTAGTTTTCCTGTTTTAATTGGAATTTTAATCAAGATTCGTTATTATCTCTTTAAGATGGTTTCTCAGGTGCAAGATCAAGAAGAGGCTGCTCTAGAATATGAATCTATGCTTTCTTCTAAAAGCGAGGAAATACAGACTCTCTTAATTCATTGGTCCCATGAGGACTTATTCTTCCAAATTAAACCTAAAGAGTATAATCGTATGCTAAGTCGGATTCAAGATGTCATTTCACAGAGTCTGATGTACAATGATAAACTCTTTTATATTTCAGAGGGGGAATTTCCTTGTTATTTCTGATAACAATCAACATTCCTTGAAGGAAATCTATTTCAATGATTTGAAGGAAAAACTAGAAGAGTTAGTTTTTCATGGTGAAGACGGAAATCAAGGAATTCAATTTCAAACGGGTTACTTGATAGTTGACTCTGAAAACAGAGAGAAAAATAAACACTACTCTGATTTAACTAGTCATTTAAAACGTCAGCTAGAGACGGATGTCATTGTAGAATATTAGGAGGAGAAAATGAATCTGACAGAAACATTTTGGGGAGTTGCTTTTGGAGTAAGTCTCGTGTTTGGCATTTGTTTTGTCATATTATTTATTGCGTACAAGGTTTTATACCATCGTGTAAATAAAAATTTTAAGGCGGTGGATCATGATTAGTCAAATATTGATGATTTTTACTTTGATTTCTATCTGGATTTCTCTTGCCTGGGGATTGGTTATTCTTTTTTCGGCTGTTCACTTTTGGTTTAAACATAGTGATTTTCGTGTTGATACAACACCATTACCATACTACCCTAAGGTGACGATTGTCGTTCCTGCCCATAATGAAGATGTGGTTATTGCACAGACAGCTAAAGCCATCCTTGATTTGAATTATCCTCACGATCGTGTGGAATTGCTCTTGTTTGCAGATAATTGTTCAGATAACACTTATCAAGAGTGCTTATCTGTTAAGTCTATGCCAGAATACGCTGGAAGAGATCTAACCATTATCAATCGTAGTGGTACTGGAGGTAAAGCTGGAGTTCTTAATGATGCTTTGAAGATGGCTACAGGAGACTATATCTGCGTTTATGATGCTGATGCTATGCCTGAGAAAAATGCTCTCTATTTCCTTGTCAAGGAAGTCATGAAGGATCCAGAACGTCATGTGGCCTCTTTTGGTAGAAATAAGACGCGTAATGCGAATCAAAACTTCTTAACGCGTTGTATCAATCAAGAAATCGTCGTTACTCAGCGTGTGCACCATGTGGGTATGTGGCATCTCTTTAAAATTGGACGTATACCTGGGACCAACTTCCTTATTCAAACTGAGTTTGTAAAAAAAGTATTGGTGGTTGGAAAAACGGTGCCTTAACAGAAGATACCGACATTTCCTTTAAAATCATGCAGAGTGGAAAATTAATTGCCCTTGCTTATAATTCAGAGGCCTTCCAACAAGAGCCAGAGACTTTAAAGAGTTATTACATGCAACGGAAACGTTGGGCTAAAGGAAACTATGAAGTAGTGCTATCAAACTTTAAACACCTATTTGGTAAAGGAAACTGGCGTGTTAAAGTTAGAAGTCTTTAACTATTCTTGTATCTTCTTTTTGGTTTAACTTTTGCCATTGTTCTTTCTGATTTGATTTTCTTTGCTAATATAATCGCAATGCTTGTTCGTATATTTGTCCCAGACTTTGATATTCCATTTGCCTTTGATGCAAACAATATTTACATCACTCAATTAATGCTCTTTCAACTGGATTTTTCATGATTGGGCTTTTATTTGATGCAGATTATGATTGCATTAGCGAGCCAATTTGGGCAAGCAACAAGCAGGCAGGTTTGGTTGGCCTTGTTAGCTTATTTCACTTATGCTCAACTATTTATCGTAGTATCTATTGATTCCATTACTTCAATTGTGATGGACAAGATTCTTCGTAGAAAAGAAACTAAGTGGGTTAAAACCAAACGCTTTGCAGGTTAGGGGGATCTATGAAACTGAATAAATTAAAATATGTATGGTTTGTTCTCATCCTTTCAATCTTTTGCCTAACCTTGTTCTTGGCAAGAGGAAGGAGCAAAATCGAAATGCGTAATCGTATCTACCATCAATGGAGTCAGCAGTTCCTCGTTTCAAATGGAGATCAAACTTATGTTCGTACGACTAGTAGTGGTGATGAGACAGCTGTTTTATCAGAAGCTCAGAGTTACGGTATGCTCTTGACAGTTTATGCAGCTCAAAAAGGACAAGCCAATCAAGAGAATTTTGATAGCCTGTATCGTTACTATAAAAACCATCGATTAGAGGGGACTCAGTTGATGTCTTGGAAGCAGGTTATCAAGAATGGACAAGAAACTGTTGAAAAGCATAATGCTACAGATGGCGATCTCTATATTGCTTATTCCTTGATCGAAGCTGCTAAGCAGTGGCCTGATAAGGCTCAGGAATATGAAGGTCAAGCCAAAAGTATCTTGATTGATATTCTTCGATTCAATTATAACGAGGATACTGGTGTTCTAAAGGTAGGAAATTGGGCCCAAAAAAATACGGATTTTTACTATTTGATGAGAACATCTGATACACTACCTCATTATTTCCAAGTATTTTATAATCTAACTGGAGATAAACAATGGCTCGATATTAAGGATAAAATGCTTGGGCAATTAGAGCAAATCAGTTCTCAATCTGAGACAGGTCTCTTGCCAGACTTTATCTGGGTAGAGAAGTCAGGTGCGCGTGTTGCTGATGCTAATACCATTGAATCTCAATACGACGGAGCTTATTCTTATAACGCTTGTCGCTTGCCTTACCACTTGGCACAGAGTCGGGACGAAAGAAGTCAGAAAATCGTTCAAAAGATGATGACTTTCTTTATGAAAGAGAAACGGATCTATGCCGTGTATGATCTTCAAGGCCATGCTTTAAATCAATACCAAGCAGGAAGTTTCTTAGCTCCAATTACTTATGCGGCAAATACTGTCGAAGGGAATCTTAAACTCCTTCAACAGAATAAATATATTTTTACGCAAGATTTACCATTGGATAATTATTATGATGCAACTATGATTACTATGATTGCTCTTGAGCTATTCTAAAATATAAAAAGAGACTAGTTTACTAGTTCTCTTTTTTGGTGTTTTTTTTCTGACCTTGGCGTGCTATAATGGCAATAGAAAGAGTAAAGGTGGATAAGTCAAAGATGAATTGTACGATTAGAAATATGATTAAGTCTGATATTGAATCCTTATCTCATGGATTTATGAATCAAGGTTGGCCTGGTAGAGAGGAAATTTTGGCTAGATATTTTCTGGAACAGGAAAGTGGGGAGAGAGAAGTCTTAGTTGCAGAGATTGATGGTGCTGTAGCGGGCTACGTTACCATTCTGCCTTCTGCTAAACATGGTCCTTTTGCAGAAGTCTATCCAGAATTATCAGATTTTAATGTGTTTGAGCCTTTTCGAAATCAAGGGATTGGGAATCAACTGCTAGAAGAAGCAGAAAAACGAGTCAAGTTTGTTTCGAGTAAGGTCACTCTTGGTGTAGGTTTGCACTTAGGCTATGGCCCTGCCCAGAGATTGTATATCAGACGGGGCTACATTCCAGATGGGACAGGTGTCTGGTATCGAAATCAACCCTTGGAAATGAATGCAACTAGCCAAAATAATGATGATTTGGTTTTGTATCTAGTAAAGGAATTCGGATAAGAGACAAGGATTTTATTGGGGATGTGGGATTTCTCTACTTTATGGTATAATGGAAAGAGTGAATTGAAGGAGGTATTATAATGGATGCCAAGTTAAGATACAAGGCTAAGAAGATTAAGATTATCTTTTTTGATATAGATGATACTTTACGAAATTCAAAGACTGGCTTTATTCCAAGTACTATTCCAACGATTTTTAAACAACTACGCGAAAAAGAAATCTTGACAGGAATTGCGACTGGTCGAGGCATTTTTGGTGTAGTCCCAGAGATTAAAGCACTCAAACCTGATTTCTTTGTAACCTTGAATGGTGCTTATATTGAGGACAAAAAAGGGCAATGTCATTTATAGTAACAAAATTGCTAAAGATAAGGTTGAAGACTATATTACTTGGACCAAAGAAGTTGGGATTGAATATGGTTTGGTGGGAAGTCATGCTGCTAAACTATCAAGGCGAACAGAGATGATTAGCCAGGCGATAGACCCGATTTATCCTGATTTAGAGGTGGACCCTGATTTTTTTACCAAAAAGAAGATATTTATCAGATGTGGACCTTTGAGGATCAGGGAGATGACCTTGATGTTGCCTGATACTTTAGCATCGACTTTGCGTATGGTACGTTGGCATGAACATTCATCAGATGTGGTGCCGATTTCCGGTTCAAAAAGCAGCTGGAGTTGCCAAGGTGGTTGACCAATTAGGGTCTTAAAACCTGAAAAATGTGATGGTTTTTTTGGGGACGGACTTAACGATTTAGAACTCTTTGATTATGCAGGTATTAGTGTCGCTATGGGTGTTTCTCATGAAAAAAATCAAAGAAAAAAAGCAGATTATATTACAAAAAAACATTAGAAGAAGATGGCATCTTTGATGCCTTAGAAGGATTTGGTATGGTAGAAAAAGAATTACATTTTCCACAAGTAGACATTGAAGCAGTAGAAGGTCCAATTGCGACTATTAAGACAAATCATGGGGATATGCGTATCAAACTTTTCCCTGATCACGCACCAAAAACAGTAGCCAACTTTATTGCTCTATCAAAAGATGGTTACTATGACGGTGTGATTTTCCACCGTATTATTAAAGATTTTATGATTCAAGGTGGAGACCCAACTGGAACCGGTATGGGTGGTGAATCTATCTATGGTGAGTCATTTGAGGATGAGTTTTCAGAAGAACTTTACAATGTCCGTGGAGCCCTTTCTATGGCTAATGCTGGGCCAAATACAAATGGTAGCCAGTTCTTTATCGTGCAGAATCAACACTTGCCATATTCTAAGAAAGAAATTGCTCGTGGTGGTTGGCCAGAGCCAATTGCGGAGATTTATGCAGAACAAGGTGGAACTCCTCACCTAGACCGTCGTCATACTGTATTCGGTCAACTTGCGGATGAAGCTTCTTATGAAGTTCTGGATGCAATTGCAGGTGTCGAAACAGGTGCAATGGACAAGCCAGTTGAAGATGTCGTAATTGAAACTATTGAAATTGAGGACTAAAATGAAAATCGGTGATAAGCTAAATGGCCGTATTACTGGGATTCAGCCCTATGGAGCTTTTGTTGAGTTAGAAACAGGAGTGACAGGCCTGATTCATATTTCGGAGATTCGGACAGGATTTATCGAAAATATTTACGAGGTTTTAAAAATCGGTGATGAAGTCCAGGTACAAGTAGTAGATTTTGACGAATATACAGGGAAGGCTAGCCTTTCCATTCGTACCTTGGAAGAAGAAAAACATCAACTTCCTAGACGGAGACGTTTTTCGAATGATCGCATCAAACATGGATTCGCGCCACTTGGTCGCATGATGCCTGTTTGGACACGAGAAGCCTTGGAACATTTAAAGAAAAACAGTAATTGATATCCCTCAAATCATTGTGATGTTATTATATTTTGCTATAATGGAAGTATGAACGAAGAACAATTATTAAAAACAGGAGAGCGAATTAACCAACTCTTCTCTACAGATATCAAGATTATTCAAAAATAGAGAGGTTTTTCAGCTACTCGGTGGATAGTGTTCTCCTGTCGCGTTTCCCTCGTTTTTCCGAAAAAAATGGGTTTGATAGTAGATTTTCTGTGCGGGCAATGGAGCTGTTGGACTGTTTGCCAGTAGCCGAACCAAGGCTAAAATTCTATCTGTAGAAATTCAGGAACGTCTTGCTGATATGGCCGAACGCTCAGTACGTTTAAATGGGCTGGACGGACAGATGCAGGTCATCTGTGATGATTTGAAAGAAATATGCCAAGTCACATTCAGGGGAGCAAGGTTGATTTGATTTTATGCAATCCGCCTTATTTTAAAGTGGATCCAAATTCTAATCTGAACGAAAGTGAGCATTACCTTTTAGCTCGGCATGAAATTACAACCAATCTTAAGGAAATCTGTCGTAGTGCCCAGAGTATTCTCAAATCAAATGGACGTTTGGCAATGGTTCATCGTCCTGATAGATTATTAGATATCTTAGCTACGCTCCAACAGCATAATCTGGCTCCAAAAACGTCTGCAATTTGTTTATCCTAAACGGGAGAAGGAAGCTAATATGCTTTTTGATTGAAGCTATCAAAGGACGGCTCCACTAGTGGCTTTAAGGTTTTACCACCACTCATTGTTCATAATAGTGATGGTACTTATACACCAGAAATTCAAGAGATTTACTATGGATCATAAGGCTTATATGTATGTGGTAGAGTGTCGGGATGGTTCCTACTATACAGGCTATACAACAGATGTGAAGAAACGGATTGCCGTGCACAATAGCGGTAAAGGAGCCAAATATACACGCGCTCGCTTGCCAGTGAAACTCATCTTTGCAGAAGGTTTTGACAGCAAGGAAGAGGCCATGTCTGCTGAAGCTCTTTTCAAGCGCAAGACACGTATGCAAAAAGAACATTATCTCAAAGAGTGTCAAAATAAGAATTTAGTCGATACTTTTGATATGTAATGAGGAGTCCTTTGGCTCCTCTTATTTTTGTCAAAAATTGAAAAAAATGCTACAATAAAGAGAATAAAGAAACGAGGTATTATCATGTCTAAGATTCTAGTATTTGGTCACCAAAATCCAGACTCAGATGCCATCAGGGTTCATCTGTAGCTTTTGCGTATCTTGCAAAAAGAAGCTTATGGATTTGGATACAGAAGCGGTGGCTCTTGGAACTCCAAATGAAGAAACAGCTTTCGTCTTGAACTATTTTGGTGTAGAAGCACCGCGCGTGATCACATCTGCTAAAGCAGAAGGTGCAGAACAAGTCATCTTAACAGACCACAATGAATTCCAACAATCAGTTTCAGATATTGCTGAAGTTGAAGTTTATGGTGTTGTGGACCACCACCGTGTGGCTAACTTTGAAACTGCCAGCCCACTTTACATGCGTTTGGAACCAGTTGGATCAGCATCATCTATCGTTTACCGCATGTTCAAAGAACATGGTGTAGCTGTTCCAAAAGAAATCGCAGGTTTAATGCTATCAGGTTTGATTTCAGATACTCTTCTTTTGAAATCTCCAACCACTCACCCATCAGATAAAGTCATTGCTCCTGAATTGGCTGAATTGGCTGGTGTAAACTTGGAAGAATACGGTCTTGCCATGCTCAAGGCTGGTACAAACTTGGCAAGCAAATCTGCTGAAGAATTGATTGATATCGATGCTAAGACATTTGAACTTAATGGAAACAATGTTCGTGTGGCTCAAGTGAACACAGTTGATATTGCTGAAGTATTGGAACGCCAAGCTGAAATCGAAGCAGCTATCCAAGCTACAAATGCAGCTAACGGCTACTCTGACTTTGTCTTGATGATTACAGACATCGTCAACTCAAACTCAGAAATTTTGGCTCTTGGTGCTAATATGGACAAGGTAGAAGCAGCTTTCAACTTCAAACTTGAAAACAACCATGCTTTCCTTCCAGGTGCTGTTTCACGTAAGAAACAAGTGGTACCACAATTGACTGAAAGCTTTAATGCATAATGATAGATGGGAAAGCCCATTGTTAAAAAGGAGTTTCGACTCCTTTTTTGCTAGGAGAGAAGCATGTTAGAAATATGGCGATTTGATTTTTTTGTGAGAGATAGATTCGGATATGGGGACAGGCTATCCAGGCATCTACTGGTAACTACAGTCACGTGGCTATCTTTTTGGACGGACAGGTCTATCATGCCACGGTAGAAGGTGGCGTCCTTGCTCAGTCTCCTGAGGAATTCTTTGAAGCACTGGGAAAAGTCTATGACCTTTATCACTATGAGCAGATTGATTGTACAGAGGTCAAAAAGCGAGCAGAGAGTCTCTTAGGGGCTCCCTACAATGCTTCCTTTTACCCAGATGGAGATGGTTTCTATTGTTCCCAGTTTGTAGCAGAAATTCTCCCTATTTTTGAGACCATCCCCATGAAGTTTGGAGATGATACACAGGAAATCAGTGATTTCTGGAGAGATTATTATCGAGAGTTGGGGCTTCCTGTACCTCTGAACCAGCCGGGGACCAATCCAAGTCAATTAGCAGTATCTCCTCTTTTAGTTTGTAAAGAAAGGAATCTTCATGATTCAGATTTTTAATCCATCACGTTTGACACGGCAGCCATTCTTTTAGGACTTGGTTGACTATCTTGATCAGCATGATGAAGTTATTCTACGCGAAATCAAGGCTCAGTTTCCAGCGGTCGCAGTTGACAAGCTCTTGGAGGAATACATTAAAGCGGGTTTGATTTTGAGAGAAAATAAACGCTATTATCTCAATCTTCCCATTTCTAGAATCTACAGAATCTCTTGCACTAGACCAAGAAGTCTTTGTGAGGGATGATAGTCCTATCTATCAAGAAATCCTGGAGAAAGATTTTCAAGACAGAATTGCGCAATCAAACAAATGCAGCTATCCTAGAAGAGCACACCGATTTTGCAAGGGAAAAGATGACCTTGTCTAATTACTTTTACAAGGTCAAGTTTCAGTATCCACTGACGGGAGAACAGCAGAGACTGTATGAAATTTTAGGGGATGTCAATCCTGAGTATGCTCTCAAGTATATGACTACTTTTTTGCTCAAGTTTCTTAAGAAAGATCAACTCATGCAGAAACGACGGGATATCTTTGTTGATAGTCTAGTCTTATTAGGTTACATCGTTCAAAATGAAGATGGGAAATATGAGTTGGCTGTAGAATTTGATAAAGAACGATTCATCTTTATAAAAAAATAAGGCTAGGAAATTTCCTAGCCTTATTTAAATATACTATAGATAACGTTCTGCAACAGCAGCATCTCCAGGATAGTCTTCTTTCTTACCTTGGATGATTTGGTAGCAGTCAGCTCCTTTACCAGCGATAATGACAGCATCTAGTTCTTGACTTGTAACAGACATCGCAGTCTTGATGGCTTGTTCACGGTCAGCAATCTTTTCAACAGGACGATGGATGTAGCTACTAATTTCATCAGCAATGGCCATCGGATCTTCATAGTTTGGATCGTCAGCCGTTAGAAATACTTGAATTTCAGGATGTTGATCGAGGAGAAGTCCAAAGTCCTTACGACGGCTTTCTCCCTTGTTTCCAGTTGAACCAAGTACTAAAGCAATCTTTCCAGTCTGATGTGTTTCAACGACTGAGATCAATTTCTTCAAGCTATCACCATTATGGGCGTAGTCGATGAAAACTTTTGCGCCATTTTTCTGAGTGAGAACTTCCATACGACCAGGGACGCGTGTTGTAGCAATCCCTTTTTTAATGTCTTCAAGACTAGCACCTAAACGAAGGCAAGCAAGTCCAGCTGCGACAGCATTTTCTTGGTTAAAATGTCCAATCAACTGGATATCATAATCGCCAGCTAATTTACCAGTAGCTGAGAAGCTAAAGGCTTTGGAGTTTTCGATTTGGTTATCAGATTGGCTACCGTAGAAGTCATGTTCTTGGTTCTCAACTTGTTCTTTTAGAACAGAGAAAGTGGTCCATATCGCTATTAATGACAACTGCTCGGCTATTTTTCATCAAGAGACGCTTGTGGTAGAAGTAGTCTTCAAAGGTTGGATGCTCAATAGGACCAATATGGTCAGGACTGATATTTAGGAACACTCCTACATCAAAAGTGAGGCCGTAGACTCGCTTCACCAAGTAGGCTTGACTAGAAACTTCCATAATCAGGTGGCTTCTTCCATTATCAACTGCCTGCGCCATCATATCAAAGAGGTCGATGCTTTCAGGTGTTGTCAGAGCAGACTTGAAGAAAGTTTTTCCGTCCAAAGTCGTATTCATAGTTGATAACATAGCAGGACGATGTTGCTGATTTAAGATATTGTAGGCGAAGTATGCCGCTGTTGTTTTTCCTTTGGTACCAGTGAAAGCGAGAAGTTTTAGTTTTTCCTGAGGGTTGCCATAAAATTCCATGGCAATCAAACTCATAGCCTTCTTAATATCGCTAACGACAATAACAGGAATGCCTACTTCGTAGTCCTGCTCGGCTACATACCAACCGAGTCCTTGTGAGATTGCCGAAAGAAGAAATTCCTTCTTAAAAGCAGCTCCTTTTACAAAAAAGAGGCTATTATCATTGGCTTTTCGGCTATCGTAGCAGATGCTATCAAAAGTTACATCATTAAAATAATAGTGGTAATGTCCTTGGTCGATAATCTCACGGAAGAGATCGTCTTTCTTTAAAATATCTAATACGGTTTCAATCTTTATCATACTTTCTATTGTAAACTGAAAGTCTGAATTTTACAAGTAACAAGGAAAAGTTTATAATGGAAGATAAGGAACATTTCCTAGTTATTAAAATTGAATGAGGAAGTTATGTCTAACGAAAATAATCATCAGCAGGCCCAGATGTTACGCGGGACTGCCTGGCTTACAGCTAGTAACTTTATCAGTCGCCTGCTCGGGGCTATTTACATTATCCCTTGGTATATTTGGATGGGAACATATGCTGCTAAGGCTAATGGTCTCTTTACCATGGGTTACAATATCTATGCTTGGTTCTTGTTGATTTCGACAGCAGGTATCCCAGTGGCGGTCGCTAAACAAGTTGCTAAATACAATACCATGCATGAGGAAGAGCATAGTTTTGCCCTGATTCGAAGCTTCTTAGGCTTTATGACTGTATTGGGACTTGCCTTTGCTTTGATCTTATATCTCTTTGCACCTTGGTTGGCAGATCTTTCTGGTGTTGGTAAGGAGCTTATCCCCATTATGCAGAGTCTAGCTTGGGCTGTCTTGATTTTCCCGTCTATGAGTGTTATCCGTGGATTTTTCCAAGGGATGAATAATCTTAAACCTTATGCCATGAGTCAAATTGCTGAGCAGGTTATCCGTGTGATTTGGATGCTCTTAGCAACCTTTATCATCATGAAGCTCGGTTCAAAAGATTATCTATCAGCAGTTACTCAATCTACTTTTGCTGCTTTTGTGGGAATGGTAGCTAGTTTTGCAGTCTTGCTTTATTTCCTTTATAAGGAAGGATTGCTCCAAAAAGTTTTTGAAACACGAGATAAGATTGATAGTAAGAGTCTTTTGGTTGATACGATTAAGGAAGCTATTCCTTTTATCTTGACTGGTTCGGCTATTCAGCTTTTCCAAATCTTGGACCAAATGACCTTTATCAATAGCATGAAGTGGTTTACCAACTATAGTAATGAAGACTTAGTTGTCATGTTTTCTTATTTCTCTGCCAATCCGAATAAAATTACTATGATTTTGATTTCGGTTGGAGTTTCGATTGGTAGTGTTGGTCTGCCTCTCTTGACGGAGAACTATGTCAAGGGGGATTTACCAGCAGCTTCTCGTCTAGTTCAAGATAGTATCACCATGCTCTTCCTATTCCTCTTACCTGCAACGGTTGGAGTAGTCATGGTAGGTGAACCACTCTATACAGTCTTTTACGGTAAGCCAGATGGATTGGCTATGGGATTATTTATCTTTGCGGTATTGCAATCAACAATTCTAGGCTTGTACATGGTCTTGTCACCAATGCTTCAGGCTATGTTCCGTAACCGCAAGGCAGTCTTGTATTTTGTTTATGGCTCAATTGCTAAGATTGTTCTACAATTACCATCGATAGCTATTTTCCATAGTTATGGTCCTCTCATTTCAACGACTATCGGTCTTATCATCCCGAATGTCTTGATGTATCGTGATATCTGTCAGGTTACAGGTGCGCGTCGAAAGATTATTCTGAAGAGAACAATCTTAGTTACTATTTGACTCTAGTTATGTTTATTCTAGTAGGACTCTTGCAATGGATTATTGGATTTGTCTTCCAACCAACTGGACGTTTCTGGAGTTTCCTATATGTCGCCTTAATTGGTACAATCGGTGGCGGGCTTTACGGAGTTATGTGTCTCTATACTCGACTTTTGGATAAGGTTATTGGACAGGCAAAAAGCTGACCAGTTACGAGCACGATTAAAAATTATCATAATAGTTTATAAATAAAACGAACAATTTGAAACTTTTTTGCGTAAAAAAAGTCTAAATTGTTCATTTTTTCTTGAAAAAAATACGATAAAAATATAAAAAAATAGTAGAAAAAAATCTATAATTTGGTAAAAATTAGATAAAATCACTTGACTAAAAAAAACAATAGCTGTATAATGATACAAATATTTAAATTTGGAGGTTCTGTTTATGAAAAAGTCTAAGGCAAAATATCTGACGCTGGCAGGCGTTGTCCTAAGTGCAGGTCTACTATTGGCAGCTTGTAGCAACTCAGCTAGTTCTACTAAAACATATAATTATGTCTATTCTAGCGATCCGTCTAGTTTAAACTATCTTGCTGAAAACCGTGCAACTACTAATGATATTGTGACTAATCTAGTAGATGGTCTCATGGAAAATGACCAATACGGTAACTACGTTCCATCCTTAGCAGAGGACTGGAGTGTTTCTCAGGACGGTTTGACATACACTTATAAACTTCGTAAAGATGCTAAGTGGTATACCTCTGAAGGTGAAGAATATGCTCCAGTAACTGCCCAAGATTTTGTAACTGGTTTGAAATATGCGGCTGATAAAAAATCCGAAGCTTTGTACCTAGTTCAAGATTCTGTAGCAGGTTTGGACGACTATATCAACGGGAAAACAACTGACTTTTCAACTGTCGGTGTTAAGGCGATTGACGACCAAACAGTTCAGTACACTTTGACACGACCAGAATCTTATTGGAACTCTAAAACAACATCAACCATTCTCTTCCCTGTCAATGCAGACTTCCTGAAATCAAAAGGGGATGATTTTGGTAAGGTGGATCCTTCTAGCATTTTGTACAATGGACCTTTCTTGATGAAATCCTTTGTTTCAAAATCTGTCATCGAATTCAAGAAAAATCCGAACTACTGGGATGAAAAAAATGTCTTTGTAGATGATGTGAAATTAGCCTATTATGATGGTAGTGACCAAGATGCACTGGCTCGTAACTTTGTAGAAGGAGTCTACAGCTACGCACGTCTCTATCCAAATAGCTCAAGCTTTGAAGGAATTAAAGAGAAGAACAAAGATAACATCATTTATAGTATGCAAACCGCAACTTCTTATTATTTGAACTTCAACTTGGACAGAAAATCTTATAACTTCACGTCTAAATCCTCAGATATCGAAAAGAAATCAACTCAAGAAGCAGTTCTGAATAAAAACTTCCGTCAAGCCTTCAACTATGCTTATAACCGTACAGCCTATGGAGCTCAATCTCAAGGGGAAGACGGAGCAACGAAGATTATTCGTAACCTGGTTGTACCTCCTACATTTTGTAACCATCAATGGGAAAGACTTTGGAGATGTTGTTTCAGAAAAGATGGTCAACTATGGCCAAGAATGGCAAGGAATCAACTTTGCAGATGCCCAAGACCCATACTACAATCCTGACAAGGCTAAGGCTAAATTTGCGGAAGCCAAGAAAGAATTGGAAGCTAAGGGTGTGCAATTCCCAATCCACTTGGATGTAACAGTTGACCAATCATCTAAAAAAGGTGTACTTGAAGCAAGCTCTTTGAAACAATCCATCGAATCTGTTCTAGGAGCTGAGAATGTGGTGATCGATATCCAACAATTATCAACAGACGATTACGATAATTCTGGCTACCTCGCTCAAACTGCAGCTCAAAAAGACTTTGATATCTATAATGGTGGTTGGAGTGCAGACTACTTAGATCCGTCAAGCTATCTTGATATCTTAAATGTCAATAACGGTGGTATGTTGCAAAACATTGGTCTAGAACCAGGTGAGGTCAATGACAAGGCTAAGGCAGTTGGACTCGATACTTACACTCAAATGTTAGAAGAAGCGAACAAGGAGCAAGATCCAGCGAAACGTTATGAAAAATATGCTGAAGTTCAAGCTTGGCTCGTCGATAGTGCCCTTGCAATTCCAAACGTTTCCCTCGGTGGAACACCGACCTTGAGAAAGACAGTTCCATTCTCATCGCCATTCTCACAAGCTGGAAATAAGGGTGTCGAATCATACAAGTACCTCAAGTTGCAAGATAAGACTGTGACAACAGCTGAGTATGAAGAAGCTAGACAAAAATGGCTGAAAGAAAAAGAAGAATCTAATAAAAAAGCCCAAGAAGAATTAGCTAAACACGTTAAATAATGACTCTAAATTTAAAAACGGTAACCTTTGATGAGGTTATCGTTTTTGTATAGTTTGAAACTATAACTAGCTCTTGAAAACAAGAAAACGAAGGATCCAAAATAAGTGGTACAATAGTTACTATAGATTTGGAGGTAAAGTATGAGCAAATCATTTCACATCAACACAATTTTAGCACAAGCAGGGATCAAGTCTGATGAGGCAACAGGTGCTTTGGTTACACCTATTCACTTTTCAACGACCTATCAACACCCAGAATTTGGTCAGTCCACTGGATTTGACTATACCCGCACCAAAAACCCAACTCGTAGCAAGGCAGAGGAAGTTTTGGCAGCTATTGAATCAGCCAAGTATGCTTTGGCGACTAGTTCAGGTATGTCTGCGATTGTGTTAGCCTTTAGCGTTTTTCCAGTAGGAAGCAAGGTTTTGGCTGTCCGTGACCTTTACGGTGGTTCTTTCCGCTGGTTCAATCAAGTGGAGCAGGAAGGACGATTCCACTTTACCTATGCCAATACAGAAGAAGAGCTAATTGCCGAGCTAGAAAAGGATGTGGATGTACTTTATATCGAAACACCAACCAACCCTTTGATGTTGGAATTTGATATTGAAAAATTGTCAAAATTAGCTCATGCTAAGGGTGCTAAAGTTGTCGTCGACAATACCTTCTATAGCCCGATTTACCAACGTCCAATTGAAGATGGAGCAGATATTGTCCTTCATTCAGCGACAAAATACCTTGCAGGCCATAATGATGTTCTAGCTGGTGTAGTTGTGACAGATAATGCTGATTTGTACGAAAAACTCTTTTACAATCTCAACACGACAGGGGCTGTTTTGTCACCATTTGATAGTTATCAATTGATTCGTGGTCTTAAAACATTGTCACTTCGTATGGAGCGCTCAACAGCTAATGCTCAAGAAATCGTAGCCTTTTTGGAACAATCACCTGCAGTCAAAGAAGTCTTGTATACAGGTCGTGGGGGAATGATTTCCTTTAAAGTGGCAGATGAAAAACGTATCCCTCATATCTTAAACACTTTGAAAGTATTCTCTTTTGCTGAAAGCCTGGGTGGTGTTGAAAGTCTGATTACCTACCCAACCACTCAAACCCATGCAGACATTCCTGCAGAGGTTCGTCATTCTTATGGATTAACAGATGACCTTTTACGCTTGTCTATTGGTATTGAGGATGCAAGGGACTTGATTGAAGATTTGCGTCAAGCTTTGGAAGGATAAGACTATGGGAAAATATGATTTTACGACTTTTGCCCAATCGTTTTGGACATCATACCTACAAATGGAAAGAAGCAGAGACTGACCGTCAAGTATTGCCAGCCTGGATTGCTGATATGGACTTTGAAGTCTTACCTGAGATTCGTCAGACTGTCCATGACTATGCTGAGCAATTAGTCTATGGCTATACCTATGCTAGTGATGGATTGATTGAAGCCGTTCAAAACTGGGAGGAAAAACACCATAGTTATCGCTTTGAAAAGGATGCTCTAGTCTTTATCGAAGGGGTAGTGCCAGCTATTTCAACAGCCATTCAAGCCTTTACCAAAGAAGGTGAAGCGGTTCTCATTAACACGCCAGTTTATCCTCCTTTTGCTCGCAGTATTAAGCTCAATAATCGTAGACTAATCACCAACTCTCTAGTAGAAAATGACGGACTTTTTGAGATTGACTTTGATCAATTGGAGAAAGACTTTGTCGAAGAAGATGTGAAACTCTACGTTCTCTGCAATCCTCATAATCCTGGTGGACGCGTTTGGGAGAAGGAAGTTTTAGAAAAGATTGGACAACTGTGTCAAAAAAACATGGGAGTCTTGCTGGTATCTGATGAGATTCACCAAGATTTAGCCTTGTTTGGAAACAAGCACCAGTCATTCAATACGGTAAATGAAGATTTTAAAAGAATTTTCACTGATTTTTAAGCAGTGCTACCAAGACCTTTCAACATTGCTGGGACGAAAAATTCTTACGCTATTATCGAAAATCCTAAGTTGAGACTTGCTTTCCAAAAACGCCAGCTGGCTAATAATCAACATGAAATCTCAGGTTTGGGATATTTGGCAACAGAAACTGCCTATCGATATGGTGAAGATTGGTTGACAGAACTCAAAGAACTGATTGAGAAAACACATCAATTATGTAGTGGATGTATTTGGCAAAGAAACTAAAATCAAGGTCATGAAACCTCAAGGGACCTATCTCATTTGGCTTGATTTTTCAGCCTATGATATTAGCGATGAAGAGTTAAGAAAGCTTTTACGAGACGAAGCCAAAGTTATCCTGAACAGAGGCTTGGACTTTGGTGAAGAAGGAGCCCTCCACGCTCGTCTCAATGTAGCCATGCCGACATCTATTTTGGAAGAAGTCTGCCAACGAATCATTGCCACTTTTTCAAATCTTTAAAAACTAGCCTTTTAGGAGAAAAGTCTTCCTAGAAGGCTATTTTCATAGGCGAAAATATGGTATAATTAAGAGATAAAGTAAAGGGGAAATTATGGCTAAATTGATTCCAGGAAAGCTTCGAATGGAGGGAGTGGAACTCTATGAAACTGGTCAGATTGAAATCATTAAAGAACAAGACCATCGCATCTATGCGCGTGTAGCGGAAGAAGAAATTCGTTATAGTTTAGACGATGACTTGATTTTTTGTGCATGTGATTTTTTCAAAAAAAGAGGTTACTGTGTTCATTTAGCAGCTCTAGAATATTACTTGAAAAATGACCAGCTAGGACAGGAAATCTTACTCAATCTGGAGGCTAATCAGGAAGAGAAGGAGACTGTTGAGACACAGGTGACTTTCGGAGGAGAATTCTTGAAGTCTATCCAAGTTCCGCGTCAATCCAACATCTATCGGCTTTCTGCTCAAGGGCAGGTGGAAGCAGGAACCAATCGCATTATCTGGACTTTAAGAATTGGCCTTGCTCAGCAAGACAAATTTTATGTGATTAGGGACATCCCTCTTTTCTTAAATCATAGAGTTTGCCAAACCCTACATGATAGGAAAATATTACGAGTCTTCATTAAGACTTGAACAGTTTGATAAAGCCAGTCAAGACGTCTTGAATTTCTTATTTGGTTTGGTTGAAGAGAAGATTGACTACCATATTTTTTTCCCAAATCAAGGACGACATCTCTATTTCCCTAAAACCTTTTTTGAGCAGGGGGCTAGTCTACTGATGGGATTAGACGCCTTTCAGTTTGACCACCAACTTTCGAGTTATTATCATCTTCTCTTCCAAGACTTTGATGGCCAAGCACGTTTGTTTTCATTTAGAATTGAAGAAAAATCCAACTATTTTGAAATGGAAATTTTCGAACAGACAGGGCTTAATTTCTTTTACAGGGGACAAGTATTATTCTACAAAGGGAATTTTTTCCTGATGACGAAAAAACAGGCTAGTTTATTAGATACGCTTAGAAAAGTTCCTTTAGACAATGGTGGCAGAAAGATCTTACAGTTTGATACTCAGTGATCGAGATCTTTTAGCTTCGACCTTGTCACAGTTTAAATGCCTAGGAAAAGTAGAGGCTCCTGATTCACTACAAATCCAATCCTTCCGTCCGTCTTTTTACATGGATCGTGAAGAGGATGGTTCTATTCGATTAGATATGCAATTTCAATATGAAACTTGCCTAGTAACCAATCGTAATGAACTAGAGAACCTCCCTTTTGCTAGTGACATTCAATTGGAAAAACAGATTTTTCAGTTGGCCTTATCTGCTGGGTTTGAAGCGGATTTTCGTTCGTGGCGTCAAAGTTTGAAAGCTGAAGCAGTCCATACTTTCTTTCAGGAAGTTTTACCAGCCTTTGCAGCGCTTGGAGAATTAAAGATTTCAGAGAGCATGCAAGATCTTTATCAGATTCAAAAACCTCAAGTTCAGATATCATCCAAGGGAAGTCTTTTAGAAATTCAATTTGATTTTCAGGATATTGATCAAGAAGAAATCAATCGAGCAATGAAAGCTCTCGTTGCCAAGCAGGACTATTATATTAGCTCGTCTGATCAGGTCTATTATTTTGATGAACAGACAAAACGTATTCGACAAGATTTAGAAGACTTAGGAATTGATGAGATAGAGAGTGCTGCTTTCCAGGCTCGCAAGTCTTTGGCTTATACCTTATCTCATCTGTTTAAGGACCAGGATCAAGTTACGTTTACTGATGAATTTCGTCATTTGGCGCATCATTTAACGCATCCAGAGGATTTTCCGATGAAGTCCCTAGATATTCGAGCCCAGCTCAGAGATTATCAGAGAAAAGGGATTCAATGGCTTCAGATGCTAGACCATTATGGATTTGGTGGAATTTTAGCTGATGATATGGGACTTGGAAAAACTTTACAAGCCATCGCCTTTTTAAGTAGCCAACTTCAGGAGAATAGCCGTGTCTTGATTCTTGCTCCATCTGGTCTCATCTATAATTGGGCTGATGAATTTAAAAAATTTGCACCGAATTTGGATGTGGCTGTCGTACATGGATTGAAACCTTATCGCGAGACTATTTTAGCAGAAAAACATCAGGTCTATGTGACCAGTTATGCCACTTTCCGTCAGGATAGTGAAATCTATCGAAATTTATCTTTTGATTTTCTATTTCTAGATGAAGCCCAAGTGATGAAAAATGCCCAAACCAAAATTGCTAAGATTTTGAGAAAGTTTGTGGTTCCATCAGTTTTTGCTCTTTCCGGAACACCAATTGAAAATAATCTAGGGGAATTATGGTCTATCTTTCAGATTGTATTGCCAGGACTTTTGCCAGCAAAAAAAGACTTTATGAAATTGCCTGCTGAGAGAGTGGCACAGTTTATCAAACCATTTGTCATGCGTCGAAAAAAAGAGGATGTTCTTACAGAGTTACCTGATCTGATAGAAGTCGTTTATAAAAATGAACTGGAGGACCAGCAAAAAGCTATCTATCTAGCTCAACTTCAACAGATGCAAGAGCGTTTGGGACAAGTGACCGATGCAGAATTTCAACGAAATCGAGTTGAAATTTTAACAGGACTCATGCGTCTTCGCCAGATTTGTGATACTCCAGCTCTATTTATGGAAGATTATAAGGGAGATAGCGGGAAGCTTGATAGTTTACGAGATCTGCTAAGTCAAATTGCTGAGGGGAATCATCGTGTACTCATCTTCTCTCAATTTAGGGGAATGCTTGATCGCATCGAAAAGGAGTTGCCTCAGCTTGGCTTAACTTCCTTTAAGATTACTGGCTCTACACCATCACAGGAGCGTCAAGAAATGACCAAGGCTTTTAACCAAGGTGAGCGCGATGTGTTTTTGATTTCTCTAAAAGCTGGTGGAGTTGGTCTCAATCTTACTGGTGCGGATACAGTTATTCTGGTAGACTTATGGTGGAATCCGGCAGTTGAATCGCAGGCTATTGGTAGGGCTCATCGAATGGGACAAGAGCAAGCCGTTGAGGTGTATCGTCTGGTAACTAGAGGTACAATCGAGGAGAAGATTCAAGAGTTGCAGGAAGAGAAAAAGAATCTGGTCTCAGAAGTATTGGATGGAACAGAGTCTCGTGGAAGTCTCACACTTACTGAAATTCAAGAAATATTAGGAATTTCTGAAGCCAAGACTTGAAAAATCAAGACTTTACGTTATAATGGAGTATTGAAAGGGAATAAAAATGAAACAAGTACGATTTCCAATAGTGTCAGATGATGAGATTATGCTGACAGAGATGCCATTTATGGATTTATATGATGAGTCGGATCTCATTAGTAATATCAAGGGAGATTACCAGGACAAAAACTACTTGGAATGGTCACCAATTACTACCGAAAAAAAGCCACTGGTTCAAGCATCAGATAAGCTACCTGAAAAGAAGGAAAAATCCTATGCTGAACTTGCTCGTGAAGAAGCCAGAGCTGATCTAAAACGGAAACGTTCAGCAAATATTTGACTCAAGATGTTAGTTTTACGAAACGTTATAAACCTTCAAATAATGTAGTAAGACAGGCAAATCAGCCAACAGCTCCTTTCCAAAAGGAAAATCCTGGGGAGCTAGCAAAATTTAGTGACAAACTAACTCAGAACCATTATATTTTGGCTGAAATGGCTCCTCAGATGCAACAGACAACCAAAGAAGAGCATCTTGGACCAAAGAAAAATAATTATGATTTTTTAAAGAAAAGCCAAATTTATAACAAAAAAGAAAATCAATCAGAAAAAAAGAACGTAAAAATTGCTCAAGAGTTGAACTTGACAAATATGACAGAGTAAAGGGGAAAAAGATGGCAAAAACCTATCATTTTATCGGAATTAAAGGATCAGGAATGAGTGCCTTGGCTTTGATGTTGCACCAAATGGGGCACAAGGTCCAAGGATCTGATGTGGAAAAATATTACTTTACACAACGTGGGCTAGAGCAAGCAGGGATCAAAATTTTAGCCTTTTGATGAGAAGAATCTTCAAGGGGATTTAGAAATCATCGCTGGGAATGCCTTTCGTCCAGACAACAATGTTGAAATTGCTTATGCAGACAAGAATGGACTAAGCTATAAACGTTATCATGAGTTTCTTGGTAGCTTTATGCGTGACTTTATCAGCATGGGTGTTGCCGGAGCACACGGTAAGACTTCAACAACAGGTATGCTTTCTCACGTTTTGTCACACATCACTGATACAAGCTATCTAATTGGAGATGGTACAGGTCGTGGTTCTGAAAATGCCAAGTATTTTGTCTTCGAATCAGACGAGTACGAACGTCATTTTATGCCATATCACCCAGAGTACTCTATTATTACTAATATCGACTTTGACCATCCTGACTATTTCACAAGCTTAGAGGATGTCTTCAACGCCTTCAATGATTATGCTAAACAAATCACCAAAGGTTTGTTTGTCTACGGTGAAGATGCTGAGTTGCGTAAGATTACGGCAAATGCTCCAATCTATTATTATGGTTTTGAAGCAGACAACAATGACTTTGTAGCTAGTGATTTACTTCGTTCTACTACAGGTTCAACCTTTACAGTTCACTTCCGTGGTCAAGAGTTGGGTCAATTCCACATTCCAACTTTTGGTCGCCACAACATCATGAATGCAACAGCAGTAATTGGTTTGCTTTATACTGCTGGATTTGACTTGAATTTAGTGCGTGAACACTTGAATACTTTTGGAGGTGTTAAGCGTCGCTTTACCGAGAAGATTGTTAACGATACAGTCATTATCGATGATTTTGCGCATCACCCAACTGAAATTATCGCAACTCTAGATGCTGCACGTCAAAAATACCCAAGTAAGGAAATCGTTGCTATTTTCCAACCGCATACTTTTACTCGTACAATTGCTTTGTTGGATGATTTTGCACAAGCCTTGAATCAGGCTGATGCAGTTTACTTAGCACAAATCTATGGATCTGCTCGTGAAGTTGACCATGGTGATGTTAAGGTTGAGGATTTAGCAGCTAAAATTGATAAAAAAACATCAAGTTATCACTGTTGAAAATGTGTCTCCTCTCTTAGACCATGACAATGCTGTATACGTCTTTATGGGAGCAGGTGACATTCAATCATATGAATACTCATTCGAACGTCTCTTGTCTAATTTGACAAGTAATGTTCAGTAAGGAACACCATGGAATTTCCAATTAAAATTAAAGGGAAGTTCAGCAATCTGATATCGAGCAGGTTTGCTTGATACAGGAGAGTACTCAAAACTTCCAAGAAACATTTAATAGAGAAATAATAGAAGAACGTATCCGTAATTTTGCGGATACGTTTCTCTTAGCTAGTTTTAGATGATCAGGTGATTGCTTATATTTTAGCGACAGATTTTTGCTACATCCTCAGTAAGTAGATGGATAGTAGAGATGGCAGATGGAGAAGCTATTAGTAATGGAAATCTTGTGATTGATGCTTTATCTGTTCATCCGAATTATCAAGGGCAAGGATTTGGAACCTTGTTGCTTGCAGCCATGAAACAAGTTGCTCTTCAACAAAAATAGTCCAGCTATTTATCTGGTCTGTAAAGATGAATTGCTGTCTTATTTTTGAGATGAATGAATTTATAGAGCAAGGAATAGTAGATCTGGGAGTCGGAAATGAAGTTAATTTTCTCATGTGCTGGAAGAATCCCTTTTTATCAGGAGGAACTATGATTATTCGACAAGCTAGACTGAGTGATTTAGACCGTATTTTTAGAGATTGAACTAGAAAATTTTTTTCTATTGAAGAAGCCATACCTCGATCTGTCTTTGAAGCACATTTAAAAGGAAATAAAAACGAGCTTTTCTAGTGGCTGAAAAAGAGGGAGAGATACTCGGTTATATCGAAGGACCGGTAGTCCCTCATCGTTATTTACAAGACCAGTCTTTCACTGAAGAAATAAAAGACCACAGTCGTCAAAAAAAGGCGGATATATATCTGTGACTTGTCTTTCTATAGCAAAAAAAGCTCAATCTCTAGGGCTAGGGGAAAAAAACTCCTGACCGCATTGAAAGAAGTGGCTCTTAAGCATGAACGAGAGGGATCAATCTGACCTGTCATGACTACCTTATTGAATACTATGAGAAGCATGGTTTTTGTCAATGAAGGAAAGTCTAAGTCCCAATTTGCGGGAGAAGAATGGTATGATATGGTCTGGGAAAAACAAGAATTAGTGAGTAGAAAGGCTTCTAAGGTTGCTTTTTCTTTAGTTTTTTTAAGATATAATATTAAGGATTATCAACAAGGAGGTAAATACCTTTGAGCGAAAAATTCAAATGAAGAAAAAGTTGAGTTTTAAAGAGCAAATTTTTGCGAGATTTAGAACGACTAAAAAAAGAGGCAAATGAAGTTGAACAAACGGATGATCTTTTTTTCAACTTTAGCAAAAACCTTCTGAAGCAAACTTCAGAAAAAAAGGAACCAAGTATTTCGGAAGAGGAGTTGATTGCAAAAATCAGTTGCAGCTGTTGATCAATTGATTGATAATGCCCCAACTGTTCCTGAGCGTCCTGTTCTTGTAGAAGAAGTTCCAGAAGAAGCTGCAGAGGAAGTACAAGAAGAAATTCCAGAAGCAGTACAAGAAGAAGTAGTTGAGTCATCTCAATCAATTCCGGAAAAAGAAGAAAATCATTCAATTCCAACTAGAGTTTCAGTTTCTTATCGTGCATTTGATACTGTTCCAGAAAAAGAAACAGTAAACCTTGCGTCACACAAGGAAGAATTGACAAGTCAAGAAGCTACTGAAGAAGCAGACCTTCCTAGAAGAAGTCGGAGAGAGACTGTGAAACCAGCCAAGAAAAAGAAGAAAATCCCGCTTAAAAGGATTTTTAGTAACAGTTTTGGTATTATTGATTCTAATTGGTGCTGGTGGATTCTTTGGCCTACGCTATGCTGAATCAGCTCTACAACCAGTAGATCCAAGTTCTAAACAATATATGTCAGTTCAGATTCCAGATGGTGCTAATACTCAAGAAATTGGCTCAGTTTTGGAAAAATCTGGTGTTATTAAGAACGGTTTGGTCTTTACACTTTATGCCAAGTATAAAAACTACACTGGATTGAAGTCTGGTTATTACAACTTGCAAAAGAGTATGAGTGTTGAAGATGTCATTAAAGAGTTGCAAAAGGGTGGTACACCTGAACCTCAGGAAGTTGCTCTTGCAGACTTGACTATTCCTGAAGGCTATACTTTGGAACAAATTGCTCAAACTGTTGGCCAACTTCAAGGTGACTTTAAGGAGCCTTTGACAGCGGAAGCATTCTTGGCTAAGGTCCAAGATGAGACCTTTATTGCTCAAGAGGTTGCCAAATATCCAAATTTGCTTGAAAGCTTGCCAGCAAAAGATAGTGGTGTTCGTTACCGTTTAGAAGGTTATCTTTTCCCTGCGACTTATACGATCAAAGAAAGTACAACTGTTGAAAGTTTAATTGATTCAATGCTTGCAGCTATGGATAAGAACCTTTCTTCACACTATGCTGCGATCAAAGAAAAGAACTTGACCGTAAATGAGCTCTTAACAATTGCATCACTTGTTGAGAAAGAAGGTGCAAAAACAGAAGATCGTAAGCTGATTGCAGGAATCTTCTATAACCGCTTAAACCTCGGTATGCCACTTCAAAGTAATATTGCTATCCTTTACGCAGAAGGCAAACTTGGTCAAAACATCAGTCTCTCTGATGATGCAACCATTGATACATCTATTAATTCACCATACAATGTCTATACAAAAGTAGGTCTAATGCCTGGTCCAGTTGATAGCCCAAGCTTAGATGCTATCGAATCAAGTATCAATCAGACAAAGAGTGAATATCTTTATTTTGTAGCCAATGTTCAAGATGGTAAAGTTTACTATGCAACAACACTAGAAGAACATGATCGTAACGTTCAAGAACATATCAATAGTAAATTACCTCAATCAAATAGCACAAACTAAAATTATGTGGTTTTCCACATAATTTTGCTTTAAAGCATATATTTATTAATTAAATCAAAAGAAAGTTGAGAAAAATGGTAGAAAAAACATATCCAATGACCTTGGAAGAAAAGGAAAAACTCGAAAAAGAATTAGAAGAATTGAAACTAGTACGTCGCCCAGAAGTTGTAGAACGTATCAAGATTGCTCGTTCATACGGTGATTTGTCAGAAAACAGTGAGTATGAAGCAGCTAAAGACGAGCAAGCCTTCGTTGAAGGACAAATCTCAAGTCTGGAAACTAAAATTCGTTACGCAGAAATCGTTAACAGCGATGCCGTTGCAAAAAATGAAGTTGCTATCGGAAAAACTGTAACAATCCAAGAAGTTGGAGAAGACGAAAAGGAAGTATACATTATCGTTGGTTCAGCTGGAGCAGATGCTTTTGCGGGTAAAGTGTCAAATGAAAGCCCAATTGGTCAAGCATTGATTGGTAAGAAAAAGGTGATGTTGTTACAATCGAAACACCTGCTGGAAGCTATGATGTTAAAATCTTAAAGGTTGAAAAAACCGCTTAATAGGATAAAAAAGAAGGAGTGGATTTAGGGAAAGCGTTTTCTATCACTCCTTTTCTTAATTCTAAAAATTAAGGAGACTAGATGAATTCAGAAAAAAAGCACAAAAAGAAAAGTAAAATGGAGCGTGGATTAACAAACCGCCATGTTCAGGTTATGGCCATTGCAGGGAACAATCGGGTACAGGGATTATTTCTTGGGGCTGGTCGGTCTATCAGTTTAACTGGACCTTCGATTGTCTTGGTCTATATGATTACGGGTGGCTTCATGTATCTCATGATGCGTGCTATCGGTGAAATGTTGTACCAGGACCCAGAGCAACACACCTTTATCAATTTTATTACTCGCTATCTTGGAAAGGGCTGGGGTTATTTCTCAGTTTGGTCTTATTGGTTATCAGTAGTCTTTATCGGTATGGCTGAGATTACAGCAATCGCTCACTATGTTCAGTTTTGGTTTCCGTCTTGGCCATCTTGGTTGATTCAGGTTGTCTTTTTAACAATTTTAGGATTGGTCAATCTGATTGCAGTTAAAATATTTGGTGAAGTGGAATTTTGGTTTGCCATGATTAAAATCGTTGCTATTCTTGCCATGATTGCAACAGGTGTTTTTCTAGTCTTGACTGGCTTTGAAACGCCTTATGGTTCAGCAAGCCTTGTCAATATCAGTGAGCAATTCTCCCTTTTCCCAAATGGAGGAATGAACTTTGTCATGGCCTTTCAAATGGTTTTCTTTGCTTACTTGATGATTGAATTTATCGGCGTTACAACATCTGAAACTAAGGATCCTCGGAAAGTATTGCCTAAGGCGGTTAAGGAAATTCCTTTGCGAATTATCTTCTTCTACGGTGGGGCTCTCTTAGCCATCATGTCTATTATTCCTTGGCGTGAGCTTTCTGCGACGGATTCACCATTTGTAACGGTATTTGAACTTGTTGGTCTTAAGTGGGCAGCAGCCTTGATTAACTTTGTTGTCTTGACTTCCGCTGCGTCAGCCTTGAATTCAACCCTTTACTCAACAGGTCGTCACTTGTACCAAATTGCCCATGATTCACCAAATCGTTTCTTGAAAGCTATTAAGGCAGATACACTTTCACGCCACAACGTTCCTCAGAATGCTATCATTGCTTCTGCGGTATTGATTGGTCTTGCAGCCTTCATCAATGTACTTCCTGGCGTATCAGATGCCTTTGCTTTGATTACGGCTTCTTCATCAGGTGTTTATATCGCCATCTACATCTTAATCATGGTGGCCCATCTTAAGTATCGCAAGTCAAAAGACTTTATGGCAGATGGCTATCTCATGCCCCAATATCGCTTGCTAAATCCTCTGACTATGCTCTTCTTTATCTTTGTATTTCGGAACTCTCTTTTTACAAGAATCAACTGTAATGGGAGCCAGAGGTTCAGCTATCTGGATTGTTGCTTTTGGTATTTATAGCCAATGGAAATTTAGAAAATAAGTTATAAGCTCATCAACTCAGGTTGATGAGTTTTCTAGTTTGACAGCTCTTGGTAATAAGACTATAATCAAGCTATAAGTATCTTTGAGGAGGTTTGGATGCAGGTAAGATTGGAAAATACAGAGTCTCAGAAATCGCAAATTATAGGAGACTTGATTCGCTCCTATAATCGTTCCAAAAGAGAAGTTGCTGAAAGTGAGCCACTAAACCTTTATGTCGAAGATGAACATGGTGAAATCATGGCTGGTTTAGTAGCAGAGACTTTCGGGAATTGGTTAGAAATTGAGTATTTGTTTGTGAAGGAGGACTTGCGAGGACAAGGAATCGGCTCCCAACTATTGCAGCAAGCAGAGAGTGAAGCTAAAAAGAGAAACTGTCGCTTTGCTTTTGTGAATACCTATCAGTTTCAAGCGCCAGCCTTTTATCAAAAGCAGGGCTACAAGGAAGTCTTTACCTTAAAAGATTATCCCTACACTGGACAAAGGCATTATTATCAAAAAGATTTGTAAACATAGAACTCTCTATCATGTAAGTGGTAGAGAGGTTTTTGTTAATAGAGATTAATTTAATTTTCTTTAATAGATTAATTATATTATTTCTTTACGTTCAAAAATTTCTATGCTATACTTAGGTTGCATAGTAGAAAAATATTAGTCGGGGGCTAAATTGTTGAAGTCGAATTTAGTAGATAAAATAAAAGAAAAAGAAATTGATTATTGGGACTTTAAAAATGTAACTGCTTCAGGAATACATAAAATTAGTGCCTATCCAGCTACGATGGTTCCTGATATGCAATATGAATTAATCAAGCTAATTAAAAGTGAAGATTCATCTATTAAGAATATTCTTGATCCTTTTCATGGTTCGGGAACAACTCTAGTGGAGGGAGAAAAGAATAACCTTTCTCCGATTGGCATAGATATTAACCCTTTAGCTAATCTTATTACAAAAGTTAAGCTGCAGGGCGTTAACAAAAAATATATAGATATAGCAAATAATAGAATTGAGAAATTTTTAAAAAGCAATAGTTTTGAATTTGACAAACATTATTTTTATAATATAGAAAAATGGTATCGAAATGATTTTATAATAACGTTTAGTAAAATTCGTTGTGCTATTCAGAGAGAAAAATACAGATACGTAAGACAGTATTATTGGGTGTGTTTAATTAATATTTTAAAAAAATACAGTAATACAAGAAGTTCAACATTTAAATTGCATGTAAAAGAGCAAAACGATATTGAAAAGATGGAAAATCACATCGTTGAAGATTTTATAAAGAGCATTAACGAATACTCTCAATATTTACCTGATTATAACAGAAGAAAAAAAATTGATTTAAAAATTGGAAAATCGGAAGATATTCTATATGGAATGAAGAGCGATTCTGTTGATTTGATTGTAACTTCTCCTCCCTATGGAGATAATTCAACTACGGTAACATATGGACAGTATTCTATGTTACCAATTTACTGGATAGACAGAAAAGATATGGAAAGTTTTGACGAGAAATTAATAGATAATTATTCAAGTATTGACTCGAATAGTCTAGGAGGGAAAATTAGTGGAACTAAAAAAAACTATCAATCAGATTGTTTAAATAAGTATGTTGAAAGCATTGCTACGGATAAGAGAAAAAAAGTTGTGAATTTTATAACTGACTATTTGGATGTAATGGGACAAATGGGACGAATTATAAAAAAGAACAAGAGAATTATTTTAACTTTAGGCAATCGACGAGTTGATAATAAAACAGTTCCATTATCTAAAGTTACTCAAGAATATTTTGAGAGTATTGGATTTGAATTAGAAGCATCTATTACAAGAAATATACCTATTAAGAGAATGCCGAGAAGGTTATCTAATGTAAAAGATAAATCAGTGGAGTCAATGAACCAAGAATATGTTTTGATATTAAGAAAAATAAAGGAGGTTTAGATGCCTAATAAAGTTGAACAAGTGCCTATTACTGTAGCAGGTAATATTTTGAGTGAACTATCAGAAAAAATTCCTAATAATATTATTGCATTAAATGAGTTAATAAAAAACGCGTATGATGCGTTTTCTCCCAGTGTTGATATTATATTGAATTCGGAATCAAAAGAACTCACTATTCGAGATTATGGTACTGGTATGGATACAGAAGGAATTAAGAAATTGTTTCATATATCGAGTAGTGAAAAGCACTATGGGAAAGCTATTTCTTTTGGAGATACTCAACGTTTAACCCAAGGTTCTAAAGGATTGGGCTTTTTATCTGTTTTTAGGTTTGGGAACAGAGTATTATGGAAAACAGGTAAAAATAGCAAAATTTTTGAATTTGGAGTTGATTTTGAAAATTTAAAAAATGAGTACAATTTGCCAGATCATAAACTAAGTATAAAAACTAGTGATCAAGAGTTTAAAGGAACACAAATAGTTATAGATCTAGATGATTATAATTTACAATCTTTAAAAATAACACTAGCTAATGAAAGTAGTAGAAAGAAAATTCTTAATTCTTTTGTATCAAGCAAGGTATCGGATGAAGGAATAAAAATAGATAAAGATTTCATCATTAATTTAACATTGGATGATCATACATATTCGAGTGATGTAAATTTAGATATTTCACATCAAGGAAAAAAAGGAGCATCAACTTTTTTTAGAATAAAAATATTCTTCCAAAGATAAAAAAAGATTAACTATTATAAAAAAATAGTCTTTTAATTTACTCTAGTGATTTTGAGTATAGTTTTGATGATTATATAGTTGATATTGATTTAATGGCTTTTGATTTTGGTCAAGGACGTGGCGGAAAAGATCAAATAAATTCAGTATTTTATATACCTCAGACGACTAATGATATTACGCCATTAGTATTTATTAATAATAACTTATTTAATAACTATTATTTATTTGATACGGAGATTATGGCTAGTAAACGTGGTTCTCTAGTTTTAAGACAATTGGCTGGATATATATCTATTAAATCTAGCAGTCCGTTAATGCAATTTAACTCAGACAGGACACAATTCTCACAGAATAGACTTACAGACGAAATCACGGATTTTATTAAAAATATAAACGAAGAGATTCAAAGAACGGGTAGTTCATTAAAGAGTGAGATTAAAAAAATATTGATGCATTCAAACAGACTCAAATTCCTGAAGAGGATACTTCAGTTTTAAAAAATATTCAAAAATATATTAAGGAGGATTTTAAATTAAAAGATTCTCTAATTTTTGAGAAAAAAGAAAATCAATTAAAATGTACTCTATTTGATAGTGAAGTTTTGCTAGATATCATTCCAAAAGTTAAAGAAATAAACGATTTAGGAACAGTTGAAGTATGGATTGGTAAAGATGAGTTAAACAATGAGACTATTAATTTACAAGATCTAATCGCAGAATCAACAGAAATTCGCTTTAATGGTGATAAAGTTAATGAATTTAATAAAACACAAGAAGGTGAATGGTTGATTAAGAAAGAGACAGATTCCACAATAATTTCTATAAAGATAATTTTAAGGAAGCCAATTCAGCCTAATATAGATATAAATAAAATAGATTTATTATGTAATATTGATTACGATTTAGATAGTATTTTCACTTTGTATAATAGTTTTGGAATTGCATGGGATAGAATAGAGCCCGATATAAAAACAAATGGAAATAATACAATCAGATACGATAGTAGAAAAGGAAAAATAAGATTTGGAAGAACTGGAGAGCAAACCATAACTGTAAGTGCAAAGGATAAAGATACTAATCTCAAGTATGAAAGTGATTTTACTTTTAGGATAAAATTACCTGAGGAGTATGAGATAAAACCTGAACAATTGCAACAGTCCTTGATTAGATTGCCAATCACTGTAACTCCAAATTTTTCTTCAGATATTAAGGTTTTAATAAATGAAATTAATGAGTTATTTAAGACTGATTACAGTATTATTCCTGTTATTTCCTATAGAACTCTTATTGAACTGACAGTTAATGATATATTAAATAACATTGGAGAAGAAAAGAAAACAGATTTATCAAAAAACTATAATAAAGTGATTTCAATAGCAGAAGAAAGAATCAAGAATTCACGCCTTGATGATAAAGATAAGCAGATACTATTAGGTATATATAAATCGATTCAGTCCGAAAGTGAAGTAAGCGCTTTTGTTGCATTTTTAAATTTATCTGTACATAATGGCTCTAGGATAATTACGAAAGAAGACTTAAAAACAAAAACTAAAGAAATAAAATTACTTCTAGAATTATTGCATTTAACCTCTTAATAGTGTTTAAAAATTTTTTTAAAAAAATTCTCTATCATTTCAGTGGTAGAGAGTTTTTTTGTAAAAAAATCTCACAAAATGAAAGATATATATTGCATAATGTAAAATATATGATATAATAAAGGTGAAAAAAGAAGCGCGACTTTTAAAATTAAGGAGGAGGTAAGAAGTGGCTAAGAATTTAAAATTAAAACTCGCTCGAGTAGAGCTTGATATGACACAAGGTGACTTGGCAGAAGCTGTAGGGGTTACGCGCCAGACTATCGGCTTGATAGAAGCTGGAAAGTACAATCCTTCGCTTTCACTTTGCCAATCCATTTGCAGATGCTTAGGGAAAACTCTAGATCAATTATTTTGGGAGGAAGAAGATGAAAAATAGATTTTATTATTATCAATTACTAGACGAAAGAGAAGAACAACTGATGAATAAAGCAGGGGCAGAATCCTTTACCCTCTTCATTTGGCTTGTGCTTCTAAGTTATTTGGTTGCTGTATTGGCTCCATCTCTTTTTAATCCGAATTTTCTAGTGTATACTCTGATAGTAGGAATTTTCTTCTTTTTCAATCGTGCCCGTTATCTGGGAGTGACCTACTATAGTCGTTTTCATTTTACGATTTTGGGTAGTTTTTTCCTGACCTTGGCTATTACGACTCTTTTAATGTTACAGAATTATCAATTCAACATAGAAATTTATCAGCATAATCCATTAAACTTCAAATACCTTTCTGCTTGGGTCATTACCTATCTCCTTTATCTTCCTTGGGTCTTTATTGGAAATTTAGGCTTGAAAAGCTATGGTCAATGGGCTCAGAAGAAGTATGAAAAAGATATGGATGAACTTGAGAGTATGGAATAGTTTGTTAACTTTTTATCCATCTCGGTAAAATGTGTTATAATAGTACTAATTTATGAGAAAAGAAGAAATATTTTCTTCTTTTTACAAATAAGGAAGAAGGACAGTATATGTATCCAGATGACAGTTTAACATTGCACACAGATTTGTATCAGATTAACATGATGCAGGTTTACTTCGACCAAGGAATTCATAACAAGAAAGCAGTTTTTGAAGTTTTTTTCCGCCAACAACCGTTTAAAAATGGTTATGCTGTTTTTGCAGGTTTGGAACGAATTGTGAACTACCTAGAAAACCTGCGCTTTTCTGATAGCGATATAGCTTATTTGGAGTCACTTGGTTATCATGGTGCCTTCCTGGAATATCTGCGTAATCTCAAGTTGGAGTTGACGGTACGTTCTGCTCAAGAAGGGGACTTAGTATTTGCTAATGAACCGATCGTTCAAGTGGAAGGCCCTTTGGCGCAGTGTCAATTGGTTGAAACAGCTCTTTAAATATTGTTAATTTTCAAACCTTGATTGCGACCAAGGCTGCTCGTATTCGCTCGGTCATTGAAGATGAGCCTTTGATGGAGTTCGGTACACGTCGTGCGCAAGAGATGGATGCAGCTATCTGGGGAACTCGTGCCGCTGTCATTGGTGGTGCCAATGGAACTAGTAATGTACGTGCAGGTAAGCTCTTTGGAATTCCGGTTTTAGGGACTCACGCTCATGCCTTGGTTCAAGTCTATGGGAATGACTATCAGGCTTTCAAGGCTTATGCCTCAACTCACCGTGATTGTGTCTTTCTTGTAGATACTTATGATACTCTTCGTATCGGTGTTCCAGCAGCCATTCAGGTTGCAAGAGAATTAGGTGACAAGATTAACTTTAAGGGTGTTCGTATTGACTCTGGAGATATCGCCTATATTTCTAAAAAAGTTCGTCAACAACTGGACGAGGCAGGGTTTACTGATGCTAAGATTTATGCATCCAATGACCTGGATGAAAATACCATCCTTAACCTCAAAATGCAAAAAGCTAAGATTGATGTCTGGGGTGTCGGGACTAAGCTCATTACAGCCTATGACCAACCAGCTCTAGGAGCAGTTTATAAGGTTGTTGCCATTGAAGATGAAAATGGTCATATGCGCAATACCATCAAACTTTCAAACAATGCAGAGAAGGTGTCAACACCAGGTAAGAAACAAGTTTGGCGTATCACCAGCCGTGAAAAAGGAAAATCTGAAGGTGATTATATTACCTATGACGGCGTTGATGTGTCAAGTATGACTGAACTCAAGATGTTCCACCCAACCTATACTTACATCAAGAAAACTGTCCGCAATTTTGATGCAGTTCCTCTCTTGGTGGATATTTTCAAGGATGGAAAACTAATCTATGATTTACCAAGTCTTCCTGAAATTCAAGCTTATGCTCGTAAGGAATTTGACAAGCTCTGGGACGAGTACAAACGTGTTCTTAACCCACAACATTATCCTGTGGACTTGGCTCGTGATGTATGGCAAGATAAGATGGACTTGATTGATAAGATGCGTAAGGAAGCTCTGGGCGAAGGAGAAGAAGAATGAGTTTGCAAGATACCATTATCCAACAACTAGGCGTTAAACCAGTCATTGATGCCCGAGAAGAAATCCGTCGTTCCATTGACTTTTTGAAAAAATACCTTAAAAAACATCCTTTCCTAAAAAGTTTTGTATTAGGAATTTCTGGTGGTCAAGACTCGACTTTAGCTGGTCGCCTTGCCCAACTAGCTATGGAAGAAATGCGAGCTGAAACCGGTGATGATTCTTATAAATTTATAGCGGTTCGCCTGCCTTATGGAATTCAAGCAGATGAGGATGACGCCCAAAAAGCCCTAGCTTTTATCCAACCAGATGTGAGTTTGGTGGTCAATATCAAGGATTCTGTAGATGCAATGGCAGCGGCAGTAGAGGCTACTGGTAGTCCAATGTTAGACTTTAATAAAGGGAATATCAAGGCTAGAAGCCGAATGATTGCCCAATATGCACTCGCAGGAGCTCATAGTGGAGCAGTTATTGGTACTGACCATGCTGCAGAAAATGTCACAGGTTTCTTTACCAAGTTCGGTGACGGCGGTGCAGATATTCTTCCTCTCTATCGCCTCAATAAACGTCAAGGAAAACAACTATTGAAGGAGCTAGGAGCTGATCCTGCTCTCTATGAAAAAGTACCGATTGCCGATTTAGAAGAAGAGAAACCAGGATTGGCAGATGAAGTTGCACTCGGTGTAACCTACGCAGAGATTGATGACTACCTGGAAGGTAAACAAATCAGCCCAGAAGCCCAAGCAACCATTGAAAAATGGTGGCACAAAGGTCAACACAAACGCCACCTACCAATCACCGTCTTTGATAAGTTTTGGGAGTAAAAAAGTCCGGGGGACTTTTTTAACCCGAGCCTGAAAATAAAAAAGCGAGGAAGGTCCGGTAACTCGAAGAGTTCGATTTCATAGTCTCACCCCTGCAAGCCAGATAGCTATTGCGTCAAAGCGTTAATACCAGAAAAGGACGAGATTTTATATCCCGTCCTTTTTTATTTATAAAATTATGACTAATCAAATAAAGCAAATCTTTGCTGGTGCTTGTAAAGAGGTCGAAGCCATCCTTCGTAACAACACCGCAGTCTTCGATACGGACACCGACTTTACCAGGGATGTAGATACCAGGCTCGACTGAGAAGCACATGCCTTCTTCGATAACCATGTCGTTTCCTTCCATGATAGATGGGAATTCGTGGACATCCATACCGATACCGTGACCGAGGCGGTGATTGAAGTACTCACCGTAGCCAGCTTTTTCGATCACTTCACGAGCCGCACGGTCAACCTCATGGGCAGTTACACCAGGTTTGATAAAGTCAAGGGCAGCTTGTTGAGCTTCGAGGGTCAAGTTGTAGATATCTTTCTTGAATTGGTCAGGTTTACCAACAGCGACTGTACGAGTCATATCTGATGCATAACCATTAACCATCACACCGAGGTCAAAAAGGAGAAGTGCATTGTTTTCAACCTTATTAGCTCCAGGGATACCATGAGGATTTGCAGCGTTATCCCCTGTCAAGACCATAGTATCAAAGCTCATTTCATAGCCTTCGCGTTTCATGGCAAAATCGATTTGCGCAATGATATCAGTTTCCGTATTATCAAGAGAGATATTGTCAAAACCAACTTTGACAGACTTATCAGCGTAAACACCTGCAACCATCATCTTTTGCACTTCGTCAGCTGATTTAATCAAGCGCATACGTTGGATCAATGGAGTCAAGTTATCAAACTCAGCAGTTTCAAAGACAGTTTTCAAACCGTGATATTTAGTCAAGATGAGATTGTCAAACTCAACTGCTACACGTTTGAAATCAAACTGTGGAAGAGCATTTTGGATTTTTTCCATGGATTTTCAGAGTCCACGTAGCCAACTACTGGGAAAGAGACAGTGCTAGTCGCACGTTCAACCTCAAGGGCTGGCACAAAGAGAAGTGGTTCTTGGTTTCCAAGGACAAAAAGGAACATTTGACGTTCGTGTGGATCACTGTAAAAGCCAGTGAGGTAATTAATTGTGACGGGGTCAGATACGACAGCGACGTCTAGCTTTTCTGATTCAAGATAAGTTAAGATTTGTTGTAATTTAGACATATGCTACCTTCTTTCTACCCCTCTATTTTTGCAAAAATTAGGAGAAAATGCAAGGGAGAAGGGGAAAAGAACCTAAAAAAATTCCAACAGCTAATAGCATGTTGGAATCTAAATATTAATTGAAGTCTGCCTTGCTTTTAACATCGCTGTATTCTTCAGCAACTTCTTGGCTAAGGATATCCTCATAAGCTGGAAGGTCGATATCCTGACCATATTTTTTCTTAAGAGCAGTAGTGACCAAGCGATAGGCTAGGTTGGCATTACGAGATAAGATAGGCCCGTGGAAATAAGAACCGAAAACATTTTTATAGTGAACACCTTCACCGACCTTTTCTTCGTTGTTGCCATTTCCATAGACAACCTGCCCCAATGGTTTTTGGTCATCTGAAAGGAAGGTGCGGCCTTGGTGATTTTCAAAACCATAGTAGGTTTCATCGAATTCTTCATTATGAATTTTAATGTCACCGATGAAGCGGTTATTGGTTTGGTTGAGTGTGTAGTGTCCCATAACACCCAATCCTTCGATACGCTTGCCAGAAGCTTCAATATAGTATTGGCCTAATAGCTGGAAGCCACCACAGATAGCAAGGACGACACCATCATTTTGGATAAAGTTGTCAATACTATCTTTTTTATCGGGTAGATCACCAGCAATGATGCTTTGTTCAAAGTCTTGACCACCACCAAAGAAGGCAATATCATAGTAGTTCTCATCAAAATCATCATGGAGAGAAACGATGTCAACTGTAACATGGGCACCAAGCTTTTCAGCTACATACTTGAGCATGAGGATATTTCCATTATCTCCGTATGTATTCATAAGGTTTCCATAGAGATGGGCTATATTTAGCTGGTATGGATAGTTGCCGTCTGTTGATGAAAGTGAAGTATAAACCATTAGTTCATCTCCTTTCTAACAATCTGACGACTAGCCAGCAGTTCGCGGAATTCTAGCATAGCCGTATAAGTCGCAAGGATATAGGCATGCTTGCAGTCTTGAGCTTCGATCGTCTTGAGAACTTGTTCCAGGCTACTTGTTTCAGTGATCTTGTCAGTTGGATAGCCAGTAACACGTAGACGACGAGCAATTTCAGAATGACGAACTCCACCCGCATTGATTTCAGGAATGTCCATATCCGTAATTTGCTCAAAGTCAGCATCCCAAATCCAGCTGGTATCAATCCCATCAGCATAGTTAGCATTGAGGAGAACAGATAGACTAAATGGGTAAGGAGCTAGTTTGATCATTTCGATGGCCTGGGTAGCACCAACAGGATTTTTAATAAGAACCAGTGTGCATTCCTTGTCACCGATATGGAAAGTTTCTTGGCGACCGAAACAGCTCGACTCTTGTCAAATCCTTGTTTAATCAGTTGAGAATCAGCGCCTAGGTAACGGGCGATAGCAACTGCAGCCAGAGCATTGTAGATGTTGTAGAGACCACCGATTTGAATGCCATATTCCTGACCATCGATAACAAAACGAGAACGATTGTTGGTCAACTCAACCAATTCTGTCAGACGGTAGTCCAAGTCAGGACGCTTGCATCCACAATTTTCACAGATATAAGCTCCCAAGTTAGCATAAGTATTGAGTTCATATTTCAGAATACTTTGACATTCAGGGCAGAGAATACCTTCAGTATTGTAGTGAGCAAGTTGCGCTGGACCTTTTTCTAGATCAAAACCAAAATACTGAACAGGATTTGAAATTGCAGGCTTATAGAAAAGCGGACTATCACCGTTCAGCAGAACAGTAGCCGTAGGAACTTTTCGAATAGCATCCAAAATCATGTTATAGGTTGTATAAATCTCACCGTAGCGGTCCATTTGATCGCGGAAAATATTGGTGATAACGAAAAGACTAGGATGGATGTAGTCACAGATATGTGAGAGACTAGCTTCGTCGATTTCAAGTACTGCTATATTTTTTCCAGTTTTTGAAGATTTTGCAGTCAAGAAAGTAGTCGTAATCCCTGTGATCATGTTGGCACCACTTGGATTGGTTAACACTTGACCATAAATTTCCTTTAGGATACCGACAGTGAGAGCGGTTGTCAAGGTTTTTCCATTGGTACCAGTTACCACAACAATCTCGTAGTTCTTCGCTAAATTTTGTAGAATATCTTTATCAAATTGAAGGGCAAGTTTTCCAGGCAGCGTACTTCCACGTCCAAGACGACTCAAAATAAAATGAGAAGAACGCCCAGCAAGAAGGCCCAAAGTAGTTTTTAATTTCATGTTTCTATTATATCATAAATGCTGGAAAAGACAGATTTGAGATTTTAGAAAAAGAAAAACAGCCCGCTATCGGACTGCTTTCTATAATTAAATCGCAAACAAATCATTCAAGTTTTCAGCCAATGTTGGGTGAGTGAAGATTTGTTTTGTGAAGTAAGTGTATGGGATTTTGTTGTCCATAGCAACAGTAATAATGTTGATGATTTCTTGTGATCCTTCTGAAAAGATAGTTGCACCTAGAATTTCTTTAGTTTCAGTGTTGACAACAGCTTTGAAGGCTCCACGAAGGTCACCATTTACATGACCACGAGGCATAGCAGCAACAGGGATTTCCTTAACAGCGTGTGGAATTTTCAAATCAGCTGCTTGACTTTCAGTCAAACCAACTTGTGAAAGTGCTGGTGTGATGAACATGGTGTTTGGAACATTGAGACGGTCTTCAAGTGTGTAGCTGCCATCACCAGCAAGGTAGCTGTAAACAACACGGAAGTCATCTAGTGAAATGTAGGTAAATTGAAGTCCACCGTTGACATCTCCAACTGCAAAGACACCAGGAACGTTTGTTTGACAATGTTTGTCCACCTTAATCGCACCACGTTCAGTTAGTTCAATATCTGTATTTTCAAGTTGAAGTGGTTCTACATTTGGTTTACGTCCAGTTGCGTAGAGAAGGGCATCAAAACGGTAGGTTTCATTCTCTGTCACGACAAGAACTTGGTCACCATCGTTTTTGATTTCAGTAGTATGGATATTTTGAAGGAGTTCAATGCCGTCTTCTTCCATGTATTGTTTAGCAAGAGCAGCAATAGAAGGTTCTGCGCGAGGTAGGAAAGTATCTAGAGCATCTAGGACTGTTACCTTGCTTCCGAGTTTATTGTAGAGACCAGCAAACTCAAGACCGATATTTCCACCACCAAGAATTCCGAGTTTTTCTGGTAATTGTTCCAAGTTTTGGATACCAGTTGAATCAAAGACATTCTTGCTAGTAGATAGTCCTGGAATAGGCAAAACGTTTGAAACAGCACCAGTGTTGATAACGATTGTTTCAGCAGTTAGTTCTTGTTTTTCATCACCAGCTTGAATTTCGATGACTTTATTAGAAACAAAGTGGGCTTCGGCATCAATGATATCAACTCCAGTACCAGCGATAGTAGCATAGTTTTTACCATTGAGGCGGCTCGTAATTGTATTTTTTGTTGCCATAACCTCGTCAAATGACAAGTCCTTTTCTGCAGCAACTAACAAGGTTTTAGTTGGAATACAACCGATGTTGATACAAGTTCCACCGTACATTGCTTTGTTGCGTTCGATAAGGGCAACTTTTTTACCAGCTGAAGCTAGTTTGGCAGCAAGAGTTTTACCTGCCTTACCAAATCCAATAACAATTAAATCGTATGTTAACATTTTTAAATCCTCCTGTTTGATTTCATTCTAGCATAAGAAAAAAATTTTTTCACAATTCTGCTACGGAAAAAAATATTGGACTAAATTAGTCTCACGAAAGCTTTTGAGAATCAAGTTCAAAAAATAGAAAAATCGTTTACATGATTTAATCAAGTGGTTAGACTATCTTTTGGCCCTCTCTTGTGTTATACTAGATAAGTTGCAAAGAAAGCAGTACTTTTCTTTAGTGGAAAAGAAGCAACACGATCTTTCATATAAAGATATGAAAAACCGTCATGAAAAGAAAAGTATAAATTAAGCGCTATAGGGTGGCTTCGCACCACCTTTAGAAAGAAGAAAAACGTGAAATTTAATGAATTTAACTTATCTGCTGACCTTTTAGCAGAAGTTGAAAAAGCAGGATTTGTAGAAGCAAGTCCTATCCAAGAGCAAACCATTCCTTTGGCTCTTGAAGGGAAAAGATGTTATCGGTCAAGCACAGACTGGTACAGGGAAAACAGCAGCCTTTGGCTTGCCAACCCTTGAAAAAATTTGTACAGAAGAAGCAACTATCCAAGCTTTGGTGATTGCCCCAACTCGTGAACTGGCTGTTCAAAGTCAGGAAGAACTCTTCCGCTTTGGTCGTAGTAAAGGTGTAAAAGTTCGTTCAGTCTATGGTGGTTCAAGTATTGAAAAACAAATCAAGGCTCTTAAATCAGGGGCTCATATCGTAGTAGGAACACCAGGACGTTTACTTGACTTGATTAAACGCAAGGCTCTGAAATTACATGATATTGAAACCTTGATCTTAGACGAAGCAGATGAAATGCTGAACATGGGATTCCTTGAAGATATTGAAGCCATTATCTCTCGTGTCCCAGAAAATCGTCAAACCTTACTCTTTTCAGCGACTATGCCAGATGCTATCAAACGTATTGGTGTTCAGTTCATGAAAGAACCTGAGCATGTGAAGATTGCTGCCAAAGAATTAACAACAGAATTAGTAGACCAGTACTATATCCGTGTTAAGGAACAAGAAAAATTTGACACCATGACTCGTCTTATGGATGTTGATCAACCTGAGTTGTCAATCGTTTTTGGTCGTACCAAACGTCGTGTAGACGAGTTAACTCGTGGGCTTAAAATCCGTGGTTTCCGTGCAGAAGGGATTCATGGAGATTTGGACCAAAACAAACGTCTTCGTGTCCTTCGTGATTTTAAAAATGGCAATCTTGATGTCCTCGTTGCAACAGACGTAGCTGCTCGTGGTTTGGATATTTCAGGTGTGACTCATGTCTACAACTACGATATCCCACAAGACCCTGAGAGTTATGTTCACCGTATTGGTCGTACAGGACGTGCAGGTAAGTCAGGTCAGTCTATTACCTTCGTTTCACCTAATGAAATGGGTTATCTACAAATCATTGAGAACTTGACTAAGAAACGTATGAAAGGTCTCAAGCCTGCAAGTGCAGAAGAAGCCTTTCAAGCTAAGAAGCAAGTAGCTCTTAAGAAAATTGAACGTGATTTTGCGAATGAGGAGATTCGTAGCAACTTTGAGAAGTTTGGCAAGGATGCTCGTCAATTGGCCTCAGAATTCAGTCCTGAAGAATTGGCCATGTATATCCTCAGCTTAACAGTTCAAGACCCAGATAGTCTTCCTGAGGTTGAGATTGCACGTGAAAAACCTTTACCATTTAAACCATCTGGTGGTGGCTTCGGTGGCAAAGGCAAGGGTGGTCGAGGAGGTCGTCGTGGGGATGACCGTCGAGATCGTGATCGCCGTGGCAATGGACGTCGTGATGACTATCGTAAAGGTGGACGTTCAAAGGATCGCTTTGATAAAGAGAAGCGTTACCGCAAGGATACTAAAAAACCACGCAATACTTCAAGCGAGAAGAAAACAGGCTTTGTTATTCGTAACAAAGGAGATAAATAACAAAAAAAGCGGTTCACTGAGGTGGATCGCTTTTATATATAAGGAGACCGAGAGTCATATGAAAAAGTAATACGAGAAGTTTGTATTTATAAATTTGTTATCTTGTAATATTATTCTATCAAAAAATCAGGAAGCTGTCAATAAGAAAATTATAAAAAATAGGAAAAATTTTCGAATACACTTGAATTGCAATTCAATAAACAATTTTCAGATAATTGTTGAAAGTAGTCAGAATTTTATGATATAATGAAAGCGATTATATGCGAGGTAAAAAATGGCACATTTATTAGAAAAAACAAGAAAAATCACATCAATGTTAAAGCGTTCGGAGGAGCAATTACAAGATGAGCTTCCTTATAATGCCATTACACGTCAATTAGCAGATATTATTGACTGTAACGCTTGTATTGTGAATAGCAAGGGTCGTTTGTTGGGCTACTTTATGCGCTACAAAACTAATAATGACCGAGTAGAGCAATTCTTCCAATCAAAGACTTTCCCAGAAGATTATGTGCAAGGTGCGAACATGATCTACGATACGGAGGCCAATCTTCCAGTAGAGCATGATTTGACAATTTTCCCAACTGAGAGTCGTTCTGATTTCCCAGATGGTTTGACAACGATTGCTCCAATCCATGTCTCTGGTATTCGCTTGGGTTCATTGATTATTTGGCGTAATGATAAGAAGTTTGAAGAAGATGATTTGATTCTGGTTGAGATTGCCAGTACAGTAGTAGGAATTCAACTCTTGAACTTCCAACGTGAGGAAGATGAGAAAAATATTCGTCGTCGTACGGCTGTAACTATGGCGGTTAATACCCTTTCTTACTCTGAACTTAGAGCAGTATCGGCTATTCTAGCTGAATTAAATGGTAATGAAGGTCAATTAACAGCTTCAGTCATTGCAGACCGTATCGGTATCACTCGTTCTGTAATTGTTAATGCCCTTCGTAAACTCGAATCGGCAGGGATTATTGAGAGTCGTTCTCTTGGTATGAAAGGAACTTATCTCAAAGTTCTCATTCCAGATATTTTTGAAGAAGTGAAAAAGAGGGACTATTAATGGCTAAGGCTTTAATTTCTATTGACTATACAGAAGATTTTGTAGCGGATCATGGGAAACTGACTGCGGGAGCTCCAGCTCAAGCAATATCTGATGATATATATGGGGTGACTCAAAAGGCTTTTGAACGTGGAGATTATATCTTTTTTACCATCGATGCTCATGAGGAAAATGATGTCTTTCATCCTGAAAGTAAACTATTCCCTCCACATAATATTATTGGGACTAGTGGACGAAACTTGTATGGCAAGCTAGCCGAGTTCTATCAGGAACATGCTGATGATAGTCGTGTTTTCTGGATGGATAAGCGTCACTATTCAGCATTTTCTGGGACTGATTTGGATATCCGTCTCAGAGAGCGTAAAGTGGATACTGTCATTTTGACGGGAGTTCTTACAGATATCTGTGTCTTGCATACGGCCATTGATGCTTATAATCTTGGTTACCAGATAGAAGTTGTGAAACCAGCAGTAGCATCCATTTGGCCTGAGAAATCATGCCTTTGCACTTGGACATTTCAAGAATACACTTGGTGCGAAATTGGTTGATGAAAAATTTGCTTGAAATTACAGAATAATACATTTCAAGATGAAAAAAATCTGAAAAAAGTCTTGACAATTTTTTTCAAAGTTGATATACTAGTAAAGTAATCGACGCGGGGATGGCGGAATTGGCAGACGCGCAGGACTAAGGATCCTGTGACCGCTTTAGGTCGTGAGGGTTCAAGTCCCTCTCTCCGCATAGGAAAAGAGTTAGCTTTGGCTAGCTTTTTATTTTTCATCAAAAAGAGCAAAAATATTTTTGCTCTTTTTTTGGTATTTCATAAACATTTCATATTTGAATATTATAATGGTTTTACAAATATGGAGGTGCTATATGAATCCCACTCAAAGAGCTTGGGCTTACGTCAGCAGAAAACGACTGAGAAGTCTCATATTATTCTTGATTTTATTTGTATTATTGGCTGGAATATCGGCTTGTTTGACGCTCATGAAGTCTAACAAAACAGTAGAAAATAATCTCTATCGCTCATTGAATACTTCTTTTTCTATTAAAAAAATAGAAGCAGATCAGACTTTTCAACTGTCTCAACTAGACGAGCTTAAAAAGATAAAAGGTCTTGAGGAGATTTCCCCAGAGCTTGAGACAATAGCTAAGTTGACTGACAAAGAAGTGGTTACTGGAGAACAAAGTATCCAAAGGGATGATTTGACAGAGGCTGAAAAAAATCTCATCAGTTTGATTGCATTAGAAGATTCTTCCAAGGATGTTTCTTTTACAAGTTCCGCCTTTATTCTCAAAGAAGGAAGACATATCGAAAAAGGGGATCGTAAAAAAATCTTAATCCACGAAGATTTAGCCAAGAAAAATAATCTAAAGCTAGGAGATAAGATTAGCTTAAATCCTGCTCAAGTTGAAGGAAATAGTGGACAAAATCAAGACTATGAAATCGTGGGTATTTTCTCAGGTCAGAAGCAAGAAAAATTCACTGGTCTTTCGTCAGATTTTAGTGAAAACACGGTCTATACAGACTACGAAAGTAGCCAAACTCTTCTTGGAAATAAGGAAGCTCAAGTTAGCGCCGCTCGTTTTTATTTAGAAAATCCAAAAGATATGGATAATATCATTCAAGAAGTTGAAAAGTTATCCCTGGAAACTAAAGGTTACCAAGTCGAGAAGGAAAATAAGGCGTTTGAACAAATCAAGGATTCCGTTTCGACCTTCCAAACCTTCCTCCAAATTTTCCTCTATGGTATTATGATTGCTGGTGTAGGAGCTCTGGTCTTGGTCTTGTCCCTTTGGTTACGAGAGCGAGTCTACGAGGTTGGTATTTTATTGGCACTAGGGAAGGGAAAAGGAGCAATCTTTAGTCAATTCTGCCTGGAAGTTATTCTGGTTTCATTGGCAGCTATTTTACCAGCATTTCTTGCAGGAAATGCCATTACTTCCTATCTTTTAAAAACTGTACTAGCAAGTGGCGATCAAGCTGCCCTACAAGATACGCTAGCAAAAGCAACGAATCTTTCAACAAGTCTTCTTTCATTTGGAGAATCTTATGTCTTTCTCCTTGTGATTAGCTGCTTGTCAGTTGCACTTTGTTTTATCTTTTTATTTAGAAAAATCACCCTAAGGAAATTTTTATCATCTATTAGTTAATACTCTTCGAAAAATCAAATTCAAACAACGTCAGCTTCGCCTTGCCGTACTCAAGTACAGCCTGCAGCTAGCTTCCTAGTTTGTTCTTTGATTTTCATTGAGTAGAAGAAGGAGAAATCATGACTTTACTACAATTACAAGATCTTACTTATCGTTACAAGAACACTGCAGAAGCAGTATTATATAAAAATCAATTACGATTTTGAACCTGGCAAGTTTTATAGTATTATCGGAGAATCAGGAGCTGGGAAGTCAACACTCTTATCTCTATTAGCAGGACTTGATAGCCCAGTCGAAGGTGCTATCCTATTCGAAGGCAAGGATATTCGTGAACAAGGATATTCTTATCACCGAATGCACCATATCTCGCTAGTTTTCCAAAACTATAACTTGATTGATTATCTTTCTCCATTGGAAAATATCCGCTTGGTCAATAAAAAAAGGCCAGCAAGGATACGCTTCTTGAACTTGGTTTAGATGAAAGTCAAATCAAGCGGAATGTTCTCCAATTATCAGGAGGGCAGCAACAACGTGTTGCCATTGCTCGTAGCCTTGTATCGGAAGCACCAGTGATTTTAGCAGATGAACCAACAGGAAACCTAGATCCTAAGACAGCTGGAGATATTATTGACCTGCTCAAATCTCTTGCTGAGAAAACAGGCAAGTGTGTGATCGTTGTGACCCACAGTAAGGAAGTAGCACAGGCGTCAGATATTACACTTGAATTGAAGGATAAGAAACTGACTGAAACAAGAAATAATAGTAACTAAAACTTTTAAACATATTAAAAACGGAAGTAAATCTAGAAAGGAATCTTATGTTACACAACGCATTTGCATATGTCACAAGAAAATTTTTCAAGTCGCTTGTGATCTTTCTTATCATTCTCTTGATGGCTAGTTTGAGTTTGGTCGGCTTGTCTATCAAGGGTGCGACAGCTAAGGCTTCTCAGGAAACCTTTAAAAATATCACCAATAGTTTCTCCATGCAAATCAACCGCAGGGTCAACCAAGGAACTCCACGTGGTGCAGGGAATATCAAGGGTGAAGATATCAAAAAAATTACTGAAAATAAGGCCATCGAATCTTACATCAAACGGATTAATGCTATCGGTGATTTAACAGGCTACGAATTGATTGAGACACCTGAAACCAAGAAAAATCTAACGCCAGATCGAGCTCAACGTTTTGGAAGTAGCTTGATGATAACAGGTGTCAATGACTCTTCTAAGGAAGATAAGTTTGTATCAGGCTCTTACAAACTGGTCGAAGGTGAGCATTTAACAAACGATGACAAATACCAGATTCTCATGCATAAAGACCTGGCTGAAAAACATGGCTGGAAAGTTGGTGACAAGGTCAAACTGAACTCCAATATCTACGATGCAGATAATGAAAAAGGAGCCAAGGAAACAGTAGAAGTAACGATCAAAGGACTTTGATGGACATAACAAATCTGCTGTGACCTACTCACAAGAACTTTATGAGAATACAGCTATCACAGATATTCACACAGCAGCCCAACTCTATGGTTATACAGAAGATACAGCTATTTATGGAGATGCTACCTTCTTTGTGGCTGGCGATAAGAACCTAGATAGTGTCATGCAAGAACTAGGGTCTATCAACGGCATCAACTGGAAGATGTATAGCTTGATTAAGAGTTCATCTAACTATCCTGCCCTTGAACAATCGATCTCAGGTATGTACAAGATGGCTAATCTTCTCTTCTGGGGTAGCTTGAGCTTCTCTGTTCTTCTACTTGCTCTCTTACTGACACTATGGATTAACGCCCGTCGTAAAGAGGTTGGAATTCTCCTTTCAATTGGTCTAAAACAAGCAAGTATTCTAGGACAATTTATCACAGAAGCAGTTATGATTGCTATTCCAGCTCTCATTTCAGCCTACTTCCTAGCTAATTATACAGCTCGTGCCATTGGGAATACAGTACTAGCCAATGTCACATCAGATGTGGCTAAGCAGGCTAGTAAAGCAGCCCAAGCCTCTAATCTTGGTGGTGGTGCAGAAGTTGACGGCTTTAGCAAGACACTTTCAAGTTTGGATATTTCTATACAACCTTCGGACTTTGCCATCATCTTTGTACTTGGTTTGGTTTTAGTAGTACTAGTTATGGCACTCGCTTCAAGTAATCTCCTCTTTAAACAACCAAAAGAACTTTTGATAGATAGTGAATAAAAAACCTGCTACCTATTCTCATTCAAATGAGATATAATATAGGTAGCATTTTTGATAGAAAAGGATTTATATGAAAATTCTAATTGTAGAAGATGAAGACATGATCCGCGAGGGAATTAGTGATTATTTGACGGATTGTGGCTATGAAACCATTCAGGCTGCAGATGGTCAAGAAGCTTTAGAGCAGTTTTCGAACCATCAAGTTGCTCTGGTTCTCTTAGATATTCAAATGCCTAAACTTAATGGTTTAGAGGTTTTGTCAGAAATCCGAAAAAGTAGTCAAGTTCCGGTCCTCATGTTGACAGCCTTTCAGGACGAAGAATATAAGATGAGTGCCTTTGCTGCATTAGCAGATGGTTATTTGGAAAAGCCTTTTTCTCTATCTTTGTTAAAAGTACGAGTGGATGCCATCTTTAAACGTTATTATGATACTGGTCGTATTTTTACCTATAGAGACACTAGAGGTAGACTTTGACAGCTATAGCGCCAAAGTGGCTGGTCAAGAAGTTGCAGTGAATGCAAAAGAGCTGGAAATTTTAGACTATCTGGTCAAAAATGAAGGACGTGCCTTGACTCGGTCGCAGATTATCGATGCTGTATGGAAGATGACAGATGAGGTTCCTTTTGACAGAGTGATCGATGTCTATATCAAGGAACTACGGAAAAAATTGGATTTAGACTGTATTCTTACCGTGCGCAATGTTGGTTATAAATTGGAGAGAAAATGAGACGTTCAGGTTTATTTAAAAAGATTTTTATTTATACCTTCTCGGTATTTTCTACCTTGGTCATTTGTTTGCATTTGGCCATCTATTTCCTCTTTCCTCCGACCTATCTCAGTCATCGTCAGGAGAGCATAGGGCAAAAGGCAACAGAAATTGCTCAAACCCTCCAAGGAAAAGACAGTCAAACTATCCAGGAAGTCCTTGAACTTTATTCTCAAAGTAGCGATATAAAGGGAGCCATCAAGGGTGAAATGACTCAGGATAAGTTAGAGGTCAAGGATAATCTTCCCATAGATAAAGAACGACAGACGGCTTCCTTAGTCATTGAGGAAAGAGAGATTGAGACCAAGGATGGTCAGCCGATGACTTTACAGTTTTTAGCATCTATGGATTTGCAGAAAGAAGCAGAAGATATGAGTCTGCAATTTCTACCTTATACTCTGTTAGCTTCTTTCATTATTTCACTTCTCATCGCCTTTATCTATGCGAGAACCATTGTAGCACCTATTTTGGAAATCAAACGAGTGACTCGACGGATGATGGATTTGGATGCAGAAGTGAGGTTGCGCGTGGATTCTAAGGACGAGATTGGGGATCTCAAGGAACAAATCAATAGCCTCTATCAGCATCTCTTGACCGTTATTGCAGATTTGCATGAGAAGAATGAAGCTATTCTCCAGCTAGAAAAGATGAAGGTTGAATTCCTTCGAGGAGCTTCTCACGAACTCAAGACACCTCTTGCTAGTCTAAAGATTCTTTTGGAAAATATGCAAGCAAATATCGGTCGCTACAAGGACCGTGACTACTATCTGGGAGTTTCATTAGGTATCGTGGATGATTTAAGTCACCACGTTCTTCAAATCTTATCCCTTTCTTCGGTGCAGGAATTGCGGGATAAGAAGGAGAAAATCAATCTTCTTGATATGACCTATCTACTCTTGAAGGACTATGACTTGTTAGCCAAAGAGCGGGAAATTTCTATTGAAAATCAACTGACTAACCAACAAACTTATCTAAACCCTTCGGTCCTTAAACTGATTCTCTCTAATCTTATCAGTAATGCAGTGAAACACTCTGTTCAAGGTGGTTATTTTAAAATTGGTGTAAAAGATAGTTGGATGTATATTGAAAACACTTGTACATCTGAAGAACAGGATAAATTTGAACAATCCTTTACGTCCTCTAGTCGCCAAAGTAAGGGAGCTGGTTTGGGACTATTCGTAGTCAAAAGTTTATTGGAAAATGAAGAAATTGACTATCGCTTTGAAAGATATGAAGATCACTTAGTCTTTTATATGAAGTTGCTTCAAGACTATTGATAATAGGACTTTGAGGAGAGTTCCATATTTTTAGATAGAAGAAATTCAATCTAAACTACAGGAAAAACTAGCTTTTTTTGCTAAAAAGTGATAAAATGAACAATGTAAATGGGATATCCCATAAAAATATACAGGAGGCCTGATAAAATGGCAATCGTTTCAGCAGAAAAATTTGTCCAAGCAGCTCGTGACAACGGTTATGCAGTTGGTGGATTTAACACAAACAACCTTGAGTGGACTCAAGCTATCTTGCGCGCAGCAGAAGCTAAAAAAGCTCCAGTTTTGATCCAAACTTCAATGGGTGCTGCTAAATACATGGGTGGTTACAAAGTTGCTCGCAACTTGATCGCTAACCTTGTAGAATCAATGGGTATCACTGTACCAGTAGCTATCCACCTTGACCACGGTCACTACGAAGATGCACTTGAGTGTATCGAAGTTGGTTACACTTCAATCATGTTTGACGGTTCACACCTTCCAGTTGAAGAAAACCTTAAATTGGCTAAAGACGTTGTTGAAAAAGCACACGCTAAAGGTATCTCAGTAGAAGCTGAAGTTGGTACTATCGGTGGTGAAGAAGACGGAATCATCGGTAAAGGTGAATTGGCTCCAATCGAAGACGCTAAAGCAATGGTTGCAACTGGTATTGACTTCTTGGCAGCTGGTATTGGTAACATCCACGGTCCTTACCCAGCAAACTGGGAAGGTCTTGACCTTGACCACTTGCAAAAATTGACAGAAGCTCTTCCAGGCTTCCCAATCGTATTGCACGGTGGATCAGGTATTCCTGATGAGCAAATCCAAGCAGCTATCAAACTTGGTGTTGCTAAAGTTAACGTTAACACTGAATGCCAAATCGCATTCGCTAACGCAACTCGTAAATTTGCTCGTGACTACGAAGCAAACGAAGCAGAATACGACAAGAAGAAACTCTTCGACCCACGTAAATTCTTGGCTGACGGTGTAAAAGCTATCCAAGCATCAGTTGAAGAACGTATCGACGTATTCGGTTCAGAAGGTAAAGCTTAATCTAGCTTAACCATATAAAACAGAAACCTACCCATTGGGTGGGTTTTTTGTGTTTGAAACTATAGAGAATATGTTGGGGAAGAATCTATCTAAAGTTGCTAAAAGAGTCTAATTTTTGTACAATAATGCTATGAAAAAACTGAAAAAATGGAGTCTTGGCTTTCTTAGTTTCATTCTTTTGTTTTTAGGGGCTACATTCATCTTTCACCGTATCAGTTTAGAAAAGGAACAAGCCTCACTAACACCTGTGGGACAGCAAGTTCTTGTCAATGAGCACCAAATGAATGTTTACGTTGAAGGGGATGGTCCAGAGACTATAGTATTTCTATCCGGTGCTGGAATTGCTTCTCCAATCTTGGATTTTAAGGATGTGTCAGATTCCTTATCAAAAAAATACAAGGTAGTCATCGTGGAGCGAGCGGGATATGGTTACAGTGATGATAGCAATCAATCAAGAGATGTGATGGAAGTTTTGTCTGAGACTCGGCAAGCTCTGTCACAAGCAAATGTAACAGGTCCTTTTATCATTCTGTCTCATTCCATAGCGAGTCTTGAGAGTCTGGCTTGGCAGGAGAAGTATCCTAATGAAGTAAAAGCCTTGGTTGGTCTAGATTGGGCATTGCCATCAAGTTATGAGGATTTAAAGGATAATCAAGCCCTACTTTCTGTAGCCTACTGGAGCAGCAAGATTGGCTTATTACGCTATTTCCCTGAGTCCTTTTATATCAAAAATCCAACGCTGACTGAAACTGAACGGCAACAATATAAATTACTAGCATATAAGCAGTTGATGTCACAAGCCATGCTTCATGAATCCCGTTTGGTAAAGGAAAATGCCAAGAAAGTTTCCTCTAGCATCAATCCTAAAATTCCTACCTTACTCATGGTTTCTAATGGTGAAGGGACGAGCTTTAGCCAATCAGAATGGCAGCATTATGCTATGAGGTTTGCCAGTGAGCAGTCTAATGTTCAAGTCATCTATATAGATGCACCACACGACCTCTATCATTATCAAAGTCATGAAATAGTTTCTCAGATTGAAGATTTTTTAAAGAGTAATTGATGGTTTAGAGATCATTTTAATTTTATACTGATGACAATAATTAAATGCTGAAGGATTAACAGTAGAATCGTTAATTTTTTCGATTAAAAAAATTCTTTTTCTTAACAAAAAACCTGCCCTTAAGGGCAGGTTTTTTGGTGTTTTAAGGAAACTATTAATCCAGAACTTCTGATTCAAAAGCATTATTTAAAAGAGAAATCTCTAATTTCATAATCTATTAGCAAACGCTTGCATTCCTTTTTTTATTGGACTATAATAGGTTGGTATAAATCCTTCTGTAATAATATTGAGAAGGTGGAGAAAGTAAGGATTTAGAATATTTGTAGTCAAAAATACAATGTTGTTTCTTACTAAAGGGAGATAGATATGGCAATGATAGAAGTGCAACATCTTCAGAAAAATTTTGTGAAGACAGTTAAGGAGCCGGGGTTAAAGGGAGCTTTGCGCTCCTTTATTCATCCTGAAAAGCAGACCTTTGAAGCGGTCAAGGATTTAACATTTGAGGTTCCAAAAGGGCAGATTTTAGGATTTATCGGGGCAAATGGTGCTGGAAAGTCGACAACCATCAAAATGCTGACAGGGATTTTAAAGCCGACATCTGGCTATTGTCGGATTAACGGCAAGATTCCGCAGGACAATCGCCAAGATTATGTCAAGGATATTGGAGTCGTTTTCGGACAACGCACCCAGCTATGGTGGGATTTGGCACTGCAAGAGACTTATACTGTCTTAAAAGAAATTTACGATGTGCCAGACTCGCTCTTCCATAAGCGTATGGACTTTTTGAATGAAGTTTTGGATTTGAAGGATTTTATCAAGGATCCTGTGCGGACTCTTTCACTGGGTCAACGGATGCGGGCGGATATTGCGGCTTCCTTGCTTCACAATCCCAAGGTTCTCTTTTTAGATGAGCCGACCATTGGCTTGGACGTTTCGGTCAAGGATAATATTCGTCGGGCTATTACCCAAATCAATCAGGAGGAAGAAACAACCATTCTCTTGACCACTCACGACTTGAGCGACATTGAGCAACTCTGTGATCGGATTTTTATGATTGATAAGGGGCAAGAGATTTTTGATGGGACGGTGAGCCAGCTCAAGGAGACCTTTGGAAAGATGAAGACTCTTTCCTTTGAACTGCTACCAGGTCAAAGTCATCTCCTTTCTCACTATGAAGGCTCTTCGGATATGTCCATTGATAGACAAGGAAATAGCCTTAATATTGAATTTGATAGTTCCCGCTACCAATCAGCTGACATTATCAAGCAAACCTTATCTGATTTTGAAGTCCGTGATTTGAAGATGGTAGATACGGATATTGAAGATATTATCCGTCGCTTCTATCGAAAGGAGCTCTAAGATGGTCAAATTGTGGAGACGTTATAAACCCTTTATCAATGCAGGGATTCAGGAGTTGATTACCTATCGAGTCAACTTTATTCTCTATCGGATTGGTGATGTCATGGGGGCTTTTGTGGCCTTTTATCTCTGGAAGGCAGTCTTTGACTCCTCCCAGGAGCCTTTGATTCAGGGCTTCAGTATGGCAGATATCACCCTCTACATCATCATGAGTTTTGTGACTAATTTATTAACTGAGTCAGATAGCTCCTTTATGATAGGTGATGAGGTAAAAGATGGCTCGATTATCATGCGTTTGCTGAGACCAGTACATTTTGCAGCCTCTTATCTTTTCACAGAGCTTGGTTCCAAGTGGTTGATTTTTATCTCTGTTGGACTGCCATTTTTAAGTGTCATTGTTTTGATGAAAATCTTATCTGGGCAAGGTATTGTAGAAGTGCTAGGATTAACTGTCCTTTATCTCTTTAGCTTAACTCTGGCTTATCTGATTAACTTTTTCTTTAATATCTGTTTTGGATTTTCAGCCTTTGTATTTAAAAATTTATGGGGTTCCCAAGTATTTAAGGCTTCACTAGTATCCTTTATGTCTGGCAGTTTGATTCCTTTGGCTTTTTTTCCAAAGGTGATTTCAGATATTCTCTCCTTCTTGCCTTTTTCATCCTTAATTTACACTCCGGTCATGATTATTCTTGGGAAATACGATACCAGTCAGATTCTTCAAGCACTTTTGATTCAGTTTTTCTGGCTTATAGTGATGGTGGGCTTGTCTCAGTTGATTTGGAAACGAGTCCAGACATTCATCACCATTCAGGGAGGTTAGTATGAAAAAATATCAACGCATGCATCTGATTTTTATCAGACAATACATCAAGCAAATCATGGAATATAAGGTCGATTTTGTGGTTGGTGTCCTGGGTGTTTTTCTGACTCAAGGCTTGAACCTCTTGTTTCTCAATGTACTCTTTCAACATATCCCCTCGCTAGAAGGTTGGACATTTCAAGAAATTGCCTTTATCTATGGATTTTCCTTAATTCCAAAGGGATTAGATCATCTCTTTTTTGACAATCTCTGGGCTTTAGGTCAACGACTAGTTCGAAAAGGGGAGTTTGACAAGTATCTGACTCGTCCTATCAATCCTCTCTTTCACATCCTCGTTGAGACCTTTCAGATTGATGCCTTGGGTGAACTCTTGGTCGGTGGCATTCTATTAGGAACAACAGTGACTAGCATCGCTTGGACTCTTCCAAAATTCCTGATTTTTCTAGTCTGTATTCCTTTTGCGACCTTGATTTACACTTCTTTAAAAATCGCGACAGCTAGCATCGCTTTTTGGACCAAGCAGTCAGGTGCCATGATTTACATTTTCTATATGTTTAATGATTTTGCCAAGTACCCGATTTCAATTTACAATTCGCTTCTTCGTTGGTTGATCAGCTTTATCGTGCCTTTTGCCTTTACGGCCTACTATCCTGCCAGCTATTTCTTGCAGGACAAGGATGTACTCTTTAATATTGGTGGTTTGATTCTGATTTCTCTTATCTTCTTTTGCATCTCTCTGAAACTCTGGGATAGGGGATTAGACGCATACGAAAGTGCAGGTTCTTAAAAATAAATAAAGCCTTGTCTCAGGACAGGCTTTTTTAATGGTGATGAAAATTTCACACCATCTAAAATAACTTAGTATTTTTGGAATTTTTGACCAAAGTGTGACCAAAATTTGACTAAATATTTGTTTTGATTTTGATGATTATGAGGTTAAGTAGATCATAGGAGTAAGTCTTTATAGGTATAAGTTATTTATGCTCGCTATGTTAGTTAAATAATTAATTTTTGACTGATTTATCTCTGTTTAATGTAAATTAGTTATGAGGAATATTGTCTTATTTATATACGAATATATAAAATAATGATACAATAATATTATATAGAAAATTGTAGATATTAGACTGACTATAAAAATGGAGGTAATTTATGAATAGCAAGGAATGGATTATGGAATTTGAATCTTTAAATGTATGATTACTATAACCGTTATAAAATCAATAAGAAACGTTGTGGTCGGAATTTTTGATATCTTCTAAGAGTAGTCAGAGGATTATTGATTTAATAACAGAAGTACACGAAGACATATATTTAACATCTATTATTTTACCCATCCCGAAGATTTTAGCTCAATCTTTAGCATTTTGGTAAAGTATGGAAAAAGTACAAGTAAATATATTTTATCGAAAGGAGAGATATATGAGTGAAATAGTTATTAATGCTCAGAATTTATCTAAAAATTTTTATAATTTTGATTCAAGACTCCCATTTATCAAGAGATTTTTGAAACGTAATCAAATAACGATTCGAGCTGTTCAAGATATTAGTTTTACGATTAAGAGAGGGAGTATAGTTGGCTTTATTGGGAGTAATGGAGCTGGTAAATCCACAACGATTAAAATGTTGACTGGGACTCTTTATCCTAGTTCCGGAAAAATTAGAAGTGAATGGAGAAATTCCATTTAAAAAGAAGTATAAATTTTAGAAAAAAATTTCAATAGTAGTAGGAAATAAATTACAGTTATTTCAAGATGTTTCGGCTATGGATTATTTTCAATTGATTGGTACTTTATATGAGGTAGAACCGGCGATTTTACAAGAACGAATTCAGGAATTAAGCAATTTGTTGAATGTAAAAGATCAGCTTTACCAGCAGGTCCGGACCCTCTCTTGGACAAAAAAATGAAAATGGAGTTTATCGCGGCATCTTTAACAAGTCCGGAAATATTATTTTTTTAGACGAGCCTACTATAGGGTTAGATATACAGTCTAAAAAAAGATATCAGAACATTTTTTTAAAGAAAAATGAATGAAGAATGTCATACTACTATTATTTTAACGAGTCATGATATGGATGATATTTCGTCTGTTTGTGACGAATTAATCGTCATTGACAAAGGAAAAAAATTATTTTGCAGGAGTCAATGGATGTTATTTTTATCTAAATTTTCTGATTTTTAAATATTTAAAGATAAAAAAATGACATTAGATTTGGTACCAGAGTTATGCTCTGTTAAAGGAGTAGTAGTCATTTCTCAAACAAAAATCGGAATGTATACTAAAAAAATACCTAGAGATTTTGTCTTTGAGACATTAGAATCAATCAATAAGCTTGTAGATATAGAAGATTTTGAAATATCAAATCTTTCTTTAGAAGAAATTATTTTACAAAACTATTTTTACAAAAAAAGGAGCACAATTGAAAAAAAGAAATGTCTATTATTCTGATATCATTTCGATCTATTTTGAACTATAAATCAAGTGTACTATTGTTAATGTTACAGGCAAGTATACAAATTATGATATCAGTATTTTTTTATGGACGTATATATATCAGAGTAACCAGATAAATATAGCAGGATATGATTTTTACCTCAATGGTTCAATACTATTTGGGGACTATAATTTTTTTCATATTTTTGTTTTTTTATCCAGTTGATTGGGAAATCAATGACGATGTTCATTCAGGAAATTTTTTTAGCATATTAATAAAAACCTGTTACTTTTTTTATAAGTATTATTTTTTTGTAAAAATGCTTGGAGATAGGCTTGCTCATTTATTATTTATCATCATTCCTGTCATTTTTATTCTCCAGTGTTTATTACAAGAATGAGTTATTAACCATTGAAATTCTTATTTTAGGAAGTATTGCAATTATTCTATCTATGGTTCTATGGTTTTTTTAATATCATGTTGTGTAGGTATGCTTTCTTTTTGGTTAGAAAAATATTTTTTTGTCCTTACTGTTAAAGAAATAGTAATTCAGTTTTTTTATCAGGAATATTATTGCCTTTTAAGTTTTTTTCAAATAATTTTTCGTCTGTTTTTTTAGATGTATTACCTTTTAAATACTTAGTATATGAACCGCTTCAGATGTTTAGTAATGATACATATAAATTAATAGACTATTTGAGAATTATTTGTATTCAATTGATTTGGTGCATCATTTTTTTATATTATATCAAGATTCATATTGAGAAAAGGAGTGGAGCACTTCTCAAATGTGGGAGGATAAAAATGTTTAGAATAAAAAGTAATTTTTTTAGGCTACTTCATTTTGGTTTTTAAATCTGATATGAATTTTTCATTTTGACTTCTTTTGTGGTCTATTTTTCGTCGATACTGTGGATTGGTTTACCTATTGTATTTTTTTTAGATTGATTTTTCTTAAACATAGACTCTTTTTAATGGTTGGGACTATTATCAAATTTTTATTTTTTTGGTAGGTTCCTACACTATTGTAGATGGAGTTATGATGGGATTGTTAATTAGAAGTATGGGAATTTTAGAATCAGATATTTTTGAGTGGTAACTTGGATCAAATTTTTATTGAGGCCGTTTGATACTCAGTTGTTCTATATTTTTTTAGATCATTTAATTTAGTTCAATTCGTGAATACTTTTTTTGGTCTTGCGATCATTTTTATAAGTTATGGAAATTTAAATGTACATTTAAATTCATTAAAAAAATATTATTTTATATCCTTTCTTTAATGTGTGGTTGTATTATATATTATTCAATTTGGTTTCTAATAACGATTAGTTCATTTTGGTTCCCAACTAAATTTTCAAAAAGTAGATGTATTTTTTTGAATTATATTGGAATTTCTAAGTATCCATATAATATTTTTACAGGTATTAACAGATTGATCACTATGTTATTTGTTCCCAATTTATTAATTGCCAATCCTGCAGTATTAATATTTTTAGGGAAAGATACATTGAACCTATTTTTCTATCAAATAGTTTTTACAGTTTTTTTGATTATTATCAGTCGTACAATTTTTAGAAAAGGATTGAAAAAATATGAAAGTGCAGGAAGATAAACAATGTTGTTCAGTTATATGTTTGACTAAAGGAAGTGATTCGCTGTACTTTCGGATATGAGCTTGAAGGTGGAATTGCCGGAGTGAGTTTGAAAAAAAGTAAGCGAAATTTTTGACCAAAAATTGACCAAGTAAGTTAGAAAAGCCTTTAAATCAAGGGTTTGAGTCCTGTTTTTCGATTCCTGCAGGGGGCGTTTAAGAAGCGTAAAGAAACATAAAGAAACAAAAGGAACACTGAAAATTCAGTGTTTTTTGTTGCAATCGGCAGTGTGAAAGAAGTCCTCTTGGACTTCTTTTTTCTTTTGATAAGATTTTTGACCACATAGTCTATCATGACTACCACATAGGCAAAACCTATTGTTTGCTACTTTTATTTTTGCTATAGTAGTAATTGTCAAGGGGAGATAAAGTTTCCTAACAAAATTGAAAATGAGGTTATATCATGAAAAAAGTATTAGGTATCGGATTTTTAGTCGTTTCAGTAGCAGTTTTGTATTTTAGTTTGTTGATGGGCCAAGCTCGATGTTAACATTCGCACCTTCCAGTAGGTTTATTCTTATTCTTTACTCTGAGAATTTGCAAAAAGATTATAAGGCCAGTCTCATGAGCTGATTATTGCCTTTATCATCGCCAATGCCATTCTTGACATCTTGCCACTTTCAAGTGGTTTGGTTATCGGTGCAGGAGTGCCAGCTTGCGTGGGGACGGCTCTCTTTCCGGAAACTAACAAGAAAGAAGTATAAATAAAAAGTCTCTGTTTTCTCGAGACTTTTGCTTTATTTGCCTGGGTGCGTAATATTTTGAATACCTTTTGACAATACCTGCCACCAATCTATTTTTGGTGTAAGCATCGCTACTGAATTTGTTGGTTTTGCCAAATTAATAATGTAACCAAGCTCCAATAGAACTGTTGGTTTAATGGTTTCGAAGGACAGCAAAGCTACTTGAGAAGACCTGCATCCTTAGCACCTGTTTCAGCTAGGAGTGAAGAGGAGATTCGCAGCTAGGCGACGTCACCGATACGGCTCGGATTGCCGCGCTGGTATGGATTAATCTTAGAAGGATGTCCAGCAGCTTCTTTTCGCAAGAATATAATCTGAATTCCAGAACGGTTAGAAGCAGGGTCTGCCACTAGCATTGAAGTGAATACTAATGAAAGATATCTGAGTTTAGTACTTATTGACCATTTTTGAACGTTCAGTGATAAAGTCGACATAGACATCACTATCTCTCGAAGAAAGAACGGTATAACCAAGACCTTCGAGTTCCTTGCGAAGTTTCTTGTAAACTTGCATAGTGAGGTCTTTTTCATTCGTGTTATAGTAAACAGCACCAGGATCTCTACCACCGTGTCCTGGATCTAAGAAAACAGTCTTCGTGTATTTTCCTTTTTCAAATCCACGACTTACAGGAATTTCGCCAATCCATTTCCCATTACTTTGGAACTGCTGTGCTTTTCCGTCGATTTTGCGAGTTCCTGTGACATAGATACCATTTTCATCTAGATAGTAACGGGCATTGTAGTAGCTGTCGTCAATCCATTCACTCTTAGCCATGTAACCACCTGACTTGAGGTAGTATGAGCCAATCCATTCACGCGCAGCATAAGTACCACTAGATTTCAAGTAGAACCAGCTATTATAGTTTTTATCGAAAATCCACTCTTTCTCAGCCATAACTCCGTTAGCTTTTAGGTAGTAGTTACCTTGCCATTGGTTGTTTGCCATGCTGGCATCTTTGTTAAAATAGTACCATGAACCAGCGATTTTTTCCCATTTTTGTTGTGCTACTTTACCAGAGCTTAGAGCGTAATATGATTTGCCATCATGTTTTACCCAGGAATTTTCAGCCATGGCACCACTGTTAGAAAAGAGATAACCATTGAAAATGGTGTTGCTGAGCATGATTCCGTCTTTGTCAAAGTAGTACCATACACCACCAACTTTTTCCCATTTTTGCTGAGAGATTTTACCAGATGGCTTTGCATAATACCATTTATCTTTGACTTTACCCCAGCCACTATCGACCATAGCACCGCTAGAAGTTAGAATGTATCCATCGAAAATAGTATTATCAAGCATGATTCCATTTTTATCGAAATAGTACCATTTGCCGTGAATTTTTTTCCAGTTTTGAGCAGGTTTGTTTGCTTCATAGAAGCGCCAGATATTTTCTTCAAATACCCAACCATTCTTTTTGACTTCTGGAGCTTTTTTCTCTTCTTTCTTGTCTGCACTTGTACTTGGAGTTGTAGTGGATGTTGTAGGGAGGCTTGAACTTGTTTCAGTAGAAGGAGCAGTTTCCTTGGTTGAAGGGGTGCTCTTTTTTTCTTTTTCTGTAGTTGTAGTTTCTTGTGTCGTTTCTGCTGTAGTAGTTTGTAGGTGTTTTTCTTCAGCAAAAGCTGGATTTGTTGCGAATCCTAGAAAAGTAAGCGTGATGGCACTTGCCAAGAGCGTTTTTTTCACTTGTTTGATCTCCTATTTTTTTAATAATCTCTTTTTAAAATGTCATTAGAAAAGCACCTCATGTGGAAGAACTAGTCGCCAACTGTTGAGGTGCTGGCATGATTTATTTTTATTTCATCATGAAGATTTGAACAATCATAACGATGTAGATGAGCAATGTGAGTAGAAATCCAGCTCTCCAAAAGAATTTAAGGAATTTTGGATAATAAAAACTGCGTTTTTTGCTCAGGAAGAAAAAAGCTAGAATAATAGCTAGCAAAGATAGGGCTGCCCCCAAAATGGGAAGTTGATTATGGGTAAAAACCTTTGCACTGATTAAATAGTATTCAAAAATCAGAAAAGGAAAAGCCAAATCTGCAAAGTTAATCCCCTTTTTCTTTAACTTAAAAAATCTACTAAAGATAATAGCCAAAGCCAAGGTTAGTACCAAAAGCAAGACGGAAGCGAGTTTCATTAAAATCATAACAATATTGTATCATAAAATTTGAATAAAAGGAAAGCATATTCCTTGATTTAACAGTGTTTTTCTAAAAATTCTTGTTTAGAAACTGATTTTTTATACTATATCAAACATCAATGTGATTTACTTTGTAAAGTTGGAGTAGTTTGAACCTTCATTATAAATCTTTTTTATGGTGACAATAAAAAATATATATTAGTCAGGAGAGAAGAATAGTAGTAGAATGAGTAGCAAATAAAACAAAGGAGTTTCTTATGAAATTAGTTACTTTATGGTCAAAACTCTCACTAGGCATTCAATTATTGGTGGCTTTGGTCTTGGGTGTTATCGCTGCCCTTATCTGGCCACAATTTGCAGGCTTTTATCAATTTTTAGGTCAAGCCTTTATTAAATTGATCAATATGGTTATCATTCCGCTAATCTTCCCAACCATCGTTGTTGCAGTAGCTGGAGTTATCGGAAAAAAATCTTTCGGAAAAATCTTGACCAAGAGTTTGGTTTACTTTTTTGCCGTAACAACTGCCATTACTCTTTTGTTTGTATTTGCTAGTTACTATTTAGGATTTGGTCAAGGAGTGAATATCGGTCAAACTGGTGGAAACCTTGATGGGATTGCTAACAATGTCAAGTTCAGCGAATTTTTGCTTGGTTTCATTCCATCAAATATCGTTAAATCTCTTTCAGATGGCGCTCTATTGCCAATTATCGTTTTTGCAATCTTTCTTGGTTACGGAATTGGGAATCTTAAGTCTGATAAATCTCAGAAGATTATCGAAGGTTTCCAAATCTGGATTGAAGCCATTTACAAGATTGTTGCAGTAATTATCAAACTATCACCGATTGGTATTTTTGGATTTATCGCCAAAGACGTTGCAACTACGGGTGTCGACAAGTTGATTGGGCTTGGTCAGTTTGTAATTGGAACTTATCTGGCTTATGCTGTTTTGGTTCTCCTTATTTTCCCTTTGATTGCTTTCTTCTTTAAAGTACCGTATTTGTCAGCCTTTCGTGAAAATTGGAGTCTCTTGACTCTGGCCTTTGTTACGGGTAGTTCGAGTGTGGTCTTGCCATCACTTCTTAAAGATTTGAAAAAACAGGGGCATGACGAGCATACAATTGATTTAGTTGTTCCTTTAGGATATACTTTTAATTTAGAAGGAGCAGCGGTTTATTTCTCAGTAGCGACAATTTTTTTATCGCCCACGCCTATGGTATTCAATTTTTCTTTATCAAGTCTCTTGTTTACTGTTTTATTGTTGACCTTTGATTGGAAAAAAACTGCGGCAACCGTGCCATCAGGAGCTATTGTGGTTCTATTAGCTGCAGCACCTCAATTGGGCTTGCCAGTTGAAGGAGTAGCCTTGATTTTTGCAGTTGATTTCTTTGTCAATGCTGGCCGTACCATGATCAATGTTTTGGGTCAAATCTTAACAGTCAGCGTTATCGAAAAAAACAGAAGGATATATTTTTAGAAGAAGAAAAAGGAAAAGCCAATTATCAGTCAGCTTTTTCTTAAGGAGATATGAAATAATGAGTGAAGCAAAAAGTTTATGTGATTCATGAGAATCTAGAATGGACTCAACATTTAGTCAAAATGGTTGGAAGAATTAGAAGTCCCTTATGAACTATGGGATTTGTCTAGTGGGATTTTAGATTTGCAAAGCCCACCGCCGCAAGGTATCTTTTTACAATCGTATGTCTGCCTCTTCTCACACAAGAGGACATCGTTATGCGCCAGAATTTACAGAGCAAGTGATTACTTGGTTAGAAGCACACGGACGCAAAGTTGTGAATGGTACCGGTGCTATCAACCTTGAAATTAGTAAAATCAAACAATATTTGAAGTTAAACGAGTCTGGTATCGAGACTCCTGCAACAGTTGCAGTTTTAGGTCAAGAAAACATTATTGAAGCGGCAAGAAAATTAAACATTTATCCTTTGATTACCAAGCACAATCGAGCAGGTAAGGGATTAGGCGTTCAACTCTTCCAAAATGAAGAGGAACTGGCAACTTATGTCAATAGCCCTCTCTTTGAACCATCAGTGGACGGGATTACCTTGTTACAAGCCTACATCAAGCCAAGTGATGGACGTATCCGTCGTTCAGAGTTTATCAATCAAAAGTTTCTCTATACTGTTTCGATTGATTCTTCAGATGGATTCCAACTGTGTCCAGCAGATGGTTGCCAAATCGGCAAGAGACCAGAGCAACTAGAAACGTCTGAAAAATTCCAGATTACAGAACCTCTACCAGATGACCGGAGAGAAGCTTATGAGAATTTCTTGAAAAATGCTCAGATTGAAGTTGCGGCGATTGAATGGGTTCAATCAGAGAGTGGAGACATTTATGTCTATGATGTAAATACCAACACCAACTACAATCCTACCGCAGAAAAAAATGCCACTATTTTTGCTCACCAACATTTAGCTCAGTATCTAAAAACAGAATTGCAAGCCCTCACTAGTGGACAATAAAGTAGGAAATTCAAAAATCCCCCAGTATCAAATGACTGGGGGATTGATTTGTTTATACTCTTCGAAAATCTCTTCAAACCACGTCAGCTTCCATCTGCAACCCTCAAAATAGTATTTTGAGCTGCCTTCGTCAGTTCTATCCACAACCTCAAAACGGTGTTTTGAGCAACCTGCGGCTCGCTTCCTAGTTTGCTCTTTGATTTTCATTGAGTATTAATCGATAAAAAATTATTGATTTGCTTTAAAGTCTGGGTCTTTTCAGACTTTGAACACTGGCATTGATGACAGCACCGATAATTAATATCTTGGCAATGATAATGAACCAGAACATCATAACAACGACGACGATTGAACTGAAAAATCTGACGTCAACGAGATAATTGACATAATTGTTGAAATAAGCTGCAAAGATGTTTAATAAAGCAATCGTCGTAACTAGTACAAAGAGACTACCAGGTATGACATAGCGAATCTTACTTACTTTAACATTTGGTAGGAAATAATAGAGCATAATCACGGTAGCAAAAAGAAAGGCATAAATCAGGGGACCTGTAAAATCCTGTAGATAAGAAAACAGGGCACTCTCGGATTTCCAGTAGTTTTTAAGCAAATCCAATAACATATGGCCGAACATACTGAGGAATAAGGCAAGCGCAAAGAGAATTTGAAGGCCAAAGCTAACCAAGAGACTCATCAGCTGGTGTGAGATAATTCCTCTATTTTTTGCAACTCCATAGGCTTTATTAAAGGCCTTCTGAAGAAAATCCATGGATTTGGAGAAAGTCCAAAGAGCTGATAAAATAGCAAAACTTAGTAAACCTGTTGATGGTTGAGTCAGAACTTCTCTGACAATTTTTGCAACAACTTCATAGATTGTATCTGGTAAAAATTCCTTGATTGTTAATAGAAAGTTTGAGATGGGAATTTGAAAGTAGGGTAAGATATTGACCACTATCATGAGTAAAGGGAAGATTGAAATTAACCAATAGTAGGCAACAGCAACGCTAGTTAACTCACTATCGGAGGCTTGATAGTAGTGCAAAAAAGCTTTTAATAAGGGTCTATCAGTCAGCTGTTTCCACAACTTTTTCATGTTACAATCCTCCAGTTTTTCTCTTGTTTTCTATAGACTTTAATTTCTTCGAACTAATTCCATCATATCATAAGGTAAGGTATTAGCAGATTCTTTTAAGGAATAAGTTTCTAAATTATTGACATTTTGGCGTAGCTTTTTGGCATATTGAGCTGAGATGAGTTTTTGAGCTTCGTATTCAAAGATACACTTACGCTCAAGGTAGTATCCTCTAAGCATTTCATCAATGTTATTGGGTTTGATACGATTGATAACCCGTTCCACAAAGGCACCACTCGTAATATGACTGGTTTCGCGAAGACGAGATTCCTGCATGAAGCTGATCAGAGAACTCTTATAAATCCCTTTAAGGTTTTCCAAACTCTCGATGATAATTTCTGTATTAGCTAGGTAGAGTTCTGCAATCTGGTCATAATCAATGGCAAGAAGTCGCTGTTTTTCCTTGTCTTTCCACGAACGGAATGTTTTCCCAAATGTGAGCAATTCATGAAGTAGAAAACGAAGAATGCGTATGGAGACAAGGAAGTAGTAGGTTAGTCGAGAAGCAAAGTTTCGCTTAATATTTTTCTCCATGCTTTTCAAGTAGCGTTGGTAGACACGATAAGCACGATCTCCAATCTTTCCTTCTTCATAGGCTTGTTCCAAGCCATCGCTTTCAACACTGAGAATCAAGAGTTTAAGAGCTTCCCAGTCCTCTTGAATTTCTTTTGTTTTCTTGACTAAGAATAAGATTTTCAATACGTCCATGATAATTGTCAATAGCCGCATAGAGTGGAACCTTGTTTTTTTGTGTTCTCTAAATCCTTCTCTAATTCCATAGCGACATCGTTTAAAGATAGCGATGTGCATGAGCTGATCCTTAGATGGTTCTTTCTCTTCAGAAAGGTGTGGGAGTACTAGTAATCCCGTCAGGAAACTTACCAGGGTTACACCAGCTACGAGGAAGAGAAGAAGAGGATATTCTTGTTCCAGATTAGACGGTATCAAAAGGATAGTGGCAATGGATACAGTTCCCTTCACACCAGAAAAAGGTAAGGAGGAGCATGTCTTTGACATATTTGTCTAAACTTTTATGAAGCTTCTTAATCCGAAATGCGTAAAATCCATAGATCATGACAAAGCGGATAGCAAAAAAAGCAGGAAGGTCAAGAGGAAAACGCTGAGTAAGAGAAGCATTTTGTTGTAGAAAGCACTCTTAAGAATTGGTTCCGCGATCATTTCCAGTTCCATCCCAAGAATGACAAAGACTGAACCATTGAGCATAAAGGTTACAGTCTGCCAAACAGTCTCAGTAACTGTATCAACTTGCGCTTCAAGGAGATTTATTTTCTTGAAACGACTGGCTTTCAGAATCCCAGCAACAACAACGGCGATGATGCCTGAAACATGAATTTCTTCGGCTATGAAAAAAGTCAAGAGAGGTAAACTAAGTTCCAATAAGAGCTCACTTGCGATATCTGTTGCACGGACACTGAGTAGAAAAGTATGGAGGAAGCGATTGATTAGGGCTGTTATCAAGCCGACTGCAAATCCTCCAACGATGGAAATGGCTAATGAAGTTCCGGCTTGGGTAAGGGAGAATGTTCCTGTTGTCCAAGCGATGAGAGCCATTCGAAAGGCTACTAGTCCAGAAGCATCATTCAGAAGACCTTCCCCTTTTAGGATATTAGAGACCCGCTTTGGGAAGGAAAAGCGTTGAGAAAGGGATGCGAAGGCGACTAGGTCAGTAGGCCCTAAAGCAGCACCAACTGCTACACAGGCGGCTAATGGTAGGCTAGCCCAAAGGACATGGGCGACTCCTCCCATGCTCAGCGCTGATATAAAGATAACTGGAAAAATCAAGTAGAGGACAATCCGCCAGTGTTTTAGGATAGAAGTAATGTCTGCTTCTTGAGCCTCTCGAAAGAGTAGTGGACCAATGACTAAAGCTAGGAATAACTCAGTATCTAAATGATATTGGTTGTTGGGTAAAGAAAGCCCAATTCCAATCCCTAACAAAATTTGAATCAGAGGCATGGGTAAAAAGGGCAGAAGCTTATTGGTCGTACTAGAAACAATAAGAACTAGTAAAAATACCAAGAGATAAAAAAGTAAATTCATTTTCCACCTCCCTATTTTTGTTTACGACAATTTTCAAAAAGTTCCTTTTGTTCTTGGATTTTTTGATCAATCTTTGAGCAATCCTTATGCTCGATTTTCTTCTGACAACGCTCCATTTCAAGTGAAATCATTTTCTTTTTGATTTTCAGCATTTTTTTACTCATATGTGCTTCATCCAAAATACCAACTGCACGTTCATGTTGGGTTGACTCGACAAAGTTGTGACGAAGAGCTTCGATTTTATCTTTTAGGTATTGTTTATCCATGTCGATACCTTTCTAATTTCTCAATCATAACTAAAAATGGTGGATTGTTGATTTGGTTGAGGGTGCGATAGATAGTTGCAGTATATTCTTGTTGCGGTAACTGACTAACATAATCCATAACTGCATCCCGTTCTATATCTCCGCCTTCATGCCCGTAATAAATCATGATGGCTATTCGTCCGCCTTTAACGAGCATCTGACAGAGTTTTTCAAGTGCCTCAATGGTTGTGTGAGGTTTAGTAATGATAGACTTATCGGCAGTAGGAAGATAACCTAGATTAAAGATGGCTGCTTTCACCTCAGTTACAAACTGATCTACGGTTTCATGACCTTGTAGAAGTAACTTGACATTGGTCAATCCGGCTTCTTGTAGACGTTGACTTGTTTTTTCAAGAGCTTGTTCTTGTATATCAAAAGCGTAGACTTGTTTAGCTAATTTTGCTAGAAATAGTGTATCATGTCCATTTCCCATTGTTGCATCTACAACAACATCATCTTTTGTGATGACTTGGGCAAGAAAATCATGTGCCATTTCAAGTGGTTTTTTCATTTATAAACTCCTGTTTTACAGCCTTGCATCCTTGGACACTACCTCGACGTCTCATTTCAGCTTCTATGCTATTTAGAACTTCCCATTTATTGAGACTCCACATAGGACCAATCAGCATATCTCTAGGCGCATCACCCGTAATCCTATGGATGACTATATGTTTGGGAATAATTTCTAGTTGGTCACAGATAACTTTCACATAGTCATCTTGACTCATAAGCTGCAGTCTACCCTCGTGATAATCACGTTGCATCCGAGTATTTGTCATAAGGTGAAGTAGGTGAAGTTTAATCCCTTGAATATCATTATCAGTCACACAGCGACGAACATTTTCCACCATCATGTCATGAGTTTCACCTGGCAAACCATTAATCAAATGAGCTACAATTTCAATCTTGGGATATTTTCTCAAGCGCTTAACCGTTTCCACGTAGAGTTCATAGGAGTGGGCACGGTTAATCAATTCAGAAGTTTCCTCATAGGTTGTTTGTAAACCTAACTCTACAGTAACATGCATACGTTCTGACAGTTCTGCCAAGTATTCGATAGTTTCATCAGGCAGGCAATCTGGTCGTGTACCAATATTGATTCCAACAACACCGGGTTCATTAATAGCTTGTTCATAGCGTTCGCGAATGACTTCGAGCTTTTCATGAGTATTAGTAAAGTTTTGGAAATAAACCAGATATTTTCTGACATCTGGCCATTTGCGGTGCATAAAGTCAATTTCCTTGTAAAATTGCTCACGAATAGGAGCATCAGGCGCAACAATAGCATCACCAGATCCAGAAACCGTACAGAAAGTACAACCTCCATGAGCTACTGTACCATCACGATTGGGACAATCAAATCCGGCATCGATAGGAACTTTGAAAGTTTTTTCTCCGAATAAATTTCGATAATAATCATTCAAGGTATTATAGGATTTCATAGCTAATATTATATCAGAAAACCCCAGTAAACTCAAAGTTAGTAAACAATTGAAGAGAAGTAAGAAATTTTTAAAATCAAAAAATCTTATATAAATCCTTTACAAAAAAAAATAAAGTGGTATAATAGAGGTGTTAACGGTGCAAACGTTTTCGTAAATCGTTTGCATTAAAATAAAAATAAGGAGATTTGAATGATGAAAGATACATTCAAAAATGTTTTGTCTTTCGAGTTTTGGCAAAAATTCGGTAAGGCTCTAATGGTGGTTATCGCTGTTATGCCGGCTGCTGGTTTGATGATTTCAATCGGTAAGACGCTTGCAATGATTAATCCTAACTTTGCGCCACTTGTTGTTACAGGTGGAATTCTTGAGCAAATCGGTTGGGGAGTTATCGTTAACCTTCACATTTTATTTGCTCTAGCTATCGGAGGAAGCTGGGCTAAAGAACGTGCAGGTGGTGCTTTTGCAGCAGGACTTGCCTTTATTTTGATCAACCGTATCACTGGTGCTATCTTTAGTGTTAGTGGTGATATGTTGAAAGATCCTAATGCAATGGTTTCAACAATCTTTGGTAACTCTATCAAAGTTTCTGATTACTTTCATCAGTGTGTTTGAAGCTCCAGCACTTAACATGGGTGTCTTCGTAGGGATTATTTCTGGTTTTTATTGGGGCGACTGCCTTTAACAAATACTACAATTTCCGTAAAGCTTCCTGATGCACTTTCATTCTTTAACGGAAAACGTTTTGTACCGTTTGTAGTTATTCTTCGTTCAGTAATTGCGGCAATCTTGCTTTCAATTTTCTGGCCACTTGTTCAAACAGGTATTAATAGCTTTGGTATCTGGATTGCTAACTCTCAAGAAACAGCTCCAGTTCTAGCACCATTCTTGTATGGTACTTTGGAACGCTTACTCTTGCCATTTGGACTTCACCACATGTTGACTATCCCAATGAACTATACAGCTCTTGGTGGTACTTATGATGTCATGACTGGTGCAGCAAAAAGGTACTCAAGTATTTGGTCAAGATCCACTTTGGCTTGCATGGGTAACTGACCTTGTAAACCTTAAAGGTACTGACGCAGCTCAATACCAACACTTGTTAGATACAGTACATCCAGCTCGTTTCAAAGTTGGACAAATGATTGGTTCGTTTGGTATCTTGATGGGTGTAATTGTGGCTATCTACCGTAACGTTGATCCAGATAAGAAACACCAATACAAAGGTATGATGATCGCAACTGCTCTTGCAACATTCTTGACAGGGGTAACTGAACCAATTGAGTACATGTTTCATGTTCATCGCAACACCTCTTTACCTTGTTTACGCTCTTGTTCAAGGTGCTGCCTTTTGCAATGGCTGATATTGTGAACCTTCGTGTACACTCATTCGGTTCAATCGAATTCTTGACTCGTACTCCGCTAGCTATCAACGCTGGTATTGGTATGGATATTGTTAACTTTATCTGGGTGACAGTACTCTTTGGATTTATCATGTACTTTCATCGCTAACTTCATGATTAAGAAATTCAACTATGCAACTCCAGGACGTAACGGTAACTACGAAAATGCAGATGGTTCTTCTGAATCTTCAGCTGCCGGTGAAACTAAAGTTGCAGAAGCTTCTCAAGCAGTTAACATCATCAACCTTCTCGGTGGACGTGCGAATATCGTTGATGTCGACGCATGTATGACTCGTCTTCGCGTTACTGTAAAAGATGCAGAAAAAGTTGGAACAGAAGAACAATGGAAATCTGAAGGAGCTATGGGACTTGTCATGAAAGGACAAGGTGTCCAAGCTATCTACGGACCTAAAGCTGACGTTTTGAAATCAGATATCCAAGATATTCTTGATTCTGGAGAAGTGATTCCTGAAACTCTTCCAAGTCAAATGGCAGCAGCTCAAAAAGATACTGTTGTCTACAAAGGTGTAACTGAAGAAGTTTATTCAGTTGCTGACGGTCAAGTCATTGAATTGGAACAAGTTAAGGATCCAGTCTTTTCACAAAAAATGATGGGTGATGGATTTGCAGTAGAACCAGCAAATGGAAACATTGTATCTCCAGTTTCTGGTACTGTATCAAGCGTCTTCCCAACTAAACATGCTCTTGGCCTTGTGACTGAAGCAGGTCTTGAAGTTCTTGTTCACATTGGTCTTGATACTGTAAGTCTTGAAGGAAAACCATTTGAAGTGGTGGTTTCAGAAGGTCAAACAGTAGCTGCTGGTGATCTCTTGGTCAAAGCTGACCTCGGAGCTATTCAGGCTGCTGAGCGTGAAACTACAACTGTAGTAGTCTTTACAAATGGAGATGCCATCAAGTCAGTTAAATTAGAACAAACCGGTTCTCTTGCAGCTAAAACAGCAGTTGCAAAAGTAGAATTGTAATACACTAAGGGGTTGGAAGCTGTTTTCCAACCTCTTGTTTATAGGAGAAAAACATGAAGTTTTTAACACTCAATACTCATAGTTGGATGGAAAAAAATCCTGAAGAAAAATTTCAGCTCTTGTTTCAAGATATACTTGAAAACAGCTATGATTTGATTTGTTTTCAAGAAATCAACCAAGAAATTACATCAACTCAAGTAGAGTCTGGACCACTTTACAATCCGTTACCTTCAGCAGAACCCATTCACCAAGACCACTATGTTCGTCTTTTGGTAGAGAAGTTGTCTGAAAAAGGACTGGACTATTATTGGACATGGGCTTATAATCATATCGGATATGACCGTTATCATGAGGGAGTTTCAATTCTATCTAAAACACCGATTGAGGCGCGTGAGATTTTGGTTTCAGATGTAGATGATCCAACTGATTATCACACTCGTCGAGTTGCACTAGTAGAAACAGTAGTAGAAGGTAAAGAGCTTGCAGTTGCGAGTGTGCATCTCTCTTGGTGGGATAAAGGATTCCAAGAGGAATGGGTAAAATTTGAAGCAGTTTTAAAAGAGTTGAATAAACCTCTATTACTAGCAGGAGATTTTAACAACCCTGCCGGTCAGGAAGGATATCAAGCTATCCTAACTAGTCCGCTAGGTTTACAGGATGCGTATGAAGATGCAAAAGAGAGAAGTGGAAGCTACACTGTTCCTCCAGAAATTGATGGTTGGAAGGGAAATACAGAACCGCTTCGAATTGATTACGTCTTTACGACAAAGGATTTACAGGTAGAAAAGTTACAGGTAGTTTTTGATGGTCAAGCAAGTCCGCAGGTCAGTGATCACTATGGTCTTCAAGCAGAACTTTCTTGGAAGAACTAACAAAGAATTTTTACTAAAATAAAACGAGTCCCCCTTCGGATATGCGAAGGGGGTTCCTTATTCAAGGGGTTAATATAGTTAAAGTTTTTAGTTGAATAACTTGTAAAATGAAATAAAATCCTTTAAAATAAAAAGTGTTGGAGGAATTTATGAATGTAAATCAAACTGTGCGTATGATCCCGACGCTAAAGATAAATAATAGAAGATTAAATGAATTGTTTTATATCCAAACCTTGGGTATGAAACCCTTGCTTGAAGAGTCGGCTTTCTTATCGCTAGGAGACCAATCAGGCATTGAAAAATTGGTTTTAGAAGAATCACCAAGTATGAGAAGCCGTAAGGTTGAAGGGATCAAAAAATTAGCTAGATTGATTGTAAAAGTAGCGAATCCATCCGAGGTTGAAGCACTGCTAGCTAGAATGGAAAAACTTCCTCAACTCTATAAAGGAAACAAGGGATATGCTTTTGAAATCCTTTCACCAGAAGGGGATCTTGTCCTAATCCATGCGGAAGATGACATCAAAGATTTGAGAAAGTTTGATGAAACTGTCACTTTCCCAAAGATGAGAAAGTGCAATATTTGACAGCATTTGATATTTCAGCAGAAATTAACTTGCCTGCTGAAACGACGAGCCTGCTTGAAAAAGAGGAAATCGAAACTAGCATAACTTTTAAGCAAGCTCAAGGTAGTGATTTGCTTGTTGAAAATAATGTAACTTGGGATTTGTCTATGTTAAAATTCCAAGTAAAAAAACTTGAATTAGCTAGTCTGCGTCAACGTTTTGAAACTGCAGGTTACTTTATTCCTAAGTCTGAGAAGTTTTTCCTAACCAAGGATGCCAACAATATCGAATTGTGGTTTGAAGAAGTATGAAACAAGAAATCATTCAGAAAATAGAGCAACAAATTGAGGCAGGGATTTATCCTGGTGCCTCTTTTGCGTATTATCGGGATGGTGAATGGTCTGATTGCTACCTCGGAGAAGCAAATCCAGAAATTGGAGAGCAGACATGTCAAGGTTTAGTCTATGATTTGGCAAGTGTGAGCAAAGTCGTCGGAGTTGGAACTGTCTTAACCTTCTTGTGGAAGCAAGGCAAGATTGAGCTCGATCAATCCATAAAGACCTATCTTCCAGAGGCGGATTATCCAGATATCACCATTCGTCAACTCCTCACACATTCTACGGACTTGGACCCGTTTATTATCAATAGAGACCAGTTGAATGCAGAAGAATTGAAAGAAGCCATGTTTCATTTGAATCGACGAGAGAAGAGGGCTTTTCTATACTCGGATGTGCACTTTCTCTTGCTCGGTTTTCTCCTAGAGAATTACTTTGAGAAAGACTTAGACCAGATTTTACAAGAGCAAGTTTTCGATCCATGGAAGATGAAGGAAACTCAGTTTGGACCAGTTAGCAGTGCTGTTCCTACAGTTCGGGGACAGAAGGCAGGAGTGGTGCATGATCCTAAGGCACGTTTACTAGGTAAACATGCTGGAAGTGCAGGCTTGTTTTCAACTGTGAAGGATTTAAAAATCTTCCTTGAGCATTATTTACAGGATGATTTTGCTGACGGATTAAGCCAGAATTTTTCAGATTTGAGTGATAAGGAACGCTCCTTGGCCTGGAATCTTGAAGGTGATTGGCTAGACCATACAGGCTATACTGGAACCTTTATCATGTGGAATCGTAAGAAGCAGGAAGCTGCGATTTTCTTGTCCAATAGAACCTACGAAAAAGACGAGCGTGCGCAGTGGATCATAGACCGTAATCAGGTCATGGACCTAATTCGTGAAGCAGACTAGGGAGGAAGTATGTCAAAAGCTCTTAAAGGAACTCTTTTTACAGTGATTGCTGGTATTGCTTGGGGCTTGTCTGGGACCAGTGGTCAGTACCTAATGGTTCATGGGATATCGGCTCTAGTCCTAACCAATATCCGTTTGATTGTTGCAGGTTTGCTCTTAGTTCTCTTGTCCTATATAAAGTCTAAGGAACAATTTTTGGCTTTTCTAAAAGATAAATCAAGTCTGTTTTCTCTCTTACTATTTTCTTTATTTGGCCTCTTTCTGAATCAATTGGCTTATTTATCGGCTATTCAGGAGACAAATGCAGGTACAGCGACGGTGCTTCAGTATGTCTGTCCTGTTGGAATCTTGGCTTACACATGTATAAAGGATAAGGTAGCACCTACTATAGCCGAAATCCTTTCTATGATTTTAGCAATAGGTGGAACCTTTTTAATTGCGACTCACGGTCAAATGGATCAGCTCTCTATGACACCAGCAGGTCTCTTTTGGGGCTTGTTCTCTGCTTTAACCTATGCTCTTTATATCATTTTACCCATTAAAGCTCATTCAAAAATGGGGGAGCATTCTGGTTATTGGTGTCGGTATGACCATCTCTGGGTTTGTAGCAGTGCCATTTACTGGGATTATCGGTGCTAGTATTCCTATGTCTTTTGATATTTTCTTAGCATTTGCTGGAATTATTCTCATCGGGACTGTTTTTGCCTACACGGCCTTTCTTAAGGGGGCAAGTATGGTTGGGCCAGTCAAATCTAGTCTCTTGGCCTCTATTGAGCCAATCTCTGCTGTATTTTTTGCTTTCATGATTATGGGAGATATCTTTTATCCTGTAGATTTTCTGGGTATGGCAATGATTTTATTGGCTGTGACTATTATTTCTTTAAAGGATTTAATGCTAGAAAAGAGAAAGAAATCAGCGTAGATGTTTTGTTACCTTATCAAAAAGTTAGTATTGAATATAAAAAATCCACTCAAGAGAGTGGATTTTAATTTTTTTACATTAGTCTTTATTTTCGTATGGCAAGATCAAGTTCAAAAGGATACCTGTCATTGCTGATAGGGCAGTACCTGAAAGTGTAACTGGGCCAAGTTTAAGGATTGCTCCACCAAGTCCAAGCACGAGCATTGCACTTGCAATGATAAGGTTACGCATTTGACCAAAGTCTACACGTTCCTTGATCAAAACTTTCAAACCGTTGCTGGCGATAACCCCATAAAGAAGGATTGACATACCACCAAGTACGGCGCTAGGGATTGTAGAAATCAAAGCAGTGAATTTACCAAGGAAGCTAAGGGCGATTGCGATAAAGGCCGCGTTACGGATAACTGAGACAGAAGCGATACGAGTCATACCGATTACCCCTGTATTTTCACCGTAGGTAGTATTAGCAGGACCACCAAGGAAGGCAGATACAGATGTTGCGATACCGTCACCAAGAAGGGTACGGTGAAGACCTGGTTCTTTCAAGAATTGACGACCACAGATTTGGCTCAAGACCGTGTGGTCTCCAATGTGTTCTGAGATTGTTACGATCGCGATTGGTAAGATTGCGATTGTCTCTGGACCGAAGTAAAGGTTGTATTCTTTGAAGGCACCACCTGTGCTAAATGGTAGGTAGAAGCCTGGAATTTCGAACCAGTTAGCTTGAAGAACAGGTGTGAAGTCTACTATACCAAGAAAGACTGCAAAGATATATCCACCGATAATGGCAAATAAGAAAGGAATGATACGAAGGAATCCTTTTCCTTTTGTATTGATAAAGGCAGCGATGAGGAAGGTAACCACAGCTACAAGAGCATTTTTCCAGTTGCCATCAGCAACAAGACCAGCATTTGTTACAGCTGAACCTGCAAGACCTAGACCAATTACGATAATCATAGGTCCGATAACGATTGGTGGTAAAAGTTTGTCAATCCATTTTGTACCAGCAAAGCGGATGCTAGTTGAAACAAGAACGTAGATTAAACCAGTTAAGATAACCCCTGTTTGAGCAGCAGAAACATCGCCACCCATTTCCTTCATAGCAAGTGACATTGCAGTGATGAAGGCAAAAGAAGAACCGAGATAGACCGGAACTTTAAAGCCAGTAGATACCATGTAAATCAGTGTTCCGACACCTGATGCAAACAGAGCAACAGATACAGGCATTCCCAAAATCAGTGGCACCAGGATGGTAGCACCAAACATGGCAAACACGTGCTGGAAGCTGAGTAGAATTCCCTTACCAAAAGAAGGACGTTGGTCAACGTCGAGTAACAAATCAACAGTTGATTCTTGTTTCATAAATACCTCACATTTTGGGCATCAAAAAAGAGCCCATTATTTTACAGCAATAGGCTCTCAGAGTAAGACAACTTTAAAACATGGTTATCCCAATATTTAAAGAATTTCATATATATCTGCGTCTTCGTCACCTCACAGGATGACATTAAAAACCTTTGCTTAGGATAGTATAGCAGAAAAAATTCGTTTTGTAAACGAATTTTTCCTGAGCCTAGCAATAAGAGAGCGAGGTTTGATTTTGTAAATCGTTTTTTCCCGAGCAAGGAAATAAAGACGCGAGGTATAATCTTGTGAGTATCTATTTAAAATATCCTAAAGTGGTCGTTTATTGGGCATACCAGCCTTACGTGGGTATTTATTTGGAGTTTCCTTTTTCTTTTCTACAATGGTGATGTAGCGAGGGTCTCCATTAGGAAGTGTGTAGCTAAGGTTGTCCTCAACCTTGCTAAAGAGAAGGTTGAGAGCATTTTTGGCTTCTGTCAATTCCTCAGGTGCATTACTTGCCTTAAGAGCCAAAAGTTTTCCACCAACTTTAAGGTAGGGAATGGTTAACTCAGAGAGAACCTGCAAGCGGGCAACTGCACGAGCTGTCACTATGTCAAACTGGGCACGGAAATTCTTGTCTTGGGCAAAGTCTTCGGCACGTCCATGGTAGAAATGAACCCCTTCTAAATCAAGCTTCTCAGCCAGAAGCTGAAGGAAGTTAATACGCTTGTTCAGAGAATCAATGATAGTCACATCAAGCTGAGGGTAGAGAATCTTCATAGGGAGACTTGGGAATCCTGCACCAGCGCCAATATCTAATAATTTTATTGGCTGATTTGCTATCAACCCTTGTAGGATAGGAGCGATAGAATCATAAAAGTGTTTAAGGTAAACCTCTTCCTTTTCAGTAATAGCAGTCAGGTTGATTTTTTCGTTCCATTCAACTAAGAGTTCGAAATAACGTTCAAATTGAAGTTTTTGCTGGTCAGTAAGATTAATATTCTGTTGGTCAAGTAATGTGTAAAAAGTTTCTGGTTTCATAGCTGTATCCTTCTTATATATCATCTTATTTTACCACAAAAACATGGAAATTTGATATACTTGTACTAATCTAAAAGCAGAAAGGAATAAGATTATGACTTGGATTATTCTTGGAGTTTTGGCTCTGATTGTTATTTTTGTGATTGTTAGCTATAACGGTTTGGTGAAAAATCGTATGCAGACCAAGGAGGCTTGGAGCCAGATCGATGTTCAGTTGAAGCGTCGTAATGATCTTCTCCCAAACTTGATTGAAACAGTTAAAGGTTATGCTAAATACGAAAGTTCTACTCTTGAAAAGGTGACTGAACTCCGTAGACAAGTAGCTGCAGCAACTACACCTGCAGAAGCCATGAAAGCTAGTGATGCACTGACTCGTCAGATATCTGGTATCTTTGCGGTTGCAGAGAACTATCCTGACTTGAAGGCTAGTGGCAACTTTGCTCACTTACAAGAAGAACTGACTAACACAGAAAACAAAATATCATATTCTCGCCAACTTTATAACAGTGTCGTTAGCAACTACAATGTTAAATTAGAAACTTTCCCAAGTAATCTAGTTGCGGCTATCTTTGGCTTCAAGGCAGCGGATTTCCTTCAGACTCCAGAAGAAGAAAAGGCTGTTCCTAGAGTTGATTTTAGTGGTTTAGGTGACTAAGATGCTGTACAAACAAATCGCTAGTAATAAACGTAAAACTTGGGTTTTATTAATTGTTTTCTTTCTTTTGTTAGCCATAGTCGGATATGCGGTTGGATATCTTTTCATGAACTCAGGATTTGGTGGCGTGACTATAGCCATGATTCTTGGCTTTATCTATGCCTTGACTATGATTTTTCAATCTACAGAGATTGTCATGAGTATGAATGGTGCCCGTGAAGTTGACAGGAATGAAGAACCTGTTCTCTATCATGTTGTTGAGGATATGGCTATGGTGGCGCAAATTCCTATGCCACGTGTTTATGTCATTGATGATGCTGGCTTAAATGCTTTTGCTACGGGTTCTAATCCTCAAAATGCTGCTGTTGCAGCGACATCAGGACTTCTAGAGATCATGAATCGTGAGGAGTTAGAAGCTGTAATCGGGCATGAAGTTAGTCACATACGCAACTTGGATATTCGAATCTCTACGATTGCTGTTGCTCTTGCCAGTGCCATTACCCTTTTATCGAGTATGGCTGGTCGTATGATGTGGTGGGGTGGAGCATCACGTAGTAGAAGAAATAGTGACCGTGACAGTGGAGGAATTGAAGTGATTATGTTAGTCATTTCTCTCCTAGCCATAGTTTTGGCACCTCTTGCAGCGACTTTAGTGCAATTAGCTATTTCTCGCCAACGAGAATTTCTAGCAGATGCTTCAAGCGTAGAATTAACTCGTAATCCTCAAGGAATGATCAATGCTTTACAAAAATTAGACAATAGTCAACCCATGAGTCATCATGTGGATGATGCTAGTAGTGCACTTTATATTAACGATCCTCAAAAAAGAGGTTTCTTAAAAAAACTATTTTACACTCATCCGCCTATTTCAGAACGAATTGAGCGTTTGAAACATATGTAAAAAACATCCAGAGGTTTTCTCTGGATGTTTTATTTCCAAAAGTTAAATATCTTGTAAATCGACTACTTCTAAACCATGCTCTGTCAGACTATAGATACTCGTACAGACTTCTTTTAAGAAACGTCGATCATGCGAAACAGTGACAAGACCACCAGAATAATTGGCAAAGAGTTTTCTGATTTCTGGTTGAGAAGTTGGAGAAAAATTTCGTGTGGGTTCATCCAGAAGGAGAAAGTTTGGTTTTCGCAGCACTAAATTCAAAAGAAGGAGTTTACCTTGTTGGCCACCAGATAAGGAGTGGATATGGTGGTGCATCTCTGGATAGCTGAAGTTGAGACTGGCTAAGTGAGATTGAATTTTCTGTAATTCCTCTTTGTGTCCAGTTTGGCTAAGAAATTCTACTGGAGATAGATCCAAATTCAATGTTTCTTGGTAATCTTGTGGCATAAATCCAAGCGAAATCTCTCTTTTGTCGCTTAGTAGTTGATATAACTTGGCTAATAGAGTGGATTTGCCAACGCCATTGGGACCGATAATGCCGATTTTTTCTTGACCACGGACAGTTAATTGTAACCCTTGAGCTAAAACACGCTCACCAATGGATAAAGTCTCATTTTCCAGTCGAACCAAGACTTTTGAAGCCGCTAATGGCTCTATATCTGAAAAGAAAAGTTGGATTTGTTCCTCTTCAAGTGGCTTTTGGGTCATGGACTGAGCTGCTTTTTCGTGGCGTTTTTCTTGAGAAAGAACATTTTTCATCTTTTTAGCTAATAGGCGCCCAGCAACATCATTTTTAGTATTTCGCAAGGCAGTTTCGACATTTTGCTTGACTCGGCGATGCTTTTCCATGGTTTTTTCATAGACTCGTTGGTCGTTAGCAGCTTGCTGGCTTTGTCTGACAAAACTAGCCTTTCTCTGCTCACTATAGCTATCGTAGTCTAAATGCTCTACTAGCGTTTCCGCTTCTTTCCGGTGCTTGATCAGTCGCAAGTGGATAATGGTGTCTGCCGTTTGAGAGAGAAAATCTTCATCATGAGAAATGAAAATAACGGTTTGCCTCATCTTTTGAATCTGTTTTTTTAGCCATTCAACCATCTCTATATCTAGGTCATTTGAAGGTTCATCTAAAAATAAAATCTCAAAGGGTTTGGCAAATTCATGGATGAGCTGAATTTTCAAAGCTTCACCACCCGAGAGACTACCAATTTCTTGATCACTTGCAAAACGACTGCTGTCAAAGTGTAGTTCATCAGACAAGCGATAGAGAATGCTGTAGTCCAAATCTGTAGACTCTAAAAAGAAGTAGTCCTGTAGAGATTTTTTCTTCAGTTCTTCAGGGAGATGTTGGGGAATGTAGGCCAGGGCCTGAAGGTCAGATTGGATTTCTCCCTTGATAGTGAAATCAGGCAATGCTTCCCCCATTAAAGCTCGTAGTAAGGTTGATTTGCCGTTTCCTTCTTCCCCGATAATAGCGACTTTTTCTCCGTCTTGGATAGTCATATTTAAATCTGAAATAAGATCTCGTAAATCTTTGTTTTGTGTGATGGTCAAATGATTGATTTTTATCATATTGTTGCCCTTTCTAGAATGTCCATAGTGCATAACAAAAAGCTCTACTTTACCTAGTAGAGCCAATCGTCTATGTCAAAAAAACTCTTTTAAAAGGGCTGAAAATCCAGCAGAAAAAAGAGCGCACAAAAAGAGACAGAAACAAGATCTACTAAATAAAGGTTCTTTATTTGATAGACTTAGTTGTTCATGTCTCCCTTACCTCCGAGTATTGTTGCAATCATCATACTCTTTTTGAGAAAATTTGTCAAGATTAAGCCAGAAAATCCTCTATTTTTAAAAACCAAAAACAGGTCCATAGAGTGTCAAAACGTGCTTAACTTGAGCGTAGTGGAACTTGTCATAGTTTCTCCAAGCAGTGCGGGCTTGGTCATTTAATTTCAGTGAACCAAGTCCAATTAAAAGACTAATCCGTTGGTAAAAAGATTCCAGTTCAATTAAGATGGCGTTGTCTACTTTCTCAGCTTTTTTAAGTGCTCTGAGAATTTCGTCTATATTTTGCTGTAAGCGTAGATCATCAGGTAATCCCTGTTTACAGCTTTGTATTGTTTGGTTTAATTTTGAAACGAGCTGATAGGCTTCTGTTAAAAGAGCTTTGTCTTCCATATGAGCGTCCTCCTTTGCTCATGTATTGATGCCTATAGTATAGCACAAAAAATGAATTTGTCATAATAAATATATCAAAAAAATACAGAAAGATGTTTTAAAAGTTTAGAGGCTTTACTTGACCTCCTTTCATGGTATAATCAAGTGAGTAAATCTTTATGGAGGAAGTATGAAATTAAATATTCAAGAAGTTCGTAAGCAGCCTGAGGGTTTGTATTTTGAGCAAACTCTAGACTTGTCAGCTGACTTACGTGAGCGTAACCCAGAAATTTTAGACGTAAAAGATATTGTCGCAGTTGGGAAGGTTCAGTATGAAGACCGTATGTATTTCCTAGATTACCAACTGTCTTATACCATCGTACTTGCTTCTAGTCGTAGTATGGAACCTGTTGAGTTAGCAGAGTCTTATCCAGTGACAGAAGTCTTTATGGAAGGTGCTACCAATCAATTGGACCAAGAAGTTCTTGATGATGACTTGGTTTTACCTATCGAAAATGGTGAAATCGACCTGGCTGAGAGTGTTTCGGATAATATCCTGCTTAATATTCCAATCAAGGTCTTAACTGCAGAAGAAGAAGCAGGTCAGGGATTTGTTTCTGGAAATGACTGGCAAATCATGACTGAAGAAGAATATCAAGCTCAACAAGCAGTCAAAAAAGAAGAAAGTAGTCCTTTTGCAGGTTTACAAGGGCTGTTTGATGGAGATGAATAGATGGTTTTATCCAAGAAACGTGCCCGTCATGTCATTGAGGAAATCATAGCTCTTTTTCCAGATGCAAAACCTAGTCTAGATTTTCGCAATCATTTTGAGCTTTTGGTTGCCGTTATGCTATCTGCTCAAACGACAGATGCTGCGGTAAATAAAGCAACTCCTGCTCTTTTTGAAGCATTCCCCCACGCCTCAGGCTATGGCAGATGCCAGTGAGAGTGAAATTGCTAAACATATTTCTCGCCTAGGTCTTTATCGAAACAAAGCAAAATTCCTCAAAAAATGTGCCCAACAGTTATTAGAAGATTTTGATGGTCAAGTACCTCAGATACGTGAGGAATTAGAAAGTTTGGCGGGAGTTGGGCGTAAAACAGCTAATGTAGTCATGAGTGTGGGTTTTGGAATTCCAGCTTTTGCGGTAGATACCCATGTGGAGCGCATTTGCAAACACCATGATATTGTTAAAAAATCAGCTACACCATTAGAAGTTGAAAAACGTGTCATGGAGGTTTTGCCACCAGAAAAGTGGTTGGCGGCGCATCAGGCCATGATTTACTTTGGTCGTGCTATCTGTCATCCGAAAAATCCAGAATGCGAACACTATCCACAATTGTATGATTTTAGTTCATTATAAGGTCAAACATTGAATGTTTTTACTTGCTTTGAACTGGGCTTTGTGATATAGTAAGGACAATAAAATATTCCTTTAAACCTGTCCCGTGAGGCAGGCAAGGAGCTCGATAAAGTAGAAGGGTAAGTCTATGCTGTTTCCAGTATGGCTCGCTTAATGATACATTCTCAAGTCTCCTTGTCTAAGGAGACTTTTCTTTTTGGAGGTTTGTCATGAAGACAAAAGAAGTTGTAGACGAATTAACCGTCAAGCGAGCAATTACGCGTATCACTTATGAAATTATCGAACGCAACAAAGATTTGAACAAAATCATTTTAGCGGGAATTAAAACACGTGGTGTCTTTATCGCCCACCGCATCCAAGAGCGCTTGGAACAATTGGAAAACATCTCTGTTCCCGTTGTAGAATTAGATACCAAACCTTACCGTGACGATGTCAAAAGTGGTGAAGATACTTCCTTGATTTCTGTTGATGTGACAGACCGCGAAGTTATCTTGGTGGATGATGTTCTTTATACAGGTCGCACAATCCGTGCCGCTATCGATAACATTGTCGGACATGGTCGCCCTGCCCGTGTAAGTCTTGCAGTATTAGTTGACCGTGGACACAGAGAATTGCCAATTCGTCCAGATTACGTTGGGAAAAATATTCCAACTAGTCGTTCTGAAGAAATCATCGTTGAGATGACAGAACTTGATGGCCAAGATAGAGTTTTGATTACTGAAGAAGCTTAAAAGCTAAAGGAGTAGCCATGTCAGAAAATCAACAAGCACTGAAACATGTTGTGTCCATGGAAGATCTCACTGTAGATCAGGTTATAAAATTGATTAAACGAGGGATTGAGTTTAAAAATGGAGCCCAGTTGCCCTACGAAGATCATCCCATTGTTTCCAACCTTTTCTTTGAAAATTCGACAAGAACGCATAAATCCTTCGAAGTTGCAGAGATTAAACTGGGACTGGAACGACTTGACTTTGATGTGAATACAAGCTCGGTAAACAAGGGTGAAACACTCTATGATACAATCTTGACCTTGTCTGCGCTTGGTGTAGATATCTGTGTTATTCGGCACCCAGAGGTTGATTACTACAGGGACTTGATTGCGAGCCCAACCATTACGACATCGATTATCAATGGTGGTGATGGCTCAGGGCAACATCCTAGTCAGAGTCTGCTTGATTTGATGACAATTTACGAAGAATTTGGCAGTTTTAAAGGGCTCAAGGTTGCCATTGCTGGTGACTTGGACCATTCACGTGTTGCCAAGTCCAATATGCAGATTTTGAAACGTTTAGGTGCTGAACTTTACTTTGCAGGGCCTGAGGAATGGAGAAGTCAAGAGTTTGCAGATTATGGTCAGTTTGTAACTATTGACGAGATTGTTGACCAGGTGGATGTTCTGATGTTGCTTCGAGTTCAACATGAACGCCACGAAAGTGGAGCAGTCTTCTCAAAAGAAGAGTATCATGCTCAACATGGCTTGAACCAAGAACGCTATAATCGCTTAAAAGAAGAAGCAATCATTATGCATCCGGCTCCTGTGAATCGGGATGTGGAAATTGCCGATCATCTTGTTGAAGCACCAAAATCACGTATTGTTCAGCAGATGACCAACGGTGTATTTGTAAGAATGGCTATTTTAGAATCCGTATTAGCAAGTAGAAATATTAACTAACACAAGACGTTAAAAGACGCCTGAGAGCGTCCACGAGAGGTGAATTATGACAAAAAGACTTCTAGTATTAGAAGATGGAACAATCTTTGAAGGTAAAGGCTTTGGAGCAGATATCGATGTGACTGGTGAAATTGTCTTCAATACAGGGATGACAGGTTACCAAGAATCAATCACTGACCAGTCCTACAATGGACAGATTTTAACTTTCACTTATCCTTTGGTAGGAAATTATGGAATCAACCGTGATGACTACGAGTCTATCAGTCCTACTTGTAAGGGAGTTGTAGTTTTCGAAGAGGCGCGTAGAGCTAGTAACTGGCGAAACCAAATGACGCTGGACGAATTCTTGAAGGCTAAGAAAATTCCTGGAATTTCAGGCATTGACACTCGAGCTCTTACAAAGATTATTCGTAAACATGGTACCATGAGAGCGACTCTTACACATGCTGGCGATAGTATGGATCACATTGCAGATCAACTTCAAGCAACTGTCTTACCGACTGATAATATCAGACAAGTTTCTACAAAGACTGCTTATCCGGCTCCAGGAGTTGGTTTGAGCGTTGTTTTAGTAGACTTCGGCCTTAAACACTCTATTTTACGAGAGCTATCTAAACGTGATTGTAACGTGACTGTAGTTCCATACACAACTACGGCTGAGGAAATCTTACATTTAAACCCTGACGGAGTTATGTTGTCAAATGGTCCTGGAAATCCAGAAGATGTACCAGAAGCTCTTGAGATGATCCGTGGTATTCTCGGGAAGATTCCAATCTTTGGTATCTGTATGGGTCACCAGCTCTTTGCGATGGCAAATGGTGCTAAGACCTATAAAATGAAGTTTGGTCACCGTGGCTTTAACCACGCAGTACGTGAAATTGCAACTGGACGCGTGGACTTCACAAGTCAAAATCATGGTTATGCAGTTAGCCGTGAGGATTTACCAGAGCACTTAATCATCACCCATGAAGAAATCAATGACAAGTCAGTTGAAGGCGTACGTCACAGATATCTACCAGGTTTCTCTGTACAATTCCACCCAGACGCAGCTCCTGGACCACATGATGCAAGTTATCTATTTGATGAATTCATTGAAATGATGGAAGCATTCAAACAAACAAACTAAAGACGAGTGAGAAATCGTCGGAGAATTTATGGAATTGAACACGGACGGAAAGCTCGGAATTTAGATAAACCAACAAGGATAGAAATCCTTCTATGGTTTCCTAAAATTCAGTCGCTTTCTTATCGTCCTTTGTATCTTATTTAATGGCAACCTGAGAGTTGCCAAATAGAAAGGCAGGTCGTTTCTTTTAGTCGCTATATGGCGAACTAAAAACTCCCTGCACTAGATTTTTTACCGAAAATGATCGTTTCGCTAAAAAATCGTCGGAGAATTTATTTAATGGCAATCAGAGAGTTGCCGAATAGAAAGGAGAAGGGTAGTTCGTATTTGCTGAACTGAATACGGGCTACGGACGGTGCTAAAAAGATAGTTATTCCTAGAACTAACAGTTCTTCGTCATAACTCCTATTTTAGCTTTGTCCGCTTGACGCCCTTAATATCTTATAAATGCCTAAACGTACTGATATTCAAAAAATTATGGTGATTGGTTCTGGTCCGATTATTATTGGTCAGGCTGCTGAGTTTGACTATGCTGGAACCCAGGCCTGCTTGTCTTTGAAAGAAGAGGGGTATGAGGTTGTCTTGGTTAACTCAAATCCTGCAACCATCATGACAGATAAAGAGATTGCAGACAAGGTCTACATCGAACCGATTACACTTGAGTTTGTGACTCGTATTCTCCGTAAGGAACGTCCAGATGCTTTGCTTCCAACTCTTGGAGGGCAAACAGGGCTTAATATGGCCATGGAGTTGTCTAAAAATGGTATCTTAGATGAGCTTGGTGTTGAACTTCTCGGGACAAAATTGTCTGCAATCGACCAAGCAGAGGACCGCGATCTCTTTAAACAATTGATGGAAGAACTCAAGCAACCAATTCCAGAATCAGAAATTGTCAACACAGTAGAGGAAGCAGTTGCCTTTGCTGCAACTATTGGCTACCCAGTTATCGTCCGCCCAGCCTTTACTCTAGGTGGTACTGGTGGTGGTATGTGTGCCAATGAGGAAGAATTGCGTGAAATTGCTGAAAATGGTTTGAAGTTGTCACCTGTTACCCAATGTTTGATTGAACGTTCCATTGCTGGTTTTAAGGAAATCGAGTATGAGGTCATGCGTGACTCGGCTGACAATGCCCTTGTTGTATGTAACATGGAAAACTTTGACCCTGTCGGGATTCACACAGGGGACTCTATCGTATTTGCCCCTGCGCAAACCATGTCCGACTATGAAAACCAAATGCTTCGTGATGCTAGTTTGAGCATTATCCGCGCTCTCAAGATTGAAGGCGGATGTAATGTTCAGCTTGCTCTTGATCCACACAGCTTTAAGTACTATGTCATCGAAGTAAACCCTCGTGTATCTCGTTCCTCAGCTCTTGCTTCTAAGGCAACAGGTTACCCAATTGCTAAATTGGCTGCTAAGATTGCTGTAGGGTTGACCTTGGATGAAGTTATTAACCCAGTTACAGGTTCAACCTATGCTATGTTTGAACCAGCCCTTGACTATGTGGTGGCTAAGATTCCACGTTTCCCATTTGACAAGTTTGAAAAAGGGGAACGTCGTCTTGGTACCCAGATGAAGGCAACTGGAGAAGTTATGGCCATCGGTCGGAACATCGAGGAATCTCTCCTTAAAGCTTGTCGCTCTCTAGAAATTGGTGTCCATCATAATGAAATGCCTGAGCTTGCAGATGTTTCAGATGATGCCTTGATTGAAAAAGTTGTCAAGGCTCAAGATGACCGTCTCTTCTATGTATCAGAAGCTATTCGTCGTGGTTATACACCAGAGGAGATTGCTGACTTGACTAAAATTGATATCTTCTACCTTGATAAACTCTTGCATATCTTTGAGATTGAACAAGAATTGGGCGCACATCCTCAGGATATCGATGTCCTGAAAACAGCAAAACTCAATGGTTTCTCAGATCGTAAAATCGCAGAACTTTGGGGAACTACAGCTGATCAAGTTCGCCAACTTCGTTTAGAAAATAAGATTGTCCCAGTTTACAAGATGGTAGATACTTGTGCCGCAGAATTTGAATCAGAAACTCCGTACTTCTACTCAACATATGGATGGGAAAATGAGTCTATCAAGTCTGATAAGGAATCTGTACTTGTCCTAGGTTCTGGTCCAATCCGTATCGGTCAAGGGGTAGAGTTTGACTACGCAACTGTTCACTCTGTTAAGGCAATCCAAGCTGCTGGCTACGAAGCCATCATTATGAACTCAAACCCAGAGACAGTTTCAACAGACTTCTCTGTATCTGATAAACTCTACTTTGAACCATTAACGTTCGAAGATGTTATGAATGTTATCGACTTAGAGCAACCAAAAGGTGTTATTGTTCAGTTCGGTGGTCAAACAGCTATCAATCTAGCTGAGCCATTAGCAAAAGCTGGTGTGACTATCCTTGGTACTCAAGTTGCTGACTTGGACCGTGCGGAAGATCGTGACCTCTTCGAGCAAGCCCTCAAAGACTTGGATATTCCACAACCTCCTGGACAGACTGCAACCAATGAAGAAGAAGCAGTACTTGCTGCACGTAAAATTGGTTTCCCAGTTCTCGTTCGCCCTTCATATGTCTTGGGTGGACGTGCCATGGAAATTGTAGAGAATGAAGATGATCTTCGTTCATACATGCGTACTGCGGTTAAGGCAAGTCCAGACCACCCTGTTCTTGTTGACTCTTATATCGTCGGACAAGAGTGTGAAGTCGATGCCATTTCAGACGGACAAAATGTCCTCATCCCAGGTATCATGGAGCATATCGAACGCGCTGGTGTCCACTCAGGTGACTCCATGGCGGTTTATCCTCCTCAAACCTTGTCACAAAAAGTGCAAGAAACGATCGCAGACTACACCAAACGCCTTGCAATTGGCCTCAACTGTCTTGGGATGATGAATATTCAGTTTGTTATCAAGGATGAGAAAGTCTACGTTATCGAAGTAAACCCTCGTGCCAGCCGTACTGTTCCATTCCTTTCTAAAGTAACCAATATCCCTATGGCACAGGTAGCGACTAAGTTGATTCTTGGTCAAAGTCTTGAAGGGCTTGGTTACCAAGATGGACTTTACCCAGAAAGCACTCGCGTTCATATCAAGGCACCAGTATTCTCCTTTACCAAGCTAGCTAAGGTAGACAGCCTTCTTGGCCCTGAAATGAAGTCAACCGGGGAAGTTATGGGTTCTGATACGACTTTGGAAAGCACTCTACAAGGCCTTTGAAGCTTCTTATCTACACTTGCCAACCTTTGGGAATGTTGTCTTTACTATCGCTGATGATGCCAAGGAAGAAGCTTTGGATTTGGCTCGTCGTTTCCAAAATATTGGCTACGGAATCCTTGCTACTGAAGGAACTGCAGAGTTCTTTGCAAGTCATGGATTGCAGGCTCAAGTCGTTGGAAAGATTGGTGATGATGAACACGATATCCCAAGCTACGTCCGCAAAGGAAAAATTCAAGCTATCATCAATACAGTTGGTACCAAACGGACAGCTGATGAAGATGGTGAACAAATCAGACGTTCAGCAATTGAACATGGAGTTCCTCTCTTTACAGCTCTAGACACAGCAGATGCCATGCTAAAAGTACTAGAAAGCAGAAGTTTTGTCACAGAAGCCATCTAAATAAAAAAATGATTCTCGTAAGGGAATCATTTTTTATTTTATGAAAATGTTGTTACCATTTTCACAAGAAAAAAATAATCTAGAAAATATAAAAAGCAAAAATAAAAATATAGTAAAAATTAGAACATATTCAAATAAATCCTGTTAAAAGTAGCATTATATCAAGCATGCATAAAAAAAAATATAATAAAAAATTTAAATCTCAGGTAATGAAAACTATTCCAAAGTAAACGTTTTCAAGGGCATATAATTCTTTGAACTTATCTTAAACTTATGATATGATAAAGGAGCTAAAGCCAGAATATAATTTTTGTATAAAAGGTACAAAAATTATAAAATTCTGACTCCTAGTAAAATAAAAGATTTATAAAGGAGAACTTATCAAGATGATAAGAAAGGAACAACAACGCTTTTCTTTACGTAAATATAAAGTTGGTGTTGCATCGGTATTTTTAGGAACCACTCTAAGCTTTCTAATGGCAAATGGTGGTGGAGTAAAAGCTTCAGAAATTCCTGCACAACCAAGTTCTGAAGAAAAAACAGAGTTGGTGAAAAAGGATAGTAGCGAGGATTCCTCTAAAAAGGAACAGAATGTTGTAGAAAATGTTGCAACAAGTGAACTTGCTGAGACAAACAAGGTTGAAGAAGGAAAAGCAGCTTCTGAGGCTAAAACAGAAGAAGCTAAATCTGAACCAGTGTCTTCAGAAAAAGCAGAAGAAGTAAAACCTGCTTCAACTGAGACTGAGATTGCTAATAAGGAAACTGCTAAGCCGGTTGAAAAAGCTGAAGAAACTAAGCCAGCTGTTTCAGAAGGTGATAAACCTAAAGTTCGTAATCGTCGTGCTACAACGGAAGATGCAGTTTCTGGAGACCACAACTCTAACCCTTTAGCGGTAAGTACTTACTTAAAAGATGGGGAAAAAGTAACTCCAGAAATCAAAGATGCTAACGGTGCAACTGTAAGATCTCAAACGGTACCAGCTGGTTATTCTGCTAAAGAAGGAGATTGGTACACATACGCTATCTGGGATTTAACTAGATTCAATGAACGTTATGGTACAAAATACTATGCTCGTGCTTATAAGAGATTTGATGAATCTACAGATACAACTGTTGAATTAATCGATAAAACGACTGGGAATGTAGTAGAAACAAGAACGGTTACTTCATCAAGTGGCGTTCAAAAATTCACTACTACCACAGCTGCGTCTAATAGTGAATTAACCTTCCAAGTAGATTATAAAGCTGGACTTGCTCAAGAAAAAGGTAAAACAATTCAACCATTCATTCAAAATGGGTATGAAGTTGGAAAGAGTATAACAGATTTAGTGGCTGCTGGACACCAATTGACACCTGCAGAGCAAGCACTTCATACTGCGGTTTATAACGCTCGTACAACAACAGATATTCTAAACGTTGTTGAACCAGCTTATAACGGTCGTTTAATTACGGATTCAAATGATAAAATACCAGAGGCAATTAATAAAACAACTTACTATAAAGTAGTTGACAAAAACAATCCAACATTCAATGCAAATAAAACAGATGTAACTGTTCAAGATTATAAAGAAAATGGTAATGAAGTAGATTTAGCTAGATATGCAACTAAAGCTATGGAAGGACAAAGCTTCACAGCATCTGGTGAACGTCAATTTGATGGATATAAATTGTATCAAACAGCTGATGCAAAAGATAAATCTGGTTATGTCAGTCGTCCTTATACTGTTGGGACGAAATTTATGGATGCAGACCGTTATGGTATTAAACGGATTAAAGAAGTTGTTGGAGAAGATGGTTCAGTAGTTATTCGTGTTTATCTTCTTGATCCAAAACAACAAAGTAAACGTTCTGATGGTTCATTAAGTACTGATGGCTATATGTTGCTAGCAGAGACTAAACCTATAAAACCAGGTAATCATAATACACAAGACTTAGTTGTTAAAAAATCACCTCTTAATACGATTGCACATACTGTAACAGATCCAAAAACTGGAGCCAAAACAAACTATCCTAACGGTAAAGAAATTACATTCGATTTCCAAAAAGCTGCAGGATATACGCCATATAAATCAGTATTCGTACCATTCTTAGGAGACGGGATTGGACACGGTTCAGCTAACGCACAATTAGAACGTGGAGTTGGTGGTATCGGTACAAACGTTGACTTGCTTAACACTTTGACGCCACATAAACAACCGGTCTACTACTATGTAAAACGCGAACCAGCAAAAGTTACACCAGAATTCGAAAAAGAGCTTGCTGGACGTGTATTAACAGATGGAGAATTCAGCTTCAAGTTAACAGAAGAAAAGAGTACTCCAGATAAACATGAAGAAACAGTTACAAACAAAAATGGCAAGGCTACATTTAGTGAATTATCATTTAGCAATCCTGGTACCTATAAATATAAGATTACAGAGTTAAAAGGTTCTGATACAAATGTTGATTACGATGCGATGACAGTTACTATGACTGTTACGGTAACTGAAAAAAATGCAGTGGGTGATCTCGAAGCTACAGTTAAGTACAGTTCTGAAGGTGGATTTAGTGCAGATGCTAATGACAAAATCTTTAACAACTATGTTGTAGCACCTGTTAAGACTCGTTTTGACTTCACTAAGAAATTAGCTGGACGTGAACTGAAAGACGGAGAATTTAAATTCGTCCTTAAAGATGCAAACGGACAAGAAGTTGAAACAGTAACTAACAAAGCAGACGGAACTGTAACATTTACAGAATTATCATTCGATAACTCTAAAGTTGGTACTCACACTTATACTGTAGAAGAAGTGATCCCTGCAGCGAAAGAAGCTGGAATGGTCTATGATACTATGAAAGCAACGCTTACTGTGGAAGTTGCTAAAAATGGACATGCCTTAACAACTGTAACAAATGTCAGCTCAGCAGGTGGTGTGAATGAGAATGGAGAATCAACAGATGGAATGGAAGATAAAGAGTTTAACAATAAAATAACTCCTCCAGAAACACCTGAGTTCCAACCTGAAAAATTCGTTCTTAACAAAGAAAAATTTGACATCACTGGTACAAAACTCGTTGACGACGATCATGAGTTGACAGACGAGTACGCAGATACAAATGCTGACCCTTATGCTGACAAAACTACTAACAACGAAGCAGAAAACATCAATACGAAGGTTGTTGAACGCGGTGAAATTAGTTTACCAAGTATGGTTAGATACTAAGAATTTCACTGATAGAAACAATATCCAATCGGTTGGAATCTCTGATACCTATGATGCTGATAAATTAACGGTTAACTCTAGTGAAATCAAGGCTTACGATAGTGAAACTGGTAATGAAGTCACTGATAAGTTTGATATTAAGGTTGAAAATGGTGTTATTACAGCAACATCTAAGACTTCTGTAAACAAATCATTAGGTGATGTAGATAATACACAAGTTATCGATACAACTAAATTTGCATTTGGTCGCTACTATAAATTTGATATCCCAGCAACAGTTAAAGATTCAGTTCCAGGTGGAGTAGACATCGAAAACAAAGCCAACCAAATCGTTCATGTTTACAACCCAGTAAGCAAATCTGTAGAGAAACCAGAAAAACCTACTCAAAAACGTGTGAACAGTGTTCCTATCGAAGTAGAATTTAACTTCACTAAGAAACTAGAAGGTCGTGAACTGCAAGCCAGTGAATTCAGCTTTGTTCTGAAAGATTCAAAAGGGAAAGAAGTTGAAACTGTCAAGAACGATGCAGATGGTAAAGTAAAATTCAAAGCTCTTAAATTTGAAAAGAGCCAAGTTGGTGAACATAAATACACTGTTGAAGAAGTAGCAGGAGCAGATGCAACTATTACTTACGATACGATGAAGGCTGAAGTTAAAGTTACTGTTTCACATGATGGTACTGCAAAGCTTTAATCGCAAATGTAACTGAACCAGCTGATAAAGAATTCAATAATACCGTTACACCACCAACTGAACCTAAGTTCCAACCAGAGAAGTACGTCTTGAATACTGAGAAATACTCTATTACAGACAACAAATTGTTGGATGACGATAAAGAGTTGGAAGATAAGTATAAAGATACGAATACCAACCCATATGTTGATCAAACTACTAACAACGAAGCTGAAAATATCAATACCAAGACTGTTAAACGTGGTGATAAACTAGTCTACCAAGTTTGGTTGGATACTACAAAATTCACAACTGATAACAAGGAAAAGGTACAGTCAGTTGGAATTACAGATGATTTCGATGAAACTAAGGTTGATGTTGATGGTACTAAGATCAAAGCCTACGATTCAGTATCAGGTGATGATGTAACAAATAAATTTGATATTACAGTTGAAAATGGAGTAATGACAGCGACGCTTAAAGCTGGCAATACTAAGTCACTTGGTGATGCTGAAAATACTCAAATTATCGATACAGCTAAATTTGAGTTTGGACGTTACTATAAGTTCGATATCCCAGCAGTAGTCAAAAATGATGTTGATGGTGGAGTAGATATTGAAAATACTGCGACACAAGTAGTCAACTACTATAATCCAGTTACCAAGAAAGTTGAAAAACCGTCTAAACCAACTGAAAAACGTGTGAACAGTGTACCAATTTCAGTAGAATTTAATTTCACTAAGAAACTAGAAGGTCGTGAACTGCAAGCCAACGAATTTAGCTTTGTTCTGAAAGATTCAAAAGGTAATGAAGTTGAAACAGTTAAGAACGACGCAACTGGAAATGTTAAATTCTCAGCCCTAGAATACAAGAAGGGTGAAGAAGGTGTATATAACTACACTGTTGAGGAAGTTGTAGGAACAGACGCTACTGTAACATATGATACTATGAAAGCAGAAGTGACCGTGACAGTATCACATGATGGTACAGCTAAAGCTCTAATTGCAACTGTGACTAATCCAGCTGACAAAGAGTTCAACAACACTGTAACACCACCTGAAGAGCCTAAGTTCCAGCCAGAAAAATATGTTGTCGCTGCAGAGAAATACGATATTACTGGTGACAAACTACTTGATGACGATAAAGAATTAACAAACAAGTATACAGAAACAAATACTGATCCATATGTTGATAAAGATAACAACAATGAAGCAGAAAACTTAAATACTAAGACTGTTAAACGTGGTTCTAAATTGGTTTACCAAGTATGGTTAGATACAACTCAATTTGATGCTAATAACAGAGATAATATTCAAACAGTTGGAATTTCTGATAACTATGACGAAGGTAAATTAACTCTGAATAAAGCCGATATCAAAGCCTATGATTCTGTAACAGGAGCTGAAGTAACAGATAAATTTGATATTGCTGTTAATAATGGAGTTATTACAGCAACACTCAAAGCTGGTAATACTAAGTCATTAGGTGATGCAGAAAATACTCAAATTATTGACACAACTAAATTTGAATTTGGACGTTACTATAAATTTGATATCCCAACAACAGTTAAGGAAGATGTAGCTGCTGGCGCAGATATCGAAAATACTGCAGCTCAAGTAGTGAACTACTATAATCCAACTACTAAGAAAGTTGAGAAACCAGAAAAACCAACTCAAAAACGTGTCAATAGTGTTCCAGTTCCACTTGATCTTAAATTTACTAAGAAACTGGAAGGTCGTGATTTAGCAGAAGGTGAATTCAGCTTTGTTCTTAAGAAAGACGGCGATATTGTCGAAACGGTTAAGAACGATGCGACTGGTAAGATTACCTTCAAGACTCTTGAGTTTGGTAAAGATGATTTAGGTAAGTCATATAACTATACAGTTGAAGAAACTCTGGTACAGATTCATCTGTTAAATACGACACAATGGTTGCTACTGTGAAAGTTGTTGTATCTCATGATGGTACAGCTAAAGCAATCGTAGCGAATGTAACAGATGCTGTTGATAAAGAATTCAACAATACAGTAACTCCTCCAGAAGAACCTAAGTTCCAACCAGAGAAATACGTTGTTTCTGAAGAGAAATTCGATATCAAAGGCGACAAGCTCGTTGATGATGATAAAGAGTTGGCAGACAAGTACGCAGATACAAATGCCAACCCATATGCGGACGATGCATCAAACAACGAAGCTCAAAACATCAATACGAAGACTGTTAAACGTGGCGATAAATTGGTTTACCAAGTATGGTTGGATACAACTAAATTCGACGCAGCTAACAAGGACAACATCCAATCAGTAGGAATCTCAGATGACTACGATGAAACTAAGTTGAATCTTGACGCTACTAAGATTAAAGCCTATGATTCAGTAAGTGGTGCAGATGTAACAGAGAAATTCGATATTACTGTGAACAACGGTGTGATCACTGCAACCCTTAAAGATGGCTTCACGAAGTCACTTGGCGATGCAGATAACACTCAAGTCATCGATACAACTAAATTCGCATTTGGACGTTACTACAAGTTCGACATCCCAACAACAGTGAAAGCTGATGTACCTGGTGGTGTAGATATCGAAAATACTGCGGCTCAAGTAGTCAACTACTACAACCCAACTACTAAGAAAGTTGAGAAACCAGAAAAACCAACTGAAACGTGTAAACAACGTTCCAGTTGAAGTAGAATTCAACTTCACGAAACGCTTGGAAGGCCGTGAGCTTAAAGCTAACGAATTCAGCTTCGTACTTAAAGATTCAGAAGGTAAGACTCTTGAAACTGTGAGCAACGATGCATCAGGTAATGTTAAGTTCTCTAAACTTGAGTTCAAGAAAGACCAAGAAGGCGTACACAACTACACTGTTGAAGAAGTAGCTGGAACAGACGCAACTGTTACATACGACACAATGAAAGCGAATGTAACAGTCACAGTGAAACACGATGGAACAGCTAAAGTTCTGATCGCGACTGTAGGCGACATTGCGGATAAAGAATTTAACAACCGTGTAACTCCTCCAGAAACTCCTGAGTTCAATCCAGAGAAATATATTCTTAATGAAGAAAAATTTGATATCACTGGTCATAAACTCCTTGATGATGATAAAGAGTTGACTGATAAAGTAGTTGATACCAACAAAGATCCATATGTGGACAAAGTTGATAATAATGAAACGCAAAATATCAATACTCAAACACTCCATAAAGGTGATAAGGTTGTTTACCAAGTATGGCTTGATACAACTAAATTTACAGAAGCTCACAATATTCAATCTGTTGGAATTACAGATAAATATGACAGTGAAAACTTGGATGTTAATGTAGCTAATATTAAAGCTTACGATTCAGTAACTGGTGAAGATGTAACAGCTAAGTTTGATATCTCAATTGTGGATGGTGTCATTACTGCTAGATCTAAGGCTGACTTGACTAAGTCTCTTGGAGATGAAGAAAATACACAAGTAATCGACAATGCTAAATTAGCATTTGGACGTTACTACAAGTTTGATATTCCAGCACGTATCAAGGGAACTGCTAAAGAAGGTGTAGATATTGAAAATACAGCTTCTCAAATTGTTCACCAATATGATCCAACTAAGAAATCAGTTGAAAAACCAGAAAAACCAACTGAAACGTGTTGTTAATATTCCAGTGAAAGTTGAATTCAACTTCACGAAGAAATTGGAAGGTCGTGCGTTGAAATCTGGTGAATTCAGCTTCATATTGAAAGACAAAGATGGTAACGTGATTGAAACCGTAAGCAATGATGCTGAAGGTAAGATCAAGTTCTCAGCTCTTGAATTCAAACGTGGTCAAGAAGGTACTTATATCTATCATGTAGAAGAAGTGAAAGGTACAGAGGCTGGAGTTGAGTACGATAAGATGGTAGCGACTGTTGGAGTTACTGTAACTAAGGATGGTAAAGTGTTGACTCTTACTTCACAAATCCCTGAAGATACTGAGTTTAACAACAAGGTAACACCACCAACACCGCCAACACCACCAACACCACCAACACCGCCAACACCACCAACACCGCCAACACCACCAACACCGCCAACACCGCCAACACCACCAACACCACCAACACCACCAACACCACCAACACCACCAACACCGCCAACACCGCCAACACCGCCAACACCACCAACACCGCCAACACCGCCAACGCCAGTAACACCGCCAACACCGCCAACACCAGTAACACCACCAACACCAGAAAAACCTAAAGGTCCTGAGTTGCCAAACACTGGTGAACAATCTAAATCTGGACTTGTTGCACTTGGTGCTGCACTTGGTCTGGTAGGTCTAGGTTTGGTTGCAAAACGTAAAAAACGTGAAGACTAAAATTGACAAGTTATCTGTTCTAAAATGATGAAGTACAAATTATAGTCGTATAAAAAGAGGCTTTACTCGGAAGAGTGGGGCCTCTTTGTTACTTTGTAAAAAAACTAGTTTCTTTCTCTAAAATACACTAGTCTTGTTGCCTTTTAGAACTGACTAGGATTACAAAACTAAGAAGCAAAGAAAATTCTATAATTGCTCATTGAGAAGATTGATTACCTGTTTAAGATAGGTTGTTAAGAAATTTAGTAACTTCGTGAAGGACTTTCAAAACTCTAAGTTATGAATGGGAAAAAAGTTTTTTTGAATCTATAGGGCAATCTTAATATGGTTGAATCTTAAATATTTGTAGTTCAATTTTATGTTTTGGAAATAAATTGAAAATATTCAGAAACTATACGAAAATTAATTGTATTTACATATTTTTTTTGATAAACTTAATATGAATTTTATAAAATAAGATTTTTTTCTAAAGAAAATTTTTTTAATTTAAAAAAAGGAGTTTGTCATGTCATCGTTAAAGAATAATAAAACGATTAAGTATGCCTTGAGAAAAACCTCAGTTGCTTTTGGTTCTGTTGCAGTCGCAACAGTGATTGCTGCTGCAGGTATCGCCACTGTATCAGCCGATGAAACTTTATCAGCAACTACACCTGTTGTTTCAACTACAACAGTAGCTGGAGAAGAAACAAAAGAAGTTGCGGTTCCAGAGAAGTTGGAAGAAGCCAAAACTGCTGCCACAAATGAAGGTCTTGAAGTTAAAGAAACTGAGACTAAAAAGCAAGATTCTGAGGAAGCTGCTGCTAAAGATTACGAAAAACAAGTTACAGATATTAATAAAACTGTAGCTGATTATAAAGCTGAAGTAGCAGCAAATCAAGAAGCTTACGAAAAAGAAAAAGCTGAAGTTGATGCTAAAAATGCTGCTGCACAAGCAAACTACGATAAAGAGCTTGAAGCTTACAACGAAAAACTTACTGCTTATAAAAAAGAATTGACTGAAAAATCAGCAGAAATAACAGCAGTAGAACAGAGTAATGAAGAAGCACGTGTTGCTTATGAAAAAGCTCTTGAAGAATATAACACAGCACTTGCAGCATACAATGCATCTGTAACAGCAAATCAGGAAGCTACTGAAAGTAATAAATTAGCTCAAGCAGAATATGAAGCTAAATTAGCTGACTACAAGACTAAAAAAGCTGCTTATGATGAAGCACAAGCTGCTTACTTGATTGAGCTCGAAATTTACAACAAGAAAAAAGCACAATACGATGATGCTAAAGATGCCTTCAATAAGATGGTTGCAGAGCGTGGTGGAAATCCTGAGAAATACAAACAAGATTTGACATTCCTCTCTGAAGAACTTGCTGATGGCGAAACAACTAAAATCACACACCAAACAACTGGATTAACAACTTACTTGACAAAAGAAGGTCAATCTCGTATGTACGGTGATGGTAAAGCTACTAAGATGTATGAAACTAAGAATCTACAAGATTCTGATTTGACAACTACAAACCCATATGCTAACAATGAAATCGAGTGGAGAGTTGTAAAAGTCGGAGATAAATTTGATGTGACATACACAGGACTTACTCAAGCTAAAATTGTAAAAGGTAGCGAAGAAAAACGTATTGCAAAAGTTGTTTATAAATACGAAGTGAAGAGCCTTCCATCATCAGATGGAAAAGGAATCGTTCAAATTTATAACGATCCAGCGGTTACAATGACAATTGGTAGCTCAACTGATACTGAAAATCCAGTTACAGTTGGTGTTGACATTGAGTTTTACGATGAAAATGACCAATTGATTGATTTGTCACAACACAATGCAATCCTTGCCCTTAACTCACTTAACCACTGGAATGGTGCATCTTATGTTGAAAATGACAAACCTCGTCCTCTAGTTGTTGAAGCTAAAGATAGCGAAGGCAATACAGTTCGTGGAACTTGGGATCCATATTCAGATGGAACTGAACCAAAACTTGATGGTGCAGACGTTGTTGTGAAAAGCGGTAAAGCTGACTTCGGTAGTGCAGAAGTTGATATCGATGCTGATAATCCTTTGAAAATTGTTGCTCAAAAAGCAACATGGGATAATGATGCCTTCAAAGTAACTGAAGAAACAACAGTTGATGCTACAACAGTGAACGCATCTGGTGGCGGAAATGGTCACTCAGTTGGTACTGAAGATTACACATTCGGTGATAAATCAGACGTTATCGGTTCTTACACTGTAGACGCTACATCAGGTGTTTTGAGATACACACCAAAAATGAAACACCAAGATACTCCTCACGTTGAGTCTGTAAACATTGGTGACAAAGAGTTTATCAAACTTCCAAATTCAAGTGTAGACCAAGATTCATCGACAAAAGAAGTATCTGCTAAAGAACAAAACCAATACATGGATCAAGGTGCAACATTTAATGCAGACTCTTCAAGTCAAACTAAGGGTTGGGATGATCCTAAGAGCCCTTACCTTTACTATGGTGGTACTGCTGTTATTTTGAAAGATGGTCATCTTGAATTTACAGCAAAAGGTGCTAACGCAACAGGCGAAGCAACTCTCTATTGGTTCTCTATCAACTCAAACGTTGGCTTCCCTCAAGATCCAGGTGAAGAGCCAGTTAAACCAACAGAACCAACACCTCCAGTTAAACCTGAAAAACCAGAATTGACAGAAGTACCAACTGTTAAAGAAAAACCAGTTCCACCGACAGAACCAGAATATAAAACTGTACCTGTCTTACCAAGTGAACCGGTTAAACCAGAAGCACCTGAGTTGGTGAAGGATCCTGTTAAGAAAGAAACAGAAAAACCAGTTGTTGAATGGAATAAAAATGTTGTGCTTATCAAGGAAAATGAAAAACCACAACCTAAGCCAGAGCCTAAGCCAGAACCAAAACCAGAGCCTAAGCCAGAGCCTAAGCCAGAACCAAAACCAGAGCCTAAGCCAGAATCAAAACCAGAGCCTAAGCCAGAATCAAAACCAGAGTCTAAGCCAGAATCAAAACCAAAATCATCTAAGAAATTATTGCCAAATACTGGTTCAGTTGAACAATCATTCATGACTTATTCAGCACTTATTGGTTTAGCTACTGCCGGTTATGCTTTGTCAAGAAAGAAAAAAGAAGATTAATTTATTCTAAGAATCTTTTGAAAAGAGAAGACTAATTCAGTCTTCTCTTTTTATCAAGTTTCACCTATAAAAATTAAAAAAATAAAACCGTTTTCACTTGACAAAAATTGGTCTATACCATATAATAAAATAAAGAAATATGGAGGAACAATTATGAAAGTTATTCAAGTAAAAAATCCTGAAGAAGGTGGAAAAGTAGCTTTTGATATTTTAAAAGAAAAGCTAGCAAACGGTGCTAAAACATTAGGGCTTGCGACAGGTAGCAGCCCGCTTGAATTTTACGCAGAAATCGTTAAGAGTGATCTTGATTTTTCAAATCTTACTAGTGTGAACTTAGACGAATATGTAGGCTTAGATGGAGATAATCCTCAATCCTATCGTTACTTTATGCAAGAAAATCTTTTCAATAAAAAGCCATTCAAAGAAAGCTTTTTACCGCGTGGTGTCAAAGACAATGCAGAAGAAGAAGTAGAACGCTATAACCAAATTCTTGCAGATCATCCAGTCGATTTGCAAATTTTGGGAATTGGTCGAAACGGTCATATCGGATTTAATGAACCGGGAACTCCATTTGATAGTCAAACGCATCTTGTAAATCTTGATCAGTCTACTATTGAGGCTAATGCTCGTTTCTTTGAAAAAATCGAAGACGTCCCAACACAAGCTATCTCAATGGGAATCAAAAATATCTTAGATGCTAAGTCTATTCTTCTATTTGCTTATGGTCCTTCAAAAGCAGAAGCTATTGCAGGAACTGTTCAAGGTCCAGTGACTGAAAATCTACCAGCAAGTAGCTTACAAAATCATCCAGATGTAACCATTATTGCGGATGCAGAAGCGCTAAGTCTATTGAATCAATAATATTTATACTATAGAGGGAAGCTATTCAAAATTCATTTGGATGGCTTTTCATTTTGAATATATTAAATTTGTCTGACTCCATAGATTTCTAGCGGATAATTTTACAAAAAATGTACGTTAAACAATAGAATGTTATAAAAGGATTGGAAATTAAAAAAATAATTGAAAATATACTAAATAATAGGCTTTTAACGCCTGAATTTATTGACTTTTAAATTTAAATATAGTACTATAATTTTGGATTATTTAATAATTCAATATATTTTAAAAAAATAGGGAAAGAAGGAAATATTTAATGGTGAAAAAGTTAAAGAAAAAGCCGTTTTTAATATTTTTTGTATCAGTTCTGACCTTCTTGAGCGCATTGTTTTTATCGACCAATGTCGCTTATGCAGATGGGAAAGAATTAACGGGTGTAGTAACTGATATAAGTGTCCTCAACATGTCGGATTCCAAATTGGAACCGAATAGTGATGGCACTTATCAGATTATTACAAATCGTACAAATCAGTTCTTCGTTCAATTTGACCTGAAACAATATGATGGCAAATTGGCTAATGGCGATTACTTTGATGTGGATATTCCAACTCCAGTAACCGTCTATAACGGAACGACTGAATTGTACGATAAGGAAACAAAAGTAAATATCGGTACAGTAGTTGTTACTGCTAATGGTGATAACCAAGGTGGTAAAGCACGTGTTACTTTGAAGAACCTTGATGAGTTCCAAGCTAAAACAGGCGGGGATACCGTTAAAGGCGTGAAAGGAAATTATGCAATTACTTTCTTGTTCAAGAGTGACCAAACAGCAACACCACTAACTTTTGAAAACAAGGGTGTTGGTAAAACAATCACACATACCTTTACATCTAAGACAGTTGACAGCAAGCAAGAAGGCTTCGAAAACTTTGCTAAGGTTGGTAACGATGTAGTAAGTAAAGAATGGACTTCAGCAAAGTTAGCAGCAATTGGTTCAGTAGGTAAAGGTGACGTATACTCTCCATGGAGAATTCGTGTCAATACTGGAAGACAAGACTATGGTAAAAACTTAGTTTTGAATGACTTCCTTCCAAATACATCTGAATTTGCTCCTATCCAGTATATCCCAGAGTCATTGGTAGTTTATTCTTCTGCTACATTGAACGATGGTACTTCTCAAGTTCCGGATGATGCTAAGAAGATGGTAGAAGGTACTGACTATACTGTAGCTTGGAATGAGAACTATACTCAGTTCAAGCTTATCTTTGCAGATGGTTCTAAATCATACTGGGTTGAGTACCATACAACTACACCTGGTGATGGTAGAAAAGTTCAAAACGTTATCCAGTTGACTACAGCAGATGGAACTGCACTTCCTTTCCGTAGTAATCGCACAAATTTAGAATTCAAAGCTGAACGTGTATCTCTTGTAAAAGGACAAATCGAAGCTTCTACAGCCTTCAAGATTAAGATCAACAAGACAAATGCCTTCACATTGGTTCCAGTTGCAGGTGCGGTTTACACAGTTAAATCAGAAGATGGGACTATCTCTACAGAATTGACTACAAATGAAAAAAAGGTGTGGCAATCTCTGATGAGTTTGATCAAAAAAAATATGTTGGTAAGACATTCATCATCAAAGAGAAAAACAGCTCCTGCTGGATATACTCTTGATGAAAAAGAATATAAGGTAGTTCTTGGAGCCGAAGGTTCTAAGATTAACCTTCAAGACGAACCAATCGCAGCAGATTTCTCAATTACTGCTAAGAAAGTAATTGCTGGAAATCGTCCAGTAGCCTTGAAAGATGGTGAGTTCAAGTTTGATTTGTACAATGCAAACAACTTGACTACTCCAATTGCTTCAACAACAAACAAAGCAGATGGAAGCATCACATTTGAAGGTTTGAAAGCTAAAGGTCCTGGTACCTACAACTATGTCATCAAAGAAAATACTGAAACAAAAGTTCCTGGTATCACATTTGATGAAAACTCATACGAAGTAACAGTCGTTGTTAAAGCTGAAGGTGGAACACTTAAAGCTGAGGTTACAACTCAAACACCTACTTTAACAAACACATATGAGCCATCACCTGCTCGTGCTACATTCAAAGCAACGAAAGAATTAGTTGGTAAAGAACTTGCTAAAGAACAATTTGAGTTTGAATTGAGCGAAGGTGGAAAAGTCATTGCAACATCATCAAACGGTAAGACAGTTAATGGTGTTGAAGCAGCAACAAATGAAGTGGTCTTCTCAGTTCTCTACACTGAAGCTGGAGACCACGAATATAAAATTACAGAAAAAGCTGGTACAGCAGAAGGAGTTACATACTCTAAAGAAGAGTATACAGTTCATGTTAAAGTTGTAGATAACGGTGAAGGTAAACTCGTAGCTACTGTTACAGAAGCAGATCAAGCTCGTAAGTTTACAAACACATATAAAGCAACTCCAGCAGAAGCTGTAATCAAAGCAACTAAAGAATTAGTTGGTAAAGAACTTACTAAAGAACAATTTGAGTTTGAATTGAGTGAAGGCGGAAACGTCATCGCAACATCATCAAACGGTAAAGAAGTTGAGGGTGTTGAAGTTGAAACAAACGAAGTAGCCTTCAAACTTTCATACACTGAAGCAGGCGAGCACGAATACGTGTTGACAGAAAAAGCTGGATCAGTAGCGGGAGTTGAATACTCTAAAGAAAGCCACACAATCCATGTCTCAGTAGCAGATAATGGAGAAGGTAAACTAGTTGCAACTGTTAAAGAAGCAGATTCAACTCGTAAGTTTACAAACAAATATAAAGTATCACCAACAGAAGCAGTTATCAAAGCAACTAAAGAATTAGTTGGTAAAGAACTTACTAAAGAACAATTTGAGTTTGAATTGAGTGAAGGCGGAAACGTCATCGCAACATCATCAAACGGTAAAGAAGTTGAGGGTGTTGAAGTTGAAACAAACGAAGTAGCCTTCAAACTTTCATACACTGAAGCAGGCGAGCACGAATACGTGTTGACAGAAAAAGCTGGATCAGTAGCGGGAGTTGAATACTCTAAAGAAAGCCACACAATCCATGTCTCAGTAGTAGATAATGGCGAAGGCAAGCTCGTAGCTACTGTTAAAGAAGCAGATTCAACTCGTAAGTTTACAAACAAATATAAAGCAACACCAGCTGAAGCAGTCATCAAAGCAACTAAAGAATTAGTTGGTAAAGAACTTGCTAAAGAACAATTTGAGTTTGAATTGAGCGAAGGCGGAAAGGTCATCGCAACATCATCAAATGGTAAAGAAGTTGAGGGTGTTGAAGTTGCAACTGATGAAGTAGCTTTCAAACTTTCATACACTGAAGCTGGAAACCACGAATATGTGTTAACAGAAAAAGCTGGTTCAGAAGAAGGTATTGAATACTCTAAAGAAAGCTACACAATCCATGTCTCAGTAGTAGATAATGGCGAAGGTAAACTAGTTGCTACTGTTAAAGAAGTTGATGCTGATCGTAAGTTCACAAACACTTATGTGACTACAACAACAACTACAACGACAACAACAACGGAGTCAACAACAACTACAACGACAACAACAACGTCAGAGGAGCCAACAACAACTTCAACGACAACCACAACGTCAGAAGAGTCAACAACAACTACAACGACAACCACAACGTCAGAAGAGCCAAGCACTACTTCAACAACGACGACAACAACGTCAGAAGAGCCAAGCACTACTTCAACAACGACGACAACAACGTCAGAAGAGCCAAGCACTACTTCAACAACGACGACAACAACGTCAGAAGAGCCAAGCACTACTTCAACAACGACGACAACAACGTCAGAAGAGCCAAGCACTACTTCAACAACGACGACAACAACGTCAGAAGAGCCAAGCACTACTTCAACAACGACGACAACAACGTCAGAAGAGCCAAGCACTACTTCAACAACGACGACAACAACGTCAGAAGAGCCAAGAACTACTTCAACAACAACAACCACAACTCCAGAGGAGCCAGTTGTATCAGTGACAACAAGTCCAGAGGAGCCAGTTGTATCAGTGACAACAAGTCCAGAGGAGCCAGTTGTATCAGTGACAACAACTCCAGAAGAGCCAACTGTATCTACATCAGAATCTACTGAAGTAACCACAACTCCAGAAGAGCCAACTGTATCTACATCAGAATCTACTGAAGTAACAACAGTAGCAACTTCTGAAAAACCAGCACCTTCTGTTACAACAACAGAAGATAAACCTGGTCTTCCATTTACTGGTGAAGCTACAGGAGCAACACTTGTGTTGGCAGGTGTGGTAATCTTGTCAGGTACTGTAGTAATGAAACGTAAATTTTCTAAATAATCATGTTTAGAAAATCTATAATTTCTTGAAGAGGACTATATAGTCCTCTTTCTTTATGAATCAAAATTAATAGGTACACTATTTTTTTCTTGACA